>Ga0247774_1001568_pt1 | contig 11487 bp, 8 predicted proteins | sample UWRJL001104B6_FD_179933 | JGI IMG/M metagenome (GOLD analysis project Ga0247774, IMG submission 179933) | Plant litter microbial communities from Arlington Agricultural Research Station in Wisconsin, United States - UWRJ-L001-104B-6 | ecosystem: Environmental > Terrestrial > Plant litter >... | reverse complement strand
CCGTTGAATCGAGTCGCCTTCCCCGCTGGTATCGTCCCGGTTTGCTCTTAATTGGGGATGCCGCTCACGTCATGTCGCCCGTAGGCGGTGTGGGAATTAACTATGCTATTCAAGATGCTGTCGTCGCGGCTAATGTACTCAGCGCCTCCCTGAAAAACGATCGCGTGCATCTGTGGGATTTGGCAGAGGTGCAGCGACAGCGGGAGTTGCCCACACGCATCATTCAAGCATTTCAGTCGTTTGTACAGGAGCGAATTATTAAGGGGGCATTAGATACAAATCGACCGTTTACACCGCCACTTTTGTTGCAGTTACCAATTTTGCGAAATATTCCAGCGCGATTAATTGGTTTTGGATTAAACCGGGTTCGGGTGCAAAATCAATGAGATACACCAATCCTAAATATAGATGTAGAATGACGCACGGGTGGTCAGAAACCGGGTTTTTTGACGAAAATCTTTCGCACTCACCCACATATTCGGTAAAAAACCCGGTTTCTTTGGCATAGATGAGTAATTCCTGACAAGATTGAATTTCAGTACAAACTTAATGAGGCCAGAGTTATGCAAAGTATTAAAGTACGATCGCGCGTCGGTGGGGACGGGATGTTGCATTTGCAAGTCCCGGTTGGGATTACAGATACAGATTTGGAAGTTATTGTAGTTTTCCAGCGCATATCACCCGCAACTGAAGCTAAAACACCGGAAGATTTAGGCTGGTCTCCCGGTTTTTTTGAGACAGTAATAGGAAGTTGGGAAGGAGAACCGCTTGTTCGTCCCGATCAGTTGGAATATGAAATGCGGGAAGAATTGCTGTGATTTATCTTTTAGACACTAATAGTTGTATCCGTTTGTTAAACGAAGACCGCAACTCAGCCGTATCTCGCCGACTAGCAATGATCCGATCGGGTGATGTAACATTATGCTCTGTAGTTAAAGCAGAACTTTACTGGGGTGCTTTTAGAAGTTCGCGTGAAGATAGCAATCTAGCTAGACTAGAACGTTTTTTCAGTGAGTTTGTAAGCTTGCCTTTTGATGACCAGTCTGCCGTAATTTACGGTCAAATTCGCGCTCAACTAGCTGCATCTGGGACACCTATCGGCCCTAATGACCTCTTGATTGCCTCTATTGCTCTTGCCAACAACCTAATTCTTGTAACTCACAATACCCGCGAGTTCAGCCGCGTTGAGGGTTTGCGTCTGGAGGATTGGGAGATAGAGGTCTGAGTGATATGTATCGAGTTTGCATCTACTCAAAATCAAAACTTCTTTCACAACAAAACAATGCTTGCGACCCAAATAACATTATGAAATTCACCCTAGATGTAGAAAACAACCCTACAGGCTGGCCAGACCACACTCAGCTACCCGAATCAGACGGTACTTTTGTGAAAAATTTTCAAGAACACCCCCAAAGCATTCTGTTAACCGATTCAATTACTCCCGTCTTCCAAAGCATTCATCCAGATAGTAACTATTGTATCGGTCAAGACAGCGGTATTTATTGGCGATTAACTGAGCCACTAGAACGGGGTGCAGAAGCACCGGACTGGTTTTATGTGCCTAATGTCCCGCCAACTATTGACGGTAAATTGCGCCGTTCTTATGTGATGTGGCAAGAATTTGTAGCACCGTTAATTGTGTTAGAATTTGTATCGGGCAATGGTGCAGAAGAACGGGACAAAACGCCTTTGTTGCGATGGGGTCAACAGGAAACTAAGCCGGGTAAATTCTGGATTTATGAAAATGCGAGCCGTCCGGCATTTTACGGGATTTATGAAGTAACTAAGGGTAGTGTTGAACTCTATCACCTGATCGAAAATAGGTATCAATTAGTTCCTGCAAATGAGCGCGCTCATTATCCCATTGCACAGTTAGGAGTGGAATTGGGAATTTGGCAAGGAAGGTATCAAAATGTTGAGTTACCTTGGCTGCGCTGGTGGGATAGTCAAGGGAATCTGTTGTTATCGGGAGCAGAAAGAGCTCAACAAGAGCGGCAAAGAGCCGATCGCGAACAAGAAAGAGCTCAACAAGCAGAAGACCAATTAGAGCAATTGCGCGCTCAGTTGCGAGCGGCTGGAATTAAACCGGAATTGTGAGCAGGTTTGTAGTGAGGACTAAAGTCCTCATCTATAAGTTTTTAAGGACTAAACTCCTGACTACCCAATTTTTTAAACACAACTAATATTACAGAGGAAACCCAGTGCCGCGCATTTTTGACAACATCGAAATGCCACTGCTACCAGCATTGCGAGACACCATTAAACTCTCTTACCGTGCCGATTTTTGCGTGGGCTATTTCAATCTTCGGGGATGGCGGAGAATTGGCGATTTAATCGAAGCCTATGTGGGAAATCCAGGAGCCTGCTGCCGCCTTTTGGTGGGAATGCAAAGTTTGCCAGCCGATGAATTGAATGCTAGTTTTAGCCTAATTTCCCATCACAGCGGGATTGACAATAATGCCATTATTCGCCTCAAAAAACGGATGGCTGAGGAATTTCGCCAGCAGTTGACTATCGGCGCTCCCAGTGATATAGATGAGCAGGGATTACGCAGGTTGAGCTATCAGATAAAAACTGCAAAAGTTATTGTTAAATTATTCTTAGCTTATCCCCTGCACGCTAAACTATATCTCGTTCACCGTCAAGACCCAAACAGCCCAATTGTAGGTTTTTTGGGCAGCAGCAATCTGACTTTATCGGGACTATCGAAACAAGGGGAATTGAATATTGATATTTTAGATTTTGATGCTTGTAATAAGTTGCAAAAATGGTTTGACGATCGCTGGGAAGAATACGGCTGTATTGATATTTCTAAAGAACTCGCAGAAATTATCGATCGCAGTTGGGCGAGAGCCGAACTAATTCCCCCTTATCATATCTATCTCAACATTGTCTATCATTTGTCGCGCGAGGCGATCGCAGGTATTGCTGAGTTTCAGATTCCCCGCGATTTTAAGGGTTTATTTAAATTTCAAGAAGAAGCCGTTAAGCTAGCCGCCCGTCACATTACCAGACGGGGAGGCGTGATTATTGGCGACGTTGTAGGGTTGGGTAAAACTTTAGTCGGAACTGCGATCGCCAAAATTTTACAAGAAGACTGTCTCTTGGAAACCCTGATTATTTGTCCCAAAAACTTAGTCAAAATGTGGCAGGAATATGCAGATAACTTTCGCCTGCTTGCGAAAGTCTTATCCATCAGTCGGGTGCAGCAAGAATTGCCAGAATTGCGCCGCTATCGAGTTGTGTTAATTGATGAAAGTCACAACCTCAGAAACCGAGAAGGCAAGCGATATCGAGCGATTCAAGAATATATTGCCATCAACGAAAGTAAATGCATTTTGCTTTCAGCAACTCCCTACAACAAAACCTATTTAGATTTATCTTCTCAGTTGCGGCTGTTTATTCCTGAAGACCAAAATTTAGGACTGCGGCCCGAAGCTTTGCTGAATCAATTGGGCGGCGGCAGTCACGGAGAGTTAGAATTTATTAAGCGGCATCAATGTTCCGTGCGCTCTTTAGCTGCTTTTGAAAAAAGCGAACATCCTGATGATTGGCGAGATTTGATGAAGCGCTACATGGTGAGGCGCACTCGCTCGTTTATCAAAGAAAATTATGCGGAAACTGACGCAGAGAAGGGGCGCAAATATTTAGAATTTGCCGATCGCACGCGCTCCTATTTTCCCGATCGCATTCCCAAAACCATTAAGTTTTCCTCGGAAACTTCCGCAACTAACTCCCAGCTTGACTTCCCAGAAATTGTCGAAGTCATCAATGCACTGAATCTGCCGCGTTACGGGCTCGGAAATTACATTGCCAAAAAACCCAAACAAAAGCCGACTGAAGCAGAAGAGCGGCAGTTAAATGCCTTATTCCGTGGGGGTCGGCGGTTAATGGGATTTTCGCGGACAAACTTGTTTAAACGGCTAGAAAGCAGCGGCAGTGCCTTTATTCAGTCGATCGAGCGCCACATCCTGCGGAATTTTATCTATTTATATGCGATCGACCAAAGCTTAGATATTCCGATCGGCACCCAGGATGCAGACTTGTTGGATACCCGCAACAGCGATGAAGATGCTGATTCAGTGGTGGTTAGCAGTTTTGAAAGCGAAGAAATCGAAGATGATGCGGGCGAAGTTTTAGATATCGAAGCCGAATTGCTGTCAAGCGAAAAGAGTTTTAAACAGCGGGCAGAAGTAGTTTATCAAGAATATCAAACGCGCTACCAGCGCAGGTTTAAATGGCTCAAATCAGACTTTTTGATACCAAGAAGTTAAAACGGGATCTGCTAGCAGATGCCCGCTGTCTGATAGAAGTCTTGCAAACTTGCGGTGAATGGCATTCTCAACCCGATGAAAAGTTAGCAGCTTTGGTTAAATTGCTCACAGAAACTCACCCCCATGAGAAAATATTAATTTTTACTCAGTTTGCCGATACAGTCCGCTATATAACGGATAATTTAACTGCCTTAAATATTGCGGGCGTTGCATCGGTGACAGGTAAATCAAAAGACCCCACCGAACTCACATTCCGGTTTAGTCCGACTAGCAGCGGCAAGCTGGATCAAATCTCGCCAGAACAAGAATTGCGAATCTTAATTGCCACCGATATCCTGAGTGAAGGCCACAACTTGCAAGACAGTGCGATTATCGTTAATTATGACTTACCTTGGGCAATTATTCGGTTAATTCAGCGGGCGGGAAGGGTGGACAGAATTGGTCAAAAAGCTGAGCAGATTTTGTGTTATTCATTCTTGCCGGATGAAGGAGTCGATCGCATTATCAACCTGCGCGAAAGACTGCGCCGGCGCTTGCAAGAAAATGCCGAGGTTGTCGGAACCGATGAGACATTTTTTGAGGACGATGCACCTCAAGTAATTCTCAATATTTACAATGAAAAATCCGGGATTTTAGATGGCGAAGAAGATGCCGAAGTTGACTTAACATCCGAAGCTTTTCAAATTTGGAAAAATGCGACTGACAACAACCCAACTTTGAAAAAAACGATTGAGTCTATGCCAAATGTAGTTTATTCAACTCGCAATCATACTCCCGCACCCTTGCAACCAGAAGGAGTTTTATTGTACATGAAAACCGCCGAGGGAAATGATTCGTTAATTTGGGTCGATCGCGATGGCAATAGCGTTACTCAATCGCAACTGGCAATTTTAAGAATTGCAGCTTGCGACGAATCGACCCCAGCAATTCCGAAAGACAAACAGCATCACGAATTAGTCACAAAAGGTGCAGAGTTGATAGCAGAAGAAGAGCAAAATGCGGGCGGACAATTGGGCCGGCCTTCCGGGGCAAGGTTCCGAACCTATGAACGTTTGAAGAGTTACGCCCAGTCCATGCGCGGTACAATATTTGCATCCGATGAGTTGGCAAAAGCAATTGATGAAATTTACCGCTATCCCCTGCGCCAGTCGGCAATTGACACGTTAAATCGGCAGTTAAAAAGCGGTATTGGCGATCGACAATTAGCAGAATTAGTCGTGGGTTTGCGGATGGATGACCGTTTGTGTATAGTCAATGAAGACGAAGACAAACGGGAACCAATGATTATTTGTTCTTTAGGCTTGTTTCAGGAGAAATAATTATTGGGAGTCGAGAAACCGGGAACGGGGAAGATGCCCATTCCACCATCAAATTAAGCTTTGTGGAACGGGCATCTTGCCCGTTATTGAAAAGAGTACAACATCTCAGATTTAACTTCCTTCTTCCTTCTTCCTTCTTCCTTCATATATAACTATGCCGCTAACACTTAAAGAATCCCGAGAATTTCTCCAAGACTTTGAATTCAACAAATTGTTCGTCCAAGAACTCGGTTGGGATAATCCATCATCCCACAAAACCGTATCTTTAGAAATAGAAGGCGAGACTTATTCCCGAAAAGCCATCGCCCAACTTAACGGAGTAGTTGTATATGAAATTATCGCCGATAGCGGAAATATCCCCAACAGCGCCGAAAGACTGACGATTTATCGCGAAATCGTCCAAATTTCCGCCGAAAACCTGTTGATTTTTATTGATAAAAATCGCACTAAATGTCTGTGGTATTGGGTAAAGCGCGAAGGTACAAAACTTTATCCCCGCGATCATGTATACGTGAAACGGGAACCTTGCGATTTGCTGCTGAGTAAAGTGACAGCTTTAAAGGTTGATTTAGAAGAATTAGAAAAGATTTCGTCGGTGATTCAGGTCGCCCAAAAATTGCAGGCTGGTTTGGATGTCGAACGAGTAACTAAAAAGTTTTTTGAAGAGTTTAAACAGCAACACGTTGAATTTTTAAGTGTGATTCGCGGCATTGACAAAGAAACAGACAGACGCTGGTATACTTCGGTTTTACTCAACCGCTTGATGTTTGTTTATTTCTTGCAGCGCAAAGGATTTATCGACAGCGGCAAAATGCTGTATTTGCAGGAAAAGTTAGCCGAAAGCAAGCAGCGGGGAACGGATTTATTTTATTCGCAATTCTTGAAAACACTGTTTTTTGATGGATTTGCTAAACCTCTGGATTTGCGGGAGGAAGGCGTTAAAGAATTAATCGGCGATGTTAAATATTTGAATGGGGGACTGTTTCTAGAACATCCCATTGAACAAAATTATCCGAATATCGCCATACCCGATGCTGCTTTTGAGAAAATCTTAGATTTATTTGGGCGCTATTCTTGGAATCTTGACGATACGGTGGGCGGGAAGGAAAACGAAATTAATCCGGCAGTTTTGGGATACATCTTTGAGAAATACATTAACCAAAAAGCCTTTGGTGCTTATTATACCAGGCCGGAGATTACTGAATATTTGTGCGATCGCACAATCAACAAACTAATCCTCGATAGAGTTAATAATTCCTCTTCCTCCCCCCTTACGAAGGGGGAATCTCCCTCTTCCTCCCCCCTTACTAAGGGGGGCCGGGGGGGTATTTCCCATCCATTTAAAACCATCACCGAACTCCTCACCAATCTCGATGCCAATCTCTGCCGCCGCTTGCTAGAAGAAATCCTGCCAAACTTAACATTATTAGACCCAGCCTGCGGTTCCGGCGCGTTTTTAGTTGCAGCGATGAAAACGCTGATTTACATCTATTCAACAGTCATCGGTACAAGCAAGTTTTTAACCGACCACTACCTCAATAATTACCTCAAAACAATCGAAAAAGAGCATTCATCACTCAACTACTATATCAAAAAAAGGATTATTAGCGATAACCTCTACGGCGTGGATATCATGCCGGAAGCAGTGGAAATCGCGAAACTGCGCTTGTTTTTGGCATTGGTTTCTGCCGCGCACGATGTCAGCGAATTGGAACCATTGCCGAATATTGACTTTAACATCATGGCCGGTAATTCCTTAATTGGATTGATTCGGGTGGATGAGACGGGCTTTGATTCCGTAGGAGATTCGCTGCAAGGAAATCTGCTGCAAACTTTGGCAGCTAACAGCTACAAAGCAATCTTAACAGATAAAAATAAATCTGTAGATTTGTATAAGAAACACGCTTTTGAATCGGGGGAACAAGCAGCAGGTTCTCAAGAATCTCGGTTGTTAATGTTACGGAGTCACATCGAACAGTTAAATCGAGAGTCGCAGGATAAATTAAATTTGTTATTGTTGGATGAGTTTAGTAAGCGGCTGGGAATTAAGTACGAACAAGTGCAGTTAGCGGGGAAACCGAAGAAACGAGTTTTAACTATTGATGATATTGCTGAGTTGCAACCGTTTCACTGGGGATACCACTTTGACATAATTTTAGAACGCGGTGGATTTGATGCGATTATTACCAATCCACCTTGGGAAATATTCAAGCCAGATGCTAAGGAGTTTTTTGCCAATCATAGCAATTTGGTGACGAAAAAGAAGATGGATATTAAGAGTTTTGAGAAAGAGCAAAAGAAACTCTTGCAAGATATTGAGGTTTCTAATGCTTGGTTGGAATATCAGAGCAATTTTCCTCATATTAGTGCTTATTATCGTTCAGCGGAACAGTACAAAAATCAGATTTCGGTTGTCAACGGTAAAAAAGCAGGTACGGATATTAACCTCTATAAACTATTTATAGAACAATGTTTTAATTTGTTACGCAGTGGTGGCGAGTGTGGGATTGTGATTCCTAGTGGCATTTACACTGACTTGGGTACGAAGCAACTACGGGAGATGTTATTTAGTCGAACCAAAATCACAGGGTTATTTTGTCTGGAAAACCGTAAAAAGATTTTTGAAGGGGTTGATAGTCGTTTCAAAATCGTTGTCCTTACTTTTGAGAAGGGTGGTATAACCACTGAGTTTCCCTCAGCTTTTATGCGTCTTGATGTGGATGAACTGCAAAGGTTTCCTAGTGCTGATAGCTTGCAAATTAGTATTGAATTAGTGCGGCAGTTGTCTCCTGACTCTCTCTCGGTGATGGAGTTTAAAAATGAAGGAGATATTCGCATTGCTGAAAAAATGCTGCAATTCCCTTTACTGGGCGAACAGATTGAGGGGAAATGGAATCTGCGGTTAAGTGCCGAATTTCACATGACTAATGACAGTCATTTATTCAAGCAAGAACCAGGGAAAGGGAGACTGCAACTTTATGAAGGTAAAATGATTCATCAGTTTACTCATCTATACGCTGAACCGAGGTATTGGGTGGATGGACAGGAAGGGAGAAAGGCTTTGTTGGGAAGGAATGGTATAGATAATGGTCAACAATTGGATTATCAGTGCTACCGTTTGGCATTAAGAGATGTAGCATCCAGCACTAATGAACGGACAATGATTTCTACGATACTTCTCCCTAATTGTTTTGCAGGAAATACGCTAGTTGTGTCTCAACCGCTTACAAAACAGGATGATTTACTATTTATTTGTTCTGTACTTAATAGTTTTGCCTGTGATTCTTTGATTCGCCAAAAAGTGACAGCACATTGTAGTCTGTTTTATGTTTACCAACTTCCTGTCCCGCGATTAAAATCAGGTGACAAATACTTCTGGGACATCGTACAGCGCGCCGCCAAACTCATCTGCACCGCCCCAGAATTTGACGAATTAGCTCAAGAAGTCGGCTTAAACTCCCACCGAGAAGGCGTTACCGATGAAACAGAACGCGCTAAATTGCGAGCGGAATTAGACGGCATCACCGCCCACCTTTACGGATTAACGGAAGCAGAATTTGCCTATATCCTGACTACTTTTCCGAGTGTGCCAGAAACCGTCAAACAAGCAGCGTTAGCAGCATATCGCACCTTTGCACCCAAATCCGGCGAACCTGAAATCATCAATTTAATCGACACAGGCGAAAACAACATCATAGAATTCAAATCAACCGCCCGCTGGAATCTCCGAGAAAACACAAAAGACAAGGCCATGGAACACGAAATTGTCAAAACTGTGGCGGCATTTTTAAACACCAGTGGAGGGACTCTGTTAATCGGAGTAGATGATGCAGGAACACCGCTAGGTTTGGATTCGGATTACCAAACATTGAAAAAGAAAAATCCTGATGGTTATATGTTATTTCTGAATCACGACCTTTTGCTGACAGAAATTGGCAAAGATAGCGGTGCACTGTGGCACATCACGTTTCATCTAGTCAGCGGTTTAGATTTGTGTCGGGTTGTGGTTCAACCATCGCCGAAACCGATTTATGTCAAGGTCAAAGATAAGGGCGGGAAAGAAGAGGACTGTTTCTACATTCGCAGCAATAATTCTAGTCTTAAACTCGGTCTTAAGGAAACTGTCGAATACAGCAAAAATCGCTGGCGATGAATTCCAGAGTGCATGGGAATTGATATTACCCACAGTCAGGACACGGCCGTCCCGTTTCCCTACAAATAATCGGGGGATGGTTACATCTTTCATCGAGGAAGATTGATTATTTTGGGGTAGGAAAACGGCATGGCCGTGTCCTCCGGCAAGATGCCCACCCCACAAGAAAGTCGATCTGTTGTGGAACGGGTTCTTTGGCCGGTTCTCGAGCATGGCCACTGTACTCATAGGGCCCCTCACATCCACCTTCCCCATTTCCCAAAAAAATGTAACGAGTTGTAAAGTATAATTAAAACCGAAGCGAACACAGAGGCCAAGTAGTATCAAATGCGAGTTGCGATCGCCGGAGCAGGCTTAGCAGGACTTTCCTGCGCTAAATATCTTACCGACGCGGGCCACACCCCCATCCTCCTAGAAAGTCGGGACGTACTCGGCGGCAAAGTCGCCGCCTGGAAAGATGCAGACGGCGACTGGTATGAAACCGGCCTCCACATCTTCTTCGGCGCATACCCGAATATGCTCCAACTCTTCAAAGAACTTGACATCGAAGACCGGCTGCAATGGAAAGAGCACTCGATGATTTTCAATCAGCCGGAAACCCCCGGAACCTATTCCCGCTTTGACTTTCCCGACCTTCCCGCCCCCTTCAACGGCGTCGCAGCCATCTTGAGCAACAACGATATGCTCACCTGGCCCGAAAAAATCCGCTTCGGTATAGGTTTGATTCCGGCCATGCTTCAGGGTCAAAACTATGTCGAAGCAATGGACAAATACTCGTTTTCCGACTGGCTCAAAAAGCAAAACATCCCCCCCAGAGTCGAAAAAGAAGTATTCATCGCCATGTCCAAGGCGCTCAACTTCATCGACCCCCACGAAATATCTGCAACCATACTGCTGACAGCCCTCAACCGCTTCTTGCAAGAGAAAAAAGGCTCGAAAATGGCTTTTTTAGACGGTTCCCCCACAGAAAGGTTGTGTCAGCCGATGGTAGACTACATAACTGAGCGCGGCGGTGAAGTACGGCTGAATGCACCCATCAAAGAGTTTTTGCTCAACGATGACAACACGGTGCGCGGCTTCCACATTCGGGGAGTAAAAGGGGCAGAGTCAGAAATTCTGACGGCCGATATTTACGTTTCCGCGATGCCGGTTGACCCGCTGAAGTTGATGATGCCGAAACCTTGGGGCGAAATGGATTATTTCAAACAGCTCGAAGGTTTGGAAGGAGTACCCGTCATTAATGTACACTTGTGGTTCGATCGCAAGCTAACTGAAATCGACCATTTGCTGTTCTCGCGATCGCCCTTGCTGAGCGTCTACGCCGACATGAGCAACACCTGCCGCGAATATGCCAACCCAGACAAATCCATGCTGGAACTGGTTTTAGCACCGGCCAAAGACTGGATAGGGAAATCTGACGAAGATATCGTCGCAGCGACAATGGTCGAGTTAGAAAAACTCTTTCCCGATCAAATCCCAGAACCAGCCAAACTGCTCAAATATCACGTAGTCAAAACCCCACGTTCCGTCTACAAAGCCACTCCCGGACGCCAGCAGTGCCGTCCCACACAAACAACTCCCATTAGCAATTTCTATCTAACGGGGGATTATACAATGCAGCGTTATCTTGCGAGTATGGAAGGTGCCGTGCTTTCTGGTAAGCTGACAGCGCAGGCTATTTCAACGGCCAATAACCAATGAAAAATTAAGAATTTTTCATAAAGACGTAAAAAATCTCCCG
>Ga0247774_1001567_pt1 | contig 11488 bp, 8 predicted proteins | sample UWRJL001104B6_FD_179933 | JGI IMG/M metagenome (GOLD analysis project Ga0247774, IMG submission 179933) | Plant litter microbial communities from Arlington Agricultural Research Station in Wisconsin, United States - UWRJ-L001-104B-6 | ecosystem: Environmental > Terrestrial > Plant litter >... | reverse complement strand
TGTCGGATTTTTGCTCCCGTTAGGATGACCCACTATCCTGGCGAACGGCGAATTGGCGAATACAGAGCTTTGAGCGCGTCGACAGATCTTTTCGGATTCTCCTCACCTTCACGCGACCAATTCTTCAACATGTGAACCACCAAAGCTGCGGACAGCCTTGTGAGCCCAGCAAGAGTTTTACGGGCCTTGTCGGAGCTTTAGCACAAGCGAAACCCTTGAGCAGCCCTCCACAGACGGAGCCTTTAGGGGTCCAAGGGGTCCCGCACGAAGATCGCCCTTTCCACAAACTTGGAGAACGCGGATCTTGCATGGAGAGTCGCACAAATTGCAAGACCCGCAACAGAGCAGAGCCGACCAAGGTGCATGGGTGCCTGGCTACCACCCACACCACCCACCTAGAGCACAAGAAAGTCCCAAGCTGATACAAAAGTCCCCCACCTCATAAACCCCAGTTTCTTGGAGCCATTATTTGAGTTTTGCTACTCCGGCACCGCACAGCTTCGAATACACCGCCAACCGCATGACTCCGAGGAACGTGGCATCGAGCCACTTTGGTCGTGGGATATGCAAGCCGGATTGACGGTCGCAAGCTTGATGCGTGACCACGAATGGATGATTTGGAAGATCAGCTACCTTGTAGTCACGTTGTGGCGTCTAGATAATGGCAAGGGAAGTCTGGCGCCGTGTCACATGGCACGGGCCACAAATCGCACAAAAAAGATGATCACGATGACCTCCATATTTCATTCGGCGCGGGGTTTTGGTGTTTGCAGTAACGAGTGCCTTTGTTAATGGCGCTCAAATGACCGTTGCGACCGCGGCCCAGACCGTCGGACAGTCTTTCCAGCCACCAATCCAGGGTCCCCGCCAAACGCCGATCTTCAGCAGACGAGGCAAGGCGCTGCAAGTGGCTCCTTCCATTGAAATCCAGGCGCTGCGCGACACTGGTATCGCCTAGCAGAAGGTGGGGCTTTGTATTTTGGCATTTCCGATTAGACCGCAAAAGCAGGAGGCAAGTTGACAAGGTTCCCGAGCCTTATTCGCTCATCGGCCAAAGGGGTGGCAAAAGTATTTCCGTGCCATGTGGCATGCTCTAAGTACATACTGCATCCTGGCCTTTTATTAGAAGTTGGAGGCGACGATAGCACCGTCCGGCGAGCGCGACCGCCAGGTATGGTCAGAGACTTTTCTGCTCAGGAGGCTAAGGTCACCGCCCCTCTGCACCTCGAACATAAAAAACCCACGATCCCCTGAAGTTTGCGTTGGCTGCCATGTTGGACTCTGTTTCTTGGTAGATTGCATTTCATTCCATTCGGGACCCCCAAATATCCTTTCCCGTCAGCGCAACTGCCATGGCGCCCCATGCCACCTATGCCCCGGATGGCCGGCCGAGACCGGCATGGTGGAAGGAAAGTTCGGTGTATCAGATTTATCCTGCCTCTTTCCAGGACTCGACCGGGTCCGGGTCGGGGGACTTGGGCGGGATTATCGAGCGGGTGGACTATATTCACCATCTGGGAGTTGATATCGTGTGGATTTGTCCCATTTTCGAGAGTCCGCAAGTCGACATGGTAAGTAAGGCCTGGCCGCCTATTGGCTCTTTCGGCCGGGCATTCCTAGGGCTTCTGCCCTGGGGCCCCGTCCGCCTTCGGCAACTGGCCCGACGACCCGCTGCTGACAATCGACGGCCAGGGCTATGATGTCAGCAACTACCGCAAGATCGACAAGCGCTACGGCAGCCTGGAGCAGGTAGATGCGCTGCGGGACAAACTCCACGACCGCGGCATGAAGCTCGTCCTGGACATGGTATTCAACCATACCAGCAACCAGCACGAGTGGTTCAAGCAGGCGCGGAGTTCCAGGGACAACGAGTACCGGGACTGGTACATATGGCGTCCTCCCAGATACGATGGCGAAGGAAACCGGCATCCGCCCAACAACTGGGAATCCCATTTTTCGGGTTTGTCGACTCCTCTCTCGCAAAAATGCCTGCACTTGGGATGCGTGGGGGGTTCAACTTGCCCCATCCGCGGTCGTGGCATTTTGGATGAGTGAATCTGACCGCGACGAACAGGCAGTGCGTGGGAGTATGATGAGTCAAGCGACGAATACTACCTCCACCTCTTCACGAAGGAGCAGCCCGACCTTAACTGGGAGAATCCGCAAGTTCGCGCTGCCGTCCATGACATCATGAGATTCTGGCTCAACCGCGGCATCGACGGTTTCCGGCTCGACGTCATCAACTTCATCAGCAAGAACCAGTCATTCCCGGACTCGGACCAGGTTGTCCTCAAGGGTACCGAGTACTACGCGGCCGGCCCGCGACTCCACGAGTACCTGAGGGGAATAGGGGACGTTCTCGCCGAGTTTCACGCTTTCAGCGTGGGCGAGATGCCCTGCGTCTACGACCCCGAGGAGATTATCAGGAGCGTCGGGGCCGACCGGGGCGAGCTCAGCATGATCTTCCACTTTGACTTTGTGACGATAGACTACGGCCCGAAGGGCAAGTTCTCGCCGAGGGAATGGACCGTTTCGGAGCTCGCCACCATCGCCGACAAGTGGCAGCGCTTCATGTACGACCACGATGGCTGGAACGCCTTGTACGTCGAGAACCACGACCAGCCGCGATCCGTCTCGCGCTACGCCTGCGACTGTCCCAAGCACCGCGTGCAGAGCGCCAAGATGCTCGCATCCTTCATCGGACTCCAGGGCGGCACGCTCTTCGTATATCAAGGGCAGGAGCTGGGCATGGTGAACGTGCCAAAGGAGTGGCCGCTGGAGGAGTACAAGGACGTGGAGATCTGGAACCACTGGAAGGACTACAAGGATGCCAGCCCCGACGTTCAGAGGGCCGTCTTGGATCAGTACCAGAAGAAGGGCCGCGACAGTTCCCGGACGCCCATGCAGTGGGACGCGACCCGCCACGCCGGCTTCACGGCGCCTGGGACGGAGCCTTGGATCCGCGTCAACCCTTCGTATCGCCAGCTGAATGCCGCCGCCGAGGTGGCCGATGCAAACTCGACCTTTCACTTTTGGAAGAGGTTGCTTGCGGCGCGAAAGCTGTACAAGGACGTTTTTGTCTATGGCGACTTTGCGCTCGAGTCGCCCCACCCCAACGATTCAGATGCCAAGTTGATGGCGTACCGCCGCATCGGCATGGGTCGCGACGCGTACGTGGTGTGCAACTTTGGAGAGGAAAAGGAGGTTTGGGAGGGTTTGCCTGAAGGGAGTACCGAGGGCACAGTTATTCTTAGCAGCGTCGTCAAGGAAGGCAAGACCGTGAGTGGTGGAGAGACAATGGAGTTGGGGGCGTTTGAGACGGTTGTTGTTCTCGTGCACCGGGAATAGAAATGGAGTAGAGCGTGGTTCGCGCAGGTAGGCGTTATATCCGGGTCTTCCTATAGACTATAGCTATGGAACGGTGGCCTTGTTTGCCTTGTGGAATGGATCGAAAGTTGAGGAAAGACGACGGGCAACATATAGAGTTAGCAACGAGCAAGGCATGACCGGCCGGCCAATGTTGCGAGAAGGGTTATCAGGGGCGGAAAAAGTTATCACGGTTGCATGGTTCTTACGAGGCGCATCTTTTTTCAATCGGACCAGAAATGTGGTATGACTAAATACAATTTGACCAGGTGCATGAATTCTTTGTCCCTTGGTCATGTCTGTCCCCCCCCTTCCCCCCTAAGCTGCGATTCCGGCAGTCCAGAAACTACGGATATACTACATCCTAATAACCTCTCGAGGATTCTCGCTCCGCCCCCGGCTAACAAAATTTTGCCCGCAACACTTTCAACAACGGTCGCACCATTTCTCAAAACCCCTCATCCTCCTCACTCTCAATCACATCATCCACATCCTCGCAAAGCAGCTCCCCCACCGATGCACTCTCTTCCAGCACCTCGAGGGCTCTTTCCTCGCCGATGCCCATGTCGTCCATGACAAGCCTCGTCGCAAGCTCCGGCACCAGCACGGCCTGCACGTACAGGGAATAACTCCGGCTCGAAACCAACGGGTCGACCACGGCCCGCTCGCGCAGCAAGGGCGAGAAACGCGCAAACACGGCTTCCTGCATGATCCTAAACCCACGGGGGCCGTAGTAGCCCGTCGCCGTGTTGAAGTCGGCCTTGAGCAGGTTCCGCTTCGTGCCGGCCCGCACGTCCGCGGCGAGCAGGTCGGCGAAGCGGGAGCGGGCCTGGCCGCGGAGCACGCGTTCGAGGCAGGCCTCGTGCGCGGCCAGGCGCGAGGGGAGGGCCGCCCAGTCGATGGGGGACGGGTAGCCGCGGGCCGCCCACAAGGCGCGCGCGTCGCGCCTCTTGTGCTCGGCGCAGAAAGCCCGCTGCTGGTGGAATTTGAGGCGGTCGCCGCCGGCTTTGGTCGCCCTGAAGTTCCGCAGGAGCTCGCGGTCCACCGTTTCGTTGCAGTATGGACACCGCGTCGCCCCCCGGAGCAGCCCGTCACCAGGCGGATCGGAGAGCTCGGACGAGGAGAGGTCGTCCATCGTCTTGCGCGTGGGCGACGGGGACGGGGACAGGGCTGCGGCTCGGTGTTTTGTGCCTGCCTCCGGGGACATGGTCAAGTCGCGAAGACGAGCGGAGCGGCGCTCATATGGCTTCGCCGGGGAGTCTAGTATTCTGGTGTTCAGCCGAGCCTTCGTTCTGGCCTTGGGCGGGGACATGGACATGAGGCGTAGGCCCGGCGCCTTGCCCGCCGTGCAATCATCGGACAGCTCTTCGAGGCGATTGCCCTCTTGCTCCATTCCGTCTCCCTCAGGATTAGAGTGCCAGCCATCAGGTAGTTGCAGTCTGGGGCGTGGGGGCTTCTCCCTGAGGTCTAGCCGTCCGGTTAGTATAGAGGATGTAGAATAGTAGCCGGCGAGCAAGCAAATGCACGCATCTTCGGGGGCAACCAACCTTCAGTGACTTCCTGTTTTGGTTTTTTCGGGGCACGTTTGGGGGAACGTTCAGTCGCCCTTTTCGACCCCTGAAACACCTGGCCTATCCCTCTTTTTTCCTTGACCGCGGTCCTTATACTTGCGTTGAGGCTGGCGCGACCATATTTCCTCATTCGCTTGGCTCCGTTTCCGGACCCCGTCTCCGAAGTCTTGACCCAGGGAGGGTCTTGCTGGCTCGAGACTGCCCGTGTCGTCTTTTCAAATTTGGTGGGCTTGATGTCCGCCCTGCTTGACGTGCCATCCCCACTGTCGTCGCTGCCTTCCATCCGATCACACAGCGTCGCGCTGCGGAGTTGGGACGAAGGTCGAGGTTCCGACCTTGCAGACGTAGGACCAGCGCTGTTGCCATTTTTGGCTCGCCTGTTGGTCGGTAGTGGTTCGGAGCAGCCGGATTCAACCTCGTCATCCGAGTCTTTTGGTAATGCCAATATGTCCTCTTCCACCTCCGTCTCCATGAGCCGTTCCCGTGAGTCGCCTCCTGGCTTTGACGCTTTTGCCGGTCCTGTCCGATTCCGATCCCACGGGACGGACTTAAGCAGAGGTTCGACAGGCGCGCGCCTGCTCTGCCCTACCCTCAGACTCCCAACCATTCTGCGTCACCTATTGGCCGTTCAACCCGGATTGAAACCGGAAATTTTCGGAACAGGCAAGTTGGGAGCATCAGACATAAGCAGCTCCCCCGGTCAGTCCCAACGAATACCAATCCCGTTTGCCTCGAGAACCAAGGTTCTGTTTGCTGGAAAGGGACGATTCCCGAGTGTAATCCAGCGGTTTCTCTGAGGCTGGAGACGGTGGAAAGGATGATGTGCGTTCGCGAGAATTGCCCTGCGAATCCCAGCGTCGAATGGTTCTGTTACTGTGCCGAGGCAGAGTCCTAGGTTCCGACACTCACGCCAAGTTCCGGCCCGTAACTGGTATAGTTCGGTACTTAATAAAGAGAGTTGGAAGTGGGCAGCTCGTTGTGGGCTTGATAAAATTGTGATTTTGAACGATACCTTTATCAGTCACGTTCGGCTACGGAACGGACTTCGTACGAAAAGTACCATCGCACCGAACAACGCAGCCCACCACTGTGGATCCAACTAGGCAAGCTATAAAGATACACCCAGAAAGAGCAGACGCGCCAGAGACGCGACACCTCGTTAACTACATATTCGACACTTGGGTGTCCGCTGCCACCGAACGACCCGCGTCCCTTGTCCCTGGCGGCGTTGACGGCCCCTAGAAATTTTCCGGGTCGCCACAAGGCAGGAGAGCTTCATTCCCGCACTCCACAACATCAGCCCAGGCCGCACGGCGTATCTGGATAATTGATAAAATACGGCCGCCAGAAGAGACGAATGCCATACTTGCCGCCCTTTACACGAGCAGCCTTGGCACAATGGCCCTCGATAGGAAATATGCAGCCCTACCAGACCTGGTATGGAGACAATCCCCCGTGATGGCTTCGTTACCTCGGCTCACAGCATACAGGACTCTGCGCCGGACATCTACGAAACCCCCGAATTAACAGACGACAATTCGACCATTCCGGTCCGTCTTCACGCAACGCTTTGTGCCTCTGCCGGCGACTGACAACTCTTAGGGCACAACACTACGCTCAGGTTCAGACGACGGCTACAAAGAAGACAGCGACGACGAGAAGTCTGGCATCTCACGGCCCAGGCTGCGGATAGACGATGCCCGGGCGCGATTCGAAACGGCGAGGTATAATTCTGCCGGGGTGGACTTTTCGGACCGGGTCGACGTCAAACGCAAGTCGTACAAAGCGTCCAACCGACGTCGGATGCTCGAAGATGGCACTGAAGAGCTGGGCGACGTCAGCGACGAGGAAGACATAGAAAGCCTCGAGAGGAAGATTGCGAGGCTAAAACGCGAGGTGGAAGAAGCAAAGGAGGAACACGGTAGGCGGAAAGCAACTGCGGCGGCTGCGGGCGGGCCGAGGGCGGACGAGGAGGCGACGGAAGAGAACTTGATATCGCTGGGCGAGGTTCTGGAGAGTTTGGCTCTCCCAGATGGGCATGCCCGGATGGCCGGAAGCACCGCCGAGCCATCCAGGACCGCAGATCGAAGCTCGGCAGCCGCCGTGGCCCTCGGCGAGGCGACCTACACAGTCACGTATGCCCCATCATACGAACAAACTCACGCTCTCGTCAAGACGGCCGAGTTTGAAAACCGCCTCCTCATGCTCGAGAAAGCCATTGGCGCCACATCATCGGCCGTGCTAGATGTTGACCTGAACGGCCTGCCGCGAGCTGTAGTCCCGACGCTCGACGCCCTTCAGAGGCAGATATCAACCTTGGCTCAAGCCTCAACGGCGACGCTCGACTCGATCAGCCGTCGGGTCAGGAACCTGACGCAGGACGCCGAACAGCTTGCCCGGGCACGGAAAGAGGCCAAAGAGCAGAAGGATGCATTCTTGTCGTCCGACAAGGATAATGCCGATGGAGAAAACGGCGGCAGCGGCGAGGAGCAAGACGCCAAAATACACGCTCTATACGGAACGCTGGCCACCATTGAGAACCTTACGCCTCTGTTGCCCCCACTGCTGGACAGGCTACGGTCGCTGAGGGTGATACACGCCGATGCGGCTACGGCGCACGAGACGCTTGACCGCATCGCCAAGCAACAGACGGACATGGCGACAGAGTTGAAGCAATGGCGCGGAGGGCTGGAAAAGATCGAAGAGGCCATGAAGGAGGGAAATTCGGTTATGCAGGGCAACATGAAAGTGATGGACTCGTGGGTGAAGGACTTGGAAGCGAGGATGGCTAAATTATTTTGACGAAGCGACGATACGTAGACGTTTGAATAGTCAAGATACCTTGCATATTGCCTCTAGGCCCTTTGAAATGGTTAAAGTTGATTTCCTTGCCTCGATTGCTCACGCTGATGCTCCGTCTGCCACCACGTCAAGGGAAGGCGATATAAACCCTAACCCTAGAAAGGTATTTCGATATGGGGGTAGCTCTGGACGTGCCCCACAACTCGGGTTCACCCCGAATCTGGAGCTCCGTTTCAGCCCCTCCATCGACGGCGAGGACCATCCACAACGAACTTGCGACGCTCGACTACCACTACAGCTTTGGGCGTCTTTCCTTTTTGCCGTCGCCCTCAAGACTCGATCAACCAAGCAAAAAATGGCCGCCGATCCATTCGACTCCGCGCTGTAAGCAGGAATCCAACGCCCACCTCGTCGTCACCTTCGCAAACCAAGCTGACACGGTGCTCCAAACAGGGACCTTCTCCGCCGCCTCAATCCGAAGCACACGACAGACCACCTCAACGCCATTATCTCGCTCGCACCCGACCTGCAGGAAGACCTCCTCTCGTCGGTCGACCAGCCGCTCACGGTGCGGCGGTGCAAGCAGACGGGACGCGACTACCTGCTCTGCGACTACAATCGGGATGGCGACAGTTACCGCTCGCCCTGGTCCAACGAGTTTGACCCGCCACTCGAGGATGCCGGAAGGCAAGGGGACGATGAAGATGGCGGCGGTGCGCTGCCGAGCGAGCGGGTGAGGAAGATGGAGGTGGCCGCCAACGAGGCGTTCGATGTCTACCGGGAGCTCTACTACGAAGGGGGCACCAGCAGCGTTTACTTTTGGAACTTGGATGATGGGTTTGCGGGGGTGGTGCTGCTGAAGAAGGGTACGTGCCGTCTCTTCGTCGTCTGGCTGCCACGAGCAAGACCACCTAGCCATCTACAGCCTTCTCATCCGAGCCAGCTGCTAACTCGGGTTGCTCACAGCCGCCACACCGGGGACGTCCACCTCGGGCATCTGGGACTCTATCCATGTCTTCGAAGCCATCGAGCGCGGCCGCACCACGCACTACAAGCTGACCTCAACCGTCATCCTCTCGCTCAGCACGTCCGGATCGGCGCTCGGCGACATGGACCTCAGCGGCAACATGACGCGCCAGGTGGAGCAGGACTTTGCCGTCGAGGGAGACGGCACCCACGTGGCCAACGTCGGCCGCCTCGTCGAGGACATGGAGCTCAAGATGCGGAACTTGCTGCAGGAGGTCTACTTTGGCAAGGCCAAGGATGTAGTGGGCGATCTACGGAGCGTGGGAAGCTTGAGCGAGGGACGAAAGGAGAGGGAGACGCACAGGGAGATTATCGGAAGCATGAAAAGGTGATATCCAGGGGTTGTATGTTCGCCGTAACGAAAGAAGAGTCGTGGCCGATTTCGGTCAGCCCGTTTGCGAGCTGCGGGAGGCGCACTGGGCGGGGCAACAATGCCCAGCCTTTTAAGATGGAATATTGTCCCCATATGCAAGCCCACGACCATATGCAGCTCATGAATGAAAGTCACCCCAAAGTTGAGTTGGATGGTGGGAAAAATTATCTCTGCTCTCAGACATGAAAATTTCTTCAACCCTCCTGTCTCGACCTATACCTGGATGGGGCCGTAGCTGACCGCATATACGAGCTAAACTCTTTCCTTTTGCTAATAACCTTCCCAGGCGGCGAGTCTCGCTGGTCGTTCCACAACAGCAATAGATCCGCCGATGAATGGATCCCTATATCGAACAGCGGTTCGATGTTTGGGCCAGATTCGTGCATTTTTTCATACTTTGTCAGTGTCTTAGGTTTTAAAAGACATTTGGCCTTGCGTTTCCACGGCTTATTTCGCCTTTTTTGCCCGAGCATCCTCATTTCGGCCCAAGCCTCCCGGAGACGATTCGAATTTACCCCGCCACGGTAGGTTCGAGATTGTCTTTGAATGTTCCGGAGTCGAAGCTCGGAAGACCTTCGATACTAGACAACCCAGGAGACTAAAGTAAATGTGTCTGCAGCCTCACGCGTTTCTCGCAGAGTTGGTTTCGACACGGACCTTTTTGACCCCTCATCGACGATGCGCAAACGAGAAACAATCTCCGGGAGCAAAGCATGAAACTAGAGGTACCTAACAAAGGGTGTAATTATCAGTTCCGGCACTTTTGAGCTGGATGGAAGACTTCACCCAACAGCCGCGTTGTTCTAATAACTTTGTCGGTTCTCGTTTCGAACTTCCTAAGGGCGGCTCGGGCTCACGGAATCAACGCAGCCGCCAGGCGGCACGGCGCCTACATGGACAAGGGTCCGCAAAAAAGGCTCCGGCGTCCCGGGACCCACCGTACGTGCAAAGCGGCATTGAGCAATAGCCGCCCGGGCGGGGACAGCACGGCTCGGGTTTTCTTCTACCTTCACGACGAGCAAGCCGCAAGCAATACACGCGTCAAGGAAGGCGCAATATAAAAAATAATAATTCACCAAGACCAAGATAGACTACATGCGTTTGAGACTGGCCGTAGATTGCACAAAGTTTCAGCCCCCGAAAATACTGTCTTTGATCTCTCGGGCGATGAAGCCACCTCGTACCGGGCAAGGTCTGATTGCTTTCCCTTCACGTCTTAGATCGTCAGACCGTGGTTATGACGTCCTAGCCTAGGTTTGTGGCCACGAAGCATGATGGTCCGCAGATTCGGCACGAAACTATGACGCCGGCCAGAATTGCACCTCCGAATTTTGTCTTCCGAGCCAATGTCTGGGAGCGGTCTGCTATTCACAGTTGAGAGTGAACCATGGCACGGAACCAAACATAAGGTCCGCGTGTCAGCCTTTCGTTTCCCTGCAAGCGCCACTGGACCTCACCTTCGATCGCCGCCCGGGCGTGCCTCGACAAGCGCTACTCACGCTGGCCGTGCGCGCGCAACCGCTGAAAGGGGGGGGGGGCCGAGCAGTGACGTTCTTGGCATCTCTGGCTCGCTTGGTCTGAAGTGTTGGAAAGTCATCGCCGGCCAAACTTGAGAGTCCTCCGTCGGCACTAAGCGTGCAAGCATCAACACCACATGCAGGACATGCCGTCATACCCTGTCCTTGCCCGCATGGCGTGAGGGCCAACGCAGCTTTTGCTGGATAGTTGACCACATTCTGCACGTCTCGGAGGTTGCGATGACATTGTAACCTCAGGTCGCTGTGCCTGACTCGTGCAAGTTCGCCAATGGGGAGCGATACGGAATTGAGACAGCCCCCATGCGAAGAATATTCTCCATGAATCCACCGACTAACTGGCAATCCGAGCCACCGACGCAGGCCAAGATATGGCACCGCCGCCGCGTCTATATCGTGGGACCATTTGCGCAACAGTCTGCAGAACTCACAAACAAAGAGTAGGGCTATCCTGCACGCGTCCCGCCACGGCCAGGAATGGCTGAACCACGATCAAGCCCGTGGCGTCTTTATTGCGCGACATTATTCATAGACAAGGAACCAAGACACGCCGAGGCCTGAAAGGTGCGGGTTGCACCTTGCTTGCCGTCAGCCGAAGCCTGGTACCGAACAAAGCTTTGAAGAAACTTCCTAATATAGGGTTGCCAAAGGAGGGACGAAATGCCTTTTTCCGCGGCACCCTTGCCCCCCAAAAAGCCATCGATTGCCCCTCGCGCGCGGAGTATTTCAGCTTCATTCCGGGCGGCTGCACGTTCAAAGACCCTGTCCCCGGGGGCTGCTTACGGTAGTATCGATATTAAGCCCAGCGTTTCGTA
>Ga0247774_1001566_pt1 | contig 11492 bp, 5 predicted proteins | sample UWRJL001104B6_FD_179933 | JGI IMG/M metagenome (GOLD analysis project Ga0247774, IMG submission 179933) | Plant litter microbial communities from Arlington Agricultural Research Station in Wisconsin, United States - UWRJ-L001-104B-6 | ecosystem: Environmental > Terrestrial > Plant litter >... | reverse complement strand
GAAAGTCTTACGATATCAGATTGCGGCGAACACGGGGCAAGATTTTTGTGCAAGTTATGTGGAAATATCTAGAACAGGCATCTTTTCCGATGACGGAGGCTGATTATTTCGAGCATTTGGATGCGGTGGCCAATTACCTCAACGGCTGGGGCAGCACTGAACAGGTGAGAGAATATATCGTAACTACTCGCGATCGCCCGCGCTTGGGTAAAGCTGTCAGCGTTCCCCTCGATTTGGGTGAAAGAGCCTCGGAGTGGTTGCTAGACGAGTTTTGAATCACTCAGTCGATTTTAGATTTTAGATTTTAGATTTTAGATTGACTCCACATCCGGGATCTGGGGGAGTTCCCTAAAGTTTTCTGTCGCGCCGCGGCTGGATTAGTTGAGCCCAAAGTCCCGAAAATCGATCGGCGAGCTTGTCATACGACTTGCCGCTGGTGAGAAACTAAGCTGTGGCGCATCTAATTTGCACAGGTGTTTTGATTCAAAGTCTTGTGTGGCGGGCTTTGCTGCGCGCGCCCTGCTGTGGGATTTAAATGCGGCAACAGCTTGTGGGGCTTTTTAGGGGCTTTTTTTATTTTGGGCGATCGGACTTCTAGCTTACCAAAATCATCCGAACCAATTTCTGTCAACAATTTCACATACAATGAGTGTCAGATATCTTGTGAAATTTAGGAGAATGTTGTAATGGGTGTTGCACTGGGAATGGTTGAAGTCTTAGGATTTCCCGCTGCAGTAGAAGTTGCGGACTCAATGGTGAAAGCAGCCCGTGTTACTTTAGTTCGCTATGAGAAAATAACCCGCGCCTACTGGACAATTATAGTGCGAGGAGATGTTTCTGAAGTGCAAGCAGCCGTTGCTGCTGGAATTGAATCAGTTAAAAAGGTCGATGGCGGAAAGTTGCTATCGTATCACATAATTGCTCGTCCCCACGAGAATCTGGATTACGTTTTGCCGATCGGCTACACTCCAGAAGTCGAACAGTTCCGAATGTAGTCAAAGTTTTGACAAAACTTTGGTGTGGAATTTTAACTTTTAGTAATTATAGAGGCGCGGGCGATCGCGTCTCTATATTTTTTGGCTGGGAGTCGATATATCTTTGTGCTGTGTTTATCTGCGGTATATTTTGCCGAAACAAAAGCCAGAATAATTTGTAATTCTTAACCGCAGATGAACGCAGTTGGACGCAGATAATACAATCACACGGTAACCAAATCACTGGCGGTGATTATGATCGGAACTCCCTTAAGAATTCCGATGATTTGGCCATTCAGACGAATCTCGGTATCTGAACCATTAATCACAGACTCACGAATTATCTTTGTAAACGCATCGCCATCACGTACCAAAAGTTTATCTTCACCTTGTTTGAAGTCAGCAATAGTATCTATTCCGAAACCGCTCCAAAGCCTAAACTTATCAGCCCCCCTGCCACCAACCAGATAGTCATCACCGCTGTTACCAAACAATAAGTCGTCGCCCCCCCCGCCCATCAACGTTTCGCTGCCGTATCCACCAAGGAGAGTATCGTTATACCTAGAACCGATCGCTACTTCGATGCCGGAGAGCGAGTCTACGCCACCTAGCCCGTCGGAAGCCCGACCTAGCCCAGACCCGTTACCGAGTGACTCCAAGTTGAGATAGACGCCCGTTCTTCCAAAACTGTAAGATACTGTGTCGATGCCATTTCCTCCGTTGAGCAAGTCATTGCCAGCCCAGCCATTGAGCAAGTCATTGCCAGCCCCGCCATTGAGCAAGTCATTGCCAGCACCACCCCACAAAGAGTCATTACCGCGTCCGCCCAAGAGCGTTTCATTCTGGCTCCCGCCGCCAACTAAGGTGTCGTCGAAGTAAGAACCGATAACGACTTCAATGCCCGAAAGCGAGTCTACACCGCCCAACCCATCGGTAGTCCTGCCTAACCCAGAACGGTCGCCGACTTCGCCTAACTGAAGATTGATACCAGTGCTCGCATCGCTGTAAGATACTGTGTCGATGCCATCCCCGCCATTGAGCAAGTCATTGCCAGCAAGACCCGACAAAGAGTCATTACCGCGCCCGCCCAATAGCGTTTCATTGCCGCTCCCGCCAACTAAGGTGTCGTCTCCGTTAGAACCGATAACGACTTCAATGCCCGAAAGCGAGTCTACAAAGTCTGGTAATCGAGAACTGGAACGTGCGAAGCCGACAACGATATCAAAGCTCCCAGTAGCCCTGCCTAACCCAGAACGGTCGCCGACTTCGCCTAACTGAAGATTGATACCAGAAGATCTTATGTCCTCATCGCTGTAAGATACTGTGTCGATGCCATCGCCGCCATTGAGCAAGTCATTGCCGCCACCCAACAAAGAGTCATTACCGCGTCCGCCCAAGAGCGTTTCATTATAGTACCTCAGGTTGCCACCTAAGGTGTCGTTGAAGTTAGAACCGATAACGACTTCAATCTCCGAAGGCGAGTCTACACCGCCCAATCCATCGGTAGTGCGGGCGTACTCAAAACGGTAGTCTCGAACATAGATGGTTTGATGATCGATACCAGTTCTCGCACTCGTGTAAGATACTGTGTCGATGCCAACGCCGCCATTGAGCAAGTCATTGCCACTCCCGCCATCAAGCCAGTCATTGCCCCACTGGCCATTAAGCGAGTCATTGCCACTCCCGCCATCAAGCCAGTCATTGCCGAACTCGCCCCAGAGAGTGTCATTGCCAGCTTCGCCAGAGATGGTGTCATCGATACCAGAGCCGTATAAGGAGTCAGGGCCCGAAGTGCCAGTTGCCATATATTTAATATCTCATTGAGATTAAGAAACTGAAACCGTCAAAAAGGTAAAAATCTACAGTGTGGATTTTTCAAATGAACTTACTAAAAAATCCACCCAAAAAACCAACAAGTTTCCTATCTTAGGCAGCCAGGAAACTCAAAAGATATACCTAGACTTCAGTGAGCCAGGTTGACTCTCTTGCTGAAGTTTTACGTTCTTGTTCAGTAATTTTACTGTGTTGGTATGTTATCTCTAAGTCGAATACTCAGGATCGGCTCGTGCGAAATCTTGATGCAAACCTTAAAAATTTAATCATTAAAATAACTTATGATTGCCAGCGAGAGCACCTAAAAAATAGTGTGAATTTAGGCTAAAAACCTTGGCCCCAGACATGGCACACTAAACTTTGCTAATGCGAATTGGATTTTTTATTGGTCAAACTTATTGGAAAGTTGCTAAATCAGCAATGATGCTGATATAAAAAAATCAACTTACTCAAATATCTCAAAAGCTTAGCTTTACACAATCTTTATAAGCTACCAGAGGTAAATACTCTATTCGGGCTGGCAATAACTGAAGCGATGTTTTTAAGATAAGTTGACAACAATCCCAATCTCGGCTAAAAATAGCAGACAATTTTAAAATTCAGATGTTGGGTAACTTTTACATTGTCTGCTATTCTTAATTCTCATCGCCCTAAAAGCTTCACCAAACCAACCCCGCCAAAATACAAGCTCAGCACCGCACCTCCTAAAAGACTTTGCGTTAAAGGGTCAGTAGAAGGCGTTAAAACCGCTCCCAAAACTGCCGCTCCCAAGACTACATACCGCCAGCCGGAGAGCATTTGGTTGGAAGAAACTATGCCCAAAACGCCGAGCAATACTTGGACGATCGGGATTTGAAAAGCTAAGCCTGTGCTGAACATTAACAGCAGCACAAATTTAAAGTATTTGTCGATCGACCACAACTGCTCTACAACATCCGCCCCATAGGTAACAAAGAAGTTGAGCGCCGCCGGAATCAGAGCGATGTAAGCAAATACTAACCCGCCCAAAAATAGGAAACTAGATCCGAAAAACACAGGCCCGAGCAACCTGCGTTCTTTGCGAGTCAAGCCGGGGAGAACAAACAGCGCTATCTGGTAAAAAATAAACGGACTGGCGAGGAGCAAACCGCTGTATCCGGCTACTTCGATAGAAACAAAGAAATACTCGCCGGGAGCTAGTTGCAGAAACTTCACGGGCCCGGCCGGTACTTCTAGCAGTTGCACGATTGGTTTTACTGTGAAAAAACAACCGATTACAGCGATTACTACTGCAATTAGCGAGTAGAAAAGTCGCTGCCGCAATTCTTCTAAATGGTCGAATAAAGACATCTCAACTTCGTCGGGAAGTTCGTCGAGAAATTCGTTTTCTAAGTTGCGGGAACCCATCGCACCGCCTGCGATTGGTGCAATGCTATTTTCCTGGCTAATTGCTTCGAGGTTGTTGTCGGAACCTTGTTCGGATGTCTCCAAGTTTGAGGGAGCAGTCATAGGAAATGGGTAATTAGTAATGGGTAATTGGCAAGAGGGAATGGGTAATTGAAAATTGGTAATTGAAAATTGGTAATTGAGAATAGTTATTTCATAATTGCTCCGACTTCATTCTTCATTCTTCATTCTGACTTCAGCAGCAGAATGAACGATCGATTATTAATCCGTGTAGCGGTGTCAAAATCCGTGTCGTACCTTCATTATTCAATCACGATCGCAATTTTGCCGATCGCGCGACCCGTTTCGCTGTAAGCGTGGGCTGCTGCTACTTCTTGTAAGCTGTAAGTGCGATCGACAATCGGCTCAACTTTATCGGATTCTATTAACTCCCGCAAAGCCTCTAAATCGCTGGGGTTGGCATTGGCTAGAATGAATTTAGCTTTTTTACCCGATATAAACCAACTCGTTAACATCGGTGCGAGGTTCTCGAAACTTGGCAAAGTCGAGATATAAACTCCCTCTGGTTGCAGCACTTTTTCGCAGTCAGCAAATGTTCTTGTCCCGACAGCATCTAAAATTATATCATATTTATCGCTTTGTTGAGTAAAGTCAACTTCCGCGTAATCGAGAACAAAATCGGCTCCCAAACTCTTGACCAATTCTCTATTTTTTGCACTGCAAACTCCCGTTACTTCCGCGTTCATTGCTTTCGCAACTTGCACGGCAAAAGTGCCAACTCCGCCGGAAGCGCCGTTAATCAATACTTTGTTTCCTGCTTGAATTTGACCCAAATCCCTGAGCGATTGCAAAGCCGTTAAACCTGCGATCGGTACTGCTGCTGCTTCTGCATGAGTGATGTTTTTCGGTTTAATTGCTGCATCCGATTCGGGAACGACTGCGTATTCGGCGCAAGCACCCCCACTGATGGGATTTAAGAAAGTATAAACTTCATCTCCGGGTTGAAATTTGGTGACTTCTCGGCCGACTTCCACGACAACTCCCGAAATGTCAGAACCGACTATTCGAGGAAAGTTAAATCCTGTTAATAGTTGCAGGTGTCCTTGCCGGATTTTCCAGTCTACGGGATTGACGCTGCTAGCGCGAACTCGCACTAACAATTCGTTGGATTTGGCGATCGGCTTTTCCAACTCTCGGTATTGCAATTCCTCGGCTGAACCGTAGCGATCGAACGCAACTGCTTTCATGGCAAATTTTCCGGTTTATTTCCAATAGAACACTCAATCCTTTACAATTACAGCACATTCGATCTAAATGTGACACAGTAAATTGAGCCAGCCTTGTAGCAGCGGGCGATCGACTCTTGGAGGCCTCCAGACAAGGCGCAGGCCTGAGGCAATGGGTTCGCTGGCCCAGTGCGAGGGCTAGCGATTAAAATTAATAGGCACGGGGCGGGCTATCCCATAACCCTGAGCATAATCTACTCCAATCTCCCGCAATTTTTCTAAGATAGTGTCGTCTTCGACAAACTCAGCTATAGTTTCAAGATTCATCGCATGGGCAATACGATTAAAGCCTTCAACCAGCGCTTGAGAAATCAAATTATGACTAATATTCTTGACAAAAGCGCCATCTATTTTTAGATAATCCACTGGTAAATTTATCAGATACGCAAAGGAACTCAACCCACTGCCAAAATCATCTAAAGCAAAGCAACAGCCAATCTTTTTGAGTTCGCTCATGAAATATCTGGCTTGCTCAAAATTTGCGATCGCTGCGGTTTCGGTGATTTCAAAACCAATGGCTTGTGGGGGGACTTGGTAGCGAGAAAATTGTTCGATTAAAAGCCTCAGAAACTGATTGTTACTAATGCTAGCCCCAGAAAGATTGATTGTATACAAGCCTTGACTAAGAACATTTTTCTCAGGCAATTTGTGATAATTAGAGAAAAAAGTTTTGATTACCCAACAATCGATCTCAGTTATCAAGCCGTAACGCTCGGCCGCGGGAATAAACTCATTTGGAGATACTATTTTCCCATCTTCGTCCACCATTCTGAGCAAAATCTCATAATGCTCTACTAATGGTTTAGAGGTAATAGAGACAATCTTTTGGTAGTAGAGAGAAAAACTATTGGTTTCCAGCGCTCGGCTGATTTTGGAAACCAACTGCCTCTCACCACGTTGTTTAATTAGTTCGCCATCATCTAGACGATAAATATGAACACAGTTTCGCCCTCTGGCTTTGGCGGCATAACAAGCTGCATCAGCCGCTCCCAGAAGCTCCATCAAATTTTGGGTGGTGTGGTCAATGGCCACAACTCCAATGCTGACTCCGACGATAAAGGTGTTGCCATTCCAAATAAACCGAAATTGATGCACTAAGTCTTTGAGGTTTTCCGCAATCTGAGTTGCTTGAGATAGTGGGCATTGAGTGAGCAAAAGACCAAATTCATCACCTCCCAAGCGAGCCAGTGTGTCATTAGCACGGACTCCCTGTTGAATAAGTCCGGTGATTTGGCGCAGTAGCTCATCGCCAGCAATATGACCTACGGTATCATTAACGACTTTGAACTGATCTAAATCTAAATAACAGAGAGCGTGCTGGTGATTGCTCTCTTTAACAGAGGCGATCGCCTCAACTAGGTACTCCTCAAATCTTCGACGGTTGATTAACCCCGTTAGGGCATCGTGGCTGGCTTCCCAAGAGAGTTGACGGGTGAGAGAGCGCGATTCAGTAACATCATGAAAAACGATTACTGCCCCAATAATTTGACCTTTGCGGTCTCGAATAGGTGCTGCCGAGTCAGCAATGGGATACTCGGTTCCATCATCGGCAATCAGAATAGTATTGTTAGCTAAAACCACAATTTCCTCCTCTAATAGAGCCTTGTTTATAGGATTCTCTACTGGCTCTCGCGTTACTTGATCGACAATTAGGAAGACTGTAGAGAAAGGAACTCCTTGAACCTCCTGAGTTTTCCAGCCTGTCAGTCGCTCAGCTATAGGATTGAAATATGTCACCCTACCTTGGGCATCAGTAGTAATGACCGCATCGCCAATGGATTGCAGTGTCACTTGAGCCAATTCCTTTTCGGCAAAGAGAGACTCTTCGAGACGTTGCCGTTCTTCAATTTCTCTCAAAAGACGTAAATTTTGCTTTTGGAGTTTTTGTTGCAGCCTTCGGATCGTTAGGTGGGTTTCGACACGAGCTAATACTTCTTCGACTTGAAAGGGCTTAGCAATATAATCTACCCCTCCAGCAGCAAGCCCTTGCACCTTATTAAATGTCTCATTTAGCGCACTTAAAAAAATTATGGGAATGTCGGCAGTGCGCTCGTCAGATTTTAATTGTCGGCAAACTTCATAACCATCAATATCAGGCAATTTAATGTCTAGTAAGATTAACTCCGTCGATGGCGATTGGGCGGCTCTGATCGCCATTGCCCCTGTTATAGCACTGCGAACTTTATAACCCTCTTCCCTCAAAGTATCTCTGAGCAGACGCAGGTTATCAGGTAGATCGTCAACAATTAAAATATTGCCTCGGTAGTTTGTAGCTCGATCGCTAACCCTATCGCTCGTTCTATCGACAATCATACAGATTTCCCTAGTTTCCTGCTAGAGGAATATAAACATATGCACAAACAGTATAGTTGAATTACTGGGTTAAAAAGGTCACTTTATCCACAAAGAAGTCCTGCGATCCCGGAGATACGGGGCTGCCAAGGGGGCGCAGCCCCACAAAATCTGAATAGTTCGGTTAGGGGCAGTCCCCCCGTGGTTGCCCTTCTTCGCTTCGCCTAACATCAGAAGAAGATTGTTTCAACCCAAGCAGCCGATTTATGAACAAGCGCATTTCTCAAATGGCAAGCCTACTCGTCATTGCGATCGGATGTCTCGTGCTGCTTGGTTGGCAATTTGACATCTCGCTACTCAAAAGCGGTTTTCCCGGTATGACTTCGACCATGAAAGCAAACACGGCAATTTGCTTTTTGCTGGCTGGAGTGTCTTTGAGATTGTTGCAGTACCAAAGAACCCGATTGCACACTCGCATCGCTCAAGGGATGGCAAGATTCATAATCATCATGGGTCTGTTGACGCTGAGCCAGTATATTTTTGGTTGGAAGCTGGGTATTGATGAGTGGCTTTTCCCAGATTTCGTGTCTTCAGCGACTCCTTATCCGGGAAGAATGGGAGTAAATACCGCCGTAAATTTTGTGCTGATGGGACTAGCACTGTTACTGTTAGGGCAAAATTCCCAACGGGATACTTGGTTGGCTCAAATTTTTAGTAGTGTTGCAACTTTAATTTCTCTACTAGCTTTATTTGGACACCTATTCAAGGTCGATATTCTTGAACGGTTGGTCACAATTACGACGACTCAACCCGTAAACACGATCGCCACCTTTTTCATCCTCTATGGAGGAATTTTATGGCTCCGCCCCAACGAAGGATTAATGCAAGTATTAACCAGTCCCCTGGTGGGCGGAGTAATGGTTCGGTGGTTGCTGCCTTGGGGGACAATCTTTCCAGTGACACTGAACTGGTTGACTCTTCAGGGACAAAATTTAGGCTGGTATAACGTTAATTTTGGCTATACATTGCGTTCAACTGTTATGGTTGTCACATTCTCAATCCTCATATTGGGGACGGCTCGCTTTTTGAACCAGATAGATTACAGGCGCCAAAAAGCGGAACAAGAAATTAAAAAACTTAACGAAACTTTAGAGTTTCTTGTAGCTGAACGAACAGATGCTTTACAAAAATCGCAGGCTCGTTTTGCGGGAATTCTAGAAATCGCCAATGATGCAATTATTTCAGTCGATCGCACTCAACGCATTACCCTGTTTAATCAAGGGGCAGAAAAGATGTTTGGCTATAAAATTGAGGATATTTTAGGGAAGCCACTGAATTTACTGCTGCCAGAACAGTTTAGAGAGGCACATCCGCAGCATATCAAAAAATTTGCACAGTCTTCTACCAGAGCGCGAAGGATGGGAGAACGAGGCGAGATTTTGGCTCGTCGTCAAGATGGAACGCAGTTTCCGGCTGAAGCCTCTATTTCTAGGCTGGAAATGGGAGACGAAACGGTATTTACTGTTATTCTGCGCGATATTAGCGATCGCAAGCAAGTAGAAGCATCACTGGCTCACATGGCAGCGATTGTGGAATACTCTGGTGAGGCAGTTATTAGCAAGTCATTAGACGGCATTATTTTAACCTGGAACAATGCAGCAGAAAAAATCTTTGGCTACAAGGCTGAAGAAATCATAGGACAATCGATTGTCATTCTAATTCCCTCCAATCTTACCTCCGAAGAACAGCAAATCCTAGAAAGAATTCGACAAGGAGAAACGGTTGAAAACTATGAAACCGTGCGTGTCCGAAAAGATGGACAGCTTATCCACATATCTTGTACCATATCGCCTCTGAAAGACACAATAGGCCGAATTATTGGGTGTTCTGTCATTAAGCGCGACATCACCGATCGCAAACGAGCTGAAATAAATCGCAAACAAATTGAGATGGCTTTACGAAACAGTGAAGAGCAGTTTCGCCATGCGTTTGAAGATGCCTCTATCGGGATGGCGCTCGTTTCACTTGATGGGCATTGGATTAAAGTCAATCCTGCCTTATGTCAGATTCTTGGCTACTCCTCAGAAGAGTTGTTAGCGTTAACTTTCCAAGACATTACTCATCCCGACGATTTAGACCTGGATCTTAGTTATGCACATCAACTATTAGCAGGAACTATTTCAACATACCAACTAGAAAAACGGTATTTCCATAAACAAGGACATATTATTTGGATTATTCTTAATGGCTCGCTAGTACAAGATGAACAGGAAACTCCACTGCATTTTATTTCTCAAATACAAGAAATCACCGCTCGAAAAGAAGCTCAAAAAACGCTAGAACTTCAAAGCGTTATCATGAATAACATGGCAGGAGGAGTGTGTTTGATTAAAGCCTCAGACCTCATGATCGTCTACACCAACCCTACATTTGACGCTCTGTTTGGCTACACTGAGGGCGAACTCGCAGGCCAAGCCCTTGATGTCTTGAATTATGTCGATACAAATTTTACACCAGATGTAACCGTTCTAGATATCGTCACTCAAATTGAACAGAGCGGGGAAGCGAAATATGAAGTCCACAATAGAAAGAAAGATGGAACTCTCTTTTGGTGCAGAGTTCATACATCAATGTTTGAGCATCCTGAATACGGAACTGTATATGTTGCCGTTCAGGAGGACGCAACAGAGCTAAAACTGGCTGAGCAAGCCTTGCAAGCTACCACAAATCGCCTCAACTTTCTTCTAAACTACAGCCCCGTTGTCATTTTTAGCAGTAAACCGGCTGACGATTATGGCGCAACGTTCATTAGCGAAAATATCAAAGATATATTGGGCTACGAAACCAGCGAGTTTTTAGAAGATTCTAAATTTTGGGTGAATCACTTACACCCCGATGATGTAGAACGAGTGGTTAATGGCTTAGAAAACCTATTTGTTAATGATTTTTATTTCCACGAATACCGTTTTCGTCGCTCCGATGGGGTTTATCGCTGGGTGCTGGGTCAGCTTAGGCTAATTCGAGATGGTTCAGGTACACCAGTAGAAATTTTGGGATATTTAATTGACATTAGCGATCGCAAACAAGCTGAGTTGGAATTTCAGCAGGCAAATGAAGCCAACCAAGCCAAGACTGTCTTCCTCGCCAATATGAGCCACGAACTCCGCACTCCCCTCAACTCAATTTTGGGATTCACGCAATTGATGAGCTATGAGAGCAATCTGACTCCTTCTCTCCAAGAACGTTTACAGATTGTCAATCGTAGCGGTAGACATTTATTGGACTTGATTAACGATATTTTAGATTTATCCAAAATAGAGAGCGGACGGATGACCCTCAATCTTTCTGACTTTGATTTGACAAATTTGCTGGCTTCTATTGAAGAAATGTTCCAAATTAAAGTCCACTCTAAAGAATTGCAACTAATTTTCGATCTAGCTCCCGACATTCCTAGATTTGTGCATAGCGACAATAAAAAACTCTACCAAGTCTTCGTCAATCTGCTCGGTAATGCGATTAAGTTTACCAACAAAGGAAGCGTCACCCTACGGGTAAGAGCAACACAAAGAGACACAACATCCTGTCACCTATATTTTGAAGTTGAAGATACAGGCGTGGGAATTGCCCCCACAGAAATTGATAGCCTATTTAAGGTATTTGTGCAAGCCCAAGCTGGGAATAATTTGAGTCAAGGGAGTGGGCTTGGTTTAGCCATCAGTCA
>Ga0247774_1001565_pt1 | contig 11492 bp, 9 predicted proteins | sample UWRJL001104B6_FD_179933 | JGI IMG/M metagenome (GOLD analysis project Ga0247774, IMG submission 179933) | Plant litter microbial communities from Arlington Agricultural Research Station in Wisconsin, United States - UWRJ-L001-104B-6 | ecosystem: Environmental > Terrestrial > Plant litter >... | reverse complement strand
GCTACCATCCTCGCGACGTATGATTCGCTACCCCAGAAGGACCAGCAGCGTTTCGACAAGAAGATTAAGGACCACGAACTAACACTCATCCTCGAGAAGTCGTACGACTTTCACACGCACACCACCTACGCGGTGAACCCGTTTCTGGCCGAGTTCAAGGACTTTGAGCGGCGTGAGGCCAGGGGCAAGACGTCGACCGAACTTGCCGACAATCGCATCGGCTTCTGGCTTTTCCTGTATGTGGTGATCCAGAGCCTGCCCATGCTGGTCATTGACGCACCAGGGCTGCTGTTCACTGAGGAGGTAGAGTACTTCCTGTGCGAGCCACCTATGGGCAGCTTGCCGTGGGCTGAGGACGCACAGGTGCGCAAGATGTGGTACGAGATCAGCGGTGGCCAGCAGATTGTTGAGCTCAACGCCGACGCCGTCATGTTCTCGGTGGAGGCCACGTACCATCGGAGCCACTGCTGGATGTCGGGCAAGATTTGGGAGCAGGCGTTGGAGCTTCCGGGCGGAATTGCCCAGATGCAGATGCAGGGTCCGTCAGCCGGCCCAGAACAAGGCTTCCCCCCACTCGAGCCGCCTCCCGGCGTGTATCCCGATGCGGACGGTGTCCACACTGCGCCCTCATCTCACTCTGGAGGCGCCCCCAGCCCACCGAACGCGAGCCCTCCGATCCGGCCAAGGAACCAGTCGCCCGCCCGTCGGACCGCCAACCGCTCCAGCATTGCTTTTGGCATCGAGCCCATCGCCTTCCCCGACTCGTTCAATTTGCCCCCGCCCGGCATACCGGGAGGGCCAATGGACCGGTCCTCGCGCGTCATGTCAGCAGGCCCTTCGCATCACGCTCGGAGCTCTTCGCTTGGTCCCCGGCCGGCCAGTGCCCATACGGGGCGGAGCATCTCGTCGAGCAATTTATCTGCAATGTCCAACGCCACGCCCACGCCTCGCGCAAGCTTTTATTCGACGACCAATATGTCGGGCAACGGAAGTGGAGTTTTCGTCGATACCCCCGGAAGCGGAAATAGCGGTGGAACCAGCAGTTTGACATTTGATGCCATTTTGGCGGGACAGGAGGCTAAACCCAAGAAGAAGAAGAGCTTCTTTTTTGCTTAGAGGGCACATAGACGGAGGTCTTGAGTAGCTTCATGGGTTGCCATTTTTCATCACTTTTTTGTTTTCGAATACTCGTGTTTTATTTTGATTATCTTTGCATAGCGGACCTTGGTTATTCATGTTTTGCATATTTGCATTGTACGGCGAGATTAAAGTGAATTGATTTTATCAGGGGTTGAAAAGTTAGTAATGGAGTCTGGGTAGTGGGCTCATGAATGAAGACATCTCATGAGAAAAACAAGATCAGGACGTACCCGCCGTTATGGAATTGGTGGGCTTGAGATATATCAACACATGACATGAAAGGATATTGTGCGTGGAGTTTATAGGGTCCAAGAAAGTTCCTTCTATCAACATCCCACATAGTCGATTATACTTGGGCTTCCGATCTATGCTAGCAAGTCTCCCTAGCCGCCCATCTGTTTTAATGTAATGGAACTGTAAACCAACACTCATATCCCCAACACCGCGAGGAAAACTATGCCATCCATGACCACGAGTGCCCGAACCCTCCCCCCCCCAAAGGAACTTCTGTAGCGGAAAGCAAGCCCGTTCTACGCGGAGAGGATAAGCCTGTCCGTCTGGTCGCAACACCATCTTGCCGTAGCTTAGAGCCTCTCGCATCGTCTCAATCGCGCCATCCACGTTCGGCATCGAAAATTCACCTGCGCTGGAAAACCCATGTCCTATAGCTAAATTATACAGAGTCGGCCTGACACAACCATGGACTCTGTCCCATTTCAGCTTATTTCCCGTGCCTTTCACGAATCACAATCCATCAGGGGGTATCATCAAGCAAACCCCGTGGCCATCAGTCATCCTCAATGTCATCATCACTCAAGCACAACTTCTCAACCACCAGCCTCTCCACCCCCCTCCGGATCCCCACACCCCTCTTCCTCGGCGTCGTCTCCTCAGTCGGCTTATCCGTCGCCCACGCTTCAAGCCCGCTGCTGCCAGATCCGAGCGCTTGATTTTCGTTGCTCTCCTCGGCCGCGTCCTCCTCGTCGGCCAGCGCAGCTTGGGGACCGATGCCGTGAAAGGAGACGACCTTCTCCAGCTCGCGTTGCCGCATGGATGCGAAGGAAATCTTCTTCGCGCGCGCTATCTGGGCCATATACGGTAGGCGCTCGAGAAGTAACTCCCGTCGGGCTGCGGACCCGAGGGAGAGTAGCGGGGCCGAATGTCCACCGTCTTGCTGTTGTTCCTGCGCGCTCATTGTACTCGATCGTGAGGAGAAGGAGCTCATGAGCTTGGAGGAGTTGCTATACTTGGACGGTGAGAGTACCGACTTGGCGGGTTGGTTGGTGCGGAGAAAACGGTTAGCCCCATCCGAGACGCTTCGTTGCTGCATCTCTTCCAAGCCGTTTAGTAGCTTGGTGGACCAAAGGTCTACAAGGGCCTCCATCTCCTCCTTGGGGCGCCAAAGCTTGATGCTCGTAGGATAGAACATCTTGAACGTATCCTGGTTGCGTCCTGCCCCCGACGCCACGCGCTTGACGGGATGAGGTAAGGAGAAGAGCATTCCCCGCACGGCGACGTGGAAGGCCATCTCATCCTGGCGCAAGACGTGGCTGCCCATATCCCTACCCGCAAAAGTCCCAGACCAACCTCGCCTGCCGCCGAAGAAGATATCGCGCGTCGGGCACAGGAGGTCTGCATCTGAGAGGGCATCGAGGCAGCCGTTGACGTAGTCCACTGGCGAATTTGGATCCCTAGGTCCAGTAGGCTCGCAGGAAAGCGCGTAGTTTTCATGAAGCGCCGAAATGAACGTACCCGTATCCGTTCCAGTCTCGTCGATGAGCGAATCCACTGCCACTAGTGACTTTTTAGGCCGTGCGAGGTGGGAAAAATACTCCGGCAGGGCTTTTGCGGTGTCGTCTGACGGCGCCTCTTCTCTCCTGTTGTAGACAACCTTGCCGACGGCGTGGAAGATGCCCAAGCTGGCTTCTCTTTGCGAGACCTGCTCGAGAGTCTCGGCCTCTCCTTTGGTCATGGCAATCCCGTCCCTGACCGACTTCTTCGACTTTGTAAGCGCCACCTTGGCACCCCAATCTGCATCCTGGTCACCCTTGAGCAACAGAAACTCGAGCGATGCTACAGCATTCCGGATGTCTCCAATCTCTCCCAATCTCTTCAAAACCTGCGGTCCCGGAGTACGCCTCCGTCCTGATATCCTCGACTCTTTCACGACTACCAGCTCCAATGCTTTCGAAAGGAGCGATGTCGCGATGGGATTGAACTCTATTACACCTGTGCCAGGATGGCGAAGGATTTCCGGACCAAGGAGACGGTGGGCCGTGAAGCTGTCTGCCGTTGCCGATGTAGTTGTGAGCAACGTCTCAGATATGATCATTATTATAGGCGTGATAACCTCAATTTGTTCTTTTTGCTGAAAGTTCGTCATCGAAGATGTATTATCCGTGAGATACCGCGAGATGACGCCGCGAAAGCCTGTTAGAGTTGTCGAAGACCGCGTAAAGGTGTTGGGAAACTCCTCTATCAGAATCATCTTCCCTGCCAATTGATTGGATGCCTTGATGTCCGGCGTCCTAGTAGTCTGGCCTGGTCCTTCTAATTCCAGACTCGTATACCAGCCGCCCTGGCGTATAAAATCTTCAAACTGGGCTGTCGGTGACAGCATTCCAGGTGCGAAACCCGCGGCAGGGTTTCGCCACTCTAAAATTTCGAATCCCAGATCTCTTGCTAGCAATCGCACTGTCGTTGTCTTACCCGTCCCTGCCGCGCCTTTAAGCAGCAGCAGACGTTGCTTCAGCTTCCCCTGCATGACATCTTCGAGCCACTTCCTCACATCTGCCACCTTCCTCTTGTGCACCGCCAACTCCTCCATATTCACTGGCCCGAAACGTTCCGACCATGGCCGTAAGTCATCATCCAAGGCGTCCGGTCTTGTGGGCTTGGGCGGTCGTACAAATAATTGACTTGCATTCGGTGCTGTCGTGTGCGACGTAGACGAAGCAGAGACTAAGGTGGAGGGAGGGGCGTGGGTGCCGTTCCTCAGCCGTTTCTTCGCCTTCTGTCCCACGATCGAAGACCCACCAGCCTTCATGAACGAAATATCATCATCATCATCCGTTATGGGATCACTGATGATTTGGTCGGCTTCGGTCTTGGACCGGGCAGTGGTGGTCAAGGATCCGGACTTGGGTTTTCGTGCCTGGTTCGAAAACAGGGTCAGGAGGTCTGCCGTCTTGCCCTTTTCTTCGCCTTTGGTCTTCGTCTGGGTTTTCGCTATGGGTTTTATGGCATTCGTCCCATTGCTCGACTTGTCTCCTATGTCCTATTACGAACCAAAGTGCTACTTGTTAGAAGGCATGGTCCAGGCTTCATTGCGGTAGAGAGTTTGGATCTCTCCTTACCTTGGCGCGGTTGCTCTTCCTCAGAGGGCTTGGCGAAGCAGTCGAGCCCCTCCCCGCCCCAATGACAGGCCCGGTTCTCCTTGGATTCGGCGACGGAGTCAGAAACCGTGTAATATCGGATTTTGGTCTCTCATCTTCGTCAGAGTCCACCACCCTCTGAGTCTTCCGGCGCTTCGCGGCAGGCGCCATTGTTGCCTCCGTTGTTGGAGTTCTTCGAATTACCGGCACAACATGGGGGGGGATTTGGAGCACTAATCAGGTCAATTGAGTCACGGCTTCGAGTGTTGTCAATCAGGCGTCGTGTGAATTCGTGGAGCAGCCGCGCTGAGCAGAATTAGCAGTTGCTGGGTTGGCTCAGTCGAACGCGCTTGGCTGGTTTTGTTTAGTTGGTCTTGGGAGGTCGGGTGCAGCCTCGCATGCAGGGCTAAACAGGCGAAGCGTGACGAACGATTCGCTGTAACTCGCCCAAATTTCAGGCAGCACCAGCGAGACAGCGCACTTCGCAAGTGCTAATTACCCCGCTATTGTAATCTTGCTAGGTTGGCCGGAAGGTATAATCTTAACCCTAATGTTCTATGTGGATTCCTTCGATAAGTAAAGCCTAAGATATCCCGTTATTTCCAACCTATTTTCCAGGTCCGGAATACCTCCGAAGCAATTTAGCTTCTGCTTTGTTGAATGAAGGCGTCCTTGAATATATAACTTCAATTTCATCCATCATCACTACGTGGAGCTCAGAAATCCACCAGTCTTGAGCTTCAATGACATCAACTCTTCATACTCCGACCTGATGAAATGCCTAGACTTTCCTCGATCTAATTCACCTAATGTCGTAGGATGCTAGGAAACTACGACATATCCAGCAGGAAACAATCCCTCATCTCCCAAATATGTACCAAAGTACCATTCTGTGTTGACGTCCATCACCTCCCTAATCTCGGCCCCGACGGGAAAATTGAGTTCATCATCCGCCTTCTGGCCGTTCTGGCCAAACCAACCCCACCGCGCCGTGCATTTCATTCCTAGTGAGCCCTCTGAAGGGAATGTCTGGGTCAGCTCCTCGTCTGGCACACCCGGAGCGGACGTCGGCGCGGTGCCCGCCACGTCTTTGGTGACGATGCGAGTTCTCTTGTCGCCGCCTTCCTGCCAGGTCCACTTCATCAACTCGCCACCGTCAAGGGCTGTGCGGGCCAGGGAGCGGCCGCCAACGAGGTCTTGAATGATGTGTCTCCACTGCCCTCTTCGGCCTTCCTGGAAGGTCACAATCACCATTCTGTGTCCCGAGGGACAGCGCCTCCATCCTTGCAGGCCGTTCTCTGCGCTCACCTGGCGCCGGGTTGCCAGTTTTTCGTAGCACGCAGTGCAGATGTCGTAGTCGCCAGGCAGGGTGTCCGGCTCCAACGAGCTCGTGCACTCGAAACAGTGGTGTCGGTGCTCGGTCGGGTCAATCGTGTTCTGACAGGCATCACATCGTGTTTTGAAGCTGATGGGCATAAATGGACCGATGCCCGAGCCACCGGATGTTGGGAGAATTGCGGCTGCATACGGCATCGAGGATTGGGGGCTCCTCGGAGGCGTTGCGCGACCGCTGGAAGGCATGTAGGTAAGGGGTAGCAGAGGATGGGTACAACATTTGCCTTGATTAACGCAGGTATTGCAATAGCCCCAGTCCCCCCTGTTGCAAACGTCGCAGCGCCAATAGCATCCATTGGCAAGGCTCAGGCAGTTGGCGCAGAATGTCCCGCTCTCCAATCTCAGAGCCGGATCCTCCATCGTCATCGTCCTTCTCCCATCAGCACCCCCTGGAAAGGCCCTTGGCGGTTGGTACCGGTTTGCTGTTAACATATGGGGCTGCTCGATGCCTGGATTCCTGCGACGTGCCTCCTCCCATTTGTTCCACGCAACATATCCAAAACCGAACCAGTGCTGGCAGCCTTTACCTTGACGGTAGCAGTTAAGGCATATGTTCCAGCTACCTGCCGCACAAGTCTTGCAGTTGTAGTGCAGGTCGTATTCGATATGTTGCTTGTCGCAACTTGAGCAGGTAATGGACGGCTCGGAGTAGAATTGCGAAGGGGTGCGCCTATGGTGCGCCGTCGGCGGTGTGCTAGAGAAGCTTGCCATTATGTTGCTCACCGCGGCAAGGTCTGTCGGTGGTAGTGATCTTCGATTCTCCGGGAAGCGAGAGGTCGAGGACTGGGGCGGGGTTGAGAGAGGGGACTGCGGAACGCGGCTCGCAAACGGCAGACTCGGCATCCCGGGCGAATTATGTGCGGATGAAACTGTTGGCGAGCTTGTGCTTCGGCCATCGTGGAGGACAGGTCGTGCAGTTGCACCATCCCCAGTTTGAACGGAGAGATCGGTTTGCGATCGCGTACCCGCGCGCGCCGCCTCGGACCCCGTCGGCTCGATAGGGGTAGTGGAAGCCCGGCTGCGACCGGTACTCTGCGGCCGCCTTTTCCTCTGAACTTCCAAGTGCGAGGCTGCACTCGGTGCCAGAGGTGGCCGACTTCGGTCTTCTGATGATCGTACCGAGGTCGCTGCCGCTGGGGAGTGTGCACCCGTGGAGTTCCGACGCAGGGTTCGCGGTCGCCCCTCCCTTTGATCCCTTTGACCGCTGTTCGGAGTCACAACGTCTGATCGTGATGTGGTACTCACGGCGCTAGCGTTGCTCCGCCTCGCCGCCTCGTGTCGGGACCGTTCCCGCTGCCGCCTGCGATATACTTCCGCAATTTTGCGACTGAGATCATCGTCCCGGGTGAGGTCGATGTTGTCCAGATCACGGCCGTCCAAGAGTCCCTCAGCTTGGATCTGCATCGCAAGCTCCTCAATCTCTCTGTCCATGTCCCGCTCGCTCATGTCTGCCTCGAGAAGCGATCGTAGCGAGTTCTGATGCCCGACCTGCCGTCTCGAATCGGAAGAATCATCAGATCGATGTCCAGATGACCTGCTCCTCCCCTGTCTCCTTCCCACCGTCAGGTGATCTCCGGTGCGTCTCTCTCTTGGCAGTCCCGGCTCGTTTTCCCGTGTCCGAGATGATGCCCTATCGGGCCGCCGGCTGCTACTCGATTCTCGGCTCCGACTCTGGTGTGACCTATGCGACCGTCTGCCAGAGCCTTCCCCTTCAACACCTGCGCCCCTCAGGCTGTCAATCCGCACTTGCTCCATGAGCCTCCTGTCCTCCTCTTCGGCCCTAAGCTGCTCTGGGGTTTTACGACGGATTTTGGGCAGGACGTTCTCGCCCGGCTTGAATTTTTTCTGAATCTCAGCTTTCTCCTCCTCTGTCCTCTGCTTATCCGGATTCGCTGTGAGGAACATATCTAGCAGGGTTGCAACCGTCGCATTGTGCCTCGTGTCTCGCACCGCAGCCCGGCACGACGGGCAGGTGAAAATGGCCGTCCCTGGCGCTGGCGGCGTGGGGGCATTTTCGGCAGACGAGGCTTGCGCCGCGAACCAGTCCTTCAAATCGGCGCCGCAAAATGTATGGAGGCAGTCGAGGAGCGTGAGCGGCTGGTATAGAATATCAGTGCAGATCTACACGTACACAATCTCGGGTCAGCAAAGTCCGCGATATCTTCTCCTTTGCTGATGTGAGGCTCGCACTTTGGCGCGGAGAACTACCCCACGCTAGCCTGCCCCACCGCCCAACCAGCGACCATGAAAGCTTCGCCAATGACCAAAACTTACTGAGCAAGTGAGCTCCTTTTCCAGGTCCATATGCTTCGACGAACCCATCTTTCGACTCGGAGAACTCCGCCCAGCTTAGTTCTGACACTCGGAGTACAAGTTGTTCCTTGCTATCGAGTTGGACGGGTGGAGAAATTGCCGCCCTCGGCGGTGACTCGATCAATAAATATTTCTGCTGTCGTGCGACGTACCAACTCTGGAGGGGCTGAGCCAGCTGGGCTAGCGTACTGCAGGTTGCTGCATTTTACCAGGTCTCAATTCGTCCGCCGTGGTTGCCAAGATTATACATCATGGAGCGTGCAGGAGAGTAAGGCTGGAGTTGGAATACAAGCATCTAAGGCTTGGTAATATTCAAAGGCGATGAAGCATGCAGATGTCCTTGAGCAAGAGTTGGAGTTTCAGCGTATGCTTGATAATACTAGGACTACTTTAGAGGCACTTTCTGTATCTAAGTCACTTATATGACGGATAAATATTATAACCCTAACCCTTTTGTTCACTGAATCAACCAGGCTTGAAGCTGACCTACGACGATGCATTACAGCCTACCCATAGACAGACTAGCGCTTCTCGTGGGCCCATGTAGCGTCCATTCTATCTCGAATCCGCAGAACTTCAGTCGGGTACAGTTATCTATTTGTTTGTCCATTCTGGCTTCTTCTTTTCCGCGAAGGCCTTCATACCAATCTTCTGGTCCTGAGACCCAAAGAGTGCGTGGAACATACGCCGTTCAAACTCAACACCATCTCGAAGCGGCAGGTCCTGGCTCTTACTGACTACTTCCTTGCACGCCTGTACGGCTACCTGGGAATACCCCGCAACAGTCTCAGCCGTTTTCAATGTCTCCTCCATTAGGACCTCATATGTGGGAAAAGCCCTGGCGGCAACCCCCCATTTCTCCGCATCGGCCCCGGAAAAGGACTTGCCCGTTAGGATTAGCTCCATGGCTTTGCTCTTTCCAATGGCCCTCGTCAGCCGTTGGCTACCGCCGGCGCCAGGGATGGTCCCGATCTTGACCTCGGGTTGGCCAAAGTTGGCATTCTCCGTGCAGTATATGAGGTCGCACATCATGGCGAGCTCGCACCCTCCTCCGAGAGCGTGGCCCGACACAGCCGCAATGATGGGCTTCTTAACCTGGGTAGTGAGGAGAGACCACGATTCGATGAAGGATTTGGTGTACGCCTCCGAGAAGGTCAGGGATGCCATCTCCTTGATATCGGCGCCGGCGGCGAAGGCCTTTTGGGAACCCGTGAGGACAATGACCGACGTGGACGGTGACGCATTGAAGTCTAGGAGAGCCTGGTTGAGCTCCTTGATCAACGGCGCACAGAGAGCGTTTAGTGCTTTGGGCCGGTTCAGAGTGACTGAAGAAATATTTAGCATGCAATTCAGCTCGATTAGGTTGAGTAGTTGCTTCGGACCTTGTCCCACGCCGGGTTTTGGTTCTGAAATCTGGATGAATTCATAAGACACGTTCGATGAGTATCTCCGGGCCACACGCGGCAGTGTGCTGGTCCGAAGTCGAAATGCGACTGGCCTCATATACCAGAGGGAGTTCATCGTCATTGCAGTCAAGCCGAGGCCTCGCCAAAGTCGAAACTGGACTGGGCGCAGGAAAGAGAAGGTGGCGAAATTGAAGGCTAATAGACTTGGCAGAGATAGTACACTTGGAATTGAAGATACGATATGCGCATTGAATCACCTCTGTGAGCCGAAGAAAGAGAATTCATACCAAATGACCCTTCAATGTTCTTTGGAATAGGTTCCACCTGCTGGTTAGATCAACTTCATGGCAAGTGTGGAAACCATCGGCTTTAATGCTTGGAGTCACTTTTCCCGGTACATTTGTGCTTCCTGGCCTACAGCTGTCAAACAGCTGGTCAACAGCTGGTCAACAGCTGGAGCGTCCCACCCCCTGGCGTTGCACTGCCCCTTTGCTTGCCTTCTGGTTTGGCATCGCGCTTCTAGTAGGTACGTGGCTGGATTAATTGAGTAATTTTTGCCAGCTTGTGATTTCGTTCCTCAACAAGCGAGCCTTTTGCGGATGCTACAGACGCGACGGCCTCCTAATCCAAACCCATCCAAGAAGACGACTCGATATCCGTGTCTTTGCAGAACGAAAACGTAGTTACTTTAAATTTGCATCCGACAACGAACAATAACTCCCGACCGCAAGCTGTGAAACGATTATAGCAAAAAAAATGGATTCCGTCGAACCCGACCAGACCCCTTTCGAGGCTGTGTCTGCACAAACGTCAAAACTTCAGAGGGTATGTTCGCGAGCCCGTCAGTCGCCTGGATGGCGCGGAACTGACTTGGAAATAGAGGTATCAAGCACTACTAGACCAGTCGACTCCATACGTATTATACCGATGGATAGGGACGGGCGTATTCCTGGTCGTCTTCTTCTTGCGCATCCTGTTTTCGCAAGGCTGGTACATCGGTAAGGCTCCTCCCACACTCTCTTTCCACAGCAGCCCTGGCTGGCTGACTAGAGGATCATCTGGTTGGAGGTTTCTACTGACACCAGTGTTTGCGCAGTCGCCTACGCTCTCGGCATCTACCTCCTCAACCTCTTCCTTGCATTCCTTTCGCCAAAGTTCGACCCATCCAACGACGCCATCGACCAGGACATGGAGGACGGCTCTGTTGGCGCCCTACCAACGAAGCAGGATGAGGAATTCAAACCCTTCATCCGCCGGCTTCCCGAGTTCAAGTTCTGGTACTGGGCCACCCGGGCCGTCACCATCGCCTTCTTCTGCACGTGGTTCGACTTCTTCGACGTTCCTGTCTTCTGGCCCGTCCTGGTTATGTACTGGATCATCCTCTTCGTTTTGACAAGTAAGCGTCGACCTTCATTTTGCGGCCCCCCTCTCACATCGCCTCAATAAGAGATGTCGTTCGAGGCATGTTTGCTGACAAAGTCTCAACAGTGCGACGGCAAATTCAGCACATGGTTAAGTACCGCTACGTGCCCTTCACGTTCGGCAAGAAAAGCTATACCAAGAACAGCTCCTGAGAGCAGAAATATCGCGGTTTGATAGCCAGGCAACTGTCTGGACCCGCAGTGGGTACACTTATCATCGATTCTCGAAGGAGTACGGACTCATCCGGCACGCCTGGCCACGAATGTATTGATATGATGCCGGGCAATCGGTGTGCGATTGGAAGGAAGGAAGACAAGGCGAAGAGTCCCAAATTTTTCTGTATAAACATGCATGACGTTTGAGCTATAGAGGCTACTAGCTTTTAATGAGAATCTGGATCTTTATTGCAGCAGTTTAGTTCCAGATGCAGAAGTGATTCGAT
>Ga0247774_1001564_pt1 | contig 11497 bp, 14 predicted proteins | sample UWRJL001104B6_FD_179933 | JGI IMG/M metagenome (GOLD analysis project Ga0247774, IMG submission 179933) | Plant litter microbial communities from Arlington Agricultural Research Station in Wisconsin, United States - UWRJ-L001-104B-6 | ecosystem: Environmental > Terrestrial > Plant litter >... | reverse complement strand
TCGGCACAGAGCCTACCTTCGTACACCTACAATATATCAATTCGGGACAGCTTATGTGGTTTGTGGCTCGATCAGGGCGGTAGGACCTAGACGCCATTTTGACTTGGCTAAAGGGTGACTTTGACGTAGGAAAAACTTAGTGGTAAAAAAAAGTTCGGTTTTGAAGAGTTTTACGAGATGTAGTAGTAATCTGAATATTTAGGGCGTTAGGGGGGGTAGTTTGCGATGTTAATGGATGTGTGAGGTATCGTGTATGGTACCATAGGTAACCGGGCGAAAAAATTGCACATACAAACACGAATGGTCGCCAAAAAGCCTGGTGTGCTTGAACAGCCGCCCTTTTCCCGCGGGGGGCGTTTAAACCTCATACCAATCGTTGCACCCTGGCATAGTATCCGCCATCCATATCAAATAGCCCTAGTGGCCGTAAACCGGCCCTAGGGTAGGAGATGGGTTCGTGCGGAGCGGCGCGGGGTCAAGATCCGCAGTCGATAACTAGCTGGTGGTAGATTTACCAGAGCTTCCAGGATGAAGTTACATGTTCCACCGATATCTTGGTCAGCAGAATTATCTATTCGTAATACTTAGTGTTGGAAAGTGTGGCCATCCTAGTCACCGTCGACATATGCAGTTTCTTCGATGATTTGACTCTTAGCTGGCGTATGCAAGATTGACACGGGCGATATCTGGTGAAGTCGACAGTCATGCCAAAATTCATAAGCTGGGTCATCGAATATTGGATATTTGACGCTCTAAGCTGGGTTCATTAAATATGTAGGGAATACATTTGAGTCTTACACTGCCTCCGATGGCGGCCAAGAGTCCTTATGAAAACGTCCTTATTCACACGTCTTGAGCATCTATGGTGAGAAATTACCGTGCTACTATCACCATTGCCACTACAGAGTGTGTCCTTCAGACCTCATCGCCCTTGAGATCGTCCTTAATGTTATCTTACTCGAATACAGCAAAATATTCTGGCTTAAATAGGGGAAGGAGTAGTTTACGGCCATAGAAGTAACGATATATTACAATCTCTTACACTATTATATAACGTAAAAGATTGTACGATTTCTCACATGTGGGCCACCAAAGCCAAACTAAGCATAACTTTGCTTGAATTCTCTAATTCAGCATACAGTTCGAGGTATAAACAGTTACTGAAACTGTGGCCTTTGAGAATGAGCTCTGTCTCTTTTGAATCCCGCCAAGTCCGTGCCGGCAAAATCATCATCCCCCTGTGCCGGAACCGGCAGTGGAACCGGCTTCCGCAACGGCGGATGTCGCTGCCACTGTACTGGCTCCTCAAGTTGCTGCTGTTGAGGTCGTTGCGCGGCCCCGTATTCCTGGTCATGACTCTCACCTGCGGCATCTGACGCTACGGTCTCGTCCCTACTGAAACCTTCACGAACCGTACTTGCAGGACCATCGAGCGAGAATGCCTGCATTTGACCCTGTCCTGGCCCGCTTTGCTGATGCTGTATTGGGCCATGCAGTGGACCAGGAATAGGGAGAATTTCAGTTTGTTCCTGAACATGAGGCCGATTCCGCCGAAATGCATCAAAATCCGTGTTGGCGAGATCATCGCCCGGAATAACCTGCTCAGGTCTGAAATTCTGGGTCGGCTGCGGCCGAAGTGCATAGCTCGGAGGAATACCGGGCTGGCGGCTGAGCAGTTCCGCAGTTTCCTTCCCCTGCCATGCCCTATAAATTGTCTCGTGGACAAGAATAAGTCCCCCGCGACGTTTTCCGGCAGCTGATTCGCCAGCAGGCAGGTCACCGGCGCTGTCCGGGCCTTTCCGGCTTCCGGGGTCCTCGGCCCAATCGAACTCGGGCTCCACCTGGTAGATGAAGCGCTTGCGGCCGGCCCTACACCGATACTTGGCCACACCGACAAAGCCGAGGAACCACAGCGCCGAGAAGGCCAACACGCACCACGATACGAGTGGCACTAGGTACCAGGCGACAGAGGCTGACATGAAAGGCCCCGTCGGCGGGACCCAGCTCATGATGACGGGGTAGAGGTTCCCGACGAGGTAGAGGCAAGCGCATACGACACCAAGCTTCGGGTTGACGGTGCCCCGGATCATCTGGTCCCAGCTCTTGCGCACAGGCTCCTGGTCGGGGACTTTGTGATGCTCGGGCGTCTGGACTGGGTCCGTGGCGGGCGGGCCGCGAAAGTGTAGGATCAGGATACCAAGGGCGAGGAAGAAGCCGAACCAGGCTGTTGTCAGGTAGGCGATCAACCCCGAGAGATTGTCGTAGGCGTCGCTGGCTGACATGTTGTATGTGGCGAAGATAAGGACGATGCAGCTGAGGAAGTGTAGGATGAGGGCCCCGACCGGCGTCTTCTCCATGTGGTTGGCAGGGTTGAGGAACCCGAGGAAGCGGCTGGGTGCTTTCTGTTTGCCAGCAGTCCTTTGTCTGTTGTACCCCTGCGGCTCGTTGAGACCTTGCTGAAGCCCATATTGTTGCCGGTTCCCTTTAGGTTGGTCCTTCGGTTTTCCCTCTCCACCTTCGAGCCACATGAGGAGCCTGCCAAGACTAACGTCTGTGTTCTTCGCGAAAAAGCTTGCAAAGGGAAGGAAACCCTGCTTGGCAATCTCTTGCTTCATTCGCGCAGCCGTGTACGTCATGACGACTATGTTGCCGAACGATGAGATGGCCAGGAATGCGTTGACGGTGCGCTTGGCTTGGACATTGGAGTTGAAAATTCTGTCAAAGAATTCCTGGGCTACGTTATTTTGCACCTGCACATCTGCCGGGACGATGATCATCTGCAACACAACCAAATGGTTAGTGGACGACACTACGGAGAATTCAAAGACACCAGGGGCCGGAGGCGGCCTTACGTAGCAAATGTTGACCGCCATGTAGAGCACCGACACAATGCCCACACCCCACCACAAGGATCGAGGATAGGTTGTTCGCGGGCGCTTTATTTCTCTCAAAACCTTTCACCCATGTCAGTCTTATCCGGATATTCTGTCAGAGGGAACACGAGTCGCGACTGAAACTCACATAGTTCGGCTGATCAAACCCCGAAAAGGCAAAGACTGTTTTGATCTCAGTTCGAGCTGTTCTACGCGGAGCAAAGATAGTCACTCACCAATTGACAGGAAAGCTTGTGCGTAAGCGTTACCCTCATTGTAGACGCCCAATGTATCGGTAGAGCTAACACTTTTGCCGTCTTGAAAGCCTCTTATCCCTGACCACTTGCCAGCCACCACCCAAGTAGCAATGATGACGAAAATAAGTATGAAGACCTTGATGATGGCAAGGGTGTTGTTGAGGAGGATACCCCCACGTCGAGAGAAGGCATGGATAAGACACGGAACAATCGCAATGAGGATGGCAATACCGCGAATGGTGGCCTGGCTGAAGTCTGCCTCCGACTTCTTCGGACTTGCGGCCTGCATAAGTCGCAGCGCGCAATTGATGCAGTTTCCCGCCATGTTCCCGATACAAATGAAGCTGATGCCGAACAGGACACCGCTCAGCAGGACTGTGCCTTTCTGGTATCCTGGCCACGAGAAAACGTATTGGAGATAGTGCAGGTCTCCTCCCGATCGGGGAACTGACTGCTCGACTCCGTCGATTACGTATCGAGGCACGTTTAACCCGTACTCCATGTAGACATGTGCTCCAGCGAAGGCATAGATGCAGCCACAGAACCAGAAGAGTATGGCGATGCCTGGACTGGTGACCCCCTTCATCACCGTCTGGGGACCGCTAAATATTCCTGTTCCTGCTCAAAAGTTTCAGCATTGCTCCGGGAACTTCAATATTGGCTGGAATATATACCTATCATACGATTTATCACAAGGCATGTAACATCGGTAAAAGTTAGACGAAAGGGTTCTTCCGGAGCCCGAGTGACAATACGATTCTTGTCAATCGGGATATCCCTCACTGCGCGTAAGAGACTTCCCTCGTCTGGGTTGGCGCCCGCCGGTGGTGGATAAAGGTGAACGTCATATTCGCCCTGTTGTCTGGTATCCATGGTCGAAGGTTCAGCAGCAAACAAGCCAGAGAAGTAGTCCGCCGTTTTGGAAAAGACGGAATCTGCGACTTGGATTGATCAAACGTGGGAAGTTCAAAACAGATAGCGACAAGCCCGGGGAAGACATGATTGTAAACCCCTAGCTTTCTACGGCTTGCCCGGGGGGAAGTGACTAAATACATTGCCGCGAGGCGAAGGCTCAAATGGCGTGCGCAACCGAGCAGCTCCTCATCAGACAAAGTCGGAGTTTGCGAGTCTGCCTGGGCAGGCGAACCATTTGCGACCGAAAGCTATGAGGACACGCACTGATCTCGCAAGGCGAACGCGAAGCCCTGCCGGCACCTTTTTCGCACCTGCGGTGTTGAAATGTGAGGCTACTGCACACTGCTGCGCTTCGCCTCCACAGAATCTGTATTTGCACTTTCCTTCTGCACTTTCAGTGGTGCGGGCTATGAAAGGCGAAAACTTCAATGTATTACTAGCAGCAGGCTGCCAGGCTCTCATGCACGCTACTTCTTCCATTACTGAGACTCAGCAAAGATTTTATATGAAAGCTGTTCTAAGTGTCGAAAAAATATGCAGCCACAATTGTGGGTAATTTGTTCGCGGTGGAGTCAAGTTCCGCGAGGTGTGGGCAGCTGCGACCAGCCTCGACTCGCCCTGTAAAGATGCGGTACATAAAAAAAGGTACATATGTCCTCGCCCTGTCCCTTCCATCGGTTTTTCCCGTAAAACTTCGCCGCTTGGATGCGCTTGCTTCTCCTATGGTTTTTGAGCCGTCATGGCTGGCGTTATTCAGGTTGGTGATCTTATCAAGTTTGCAGAGCTAGCCTGGACCGTTTGGAACTACGGATGGGCCAATGAGCACAATGCAGGTGAGTTGATGCTCCTTTACTTGTCAGCCAACTTTCCATCCATACCCTTTCCTTGGAGCCTTGGCTGCAAGCACCTGAGACAATCGGCTCGGCAGCTCGCAGCGTTCCAGCCTTTTCTGTCCCGGGGACCTGGTAAGCCGGGGATTCCTTCCCGCCGAGTCGCGCAGAAGACGTCGCGCAAGGCCATTACTTTCCTGGCAGCCTTTTCTCTCCCTTTCTCGCCTTAACTGACGCCGAAAAGGGGAAAACTACCGCGCCTTCGGCGCCGATGTGCGGACTCTTCACGCAAGCCTAACGGAGCTCGAGAAAGCCGTCACGACAGCCCAGAGTTCGCTTCGTGATCACGGCGCGTCGGAGAGGGACCGCATAGGCGGCGACCAGAAATCACTATTAGAAATTATTGGCGACTACGAGGCCACTCTTAAGGAATGCCAACAGCTCCTCGAGGACAATCGGCGTTACGCCCATACGACAGGCCCAATGAGGAACATCGATTGGAACCTCAATATCATGCCCCAGGTCGAGCATCTGCGTGGCCGAATCCAGATGCATAACTCTCGCATTCAGCATGTCCTCCGGCCCTTTCAGATGTGAGACACCCCTAGTGTCCCGGTTTCACTACTGGATAAACAAGAGACCTTGTTATTGAGCTAACTCGATCTTATTCCCCAGCGACCTGATCACCAAGATCCACCAAGACCTTGTTCGGAGGATGTTGGCTATGCATAGGGACGTCCTAGTCATCAGGAGGAACCTAGATACGTTTCTCAAGCACTACTATCCCGACATAGCGAGCGAAATAGAGCAGAAATATGCGCAAGAGTTGTTCAGCGTCCAGATTCCAGACTCATTGCTGGACAGGCTGGAGGTCATGTTGAACCGGCGCCAGACGCGACGGGTGAATCAGCCCCTGATGCTGCCGGAGATGGTTGATTGTTTCCTCACCCATCTTGGAACGAGCACGGTGCAATTCCGCCCCGGGCCAAGCGACTTCCAGAAGTGCCCGCCAGTGGCTAGCTACTTGTCGATTCTTAAATGCCAGTTATTAATGAACAGGATGAAGGCCTCAGATGAACTGCAAAACCCGTTGAGTATATCACATTGGCCTGGCTACATCGACGCTCTGGAAGCTGTAAGATTCTTGTACCCGTTTCTCTCTCTCGAATATTTTGATGCTAATAAGGCTTGTAGGAACTGTCGCATGAGTGCTCTCGCTTTCAAACCGAAATGATGGTGCCCGACTTGTCAATGTGTGAAGATGAGATGCTCACCTTTTGGCCAGAGGATGAGCCCAAAACGAAGACGACGCCGAGAAAGACAGGGCCAGAACATGATTGCTTGTTTGAAGCGTAAGTTCTCACTATTTTATCCAGTCTCAAATGAGGAAGCTGACGTGACGTCACAGTTCATTGGCAGCAGAGGCCAGCGCTACGACTTGGAAGAGGCTACGACTGCTGAGACAAACGGACTCAGGTTACCACTTCCGAATTGTGGAAGTCTGGGGATTCCATAATATGCCGCCCACTGAAGAGCCGAAAGTACTAGACTTTGACATTCGGTTCGCCGTCCTCATACCCGTGTATGCCGACCCGATGGGCGAGAGCACGACACCTCCACGGCTAGAAATTATAATAGAAGAAAATAGAATCCAGCACCACTATGTTTTTGACCGTCTGCAAGACGTTTTGTCATTCCAGCATTCTTTAACGGGCTTCAAGGTTGTGGACGGCTACATGGAGTGAGTTTCCCATCGCTCGAGACATGAAGAGTGTGTGTCTGGGTGTCTGCTAACATGCCCAGATCCCGTGCGACAGCAATGTTCATCAGACAGGCAGAACAAAACAAGTCGTTACTTGAAGACGTAACTGTTCAGCTATGGATACCGTCTAGCATCAAAGGGTGGCCCGACACTGGTAACTGGGGAATAGCGTCAGTCGAGCCTCCTCGAGTACAAATGACACCTAAAGCAGCTAGTAGACGAACTTCAATAGCATCACAAGCATCTACATCACGAAATATCGGCTACGCCGGTTATGGTTCGCCCGAAAAACCTCTTGGCGAGTGGGATGGCTCACATTCCCCTGCTGGAACTAGGTTCCTGCCAAGTCGTGGCAGTAAATTCTTCCACCCGTCACAGGAGATGATGTCACAGATTTTGACATCTCCAACCCATCACTCATCAGAAGGTCCTTTTAACAACTGGGCCGCACCATTCACGCCAACCATTTCTCAAAGCCCCTCTCCGCAGCAATATGCGCCCGCTTTCGCTCGTGTTCCTACCCAGCCGAACATCGGCGCACCCAACGCATTCCTTCAGCAGACCCAGAATCCGCGCCGGTACAGCACCTACTCGTCCTACACCACTGCAAACTCATGTGTCAGCCATAGCAGCTCAAGCTCCGAAAACACAATTGCCGTCAAGCTGGACGGCAATAGCACCGGCACCGGCTACGGCACCATCCGCGCCCGCCCGCGTAACCCACTTCTCGTGCTGTTCACAAGGGACCCGACGACAGCCAGACGTTCCATCGTCGCCATCACGCTCGACGACGAGACGAAGCCGAACCTATCACGCTGCAAGTGTCTGCAGTCGCTCACGTGCCCCATCACCGCCCTCGAGCGGGAAAAGCGAGGGCTCGGGGGGTTATCGTCGTCTTCTATGCTGCTTGCCCAGAGGCTCGAGAACCGCCAGAGGTGGGACCTGCTTCCGCTCGCGGCGTCGCGGAGCACGGATACGGCAAGCTGGGACGGGCTTTGTCGCGTCAGCATCTTGTTTCCCACGGCTGAGGCGCGGAACGGCTTTGGCGGTGGTTATTGCCAGTGCAGGACGGTGACCGAGGGAGATGTCGATGCGTGCCTCGAGGCCTGCCACCAGGGTCTCTTAGGGGTTGTGAAGGTTTATCACCGCAGACAGTTGGTGTTGTGGCGGGAACAGACGGAAACGCAGACACATGTTGTGGATCACCCGCCTTCTGGGCAACCTGACTAAGTGGGCTTTGTAGATCAGGGCGGAATTTGTGGTTTCAGGCTCTGCGCAAATGGTATGGTACCGTGGATAGTGATACCCAGGACAGCTTCAAGGCGGTCAGTGAGATCGGGAGTAAACGGCACCTGTAAAGATATGAATATATTAAATAATACTGTAGAAGGTTGTACTTCGTGCCATTGTAATAGGGCTTTCTCCAAATTGTGAATTTTGAGGAGGGCTAGGGGCAGTCCTTCAATTGCCCTGCTACCCTTAATGCAGGAGTTAATCCAGTGCATTGTAAAGTCTGTCAAAGGTCTGTCCTTGCATGACCCGATCAATGTTGATAACAAATGCGAATAGGTTTCATTCGTCCAGTACTTAGCTAAACTGTCAACTTGAAGCGACCTTGCAAAATTTGTCCGGCATTCTAGCAAGGTATCAAAACGCAGGAGCTGATGAAAAAGTCGACCTCCTCTCGCCCCTTCGATTTGGAAACGAGTTGCCTAAAAGATGTCTGGCTCGAAAATGGAGACGGCAGTACAGTGCCCTATTTCGTATAAAGATCGTGTGGCTGTTGCAGATAAGCTGCAGTGAAAGCTACTTATTTCAAGTCTTTTCAGTTGAATGACGATCATCGATCGACCTTTCTTCGCCGTAGGCAACATAGTAAGATGCTATCTTTTAGAATTCTACCCCGACTCTCTATAAAGAAGAACGACCCAAACCTAAGCGCAAGCGCCGCGCTTAATAAGAGCTGTCTTAAAAGTCCTTCAGTCACTGACTGATAGAAACAAAACGCCACAGTCTCTTCGTCATAGCGTATTTCCCTTGTCCAAAAAGCGTGGACAACCGAAAAGAAATAGAGACTTTGCCGAGTTCAAAAAACACCTGCAGAGCCCGCGGGCTATGTTTTTCGAGGCAAATCATACCGAAAAAGAAACGAGAAGTTTGCGGAAAGCAGGACTAGAAAGATTTGTGAGATCCTTTAATGGAAGGTGAAGCCGCCACGACTGCGGTTTCTTAACTGATTAGGCTCTGTCCCGAACCGGCGTGACAGCACGTTCCCGTTCCCGTTTCCGGCTCCTGATCTAGGCAGATCTGGATGGCATGAGAGTACTTCTACAGCTCCCAGCAGATGTAGCTACAGGTTCAAGTGGTGGCCCGTGGCCGCTTCACTAAGGCCACGAGCTGGGCCAATAGACACTGAATTTCGTCTTCGAGGCCCTTCAGATAGCTTCAATTCATGCATATATTCTTTCAGCCTCACTTCCCCTGAGGGGGCCTTTGTTGCAGAAACACATCTTTAAGTCCTGTCCAACATTTAGGCGAATCGGAGAGTAATACTACACGGAAGTAAATATCTATCTAGCGAACATATCTATTCAACGTCGTACACAACTACCGCCTTGCCCAACCATGGCCGCACAGAATTGCCAGTCACTCCGACTCGTATAGAAGTAGGATATTAGCCTGACATTCTAAACAAAGCAAAAAGGCTCGGCTAACGCCTCACAGCTCAAGTGAAAATTAGACGCTATTGAATGCAGTTGGCGGTAAGATCGCTTGAGGTGTGCATACAAAGGTCGTTGGAAGCGAGCTTCATTGGTTCAGAACCAACTCGAACCTAGTCCTCGGACGTTATGTCAAACATGGTCCGAAGTCCGCCCCGCCGGGCCTCCACTGTTTAAGAGACAGATCACCGCTCGTCCAGCCCCTGAACCTGGATATGTTTAAGTTCCGCCTAATAGCTACTCCGTATATTATCAACACATCGACTTGCCCAAAGTTTCAAGTTCAATACGATACCTGTCTCACGGTCTATTCCTGAGCAATAATACTTCCGGTATCGCGTCTTTAAGATCTCCTTAGAGTTATCCATAGAAGGAGCAAAATGGCCAGCCAGCAGCCACAGACAGCCTCTTATGATAACACAGCGGCTGTAGTTGGGCCCGCAGGCCTCGCGATCAACACTTTCCCTCCAGTCAAAAAATGCCTATTATACCTACAGCCTGGCCGGCCTCAAATCAATAAACCTCTGCGGCGCTAGTGAGAAGGATCGCCTCTTCTGCGTGGAAACGCATACCGGCTACAGCAGGAAAACCACCCCTCGGGACCCGCCCCGGCTTCCTCATTCACAACGGGCCGACCGTCAGGGGTCCCATTCGTGCCGCCGTCGGGGACGAGTCCATGGCGGCCGCCAGGCAGCGCCACTTCAGCCTCAATAGCGTCGTGCGGCTGCCGCCCCTGGACGATTCCAGAGACTCTGGCATGGAGAACATGGCTACCGAAGTGATGCACGCGCGCACCATGCCGGGCGACAAGGACACTGTCGCCTTCCGGCTTGAGATCGATGTGGAGAATGCTGCTTGCGGGAAGAGGCAGCGAGAGGAGTTTGAGTGGCAGAGCATGAAGAAGGGAGACAAGGATCCCGATGCGGAGCGCGGAGGTTTCAAACTCTTCCAACTTGACTTGGAAGGCGAGGCCACCGGCGGAGAGAACAGTGTTGGTACTAACCCAATCCAAGCCGAAACAGAGGGCAAGGCTGTAGCCGTCTTGGCGTGGAGTAAGGTAATGTTGGAGACTGAAGGTGGTGGTTATCTCTATTCTGTCTGTCTAACTCTATGGACTGCGGCGGCAGCTGAAGAGGAATGGACGACCGGTAGTATGTCGGCTCAACCGGCACCGGGCTCCAACAGGTAACAGCCATAAAGCATGCGTTCTCGCTACAGATTAAGGGACCAGCGTTCTCAGGTTTGTTTGGGGACCGGTGGACACTCATGGTTGTAGCTACTGCCCTCCGAATCTGGGTTCTACATGGCACTAGAAAGACGACTTAGACGGGGATTAGAGTGGGAGAAAGTGCGGAATGAGTAGTGATAGAAGCATAATATATCAGCGTTTGCCTTTATTGGGACTTTGATCAATCCCGCACACATTTATCCAAGCTTTTACTTCGAGAAACCTCGTGATGTCCCCCTTTCCGGCTTCTGTTAGAAACACCTGGACAATTCTGTACGTCGCAGCAGTCTTCAGATATCAGCAGGTAACGATGCAGCAGATGATGAAGGCAACTGATGCAGCCGGCAGGGCAAAAGTGTGTATTTGACGTCTCTGATCTCGTTGTTCTTGTTGTTCTCCTCCTAACGCTAAAGATTTTCAGCCTTTGAAGCCTGCTCGTTTCCACTATAGTGGAGACCGCCGGTACCTCTTTCCTGACGGCCGCCTGCAGCCGTCTACAGCTGCAGCGTTTCCAACAGTCCCTCTCCAATCCCTCTGCGATGTCCGACTCGGCTCTCACAAGTATCCCATTGCAAAACTGCGAGAAGAAAGGGATCTCTTCCTAAAAATCTACAGGAGGCTTTGTAAGACGCACCGATTTGCCCCGCGGTTCTTCACCAACATAAGAGAGAATTACTTGCTCAGCTTCCGTGCTTTCCTCTTCATGATGAGGAGATGAAATCTTCTGTGTTGGCCCTCGCATGTCATAAGAGCGCTTCCATTATTATGTGGCTGTTCCCATGCAAATAGCGTCGGTGACTACCTGTGGACGTTCCGGGCTTTCCACTTTGGGGATTTGAAATCAGTGGGGTTATTACAGCAGATTGGCTGCAAATAGTGTGGAGAGAGAGAAGAAGACTAGTATAAATCCAC
>Ga0247774_1001563_pt1 | contig 11498 bp, 5 predicted proteins | sample UWRJL001104B6_FD_179933 | JGI IMG/M metagenome (GOLD analysis project Ga0247774, IMG submission 179933) | Plant litter microbial communities from Arlington Agricultural Research Station in Wisconsin, United States - UWRJ-L001-104B-6 | ecosystem: Environmental > Terrestrial > Plant litter >... | reverse complement strand
TTATTTATTTATTTTATATTTTTTACATTCTGTACCGGGTATCACACGACCCGGCGAGTTCCCCTAGCGAGCGAGTGGCGCGGCCGGGGGGGGCGGCCAGCCGTAGCTACCCCCCCCGGCCCACGGTTAGCGATCGACATAATTAGATAATTTATTAAAATACTTAAAAGGAAAATTATTTTAATTCCCAACGGGAGACTGCCACCAACGAGTACGCACTAAGCACGGGGTTGACTGCAGTCTCTTTAAGAATAGCAGACTTTAAGCAGTAAAATCAAGTGTTTACAATGTCTAGCAGTATGTCTAGTAATATGTCTAGCATTATGTCTATCGTGTCTTACAACGTCTTACACTGTTATGCGCCTAGCTTTTGACAGCCGTTTATGGAAATGGCTGGCAAGCAGTTCTCCAATTTATAGGACTGTGCTGGAGCAGTTCTCAGGAAAGCAGTCCTCGCCGCTTATGGAAATGGCTGGCAAACAGTCCTCCAATTTATAGGACTGTGCTGGGGACTGTGCTGAAGCAGTTCTCAGGCAAACAGCCCTCACCGCTTATGGAAATGGTTAACAAACAGTCTTCTCCATTTATGGAACTGTTTGGGCAACTCTGTCTTACTGTTTGGGCAACTCTGTCTTACCGCTTATGGAAATGGTTAACAAACAGTCCTCCAATTTATAGGACTGTGCTGGGGACTGTGCTGGGGACTGTGCTGGAGCAGTCCTCACCGCTTATGGAAACGGTTATTACAATAATTCAACACCGATCGTCAGCACCGATCGCGATCCGTGAATGCAATCAGTAAGACACCATTACCATAAGCGGTTACATACCATTATCCTTAAAGATTGTTACAGATAAAAAAAATGACTGAATAGCAAAAGCTTTATCATTTATGACTTTGAGTGTCACGCCCAGGAGCTAATTATTTGTAGCATTAATTTCTAGAATTTTTAAAAGAAATCGTAAGACGCCATTACCATAAGCCGTAAGACGCCATTACCATAAGCCGTAAGACGCCATTACCATAAGCCGTAAGACACCGTTTCCATAAGTGGTTACATACCCGAGTTACATATCGCCTTAGGTAACTTACGCTCGGTGCTAGATAAACTGTTTCGTTTTAAAAGAGAGCGCGCCTCGCGGAAAAAGATTGAGGCGGAACGATCCTCACTAAAAAAAAATTCTTCTCCGGCCGCCACACTTTCGGAGAAATTAACACCGAACGCGGCAACCATTCTCAGCCAACTCGCCCGCCAAGCGCAAAAAATCCCCGGTGTCACTTGCTGACATTGAGGCAATTTTGGAGATTATAGAGGAGTCCTGAGAGAACACATCCCAAGGACTTTGGGCATAAACCCCGGTTCATTCCGGGGATTTCCTGGTCAAAATCTTAACAATTGCAGGTTGACAAAATCGCCAGGAACCTGCGATCGTTAGTAATTGAGGAAGATTGATGCGCGACTGCTAAGCGATTGGACCCGCTTAACAAGTCACGGCTTCCCCAACCGTTCAGTTACAACGTTTGGAGCTTAAAAATTATGACATTTACAAACGATTGTCCTTGTGGACGATCGCAAATCTTTACGGCGTTTGAAGAAATGGCATTAGGTAATAGCCATTTGTTACCCGAGAAGAAAAAGGTAGTTTACTTTGTGACAGCCATGCAAGGGGAAAGCAAAAAAATTATCTACGTCGGGTTTACGCCGAATTTAAGGAAAAAATTCAAAGACCACAAGAGAAAAATGGAATTTGAATTTTTAGATAGGATGGGATATCAAATCAATATCTCTTGGATCGTATTGCCCGACAGGATGCGGGAAAAAGAAGGACAAGTAATTCAAATGTGCTATATACGTGCTTTTGAACCAAAGCTCAATATCCACCAAAATACTTTGGCAGCAGTTCAAGTTGAAGAATCGAAGAAACGAATTGAAAATTTGGAACAATGCAAATACGAATACCTGAAGAAACAAGTTGAAAATTGGGAGCAAAGCGGAGATGACAAAGATACGATAATCAAGAAAATATGGGAGGCAGGCAGAGAACGTCCGATGGTGAGTATTTGATTTGTCCACTGACTTCCGATGGAAAGTTTGACGCTACTGGGTATATGTGTACCCCTAGGGTCGTTCCGTTGCACCACCACCTGCAGAACCCGCTCAAATATTTGTCCTGCGGTTGGTTCAGCTAGTTAATTCCCTAAGCGAACGTTCAGAACCGATGCTCTAAAATTAACTAGCTGAACCTGAACTGAACGCTTCCGAGAACGGGGAATTAGAACGGGCTGAACGGCTGCTGGAAGCCATATATAGCAACGACTTACAAGATAGCGCTTCCCCGAACGAGCATCCCTATTACCCTATGTATTTGAAAGTGTGTAAGTCAAGGGAAGCGGCAAAGTCAACTACCTGAATTGTTGAGAATATCGTCAAAATGGCTTGACAAGGAGCTGTAATCCTGCTGGAAAAAGCTTTTGACATGGTAAACCTGATTCTAATTGCAAGCACGGGAAAACCATAAATTGTGATTTAAATTCCCCTACAACGGACTCATCATTAAAAGGAGTTTGTTGTAGGGCAATTTTCAATTACATTGTCTGTTGGACAACTGATTAAACTTATTTCTCAACATCTACAATGTTTACTCTCTATAAGTTTGATAATTTAATACATTATTCAATCAGTATAATTACGTATCCAAAAGTAAACTTGTTTCTCAAGTGAAACTAACATCATTAAGTTACACAAAGATTGACAAACAATGACTTTAAAGATTTTAAAAAATAACTTGCAACTAAATTGTAAGTCATGATAAAGTCGAGGGAAGCTTGTTAAAGCCAAAAAAAAGACCTCCAACCAAGTTAAGAGTGACCGTCTAGAAAACACACTCTTGCTTGGTACTAGGTCTTTTGACAAATATAAACTTGGTTCCAGTCTACTATGAATACACCAAACGCAGCAAGCTCTTTTGATGAGTCCGAGCTTGCATATCAAGACTGCGTAGTCAAATCTGGCGTCCGCCCTGAAATTTATCACCTTAACTTTGACCCAGCGAGCGGAATCCCTGTTTACGACGGGCTTTTTCGGGATAGCGACAAATCAACGAACAGCGGCAGCAGCATAGAAGCAGATCGAAATCTTGCCCGGTGTACTGGCGACGCAGGATATTTTTACAAGGGCAAATTCTGGCTCCTCTCCGATCTGTGTGGAGCATCAAAGGACGCCATAAACGGCAACATTAAATCAAAGGGAATTTTTCGACCTGCGGGTCAGCCTGCTGCTGGCTGGATGTGCAGCAACGGTCGCTTCAGGCAGCTCGCAGGTGCGCCGATCGCGCTGGACGACGAAGGTCAGCCCCGCGGATATCACCAGCCAACAGGCAAACCGTTAGAAGTATTTTGCCCAAAAGTCGATGTCATCGGTTGGCAGGAAATAGCGGCCAAGTATAATTTACCGATGCCGGAGTTCCCAGTAATCGGGGTTGGCGGGGAAGCGCTGGAATTTTGGGACTGGGTTATTGCCAGCGGTTGCCCGACCGTCATCACCGAGGGAGAGAAAAAAGCTTGCTGCTTGATTAGTCGGGGATACGCAGCGATCGGATTGCCGGGCATTAACACCGGGTACAGAGTCACTGAGTACGGGGAAGAAATTACCCTCCCCGACGGGACAACGTACCGGAAAGCGATCGCCCGGGAATTGTGCGAAGTGCTGCAAGCGCTTGACACACGGGAACGGGTAATCACTATCTTGTTCGATTTCCGCGCTGGGGACTACTCCCAAAGCCAAGAATTTAAAGCAGCCAGCACAACAGCAAAGCTTTTCAAGAATGCGCGAGCCTTCATTGCACAGTTGCCGGGCCGCGATAAAGGCGTTGATGATTTTGCGGTTGCTGGCGGTGATGTGGATGCCGTGGTGGCTGCAGCTAAAAGCATCAATGAGATTCAGAAAGAATCTTTAAAGGGGTTCAGCAAAGAAATCAGGAAAAAAGCTTGGGCGCTGACTCACCCTGCAGCCTGGGAGTGCAACCAGCGGTATTTAGACATTCCTTACCATGCAGGCTTGGTTGGCGTGAAATCGCCTAAAGGAACGGGGAAAACTTACGACCTCATCAAATTAATAGCTCAAACTCATGCCCAGGGGCGCAAAGTTTTGCTGCTGACTCACCGGATTGTCCTGGGCCGGGCAATTTGTAAGGCGGTGGGGATTCCTTGGATTGAGGAAATGAACTCGGACGCCGATCGCTTCACTGAAGGCAAGGCTATGGGGTTTGGGCTGTGCGTAGATAGCTTGCACCCACTATCTCAAGCCGCTTTTGACCCGCTGGCTTGGTCCGGAGCTTTAGTAATTGTGGATGAGGCCGAACAGGTTTTCTGGCACGCGCTCAATGCGTCAACTTGCAGGGAAAACCGCCAAGCAATCCTCAGCACGATGCGGACGTTATTTCAATCGGTACTCAGCACGGACGGCACAGTGCGGTTGCAAGATGCCGACCTAAGCGATATCAGCATTGACTTTGTGCGCGAACTTTCGGCGATGGATATTAAGCCTTGGATTGCAGTCAATCACTGGCAACCGGAACAGCCGTGGCAAATAAAATTCTACGACACCCAACACGTCAAGGGCGGGACTAAAGACGATCCATCTGGACTCCTCAAGGATTCAGTCGATTGTGTAAACGGTGGGGGCAAAATCTGGGTTACTTGCGACTCCCAGAAAGCCAAGAGCAAACACGGCACTAAAACTCTAGAAAGATATTACCGATCGCGCTGCCCTGGTAAGAAAATCCTCAGAATAGATGCGGAGACTGTAGCGAATCCCGAGCATCCAGCTTACCAATGTGCTGAGAAAATCCAATCGTCCGGGAAAACCAGAGAGAAAATCAAAGACGAGTTTGCAGCGCTTTACGACATCATAATTTGTTCGCCGTCGCTGGCAACCGGGGTGTCGGTTGACTTGCGCGGGCATTTTACCGCCGTGTTCGGCATTTTCCAAGGGGCAATCTCTGACAACGAGGTACGGCAATCTCTGGCGCGGGTGCGGGAACCGGTGCCGAGGTTTGTCTGGTGCCGCCAGATTTCCGTGTCAAAAATTGGCAACGGGGAATCAAATTATAAGGAGGTAGCCAAATCGAAGGAAAAAGATTGCCGCATAAATTTGCAGTTGCTCAGAGATATTGACTTTGACCTCGACAAAGCCCACAACCCAGTAGTTTTAAGGTATTGGGCAAAGTTTGCGGCCCGAATAAATTCCTCAATTTGGGATTTTCGGGAGACTGTACGCGAGGGGCTTGAAGCTGAAGGACACATCATTACAGATTGCGGAGATGATGACCGCGACACTGCGGGGGAAATTAAAACTTTGAGAATTACCGGCCAGGTTGAGGAAGCCATTGCCGTGGCAGAGGCGGAGGATATCGATCGCTCGGAATTTGAGAAGCTCGAACAGCAGCGCAGCAAAACCGATACGGAACGGTATCTTGAAGAAAAATTTAGGCTGAAGGAAATTTACAAGGCAGAAGTTACGCCCGAGCTCAGGCAGCTTCATCAAGATAAATGGTTTTCAAAAATTCTTCTTGAATATTTGCTTACCCACAACCCAGATTTTGTTTGGATGCGCGATCGGAAAAAGATCGACTCCCAGATAAAGAACGGCGACGGGCAACTCTGCCTGCAGGATGTTCAACAGGTTACAGCCAAGCTGAAAATTCACGAGCTCCTAAATACTTTGCAGTTCACAGACCGGACAAAAGAATGGAGCAACAAGTCGCCAGAAGTTCTTGAGTTTGCAAGCAAGGCTCTAAAACTTGCAGCAGATATCAAAGATGTGACAGGCATCAAAGTCACTCAGGAGAAAGTGGCATTTAATCCGATCGGAGTTGTGGGTAGCTTTGTCGCTCAGCTAGGCCGATCGCCTAAATTAAGCCAACAGCGGCGCATCGGGGAAGAACGGGTGAGATTTTACAGGTTTGACACCACCGCGTCTTTCAATTGCTTCGATCGGGCTGGCAACAAACTCCCTGAGCCTGAAGGATTGCGCGCTCAAATTTTCTCGGCTTGGGCACAGCGTGACGAGCTAGCTTTATTTGAATTTCAGCTCCAAGGCATCGTAGCGGTTGAGGCTGATGTCACACTACAAGCTAAATCGGCTCAGAGTCAGGTTTCTAGCGATTTGACTTCAAAATCAGCGTCTGTCACACCACATTCTATAAATAAAGAAGAAATCTGTAGTGTGACAACAAGCCCAACCGTAGAAACTCCCATAGAAGAAGAGGTGGAAGTTGACCCGGCTGCTGAAAAAGCTTGGGGTTGGTTCCAGCGCGGGAAAGAGTGGATTAAATGTCGCGTACTGGAGTTTGTTGAGGGTCGGTACGTGCTGCAAGCTAAATCGATGGTTGATGACGGTGTAGTAAGGTTCTGGGCTTTTCCCGAAGATTTGAGGTGGGAGGCTCCAAATTGATGTTTAATACTGCAAGGAGTTAGGGACATGGCGGTGAATAGGTGGGGGCGATGGGTGAGGGCCAGCTTCTTAGCTGCTACCGACGGCGCTCAATACAGAATCCTGATAGAGGAGTTAGGAGGGTGGAGCGAGGTGTTCGCATGACCTCATCAACTCCGATGGGATGGAGCTTCATTAGTCTTTAGGAGGATTCAGACAATGGGTGAGGCAAAACGACGTAAACAACTAGACCCAAAGTACGGGAAAGAGTTTAAGGAGCCAAAATGGGAAGTTTCCTTGGGAGAATTTAAAAAATCAACTGAAATAACAAGTATTTCTCCAGCGAAACTCAAGGAAGCTGGGATTAAAGATTCTGGACACTGCATCCCTTATGCCATTGAAGACTTGGGCATTGGAGGCATTGCATACCCTTCTGTAAGCAGAGAAGGGAAAATTATCGTCGGGATGGTTTCTTTTCCTGCATTGCCAGAAATTAACCAATTACAAGCAGAAAAAATAATTAGTCTTGCCGAGCCTAAGATTCGCGCAGCAGTAGCTGAAGCTTATAAGTCTAAGTTTTTCTGAGCCAGCCTCCCTTCCCAAAAAAGATTTGCTGGGAGGGACAGGCTTGATGTTTAATTGGCAAGGAATTAGGGACATGGCAGTGAAAATAGGCGGGCACGGACAAGCGGCGATTTTGTCTCACGTTGAAATAGAGCTATTGTTTGCCGAGGGATTGCAATCAGATCGCGAACGAGCCTTGTTTGGGGTTTGCCTCTACACAGCGGCTCGCATTGCCGAAGCCTGCTCGATGCTGACCGAAGATGTCTACACTTCAGGAGGTCGAGTCCGAGCTTCTGTCAACATCAGGAAAGCGGCAACCAAGGGCAAACTGGCAACCCGCACCATCCCAGTGATTGAAGATTTGCGATCGCTCTTGAGTATCTGGCAACCCCACGCGGGCAAAATCTACCTATTCCCTGGTCGCCACCCGAACCATCACTGGCGGCACATTACCAGCGACTCGGCTGCCGCTATTCTCAGAGAAGCTTGCAAGCGAGTCGGCATTGAAGGAGCTAGCACCCACAGCTTCCGCCGCACAGCCCTCACGCAAATGAGCAATGCTGGCATCCCGCTCCGGGTAATCCAACAAGTCAGCGGCCATAGAACTTTGAGTGAGTTACAGAAATATTTAGAAGTCAGCGACGCCCAAGTTAGGGGAGCGGTTGCCTCACTTTCTATGCTTTCCTACAGCGGGAAACCTCGTTTTCACGACCTAGAGCTTGAATTGCCCGCACGGCGGTTAACTCAGTCCCCAGAGAGCTTAAAAAACTCGACTATTGAAACTGACTCCCCGTTTATTGAGAATAAACATGAAGGGCTATTCTGATGAAGCTTTCGCGGTTTCAAAAGCAGGGTTAGGAGATGGAGATATATTGAGGGATCTGTAGCGGTTCCAGACCAGGGATAGGAAAATTTAACAACGCTGACTCTCGTACCGTCCAAGTGAGTTTTGATATTGATACGAATTTTTAGTTTATAACAATAGTCCGGACAATTTTTTGAACGGCTTCACAAGGCTTTCAGGGCTTACAGTTTCAGGAGCGAGCTATTTTTTCAAAGTTAGCTCTACCCCTGACTTTGATAATAAGATCCTGTTCACGTTGAATCAGGGTTTGAGGCTCAAAACCTGCTCAAATTTTGTCCGGAGTATTGTTTATGGCAGTTTGGCAAAACCAACTGCTTTCGGGAGATAGTGTGGGAAATTTGTCGAGCTGTTGAGAATAACTCTGGTGTGTGCGCCGATGCTGACGGTGTAGCCGCACGGGTCTAACGCCGAAGTATCCAAGCTCCACGTTCCATTGGCATCGCCAGTATCGCCGAAAGTCGAATAGCTTCTCGAAAGAGGCGCAGGCAAGGCTCCGTGGGTATGAGACGTTGACTGAAGATCCAGTACCCAATCGGCAAAATAAGGATGCACCGCCCTGAGATGACCCTTAATTATTGGATCTTTTAGAGTGGAACGACGGCAATCTCCGCCGTCAATTACGAGGTCGAGGTCGAATGCCGTATTAACCATCGGATTGGCGGTCGGGCTGATGAGCATCGGTTTATTGCACACCATAATGGTAAATTGGTCGGCAATCACTTCATTGTTCATCTCGTCAGTGTGAACGAAACGAATCGTATAAGGTCCATCTGTTTTTGAAGTTGCATCCCAAGTAGCAAGATAGTTATAGACGTTGTAGAGACCGATTGCCGGATTCTGTTTGTAGATAAACCATCCGGACGGATCACTCTGCGGGTCGCTAAATGCCGGTGCGGGAGTATTCAAATCATCTAAGATGAATGTTTCCGAAGTCGAAATCGGCTGATATGCAGTATCAGGTTCTCCCTGTTTTTTATAGAGAAGCCGATATTTGATGATGCCACCGAAGCCGTTCCGATCGATGATTCCATTGAAGGAGATGGCTCCGCCCCATGGTCGGTTGTTGTTGATCGAAGGAGCAACTGTCTGGTAATTATACAAATATTGAGTCGCGTCTATCATTGTTCGATCAACATTGCCAACGAGGTAAATTGCCGAATGAATGCCGCTACTCAGTTTAGGTCTCAACTGCACTAGTGCATCCTTGTAATTCCCCCAAGTGTTAAGGTGATTGGGATTAGTAGTTGAAGGCAGCGATTCCCACGAAAGCACCGCTCTGATTCTGATGATATTGGGAGAATCGCACGTCTTTAAACGATCAGCGAGATTGACGGGCAATAACACATTGTAATACAAGCCTCCAGCCGGAATGTTCTGAATATCGTGGACATTGACGCTGACCGTTCCCAAATATTGGTCAAAATTTCCGTCATTGTTCCAATCAGCCCAAAAAGCCACGTGTTCCATTGAACCCGGCGAACATAAATTGCCGTTAAATCCGGCATTCTTTTTGATGTGAATCACCGCACCCAAACTGTCCGTTGCAGTATTTAATCCAAGACAGGTTAGTTGTTCAAAGGTCGTATCGGCTGAGGCTTCTTCAAGCTGATTAAAGATGTCCAAAAACTGATTGAGGTCAATTTTTAGCTCATCGATATTCTTGATGGCGAAGCTTGATACGGCTCGACTAAAATCAACCGTCGAATTGATGTTTTTGCCGAGCGTTGAATAAAAAGTGCGCTTGTCGGGAACTCCGGCGGCTTTATTGGCTCTCAGCAAAGCGTCAGCCGAAACTATCTGCTTCGGCGATATTAACGGTATTTCAAATTGCGAATCAAGATACTGCGTCAAATTCGGGGCTTTGATAAGTTCAGCCAGTTCAAACGGAAACAAGTTGGTTTTACTCGCCAACTGAATATCTGCATCAACATGATTCCCATAAAAGGGAAGTTGGTTAGGGTCTAACGAGGGAATTGAATTCCATGACAATACGGCACGCATCGTTGGAACAACTGCGTGGTCACAATCTAAAAACTTTTTGTATTTAGTATCGTCAACAAAAAGATAAGCCAGATAGCTCAACGGATGTTGAGGTCCAGGCGGGGCATTAGAAATATCGGCTACCTTAAAACTTGTATAGCCCATATTTTGAAATCCGTTTCCGTCGTGAAAGTCAATGAAAAACCTGACGTATTCGAGTGATCCGTTTGAACATAAATTGCCGTTGTAGCCACTTGTTTGCTTGACGTTGACGACTGACTCGAGCCTTTTGAACTGCGGGTTATAACCTACACAGGTTAATTGTTCCCAGAAAGTAATGTTGGTAGGGAACGTGAAGGCAGTCGTCAAATTTTTCAATCTGAATATCTGCCTGTCTCTCTTCATTTGAACCAGTTCTTCACCAGTGGGTGTTCTTGTTTCAATTTGTGACATCTGAGATTCTCCTTAATTAAGCTTGCCTACTCTCTAACGACACATCATCAGCTAGAATATGTATCTTGATCAAGCTGCAATGGTTTCAAACTCAGAGTCAGGATATATAGATCCAAACTGAGAATGTAATCAGTTGTTAGTATTGCTTGACTTCAATGGTTATTCCACAGGTATAACTTTTGTTAGCAATGAGTTGTCAGTCCCTTTTTTGAGTGACACTCATTTGAGGGACTTGACAATTTTATTTCATTGTGATAAAAATTTTTGCTACAAGCTTTAAACCTTACACCACACGTGTTTGTGGGGAAAGTAGAGGCAGACTTGTTTGGCGCGATCGCATCTTTATCTCTACAAAAGTACGATCGCCCCCTACCCTTACACCGCTTTCAGTTGTTGTCCAAAGCATCCGGACAATATTAATTTTCTTGCTGCTTGTCTTTGTTGCCAAGATATTGAGCAGTGTAGACATACTGTAAACAATATGTTTGCCATTAGTGATCGATGCATGATGTCGTTAAAACTCGATCTAACAACCTAACGCCTGAGTTACCTGAACTCGGTAATCTTGTCCTCAGAGGTGGTTCAAAACAGTGGATAGCCGTTTATAGAAATGGCTAAAGAGAGACATCAGCCATTTACGGAAACGGTGTAAAACTGGAGGGATGATAAGTCCTAGAGGTTTATATACCAGTATGCTCCCTATAACCTACACTGCAACCCTGTCTACGCAGCAGCAGACCAAACCTATCAGCAACAAGTTTTAAACCTGTAAACAAGTTTAGAAAGGGTAACCAATCGGGCGAGAGACAGCTTGGCGAGTTCAAATGACCTCAATCGCATTCAGTCCAATAACTTAGCCCTCACGCCGCACCCGATGACCGCTGCGCTAATTTTTCGGCGTCAACTTGTCCGACCCAGAGCCTTAAACTTGCAGCAAGCTCTGAGCGCGTCCAAGCTGCCACTCGAAAAATTTCATCGGCTGCTTGATCTAGCTTTTTGGGGGAAACATCAAAAAATATCAATACTATCTCAAATAGCCTGTAATCCTTTCTGTGTGATACTTCTAGACATTTATTTATTTATTTATTTTATATTTTTTACATTCTGTACCGGGTATCACACGACCCGGCGAGTTCCCCTAGCGAGCGAGTGGCGCGGCCGGGGGGGGCGGCCAGCCGTAGCTACCCCCCCCGGCCCACGGT
>Ga0247774_1001562_pt1 | contig 11502 bp, 8 predicted proteins | sample UWRJL001104B6_FD_179933 | JGI IMG/M metagenome (GOLD analysis project Ga0247774, IMG submission 179933) | Plant litter microbial communities from Arlington Agricultural Research Station in Wisconsin, United States - UWRJ-L001-104B-6 | ecosystem: Environmental > Terrestrial > Plant litter >... | reverse complement strand
CAGCTCCATCGCCTGCGCGCCGACGGTGAAGCGCGAGCCCAGCCCACGGGGCGTGAAGCCCTCCGTACGGTAGTCGGCGTCCTCGGCCTCGCCGTAGGTGCGGACGGTCAGTCCACGGGCCGCTCCCTGCTCGCCCAGCCCGCGCGTGACCTGGTCGTCGGCGCACACCACGAGCAGGCCGCCCGGCTCGATCCGCTCGACGAAGCGGGCGAAGGTCTCGGTGACCTTGTCGAAGCTGGCGTAGTTGTCGAGGTGGTCGGCCTCGACGTTGGTGATGATGGCGGCCTTCGGCCGGAACATCAGGAACGAGCCGTCGCTCTCGTCGGCCTCGGCGACGAACAGGTCGCCGGAACCGTCCGCGGCGCCCAGCCCGGTGGTGACGAGCTGGCCGCCGATGCAGTAGGACGGGTCGGCGCCGGCGTGCTGCAGCGCGACGGTCAGCATCGAGGTGGTCGTGGTCTTGCCGTGCGTGCCGGCCACCGCGACGGACCGGCGGCCCGCCATGAGCGAGGCGAGCGCGGCGGCGCGGTGGAGCACGAGCAGGCCGCGTTCGCGTGCGGCGGCCAGCTCCGGGTTGGTCTCCCGGATCGCGGTCGAGACGACCACGGTGGCGGCGTCGCCGAGATGCGCGGCGGCATGGCCCACGTGGGTCGTCGCGCCCATCTCGCGCAGTTCGGCGAGCAGGTCGGAGTCCTTCGCGTCACTGCCCGAGACGGGGATGCCGCGCTCGAGCATGATGCGGGCGATGCCCGACATGCCGGCTCCGCCGATGCCGACGAAGTGCACCCGGCCCAGGCGGTCGGCCGGCTCGACCTCGACGGGCGTCACCAGGCTCATGACCGCTCCCCCGCGCGACGCGCGCCCGGCACGCTCACTCGCCCGCCGCCACGACCCGGGCGACCATCCTGGCGAGGGCGACGTCGGCGTCGCGGCGGCCCATGCGGGCGGCGGCCTCCGACATCTGGGCGACCTGCTCCGCGTCGGCGAGCACCGGCAGCACGTTGCCCCGGATCCAGTCGGCGTTCAGCTCGGCGTCCTCCACGAGCAGGCCGCCGTGGCCGGCGACGATCGGCTCGGCGTTGAGCCGCTGCTCGCCGTTGCCGATCGGCAGCGGGACGTACGCGGCGGGCAGCCCCACCGCGGTCAGCTCGGCACACGTGATCGCGCCCGCGCGGCACATCGCGAAGTCGGCCGCGGCGTAGGCGAGGTCCATCCGGTCGCAGTACGGGAGCATGACGTAGGCCGGGTCGTCGGCGGTGACCTCGGCTCGCTGGCGTTCTTGGGGCCGACGATGTGCAGGATCTGGATGCCGGCGGCGCGCAGCGAGGGCACCGCGTCGCTGAGCGCGCGGTTGAGCGAGCGGGCGCCCTGCGACCCGCCGAAGACCAGCAGCGTCGGCAGGTCCGACCGCAGGCCGAAGTGCGCGCGCGCCTTGTCGCCCATGCCGAGCCGGTCGAGGGTGGCGATCTCCCGGCGCAGCGGGATGCCGATGACCTCGGCGTGCGGCAGCGGGGTGTCCGGGACGGCCACCGCGACGTGCTCGGTGAACCGCGCGCCCAGGCGGTTGGCCAGGCCGGGCCGGGGGTTCGCCTCGTGCACGATGATCGGGACCTTGCGGCGCCGCGCGGCGAGATAGCCCGGCGTCGCGACGTAGCCGCCGAACCCGACCATCACGTCGGCCTCGGTACGGTCCAGGACGCTCGCCGCGGCGTTGATGGCGCCGGCGAGCCGGCCGGGCACGGTCAGCAGGCGCGGCGTGAGGGTGCGGGGAAGCGGCACCGGCGGGATCAGCGCGAGCTCGTACCCCCGCTGGGGTACGAGCCTGTTCTCCAGGCCGCGCTCGGTGCCCAGGCAGGTCACCTGGACGCCCGGGTCCTCGCGCCGCAACGCGTCGGCGAGGGCCAGTGCGGGTTCGATGTGTCCCGCGGTGCCGCCGCCGGCCAGGACAACCCTCATGCTCGTGCTCCTGCTCATCGGTCGCTCAACCGTCCTCACCGCGGCGGGTTCGATCCACGCTCATTGACTCGCATCGCATCGCCGGACGCACATCCTCAGCGCTTCGCCAGGCCCAGCCAGCTTAGAGCCAGCACGGCCGGACCTGGACCACGTGCCGCCAGGGCCTGCCGGGCGCCGGGCTCGCGCTTGGCGAACGACAACAACATCCCCAAAACGATCAGTGTGGGGATCAATGCTGACCCACCGTACGACACCAATGGCAGAGGGATACCCGTAATGGGCAGGACGCCGATCACCGCGCCGATGTTGACGATGGCCTGGACGGCCAGCCAGGCGGTCGCGCCGGCCGCCGCGAGCTGCATGAACGGGTCTTTCACGCGCCGTGCGATCCGCAGTCCGGCGTAGGCGAGCAGGCCGAACAGACCGAGGACCAGAAGGGTGCCGATCAGGCCGAGCTCCTCGCCGATGATGGCGAAGATGAAGTCGGTCTCGGGGTGGGGCAGGTAGTTCCACTTGGCCCGGCCCTCGCCCAGGCCGGTGCCGAACCAGCCGCCGGAGGCGATGGCGTACAGGCCCTGGATGCCCTGGTAGTTGAGGGTGAGCTGGTTGCCGGACTGGTCGAGGAAGCCGGTCAGGCGGTGCAGGCGGTACGGCTCCACGACGATCAGGATCGCGACCAGCACGCCGGTCACGCCGGCCATGCCGACGAAGAGCCGGCTCGGCGCGCCCACCACCCACAGCAGGGACAAGAAGATCGTCAGCAGCACGAGGGTGGTGCCGAGGTCGCTGCCGAGCATGACGAGCAGCACGAGCACGCCGGCGCCGGGCAGCAGCGGGATCAGCAGCTGCCGCCATTCGGTGAGCTGGCGGAGCTTCTCCTTGCGGGCCAGCAGGTCGGCGCCCCAGAGGATCAGCGCGAGCTTGGCGGGTTCGGAGGGCTGCAGCTGGAACGGGCCGCCGAAACTGATCCAGCGCTGCGCGCCGTTCACGCTCTGGCCGAGGCCGGGGACCAGCGCCACCGCGAGGGCCAGCGCCGACAGCAGCATCAGCGGGTAGGCCAGCGTGCGGAAGACCCTGGCCGGCATGCGGGCCGCCAGCCACATGAGCGGCAGGCCGATGGCCACCCACAGCGCCTGCTTCTCGAACAGGGTGAAGGCCGAGCCGGTGTACTGGTACTGCCGGATGCTGGAGGCCGAGAGGACCATCACCATGCCGAGCGCGAGCAGCAGCATGGAGCAGCCGAGCACCAGGTAGTAGGAGGTCAGCGGCCGGTCGAGCAGGCCCGCGTGCCCGGAGAACCAGCCGCGCGGCCCGGACCGCTCCTCGGCCTCGTCGTGCCCCCCGCTCGTGACCCGCTCACTCACCCGCGAAACCATCGGCCCACCTTCGTCGCGACCTTCCCCAACGTGCCCTCAGGACCCGGTGAGGCGCCTCACCGCGGCGGCGAAGGCCTCGCCGCGCGCCGGATAGCCGGCGAACATGTCGAACGAGGCTCCCACCGGCGCGAGCAGCACCGTGTCGCCGGGCCGCGCCAGACCGGCGGCGGCACCGACGATGCGGTCCATCGCCCCAGTGTCGGTGTCGGCGACATCGACCACCGGGACATTCGGCGCGTGTCGCGCAAGTGCCGCGGCGATCTGTGCCCGATCGCGGCCCATGAGGACCACGCCGCGCAACCGATCGGCGCAGGAGCGTACGAGGTCATCGACGTCGGCGCCCTTGAGCAGTCCGCCGGCGATCCAGACGATCGAACGGTAGGCGGCCAGCGACGCGGCGGCGGCGTGCGGGTTGGTGGCCTTGGAGTCGTTGACGTAGGCGACGTCGCGGGCGGTCGCGATCAGCTCGATGCGGTGCGGGTCGGGCGTGAACGCGCGCAGGCCGTCGCGTACGGCCTCGGTGGGGACGCCGAAGGCGCGGGCGAGCGCCGCGGCCGCCAGGGCGTTGGCCACGTTGTGCGGGGCGTACGGCCGGACGTCGGTGAGCACGGCCAGCTCGGCCGCCTCGCGTACGGGATCGGCGGTGAAGGCCCGGTCGACCAGCAGGTCGTCCACCAGGCCGAGCTGCCCGGCGCGCGGTGAGCCGAGCGTGAAGCCGACCGAGCGCTCGGCGCGCTCGCCGAGCCGTGTGGACCATTCGTCGTCGACGTTGACGACGGCCAGGGTGCCCGGCGCGAAGATCTTGGCCTTGTCGGCGGCGTACGCCTCCAGGGAGCCGTGCCAGTCGATGTGGTCGGGCGCGACGTTGAGCACGGTCGCGGCGTAGGGCCGCACGGAGTCCGACCAGTGCAGCTGGAAGCTGGACAGCTCGACGGCCAGTACGTCGTAGGGCTCGGCGGAGCCGGTGCCGTCACCGGCGACGGCCTCGACGATGGGCGTGCCGACGTTGCCGACCGCGATCGTGCGGTGGCCCGCGGCGGCGAGCATGCAGGCGAGCATGCGGACGACGGTCGTCTTGCCGTCGGTGCCGGTGATCGCCAGCCACGGGGCGGCCTGGGGGCCGCGCAGGCGCCAGGCGAGCTCGACCTCGCCGACGATCTCTATGCCGGCCGCGGCCGCGGCGGCGAGCAGCGGGGCGTCGGGGCGCCAGCCGGGCGAGGTGATGACCAGGTCCGTACCGGCCGGCAGCGTGTCACCGTCGCCGAGGCGCACGGTGACGCCGGGCAACGCGATCTTCGCGCGCAGCGCCTCGTCGTCTCGCGCGTCGACGAGCGTGACGTGGGCCCCCCGCGCGGCGAGCACCCGCGCGGCCGCCTGCCCCGAGATGCCGGCGCCCGCGACGCAGACGCTACGGCCCTCCCACTCCGCCTTTCCCGAGCCGGGATGCTCCTCCGTCAATTGCCCGGCATCCATTCGATGTAGAAGAGGGCGAGACCGGCCGCCACGCAGAGCGCGGAGATCAGCCAGAACCGCACCACGATCGTGGTCTCCGCCCAGCCCGACAGCTCGAAGTGGTGCTGGAGCGGCGCCATCTTGAAGACCCGTCTACCGGTCAGCTTGAACGACCCGACCTGGATGATCACCGACAGCGTGATGATCACGGGCAGCCCGCCCAGGACGACGAACAGCATCTGGGTGCGGGTCATCACGGCGAGGCCGACGATCACGCCGCCGAGGCCGAGCGAGCCGGTGTCGCCCATGAAGATCCGCGCGGGCGGGGCGTTCCACCACAGGAAGCCGACGAGGGCGCCGAGTACGGCCGCGGCCACGACGGCGAGGTCGAGCGGGTCACGGACGGTGTAGCAGTTGGGCGCCAGGGCGACCTCGGTGCAGCTGTTGCGCAGCTGCCAGTTGCCGATCAGCACGTACGCGCCCAGGACAGAGCCGACCGCGCCGGCCGCCAGGCCGTCCAGTCCGTCGGTGAGGTTCACCGCGTTGGAGGTGCCGGCGATCATGATGAGCGCCCAGGCCACGAACACGTACGGGCCGATGGAGGGCCCGAAGTCGCGCAGGAAGGACAGGTGCGTGGTGGCCGGCGTGATGTCGTAGCCGTTGGGGAACCGCAGCGACAGCAGCGCGAACACGACGCCGATGATGATGATGCCGATCATCTTCGCGCCGCTGCGGAGGCCGAGGCTGCGCTGCTTGAAGACCTTGATGTAGTCGTCGACGAACCCGACGATTCCAAGGCCGGTCATCAGCAGCAGCACCAGGAGGCCGGACACCGTCGGCCGGGTGGTCGTGGCCAGGTGCGCGATGGCGTACCCGACGAGTGCGGCCACGATGAACACCGTGCCGCCCATCGTGGGGGTGCCGCGCTTGCCGAGGTGGGCCTGCGGGCCCTCCTCGCGGATCATCTGCCCGTACCCGAGGCGGCGGACGAGACGGATCCAGACCGGCGTGCCGAGCAGCGCGATGATCAGGGAGAGGGCCGAGGCGACCAGGATGGTCCTCACGCGTCGTCGCTCCCCTGGGTGAGTACGGCCTGGGCGACCCGTTCGAGCCCGGCGACGCGCGATCCCTTGATCAGCACGACGTCACCCGGCCGCAGCCGCTCGCCCAGCGCGGCGACCGCCGCACCGACATCCTCGACCTGCACACGTTCTCCCGTCCATGTCCCCACCTGCTCGGCCCCCTTCAGCACGGCCGCGGCGACCTCGCCCACGGCGATGAGGCCGGCCACGCCGCGACGCGCGGCGTAGGCTCCGATCTTCTCGTGCTCGCTCACCGTCGACGCGCCCAGCTCCGCCATTCCGCCGAGCACGGCGTACGCGCGCCCCTCGCGGGCCATGTGGACCACGGTGTCGAGGGCGGCGCGGACCGACTCGGGGTTGGCGTTGTAGGCGTCGTTGACCACCGTGACGCCGTCCGGGCGTTCGGTGACCTCCATCCGCCAGCGGCTGACCGGCTCGGCCGCTGACAGCGCCGCCGCGACGTCGGCGACCGGCATGCCCAGGCGCCGGGCCGCCGCGGCGGCGGCGAGCGCGTTGGCCACCGCGTGCGCGCCGTGCAGCCGCAGCCGCACCGGGGCCGAGCCCTCGGGGGTGACCAGCGTGAACCGCGACCGTCCCGCGGCGTCCAGCGACTCGTCGGCCGCGCGTACGGTCGCGTCCGGCGCCCGGCCGAACGTCACGATCTCCGCCGGCGTACGGGCGGCCATCGTGCGTACGAGGGGATCGTCGGCGTTGAGGACCGCGGTGCCGCGCGCGGACAGCGCCTCGACGAGCTCGCCCTTGGCCTTGGCGACGACGTCGCGGCTGCCGAACTCACCGATGTGCGCGCTGCCGACGTTGAGGACGATGCCGATGTCGGGCGGCGCGACGCGCGCCAGATGCGTGATGTGCCCCAGGCCGCGCGCGCCCATCTCCAGGACCAGGTAGCGGGTGTCCTCCCCGGCCCGCAGCACGGTGAGCGGGTGGCCGATCTCGTTGTTGAACGACCCGGGCGGCGCGATCGTCGGGCCCAGCCGGGACAGCAGATGGGCGAGCAGGTCCTTGGTGGAGGTCTTGCCCGCCGAGCCGGTGAGGCCGACCACGGTGACGTCGGGGAGACGGTCCACGACCGCGCGGGCGAGGGCGCCCATCGCCGTCAGCACGTCCTCCACGACGATCGCGGGCGCGCCGACCTCGCGCTCGGCCAGCACCGCCGCGGCACCGGCCGCGACCGCCTGGGCGGCGAAGTCATGACCGTCGGAGCGTTCGCCCCGCAGCGCGGCGAACAGCGTGCCCGGCCCGGCCTGGCGCGAGTCGATGACGACGGGGCCGCGCACCACGGTCTCGGGGGCCGCCCCGTCCAGCCTGCCGCGGGTGATCTCCGCGATCCGCGCGAGCGAGAGTGGAATCAAGACTGCTCCTCGTCGGCTGCGTTCGCAGCCGCTGTTTCCGTGGCCGTGTCCATCGCATCGCCGGCCGTCCCGGTCCGGCGCCCGCGCAGCGCGCGCCGTACGACCTCGCGATCGTCGAACGGGAGGATCTCACCGGCGATGTACTGCCCCTGTTCGTGTCCTTTGCCCGCGACCAGCACGACATCACCCCGCCGGGCACGGCCGACCGCGAGCGCGATCGCCGCCGCCCGGTCGGGCTCGACGACGACGTGAGCCCGTTCGTCCTCCGGCACGGTGAGTACCCCCCCGACCATAGCGGTGAGAACGGCCCACGGGTCTTCGGAGCGTGGGTTGTCGTTGGTGAAGACGGCCACGTCGGCCCGGCGTGCCGCGATCTCCCCCATGATCGGGCGTTTGCCCTTGTCACGGTCGCCGCCACAGCCCAGGACGATGGTGAGCCGGCCGGTCGTCAGCGGGCGGAGCGTGCCCAGGACCGCCTCGACCGCGCCCGGTTTGTGCGCGTAGTCGACCAAGACGGCGAAGTCCTGGCCCTCGTCGACGTTCTCCAGGCGGCCCGGCACCCCCGGCAGGCTCGCGATCCCCTCGACCGCGGTCTGCAGCGCGATGCCCGCCTCGACCAGCGCCACGATCGCGCCCAGGGCGTTGGCGACGTTGAACGGGCCGGGCAGGGGCACGCGCGCCTCGGCCTCGACGCCGCCGGGCCCGATGACGCGGAAGGTGCTGCCGGAGGAGGCCAGCCGTACGTCGGCGGCCCGCCAGTCGGCGCCGGGGTCGCCGTCGGCGGAGAAGGTGGTCACCGGGACCTTGGCGACATGGGTGAGCCGCCGGCCCCAGGAGTCGTCCACGTTGACCACCCCGAGCCGGCTGCGCTCGGGGGTGAACAGCGTCGCCTTGACGGCGAAGTAGTCCTCCATCGTGCCGTGGTAGTCCAGGTGTTCCTGGGACAGGTTGGTGAACAGCGCGACCTCATAGAACGCCCCGCCGACCCGGCCGAGGTCGAGCGCGTGGCTCGAGACCTCCATGGCCGCCGCGGTCACCCCGCGCTCGCGCATCAGCGCGAACAGCCCGTGCAGGTCGGTGGCCTCCGGCGTGGTCAGCGCGCTCGGCAGCGTCTCACCGGCCACCCTGATCTCGATCCCGCCGACGAGGCCGGTCTCGTGCCCGGCCGCCCGCAGCCCCGCCTCCAGCAGGAACGTCGTCGTGGACTTGCCGCTCGTGCCGGTCACGCCCAGCAGGGCGACGTCGCGTGCCGGCCGGCCGTACACCCAGGAGGCCACCTCGCCGAGCACGGCGCGGGGATCATCGACGACGAGCACGGGCACGCCGGCCTGCTCGGCGCGGATCCGGCCCTCGTGGTCGGTGAGGATCCCGGCGGCGCCCGCGGCGGCGGCCTGCTCGGCGAAGACGGCGCCGTGGACGCGGCTGCCCGGGAGCGCGGCGTACAGGTCGCCCTTCTGCACCCTCCGTGAGTCGTGCGTCACCCCGGTGACCATCCCGCGCATGGGCGGTCCCTGCTCGCTCAGGCCGAGGAGGGACACGAGCCCGGACAGTGAACGGGCGGGCACGGACGTCGGGCGCATGGGGTCGGGTCTGTTGGACACGGCGGAGAGAGTACCGCCGGTCACCGGTGGTCTGCGTAGATTCGGATCTTCGGGGACTTGCTGCCGGTCGGCGGAATCCGGCGGCTCTGCAGCGCGAAGCTCATGACGTTCTTGAAGACCGGTGCGGCGACCTGGCCTCCGTAGTAGCCCTTCTGCGGTTTCTGCAGCACGACCTCGACGACGAGCTGGGGCGAATCGGCGGGCGCGAAGCCCACGAACGTCGAGGTGTAACCGCCGCCGGTGTAGCAGCCGCAGCGGGGGTTGACCTTCTGCGCGGTGCCGGTCTTGCCCGCCACCCGGTAACCGGGGATCTGCGCCAGCGGGGCCGTGCCGTCCTTGGTCGTGACGCCCTCGAGCATACGGGTCAGCTCGCCGGCGGTGGACTGCTTGATCACGCGGCGCGAGGCCGGGCGGGCCGAGGGGGTGAAGGCGCCCTTCTCGTCGGTGGTGCCGGCGATGAGGTTCGGCGTCACGCGCACGCCGCCGTTGGCGATGGTGGCGTACACGCTCGCGGTCTGCAGGGCGTTCACCGACACCGACTGGCCGAACGCGATGGAGTAGCGGTCGGTGCCCCACCACTGGTTGACCGGCTTGAGGATCCCCGGGCTCTCGCCGGGCAGCCCGACACCGGTCTTCTCGCCGTAGCCGAAGGCCCGCATGTACTGGTAGAGCTCCGTCGAGGTGATCCGCTCGCTGGCGAGGATCGTGCCGACGTTGCTCGACCTGGCGAGCACGCCGCCGAACGTCAGGTGTTCGGGCGCGTGCGACTCCGAGTCGTTGAACGTCCGGTCGAACCGCCTGACGTGGTCCGGCACGGTGAAGGGCGTGCTCGGGGTGACGTTGCCGGCCTCCATCGCCGCCGCCGCGGTGATGACCTTGCTGGTGCTGCCGGGCTCGAAGCCCTCCTGCACCACCCGGTCGCCCAGGTCGGCCGGCCGCGCCTTGTAGTAGGTGGCCGGGTCGAAGGTCGGGGCGGTGGCCATGGCGAGGATCTGCCCGTTGCGGGGGTCCATGACGACGACGCTGCCGCTCTGCGCGCCGGTGGCCTTGACCTGCCGGGCGATCGCGTCCTGGGCCTTCCACTGGATGTCGCGGTCGAGCGTCAGCCGCAGGCCCTCTCCGGGGGTGGGCTTGCTCTGCTCGTCCTCACCCATCGGGATGCGCTGGCCGGTCTCGCTCAGCTCGACCTTCTGCCAGCCGCTCTTGCCCTTGAGCATGGTGTTCATGCTCGACTCCAGGCCCGCGCCACCGTCGCCGTCGCCGTTGACGAACCCGGCGACGTTGGCGCCGAGGTTGCCGCCCGGGTAGACCCGGCGGTACTCCCGCAGCGTGCCGATGCCCTTGAAGTCCATCGCGGTGACCATGCGGGCCCGGTCCGGCTCGACGTGGTGCACGAGCTCGACGTAGCGGTTCATCTTCGAGCCGGGGACCAGCTTCTTGAGCAGGTCGGCCTGGTTCAGCCCGAACATCGCCGCCAGGGAGGAGGCGATGCGGGCGCGCTGGGCGGGCTCGACCATCACCGGGTCGGCGTAGATCACTCGCGCGTCGACGGTCATCGCGAGCGACTGGCCCTGCGCGAACGTGATCGGCCCGCGGACCGCGGGCAGATCGATGCGGTTGAGGCGCTGGCGCACGGCCGCGTCGGCGTACCCCTTGGACTCGATGCCCTGCAACTGGACCAGCCGGCCGGCGAACAGCGACAGCACGAAGGCGACCAGCAGCAGCCCGACGTTGAGCCGCTTGACCGGGTCACGGCGGATCATCACCCCGCGCGGGCGCGGCGGCGGACGCCGCGGCGGCGGGGCCTTCGGCCGCGGTGGCTGGCGCCGGGGCGGCGGGGGCTTGGTCGCGGCGCCCCGGCCCGTGCCCGGACGCGCCGTGGGGGTACGCGGACGGCCGCTCTGACCGCGGCCGGTGCCACGCGGCCCGCCGGGGGGTGGGGTGGCCGGGCCGCGGCCGCGGCGTGCCGTCACCGCGTGCCGCCTCCCGCCCGGGCGCCGCGTGGCGCGCCACCGCCCGCCGGCGGCATGATCGGGCCGGGTGCTCCGGTCACGCCCGCGCCCGCCGCGGCCGCCATCGCCTCGTCGGAGACGCCCGCCGGCCGGGCGCCGCCCTCGGTGACCCGGCCGGTGTGCGGGTCGATGAAGGCGGGCCGCTGTCCGTCGACCATGCCGAGGCTGCGCGCCTTGGAGTGCAGGACCGCCGGGCTGTTCTCCCGGTTGATGTCCTCCTGCAGCGCCTGCTTGCGCTCGCTGAGCTGCTGGTTGCCCCGCTGCAGCTCGCTCAGCGTGAAGGCGTCCTGGGCGAGCACGGTGTTGAGCAGCAGGAGGCTGACCAGGGCGCCCCCGAGCAGGCCGACGACGAGCAGCACGAACGGGGCGCGCGGCGGTGTGGCCGACCGGCGCCCCCGCGCGGTCTTCGGTGGCGGCTTCCGTGGCGCCGCGGGCCGGCGCCGCTCCGTGGTCGTCGTCGCACGCGTCTTGACCGCGCCGTCCTTGCTCGGCGCCGCGGTCTTGGCGGGTCCGGTCTTGGCAGGTCCGGTCTTGGCGGGCGCGGCCTTGGCAGGCCCGGTCTTGGTAGGCGCGGTCTTGGCGGACGCGGACTTGGCGGGTCCGGTCCTGGTCGCGCCGCTCTTGGCGGGACGGCTCTTGACCGCTCCGCTCTG
>Ga0247774_1001561_pt1 | contig 11503 bp, 9 predicted proteins | sample UWRJL001104B6_FD_179933 | JGI IMG/M metagenome (GOLD analysis project Ga0247774, IMG submission 179933) | Plant litter microbial communities from Arlington Agricultural Research Station in Wisconsin, United States - UWRJ-L001-104B-6 | ecosystem: Environmental > Terrestrial > Plant litter >... | reverse complement strand
AATTTGAGCCAATATATACTGGACGCCTGTACTGATGGTAATCTTGCTCTGGATCATTTTCGCGCAAATCTGGCAAGGTAAGCGTTCAGCGCGAGGTAACTAAAATGTCAAGATTCATTCCTCTGAGGTTACAACCGCCCCGCGATCGATTGTTGGAGGAGGTGAAGCAGGAAGTCCAAGCAGGCCTGGCGCAGTCTTTGCACGCTGCTGTGCTGGCTAACCTCAGCCAAGACTCGCCGCCAATGGGTGTCAACCGCTGTTGGGATGTGGAAGTCAAAGCCGGCAACCGTCCGAGTTTTCGGCTTCCTCCCAAAGCCAGCGTTGCTAAAGTGTTCTCGCGCAGCGGCGGCAAATTGGTAATTTTGGGAGCGACGGGTTCCGGCAAAACTACGACGCTGCTAGAATTAGCTCGGGTGTTAGTTTCTCGCGCCCAAAAAGATGCTAGTTTGCCAGTACCAGTGCTGTTTGAACTCGGATCGTGGAAAGCAGAATCTGGGGCGATCGCAGATTGGTTAATTGCTCAACTTCAGTTCAAATACCGCATCTCTCCTGCTGTCGGCAAAAAATGGCTTGCCGAACAAAAATTGCTGCCTCTCCTCGACGGCTTGGACGAAGTAGAAACCCACCGCCAAAATATCTGCATTCAAGCAATCAACCAGTTTGTTGAAAGCGAATTGAAGCCCCAACATTTAGTAGCTTGCAGCAGCTTTGAAGCTTACAAAAACTGCGATACTAGATTTCGCCTGCAAGCAGCGGTTTTATTGAAACCTTTAACCGAGACTCAAATTCAAAATTATCTGCTAGAAGCCCGCAGCCGCGAACTTTGGTACAGCATTGAGCGCGAGCCGGAGTTGTTGAAATTGGCAAAAGTTCCCTTGCTTTTGAGCATGATGGCTCTGGCTTATGAAGATATTTTAATCGAATCTTGGAAGCGCATAACTTCTGCAGAAGAACAGCGCAAATATCTGTTAACTGCCTATATTCGCCACCAAATGACTGGGGAAGTCAAGCAGTATCCCAGAGGTAAGGAACTGCGGCCGGAACAAATTCGCCACTGGCTGGGATGGTTGGCCAGAAGGATGGAACAGCAAGGAATTCAAGAATTTTACCTCGATCGCATACCCTCTAGCTGGCTGCAAACAGACGAGGAACGGCGCAAGTATCAGTTGGGAGTTAAGCTGGTTGGCGGGCTGATTTGGGTGCTTTTGGGATTAATTGCCACCCTAGTCTCCGGGTCGATTTGGGGATTAATTGCCGGTGCTGTTGCTGCGGTAATTAGTGCTTTGTTGCCGGGAATTCCGGGGATTGAAAGGTTTATATTGCACCTCGTGCTGTGGTCTAAAGGCTACATTCCTTGGGATTACAGGCGTTTTCTCGATGCTGCGACCGATCGCTTGTTGCTGCAAAAAACGGGCGATCGGCGTTATCGATTTATTCACGATTTATTGCAAAAACATTTTGCTGAAATTAGTCATTAGCGGGACTTAAATAAATTTCAATTCCAAACAGAGCATCGAACTAGCTTTATAAGCAGAGGATACGTCCCTATTTTGCTTGGGCCATAACACACAAACCGAAAAGATATTGATGTGCGAAACGCTGAGAGCGCATCAGTAAAGCTATTTAAAGGTTTATTTGCCCACCTGGGTCTTAATCCTCCAGTTAAGGTATGCCAGACAATGAAAGTGTAGGCACAAAACACCAAAATTAAAGGCTTCCGACGACTGCGTTTATCTCGCTCCTTGATATTCTTTTAGTCCTAACCGTCACGAGAGCTTTTCTATAGCACGTCTCAATGATTTGTGCAACTTAATAGAATGGTAATATACTAACTAAAACTAAAAATTATCGGGTTAGAGGTAAAGAGATGTCAATGGATGAAATCCAGGATATCAAAGGAAAACTCCAGGAGTTACAATAATTTCTCGCTCACAATAGAGATGTGAGAAAATGGAAGAGAGGATAAGCCGTGAAATTAATTTTATTAAGAGGAAGTTATCAACAAATCCCAAAGAAATTAGGAAGATCAATAAATACGAGGCTTTTGCACAAATCATTTAAACGTGCTATATAACGACTGAGGTTCGCCAAGTTGACTTTGCCATACAACAGCAGAATTGTGACCAATAAAATTCCTATTTTTTGGTCTTGACAATCCCTGGTGTTTATGGTAAATTGGAGTCAATACTTTTTATCAATCTATCTATTAAGATCATATTTTTTTAGCTTAACTTATATCTCTAACGACTAATGACCCATTAAGTATAAAGTCAGGAAGTTATTTTTCGGGAAAAAATTACAAAAGTTACTCCACTATTTTTTTCTCTTGTTACTTTGCTATTTTTGCTTCCAACTTGCGGTTTTTGCAGTTACGGCAAATTCAACCCCTCAAGCATTAGTTTCCCAGGAAATCCGATACTCTTTACCAGAAAATCATCATCCTGTCGCTGTGCAAGGAGAAGAAGCTCAAATAGATTCCCGAACTAATACCAAAAGATGGATTTTGCCACTTGATAATACTTCTAGCAAGACAGTTAAGTTGTTATTATCAGGAATTGTTATTATTTTTTATATTTGTTCATTAGTTGCGCTTTTAAAACTCAATACTGAGGAACTCTCAACTAGGCGCAATTTTTTCTTAGGCATATTTAATAAAATTATAAAATATCGGTTTTCAATTAGTTTAGGGTTGTTGTTGGTTGCTTGTTCTTTTGTATTTTTTATGAATTTAGGTCTACGACCTATGCAGATGTGGGATGAGTCGCGGCTAGCAGTAAATGCCCTGGAAATGGGGCAAAATGGCAACTTACTTGTTACGCATTTTGACGGTTCTCCTGAGATGTGGAATACTAAACCACCTCTACTAATTTGGATGATAGCCCTTTGCATGAAAATTTTTGGTTATAATGAATTTGCTCTGCGGTTGCCATCAGCATTGGCGGCTATGAGTACAGCTATTGTAATTTTTATATTTTCTAGTAAATACTTAAAGGATATCAAAATAGGTTTGGTAAGTGGGTTGGTATTAATAACAAGTTATGGTTTTATCGGTTATCACACAGGAAGAAGCGGAGATTTTGATGCCCTACTCGTGCTGTGGATTACTATTTATTCACTATCATACTTTATTTATTTGCACTCAAATGAACAAAAAACACAAAATTTTTATTGGTCAATAGCAACGGTTACAATAATTTTAGCAGTTTTGACAAAAGGCATAGCCGGTATTCTCCCATTACCGGGTATTCTTCTCTATACTGCTTATCAAAAGAAAATGGGAAAATTGGTATTTTCCTCTCGATTCTATATTTCACTTATTCTTTTTAGCGGAGTGGTATTAGGCTACTATTTTTTAAGAGAGCATTATAACCCTGGATATATTACTGCTGTGTTCAATCATGAAGTTGGTGGCAGATATTTAGAAGTTCATGACAAGCACAATGCTCCATTTTGGCATTATATCCACCACCTGATAAAATACAGATTTATTCCTTGGATTTATGTGCTTCCCGTTGGTTTGTTAATAAGTATATTCAGCGTTAAAAAAAAGCTGAAAAATATCGGAATTTTTGGGTTTTTCTACTTAATCAGCTATTTGTTAATAATTTCTTTGGCAAAAACTAAGCTTAACTGGTATGATAACCCTTTTTATCCTATAGCTGCCCTAGTTATTGGTGTAGGGATATCTGAAATTTTCAATGGGCTGAAGCATTATTTCTCTATTAACGCTTTGAAGCATCAGTTAATCTTTGCTTTAACTGTAATATCTATTTTCTCTATTCCTTATTTTAATACTACCTATAACTTACTTTACAAGGAAGAAAGAGTAAGTTTTGAACAATACGACCCTCTAATAAGGTATAGAGATTACTTTCAAGAGGTTTTCAAGGATATGCCACAACTAAACAATTTTACAGCAGTAAGCAATAACTATAATGCTCACTTAGTTTTTTACTCAAAGTTAGCGAATATTACCACAAAAAAATCTTCAATATTATACCTAGTTGAATATGGTGACAAAAATAAGAATCATAAGTTTAGTCCGCCGGAAGTTATTGTAACTTGCGAGGCTAAAGTCACACAAAAACTTGCCCAACGCTACAAATTAAAATTCTTACACAGTAAAGATTCTTGCTCTACATTTGTCATTGAAAAATGAAGAAATTAAGCTAGTAACCCACAATCGCTTTTAATTTTTAATTTGAGTGAGAATACCAGAATGAGATTCGGGCAAATGTGGCGTTAATGATACTTAAACAAAATTCAAGTCCACACAGAGCATCGAACTAGCTTTATAAGCAGAGAATACGTCCCAATTTTGGTTCAACCATTTCACAAACCGAAAAGATATTGCGGTGCGAAACGCTGAGAGCGCATCAGTAAAGATGTTTAAAGGTTTATTTGCCCACCTGGGTCTTAATCCTCCAGTTAAGGTATGCCAGACAATGAAAGTGTAGGCACAAAACACCAAAATTAAATGCCTCCGACGAATGCGTTTATCTCGCTCCTTGATATTCTTTTAGTCCTAACCTAAAAAACTGTAAGGCTTCTCGCCTTGCTATCTACTAACCAAACCCGCAATACCTTAGCATCTAAATAATCTCTCGCTTTGGCAGCTAACTGACCGAAAGTTTGTTCGGGTGAAATAATTTCTATGACTAATTCTGGGACTACAGGACAGGCTTCATCTTGATTCAAGTCAGGAGATAAGCGTTCGTAAGAAACATATAAAAAGTCTGGTACTGGCACCCAGTCTTGCCCCAGTCTGGTTAATCTTACCGCCCATTCTACACCAATTTCTCCCCGTTCCTCACCCCACTGTTCGAGGAGTTTTATTAGGCTTCGGGTGAGGCGAGAATGAAATTTTTTAGGTGACATCTTCGATACTGCTTGCTCGTCAATAAGTTCGTAGGTAATATCGCCTTCTCCTTCGGTCTGAGCGAGAAACTCTTCCAGAGTTAGTTCAGTTTTTGTCTGGAGCATAATATTCCTCTGCTGTGGGCAGGCAAGTTAGTATTATTTTAACTTAAAAATTTAATTGACAGAAGACAAATGTTATGATAGATGTTGGCAAAATCTCAAGTCTTAACTGTCAAATTTGCGATCGCATCCTCATCCACACCCCCAAAAGGTTAAGATTCTAATCTGACCCTCCTGCAATCATTGCTTCACCTACTATGGCAGAAACCTTATTGTTCAACGCCCTCCGCGAGGCGTTAGACGAAGAAATGGCCCGCGACTCCGCCGTATTCGTACTCGGCGAAGACGTAGGTCAATACGGCGGTTCCTATAAAGTCACCAAAGACCTATACAACAAATACGGCGAACTTAGAGTGCTCGACACCCCGATCGCCGAAAATAGCTTTACGGGTATGGCAGTAGGCGCAGCCATGACGGGACTGCGGCCGGTCATCGAAGGCATGAACATGGGCTTTTTGCTGCTGGCCTTCAACCAAATTTCCAACAACGCCGGAATGCTTCGCTACACCTCCGGCGGCAACTTCAAAATGCCAATGGTAATTCGCGGGCCAGGCGGCGTGGGCCGGCAACTCGGCGCGGAACACTCCCAGCGCCTAGAAGCATATTTCCAAGCAGTACCGGGTTTGAAAATTGTCGCCTGTTCGACTCCCTACAACGCCAAAGGACTCTTAAAATCAGCCATCCGCGACGACAACCCCGTTCTGTTTTTCGAGCACGTCCTTCTTTACAACCTCAAAGAAAATTTGCCAGAAACAGAATATTTAGTGCCGCTGGACAAAGCAGAAATCGTGCGATCGGGCAAAGATGTCACCATCTTGACATATTCCAGGATGCGGCACCACGTCATGCAAGCCGTGCCCGCACTGGTAAAAGAAGGTTACGATCCAGAAGTTATCGACCTAATTTCTCTCAAACCCCTGGACATGGAGACAATTGGCGCATCCATTCGCAAAACTCACAAAGTAATTATTGTAGAGGAGTGCATGAAAACAGGAGGCATCGGTGCCGAACTAATTGCCTCAATCAGCGATCGATTTTTTGACGAACTCGACGCACCGGTTTTACGCCTGTCTTCACAAGATATTCCCACACCTTACAACGGCAATTTGGAAAGACTGACAATTGTCCAGCCCACTCAAATTGTCGAAGCCGTCCAAAAAATGGTAGCATTGCGAGTATAAATAGTCATCAGTCATTAGCCATTAGTCATTAGTTATCACTCTTTGGTTGTTCGCTAAAACTAACGATATCTGCCAGCCGGACATTGATGCTAAAACACGGATGCACAAATTGATTATTCCTTGCACATAACTACAGACCAATGACTAATGACTAATGATGAATCACTAATGACTAATAATTAAATATGCAAAAACAACGTTCAATATTAGCCCTAATTTTGGTTTTAATCATCGCCGCCATTACTGTAATAGTAACAATTCCGACGCGGCTGGGATTAGACTTGCAAGGAGGGTCGCAACTCACAATTCAGGTAAAAACTACCCCCACAATTCCCAAAATAGACCAGGGAATGTTAGAAGCAGTGCGGCGGATTGTCGAAAACCGGGTTAACGGTTTGGGCGTTTCCGAAGCATTAGTGCAAACAGTAGGAGAAGACCAAATTCTCGTGCAGTTGCCCGGAGTAAATGACCCGCAGCAAGCAGAACGAGTTTTGGGCGGCACGGCAAAGCTAGAATTTCAGGAACAACTGCCCGGAACAGAAGCACAATTAGCCATTGAAAGGCAGTTGCAGCAGGAATTGCTAGCCAAACAAGCAGAATTGAAAACTAGCAACAATGAGGCAGCAATTAAAGAAAATCAGGCTGCTTTGAAAAGAAGCAATGAGGCGATCGCCAAACTCTTCAAAAGCAGCGGACTCGGTGGTGAAAACCTCAAAGACGCTCAACCTCAACCCTTGGCTTCCGGGAACAACTGGAACGTTGCTCTCCGTTTCGATACCCCAGGAGGCGAACTATTCGCCCAACTAACGAAAAATTTAGCCGGCACCGGACGCAGTATCGGTATTTTCCTAGACGAAAGAATGATCAGTTCTCCAGTCGTCGGCGTTGAATTTGCCCAGGCAGGAATTACTGGTGGGAGTGCCGTAATTCAAGGCAACTTTACAACGCAAGAAGCCAACGATTTGGCAGTGCAATTGCGGGGCGGTGCTTTGCCTGTGCCTGTCGAAATTGTAGAAAACCGTACTGTTGGCGCTAGCTTGGGTAAAGACAGCATTCAAAGCAGTATTAACGCAGGTATCGGTGGCTTAGTTTTAGTCTTGATTTTCATGGTTGCCTACTATCGACTCCCCGGCGTAATTGCCAATATTGCGCTGTTAATTTATGCTCTGTTAACTTGGGCAGCTTTCGTGCTTTTTGGCGTGACATTAACGCTGCCGGGAATTGCTGGTTTTGTCCTCAGCATCGGGATGGCCGTGGATGCTAATGTGCTGATTTTTGAGCGCACGCGGGAAGAATTGCGGGCGGGGAAATCGCTTTATCGATCGGTCGAATCGGGTTTTTACCGCGCTTTTTCCAGCATTTTAGACGGCAACGTCACAACAGTTATTGCTTGTGCTGCTTTGTTTTGGTTGGGCGCTGGTTTAGTGAAAGGGTTTGCTGTAACCTTGGCATTGGGGGTGGTAGTGAGTATGTTTACTGCGCTCACTTGCAGTCGCACTCTGCTGTTCGTAGTATTGAGCTTTCCAGCCCTGCGGAAACCTCAGTGGTTCTGTCCCGATTTGTCGAAAACTGCTAATAGCTAATGGGTAATTGGTAATTGGTAGTTGGTAATCGGTAATAGTTATCAACTACAAACCGCTAAAAATTAGTTGTAAATTAATTACCAATGCCCAATTCCCAATGCCCAATTCCCAATGCCCAATTCCCAATTCCCAATTCCCGCTAAATTATGAAATTCAGTGTTATCAAACAGCGATCGCTCTGGTGGAGTATTTCCGCCGCTGTAATCCTTGCAGGTATAGTGTCGATGGCGATTTCTTGGACTCGTCCCGACATCCGCGCACCGCTGCGGCCCAGTTTAGATTTTATTGGTGGCACTCGGCTGCAATTTGAACTCGACTGCACGAAACCGGAAAATTGTAAACCCATCGATATTGCTGCTGTCCGCGAAGTCCTGGACACCCAAGGTTTAGGTGGCAGCAGCATTCAAGTTATCGGCACAGAACAGCGAGGTTTATCGTTACGAACGAAAACTTTGGATGTCGAACAGCGGACTAATTTACAAACAGCTTTGAGCGAAAAGATAGGCGCTTTTGCTCCTCAATCTATTCAAATCGATACGGTTGGCCCTACCCTCGGCAAACAGTTGTTTACTTCTGGTTTGCTGGCTTTGTTGCTTTCTTTTGCTGGAATTACGGTTTATCTAACATTCCGGTTTCAGCTGGATTATGCCTTTTTTGCTTTCGTTGCTCTATTCCACGACGTGTTGGTGACTCTTGGTGTTTTCTCGTTTTTGGGTTTAGTTCAAGGAGTGGAAGTTGACAGTTTATTTGTGGTCGCGCTCTTGACAATTATCGGTTTTTCTGTTAACGATACAGTGGTAATTTACGATCGCGTGCGCGAAGTAATCAAGCTAAATCCGGGACAGTCGATCGATCAAATTGTCGATGATGCTGTCATGCAGACGCTGGGAAGGTCAATTAACACGACTATGACAACGCTGCTGACATTGTTTTCAATCTTTTTGTTTGGCGGCGAAACCCTCAAATACTTTGCTTTAGCATTGATTGTCGGCTTTATTGCGGGTGCATATTCGAGTATTTTCATTGCCAGCACGCTGCTGGCTTGGTGGCGCAGTCGCACGGGCAACTCCCTCGCTGTGCCCGTAGAAGCCATCAACTCGTCAGAGGAAGTTTAATTGTCATTGCTCATCAGTCATATCATGTCGGGTCAATTAACCGTAATAAACGTGCTTGTAGTGAGGACTAAAGTCCTCAGATTTTCTGCAATCGAAAAATTATGATTCCGATGCCAGTAAAAACGACACGATACTAGATCCGGGTTTGTTACCCCCTTTATGATTCGGATATTAAAATCGCTTAAGAGTCAAACTTTCGTCCACTCCCAGCGGACTAAGAGATAAAGCGGGTATTTAAGTCGGATTTGGTATGACCGGTGACTAATAACTAATGACTAATAACTAATGACTAATGAAAGCGACGGAAATTTTAAAATTGAAGTCCAAAGGCTTTACAAACTAACAGTTTACGGCCGCTGGTTAACTGTTATATTTCTGTGGATTAGCGTCGGTTCTTTGAGCATTTGGGGTTTGCGCGACGAAATCGCTTTGTGGTTAGAACACTTTACTTGGGCGGCGGTGCGCTACGGTTTATCTTTTCATCGCTGGCCGACTCTCGGTTTGGGTTTGTGCTTGGGGATGACTTTAGCAGTGCTCACTTGGCAAAGTCGCAATATGGTGCGAGGATTGCCCCTGCGGGAAAAACAGGGTTTGGAACAACAAGTGCGCCGCATTCGCCAACAGGGGCCGAGTCATCCTTTGTGGAAGTGGGTTTGCAAAGGTTCGCAGTAGCGATGGGGTTAATTCTTCAGTCGTGGACGCACTCCCACCTAAGAAACCGGGTTTTTTACGCCCGTGTGCGGGCTGCAACCAAATATAAGGGTGAAAAAAATCGGTTTCTGGCCACCGCTGCATAGATGGTAATTCTTATGAACTACCCCACCCTATAGAGGGATGGGGTTTCCAACTTCACAGGGAACTGCATCTAACAAAACCGAAATCTTGCCCGGTTGTCTTACATTCCCTCCATTGGCTGTAGACCTAGTTCCTAAGTCCAATATCCGCAAGGCTTCATTTCTGATGTTGATAGCTGCATTGACATCGCGATCGTGATGTGTATTGCACTGACTGCAAGTCCAATCTCTAATATCTAATGACAAGCTATCAACTCGATTGAGGCAAACGCTACAAGTTTTAGAAGAAGCAAAAAACCTATCTACTTCAATATAAGTTTTGCCTGACCACTCAGACTTATACTTGAGCATCGTACAAAATTGACCCCAACCACAATCTGATATTGCTTTCGCTGGCGTTGTGATTGCGTACCATACCTTTCACCTTCAGATTTTCTACGGCAATAACTTGGTTTTCGTTGACTATCTTGCGGGATAGTTTGTGTAAAAAATCTTCTCGAACTCGTCTAATTTTTGAAGGGACTTTGGATACCTTACTTTTTGCTTTATATCTATTTTTACTACTCTTCTGTTTGCGAGCTAGACTTTGTTGTTTCTTTTTAAGATTGCGAGCATATTTTGTTGTATGACGCGGATTATCAAATTTACTACCATTGCTAGTAATGCAAAAATGAGTCAAACCTAAATCAATACCTATTGCTTTTCCTTGAGTAGAAAGTTGAGCAAGCTCTCTGCCATCATCTACTAAAACCGAAGCATAATATTTGCCATCCGGGTTAAGTGAAACCGTAACAGTTTTGATTTGTCCGTCAAACTTTCTATCCTGTTTGCAATAAATTAAGCCTACTTTTCCAGGGAGTTTGAGATAATCTCCATCAAGTTTGACGTTAGATGGGTAACTAATCGACTGTTTACCATGCTTAGATTTAAATCTGGGGAAACCAGTTCGTTTTTCAAAAAAGTTTTTGTAAGCTGTTGATAAGTTCAGTGCGACATATTGTAAGCATTGAGAGTAGGCATCAGTTAGCCAAGAATACTCTTTCTTGAGACTTGGCAATAAACCTTGAATAGCTCCTCTAGACAAACCTTTCCCTGTTGTGAGATATGTTTCTTGGCACAAGTTCAAAGAATAATTCCAAAACCAGCGGCAACAGCCAAAAGCTTTGGCTAAAGCTATTTGCTGCTCGTTGGTTGGATATATCCTAAACTTGTAAACTTTGTACATTATCGGATTTACACAATCACAATAGTGATAATATTATAGCACAGACTAAAAAAATAATGTTGCTTCGCGGTTTGTTTTTTTGGTCGCTATCCATCCCCACCCTGTAGACGGATGGGGAATTGGGCGACATTTAGGTTAAATCCGTTAAATCCCCTACATTCCTCGTTGCCGAACTTCCTTGTGCTGTATCACGCAAAGCGAGGTAAAATCTGTGTTGTGGGAGACTGTTGAAGGGGAATCTCGATCGCAAATTCTGCTCCTTTTCCGGGTTCCGAAAAGCACTTCAATTCCCCACCGTGTTGGTTCACAATAATTTCATAGCAAATCGAGAGTCCCAAACCGGTTCCTTGGCCGACCGGCTTAGTAGTAAAGAAAGGGTCAAACAACCGCTTCCGAACATCTTCTGTCATGCCAGGGCCGTTGTCAGAAATCTTAATTATTACCTTTTTTCTCTCACTTAATTCCGTGCGAATCCGAATGGCAGGAATCAGGCGGGTAGAGTTAGAAATTGATGATTGAGTATTTGTACAGGACTCTTTTTGGTCGCCTGCTTGGGAATTATTCTGGTTTTTTTTCTCGACATTTTGGTGTTTGTTCCACTCACCAAGAGCGTAAATGGCATTAA
>Ga0247774_1001560_pt1 | contig 11509 bp, 15 predicted proteins | sample UWRJL001104B6_FD_179933 | JGI IMG/M metagenome (GOLD analysis project Ga0247774, IMG submission 179933) | Plant litter microbial communities from Arlington Agricultural Research Station in Wisconsin, United States - UWRJ-L001-104B-6 | ecosystem: Environmental > Terrestrial > Plant litter >... | reverse complement strand
GATGAAATTTCCTACTCGCGACCGTCGTCAGAGGCACGTGTAGGCGTTCCCTATCGATAACCGCCTGCATCATTGTATCCAGCGTCGCAAATTTCTGGATGGGTGGGGTGTAGATACTTTTGCGCCGCCCTCGTCCTAAGATACCTCATACTTGTTTTATTTCTTTATTCTACATTTCATTTGTCTTATTCCGTGCGTATTTTTGGGCATTTTTGTCATCTCCTCTAGTTATCTTGTCGCCTCTCTTTAGACTTCGAGGAATCTCAGCGTTTTGTACCGAGTGGAGCTCCAACCCTAATTCACATTGACCCTAAGAAGCTAGTTTTATATTCCGAACCCGGGCAGAGGGGCATAGTGCCTGCAGCAGCTAGCACTTCCATCTCACCGACTAAGTTGACTACGAAACCAGGATGGACTCTGTCATCGATCTCATGGATCCGTCCAAGGCACTAGACTTGAGCCGTATCCGCAGCCAATTGATGTAAGTAAGAGGCTCATACATGAACTGGCTGCTAGCTAGACCTTGTCGCTGACAGCACGTATCCGCAGCCGTCTGGAGGATACAATCATTTGGGCCCTGATCGAGCGCGTCCAATTCCCTCTCAACGAGTCAATCTACAAACCAGGCGCGATCCCCCTGCCCGAAGCATCCATCTCCTTCATGGACTGGTACCTGCGCGAGCAAGAAAAGCTGCAGTCCCGCATACGCCGCTACGATTCGCCCGACGAGTACCCATTCTTCCCCGACGCCGTCGAAGAACCGATTCTCGAACGTCTCAGCTACCCACCGATCCTGCACCCCTGCAGTCGTGCCGTCAACATCAACTTCAAGATCAAGGAGTTCTATACAAACAAGTTCCTGCCCGCCGTCTGCCCCGACTTTGGACGGCCCGACCGCGGGGCCCAAGCCGAGAATTACGGGAGCGCAGCCACGTGCGACATCGCGAGCTTGCAGGCGCTGTCCCGCCGCATACACTTCGGCATGTTTGTCGCCGAAAGCAAGTTCCAGGCCGAGGAGGACAAGTTCACAGCCATGATCCGTGCCGGCGACCGAGAGGCCATTGGGAACGCCATCACGAAACCAGAGGTCGAGAAGCAGGTGCTCGCGAGACTAAAAACCAAGGCCGAAGCCCATGGTCGCGATCTGTCGAATGAAAGCTATCTGCCCAAAATCGACGTGAACGCCGTCGTCAACATGTACAAGGAGTTTGTCATTCCGCTGACGAAAGAGGTCGAGGTCGAATACCTGATGCAGAGACTGTCTTAGCGCGGTATGATGGACAAGAGGAATACAAGCGCCGGGGGCTGAATAAAACGTGGAGGCACGGGGGGTGATCTAGAAGGCAGATGTGATTCCGGCATCGTAAACATCGATAGACTTTTAGAACGGCGTATACGTACTACGTAGAACGAAGTCTGCAGGTAGATTTGCCAAGGCTTCTCTTTTTCTTCGTTATTTAATGGAGGACACTGTATTGGAACCGTAAAAAACTGCGAGCACTGCCAGTCGGAACTAACAGAAGAGATCGATGCACAAACGGGCTCTTTTTTGGATCCTCGGACGGTCACTGCTCGATGCTTGATCCGAAATGGGCATTACGACCAGGTGGCGCCGACGAATGCCGAATATTGCGTCTCTACCGTCGTATTCCTAGAGTCGCATTGTCGATCCCCGCTCAAGGCCGCATCCACAGTTGGTAGGGCGCCCGGAACTCGAATCTCGGTGACTCGGTGACTCGGTGGCTCGGTGGCTCGGACATTCGGACCCGCGCCCGGAGTGTCTCATCGGCGGCCGGACCCGGAAACACGAACGCGGACCGCAAAATACAATAGGCCACGCTCAAGCCCAAGACAGGCATGATGCAGGGACCGGTATGCCCTCTGGAGCCTACAAGATTTTCGACTGATAAGTCGCGCGCAGCAGCGAGGCGGAGAATCGGCCCCGTCCATCGCCGACTACTACCTATTTTGGTCGACATTATGTCGAGAATTGTTCAGCCCACGGTCGTTTTAGCCTCGGCCACTTGCCGCTGTCGGCCATTTCTGGCCGACTTCGCCGAGGTCCCGACTTTCTGGCTCTGGGTAATACGAGGGTTCCTTCTGACCAAACTTGAATAGCCATAGCCATAGCCATTCAACCCTGTGATTGTTTCGCGGAGGATATGAAAGGTCGCAGTAGTAGATGAGAGTAGGGGAAGTGGTCTCGTTTTCCGATACTCAGGCACGGAATAAATGTCCAAAAATTATTTCGCCCTAAGCGAGTTTCGTCTCATTCCATAGTTATTTGTTTCTGCAGGGTTCATTGGTCACATTGACACTATTCTTCGCTATACTGACGATGCTCTTTCTTTCATTCTAGAATTACCAATATAATTGTAGTTGATATGTAAAAAGAAGAAAAATCAACAAAATTGAGCCATTCCTAGACATGTTCTCCATGGTATTCCTAGCCCCCAGACGCCGATCTAATGCGCTTCTCCAATGTTATGTACTCTCCCTCGTGATACAAAAAAAACCCCCTCGGCCAAAACTAGACAGGAGAATCCGCGTCTTTGGTCTTCTCTTTCATCCCATGCCCTCCCGGGGGACCTCCTGGAGGACCTCCCGGCGGGCCTCCCGGCGGGCCTCCCTGCCCCGGCGGACCCTGCTTCCCCTTCTTGATGCTCCTCCATTCCATGCACAAGGCGGCGCCCAAGGTCGCAATGCACAGCGCCATGCCGGCCAAAAAGATCCTCGTGGTCGCATAATTGTACCCATCTACAACCATGCCTTGGAACCGGTCCGGCACGAGCTGGTGCAGGTCGGTCGCACCGCTGCTTACAATGGTGGCGCCATCCAGACCCGGCACGAGCTTCAACTGCGAGACGAGCAGGTTGTTGAGGATGGCCTGCCCCACGGAGATGAAGATGGCGGCGCCGAGTTGCTGGCTGAAGAAAGAAATGGCGATGCCGGTGGACACGTCCTCCCTCGGAAACACCGTCTGCACGGCCAGATTGACAGTCTGCATGCCGAAGCCAAGACCGAAGCCGGTGAGGAACTGGTAGGCAATCCAGTGCGCCGCGTCGGTGGCGGGGGTGAAGGTCGACAGGAGGCCCTCGCCGACGGCCATGACGATGGGGCAGAGGATCATGGATGGGACGTAATAGCCTATCTTCTGGGTCATTCCGCCGGCGAGAATGGACGAGATAACGATGGAGACGACGAGAGGGATGGTGTAAATGCCCGACTTGACCGGGGAGACGCCAAGAACGGCCTGGACTGTTGACGGGTTAGCATGGCAACACTCGGACTTGGACATGCGACAGAATACTCACACCACAAAGGAACAAAGTAGATGGCCAGCATCATGGAACCGGCTAGGAACACCATGAAAAACGCGCCGGCAAGCATAGTCCTCTGGCCAATGATCCGGCCCGGTACAGTGGCAGTCTCGGGCATCAATGCTTGTACGGCGGCAAAACAGAGGAACATGACGGCAAAGACGATGAACAAAGCGACGATGCGAGCATCGTTCCACGCATAGGTCGATCCGCCCCACTGCAAAGCAAGGAGGAGAGACACAATCGATGGAAGGAAGAAGAGGGTGCCCAGGGGATCGAGGCGGAGGAATTGTTGCTTGATCGTTGCTGGCGGGTGCTTCATTTTCGGCGTGTGGAGGAAGAAGAACAAGGCTACCATGGCGACACCGCCAACCGGGAGGTTCACCCAGAAACACCAACGCCAAGAGACAGCACCGGTGAAACCACCGCCAATGAGAGGGCCCACGACGGACGCGAAGCCGAAGACCATGCCGAAGATGGCTGAAGCGCGTTAGATTTTCCACCATTCTCCCATGACCAGCCACAATATGAGGACTTGGGACTCACCTTGGAACATTGGCCGCTTGTGGAGTGGCACCATTGGAATCATGATCATCATCGCGCCTGTGAATATTCCAGCCGATCCAAACCCTGCAATTGCACGACCCGCGATGAAGACTTCCGAGGTCGGTGCAGCGGCGCAAATGACGGATCCGACCTCAAACACGAAAATGACAATCAAGAAGGTCCTGCTCAGGTCAATATCATGCCAAAAAACTCGAGCGGCAAGGGAGGCAGAACCCACCATTTCGTGTCATAAAACTTGTAAATCCTTCCGAATAGGAGTTGTGATGCGGCCGTCGTGAGCATGTAGGCTGAGCCATACCACCCAATATCTCCCAAGCTCCCAAACTCATCTGTGATGCGGGGAATGGCCGTGGCGATGATGGTTCGGTCGAGGGCCACCAAGAACATGGCCACAAAATTCGAGAGCATGATCAACCAGAACTTCAGAGTCCACGGCGAGAACTCCGGCTCTGGGGGGCCTTTGGGTCCGCCCGGCCCTCCCATCCCGCCCGGGCCCCCAGGACCCCCAGGCCCCCCCGGGGCTTTTGGCTTGGGCTTCTCAGCATCGGAAAAGTCCTTCGCATCGCTTTCGTTCCCGGAAAGCGGCGTGCGCGGCGACGAGTCTCCGTCGAAACCCCTCACCCTCGGCGGCGCCGTGGGCGTCCATGCCGCTCCTTGGTTCTCTCCAACGCCCATAGCTTCGTCTTGGCTGTCCCGCACGCAAAGTGTCGGTGTCGAGGCGTTGCGAGAACCCAATGTCCACCGGTTGCTACGCGGCGGCTGCAAATCGTCGGCAACAATCGTGTTCTGGCTGAGATGGCTGGGCTTGAAGGTGAAGCTTTGAGACCCCGAGCTATCTCGAGCGCGGGAAGCCACCGTCATATCAAAGGTTGGCGTAGCCTGTTTTTTGCCGTCCGGCCATGCACTTGATCCGGGAGCGGCCATGTTGTGTAGCTCGACCTGTACACGGCCCTAGTAAAAGGCGAATATGCCCGGGAAACGGGACCGACGCGGGTAATCTTCCTCGCAGTCCACCTCGTATGGAGTATCCTGGGCCTCGTCTATTGTTGACGTGCTGTCGTGGGGACGTCTTGATGGGGTATGCGGGTGTCTAAATTAGATGGTATATTCGCGGGACAGGAACCGAGCAGGTAAATTAGGCGCACATGTAAGGAAATCTTAAAACCGAGTCTTCAACAGATATAACTGTTATTGTACATCTCAATGCGGATAATAAAAGTCGGGATGGAAACGAGGAGGAAAAAGAGAGAGCTAGCAGTGCAATGAAGAAGGACCATCAGAGAGGATATGGATCTCCGAATCAAACGGTTCGACATTGGATTGAACATGCTTGTTCGGGGCTGAGTTGATACCTCTCGGCCTACGAGCTCGAGGCTGACCTAACTAGGCTTCCAACAGCTGCTAGACTGGGGTGCTGTTCGGACATGACTACGGCGATGCTCCGCGACGACCGGCTCGTCGAGCCACATATAGAACGGCCATCTGACATCGACTTCGTTCCTCTCACCTGAACCTTGCAGGATCGTCCACCAGCTCGGCGATGCTCTGCAGATCGCAAGCCCCGATGCGTCAATATCAAGAATTCCCGGGCTCAAAACGGCTGTCCCCGCGTGCTCTTAGTGCAGGACCGGGCAGCTAGCAGCTAGCAGCTAGCGGCGACGAGAGATCCGAAATTCACTTAGCGGAGAAGTGTCTCCAGGCAAGGGCTCAATGGCGCCTCGGAGTTGGGACCCGACCTAAAGGCAAAGTTCATGCCGCACTCCGTACCGCCGTGAACTCTGTGCCGATAAAAAGATTCCTTGCCTGGCACTTGCTGGTTGCGGAGATTCCACCCATTTCGTTTGCCAGGCTAGATCCTCCACCGTCGTACAGGTTCGCCGTGTGTGTGGAATCAATATGGGCGTGGTGTGGTTGCGACGGGTTTGACGTTGGGGAAGTCCAGAGGCTTTTTAAGCAGTCCGGCATTTGGTATGCACGTCTCGCTTCCCGAGAGCTTGGATCCTCGACTCCGTTTCCTGGTTGGACGAAAAGGATCTGACGTCCGACCAGCAAATCAATGAGCCGCCGGACATGACAAAGAGGGCAGGACGGCAAGACGGGTAGAAGTCGGACTTTGTCGTCCGCAGCCGAAAACCCAGGAAGACATGCCGCCCCCAATATGATCGGTCATGCTCGCCCTTGCATCGCCTTCGAAGTGTCCGACAGTATCCGTTTCCCCGGTCGAATTCGGGGAATGATCGGTTAAATATGACTCGGTCCCGTCGGTTACAAGAATGCGCTCAATACCCGAGATTCCCGAGATTCTCCACATTTCCTTCCTGACTAAGAGCCTAATCTGATAAGACGGGGACCGCTCGAGCGCTCTTGCGACGCCGTTCACCCTTCACAGACGAGATTGTAGCGTCGCAAGGATCTGTTCGCAGACCCTCAATTGCAACCCACTGAAGGGAGCTACAAAGTCTCAGGGCCAGCCCCGGACTCCCGGTGCCAGGCTGTGATGGTGTGGTAGCAGTATCCATCCTGACAGGTGACGGAATCAGCAGCGTCAGCTCTATCTAGCCTTTCCAGGTGGCTGGCTTGCTGACCGACGACATGGACAAGGGGATGCTGTCAAGTGCGGAGGTTGTTGGGTGGCTGTACGAGTGCCGCCGTCACGGAAGGCTAACAGCCATCCTCAAAGCATTCTTCCACACGATGGAAGAGACTACTAGAGAGGCATCTCGTGCTCTTAATCGTGTTTTGCAATTCTATCTCTGCATTCGAAGAAACGATTGACTGCGGTCTGAATATTTTGCCTTCCAGAAAGCGAAGCTGGAAGTTCCTCGACGTAAACCTTATGTTTCAGCAGTGGACGTTCACAGTCTGTGCCCTCGCCTTTCTAGCCTTTTCTTGCCAGTTCTGGGTCAATCCTGTCAATTTCCTCGGGAAGGGGCGTACTTCGTACAGTCAGCAGTTACCAGCAACCAAGAAAGACCTGGAAGCACCTCCACACACGGGCAGACGAGGGGCGGGAAGAGGGGAAGATCCCCTCAAACAAGCCCTTCCATTTGACTTGTTTCCTCGCAAAATTTTCGGCCGTTCTTCTTTGACTTCTTCCCGAAGGCATATCAGCCATCGCTTCCCCGAAACTCAAGCGAAAAGCAGCTTCAGCTTTGCGCCTGTCGTGAGACCGAAGCCGCGCTTGTATCCCGGAAGCATCGGATTGGTCTTTCTTTAGATCACTTTTGCAATCCCTAGGTGCAGGTCGGCCCGCAGACGAGACCAGCCCTACTCCGCTGTCATCAAAGTACCGGCGGACTGCTTGAGTCTGAAGTGTGGGCAGAGAAAAGACAAAGCCAAAACTCGTCCCCTAGCGCAGGCTTATTTTTCACGTCGGTCTGTACCTCGCACGCACGAGATTAAATCGGTCTGCGACTGGTCCTCTCTATTACGCACACTCTCGAGGGTTGGTAACTGATATCGGCTGTCGACTCTTTATACGGAGTACTTACTCGACTCACTCTCGTACGTGGCTTTCGGACAACCCCCCTTCCACCCCGCTACTGCTCCGAGTTCCCCACTGCCCCGCCTTGTCCGCAATGCGGCAATCAGCCTCCCTACCCGCTCTTCTAGATGTTTTCCTCGACTGGTATTTCGGTCTTTGCGCACCTACTAACGTGATATGTAGCACCGTCACTGGACTTTCCGAGGCCTTATTGTGAGGTGTGCAAGGGGGAGGTCCGTACGGAAGGGTGGCAAGTTCCCTTCTCACACGGCAGTGGAGCCTCTCGCCTTCGCTGCGAAGCATAATCCCTGCCTGGTAGTTTGGTAGTCTGTCATAGTGCTATCGCTCTCATTATCGACACCCTGCGGGTCACCCGTCACCCGTCACTCCGTTCGCCGTCTGTTAAGGTATTTCCGGACGTACGAAGTACCTCCTACTACGGGCTGTCTGCATCCATCCACTGCCTGGGTTGTCATCCTTCTATGCATCTCGGATCCGGGAGTGGGCCTAGATCGACGAAATTTGCAAAACCACACCCTGCCAGGGCCGTCTATCACCCAGGTACATGGCAAAGCTCACTCCCTAGGGCACAGTAGTCATCGGTAGACGTGGGTCGATCCAGGGAAGGGCTCGGAAACGGCTAGCACCCCTACCCCTCGGTTCGGATCAAGATAACATAAAACAATGTCGGGCGAACACGTTCAGGTTCCGTCCGTCATGGTGACCCAGGCACCCATGGGCGCTGGCATTGTTGCGGCAGGAGGCGTCCAGCAGCATCCTCATCAGCAGCAGAGCCAATCTCACCCGCATCATCAACACCAGCAAGGCTCGGTCCCCGTCTCCGTCCCCGTCCCCGTCCAGGCTCAGATCCCGCAACATCAACACCCGGACATGTCGGCCATGAAGCTCACACGCGGAACCTCGTGCGTGTTGTGCCAGCAGCGCAAAGTCCGCTGCGACAAGAACAAGCCCTGCGCCAACTGTGTCAAGGCGCGGGTTGAGTGTCGTGTAATCCCTCCCCAGCCGCCTCGTCGGCGGAAGAAGCGGCTGCAGGAGAAGGATCTCATAGACCGGTTGAAGAAATATGAGACGCTCTTGTCCGAGAACGGTGTCAAGTTTGAGAGCATCCAGGCGGAGCTTCGGGCATCGGGCCAAGCTGCCGGTAGTCTCGGGTCCGACCCGGCAGATGAGGTGGCAGAACTTGAAAACGACTTTGAGGGACTGAGGGCCAGTCCTGGATCGAGTGCTTCTCTATCGTTGGACTCTAGAAGCAGATCTCAAGCTGAAAAGTAAGCATTTCTTGGCGTGCGCGACGCGTTTCGACGAAGCTAATTAAGCCTACCAGGAAATGGATGCCTTTCCATAAGGAAGTAAGTGCACATTTATCATGTCTCCTGTCAGCCGCAATTGAACAGCCGGCGTGATTTCGCCGAACGTGGCTAATGCTGCTGCAACAGTTCATCGCCAGCGAAGAGCTTCTTCGAGACTCGTCTGACGAGGACGAATTTGACGGCTCAACCATTCATCATGCCTTCGACAAGATGTATGAGCATCAGGATGGATTCCCCTTTATCGTCGGCGGCCGGAACTCGTCGGTCACTCACCACCATCCCTCCCCGATCCATATCTTCCAGCTATGGCAGATCTACATTAACAATGTGAACCCTCTGCTTCGCATCACGCACATACCAACTGTTCAGGGGCAAATCATTGAGGCTTCGTCAAAGCTTGAAAAGGTTTCCAAGCCTATCGAGGCCCTCATGTTTGCGATATACCTCATGGCGGTCACATCGATGGAAGAGGACCATGTCCGACGACAATTTGACGAACAAAAGACGATTTTGATCTCAAAATACCATCAAGCACTGCAGCAGGCGCTGATAAATGCGGGGTTTATGAGAACGAATGACCTAACGGTGCTGCAGGCATACACGCTCTACTTGGTTCGTCCCTGCAAACTCCCTTCCCGCTTTCGATGTTCTGATTCATTTGCTTACCGGCACGCAGATCGCTGTCCGTCAATTCATGGACCCGCGCCAGATCTTCTGTCTCATTGGAGTCGCCGTTCGTGTCGGCCAGCGGATGGGCCTTCACCGAGACGCTGCGCCGTTTGGGCTCTCGCCTTTCGAAGTCGAACAGCGTCGTCGACTGTGGTGGACGTTGCTCGCTTATGATCGTCGCATAGGAGAGATGACGGGCTCTACCGTGACTGCCCTTTCTTCCGGGAGTGATTGCCGGCTGCCGTTGAACATTAATGACACGGATCTCCATGTGGATGGGAAGGATGCACCGACGCCGCACACGGGTCCCACCGAGATGCTTTTCTGCCTCACGCGACTCGAGGTGGCGATGGCGATAAGCTCGGATTCGCAACGAGACAGCGACCGAAAAGGAGAGCCAACCGGTCCGGGAACGCCCGGGTCGGCAGGGGGCCAGCAGCGGCCAGTAGCCTTCATCCCGACAGTCCGTGTCGCGAACAGAGATGACATTACCTACACGCTCGACGGCTTCTGCGAGCACATGGAGAAGCAGTATCTCCGGTTCTGCGACCCCAAGATCCCGCTGCACTTCTTTACGCTCACCATGTCACGCCAGTCCCTGTGCAAGATGCGCGTCATCGCCTTTCTCGTCCGCATGGGGCAGGGGGACCGACATCCACTCAACGAGCAGGAGCGAGACAAGCTTTTCCTCGAGGCTACGCAGATGATCGAGTACGACAATGTCGTGCAGAGCGCCGAGAGCCTGCAAGGATATAAGTGGTATACGTACTTGCACTTCCCCTTCCCGGCCTACATGTTTCTGGTGACGGAGCTGCGGCAGAGGACATTGGGGCCCATGGTGGAGAGAGCATGGGATGCCATAACGGAGAATCACGACCTACGTGGCCTGATGAACAATCTGCATAGCCCCATGCACATCGCTTTCGGTCGCTTGTTTATCAAGGCTTGGGATGCGAGGGAGGCCGCCGTCGTGGCGGCAGGGGGCCAAGCTGGCCCGCCCCGGTGGATCCAGAAGCTGAAGGCCAACGCCGAGAAGAGAAGCAAGAGCAAGGGGCAGCACCCCTCGGCCGGAGCAGTGTCGGGCCGCCCTGATCTGTTCCCGGCGTTCGGCAAGGTTAACGGCGTGCCGGCAGCGGGCTCTTTGCGCCCTTCCTCCAACGATGCTAGCCTTGTGATTACGTCGCCCGTCGACCCCAGCGGGAGTCAGATGACCGGAGTGAACGCCACCGGCCCTGGCCTTGCCTCAACCCAGGGGCAGCCTGACGGACAGCAGGAAGACTTTGACATGGATTGGGCCACTATCATGGACCAGTACAACATGGGTGGGGTGGGTGGTCTTGGGGGATTTGGGGCGTTCGGGTATGTGGGTGCTAGTGTGGCTCAACAAGACGGGAGCGGCGGGGTGTTTCCAGGCAATGCCTAACTCTAGCTTGGTGGATGAGGCAAAAACCCGTGCCTGGAAAGAGTCGAAGCAGGTTTCTTACTTGTATGGGGACAGCGCTTTAGAATCTAGATGAGCCAATGTCTCGACGGGGTCGGATATCTGTCGTTTTGGAAACTTGGATTTTTTGGATCTTGTAGGAGTACTAGTGAGTTGCATACCCAGCTTGATTGTAAATGATAGATAGTATCTCCCATCAAGCTTGTACGGGGCCATTTTCCTCCGTGTCGGGAAATATTATATTGCTTTTTTTGTCACCGCTGGTACTCTCTGCGCCTCTCCCGCCCGGTAGCGACGATTACCAGAACCCGACTCGGGGCCATTTTCTGAAGCCAACCATTTTCTGGCCACAAGTACTTCGATCCTCGGCGCGGCTCAGTCTCAACCCTACAAAAATGGCCCCGGCGCCATATTTTGGTTAGATCCCGCACGGCCAGATTCTGACGTCGTAGTATTCCCGTTTATTTACTTTTACGCACAGCTGAGTCGGTATCGGGTTTTGTAGTGCTTTGAGCACACTCGGCACAACTGCACTAACAGCTACCGAAAACCTGGGGCCATTTTCCAACCAATACCCAGGCGTTGCCAGGCTAGGCGACGATGGATTTGATTCAACGACAAGGCTTCAGGTTTTCCCTGTCCCGCCTGCGTCTTGCAAATCTGTTGGGGCCAATTTTCTAGCACGAGCACCTGGCAG
>Ga0247774_1001559_pt1 | contig 11509 bp, 10 predicted proteins | sample UWRJL001104B6_FD_179933 | JGI IMG/M metagenome (GOLD analysis project Ga0247774, IMG submission 179933) | Plant litter microbial communities from Arlington Agricultural Research Station in Wisconsin, United States - UWRJ-L001-104B-6 | ecosystem: Environmental > Terrestrial > Plant litter >... | reverse complement strand
AGGGCGAGAAAGAGGGCCGAAGAGCGGAAGCTCCTGAACGGGACGGAAGATCGGTCCTCGGCGCCTGATGCTGTGAGAATTTTGGCAGCTAGCTAGCCCATGATCCTTCCTTTAGGGTGAGGGACAAGCGGGCCCAGAGAAATATCACCGGGCCGTGTAAGCGGTGAAGATGTAGGGTGGTAGAGTGTGGGATATACTATTGTTATGATACCCGATAGACGCTTTTAAACCGGGCATGAATAGACTTGAAATTCTGCTACAAGGCTTTCTCCTATTCTGAACTAATTCCTTTCCCTCTTAGCTTTCGCCAACCACTTAGTTGATATACAAGGTTGAATCTACCATCGTTCAAAGACCATGCAAGATTTCTACGCCGCCTATCGCCATCCGTCTTGAGCCCACCATACAACAGCTCGGCTTCCCTCAACGATCTAGACCACGAAGCAGACACAAATAGATGTCTGCATGGCTATTAATCGGCCCCTCCGGCTCATCACCTCTCTTCCAGCTCCCCAAAGTCAAGCCCACTCATCCCCTGGGCCCCAAACTCCCGGAACGGGTTGTCAGCCCACAACATGCGCAGCTAGTCAGAACCTCAAGCACAGAAAGCCAGGCGGTTTCGATCCTAGCTATTACAAAACACGTGTTTTCATAATAACCAGTATTTAATGAATAAAAATATGCACGCTAGAAATTAGAGGTCTCGTAAGTAGTCACTCTTCCTTCGCAGCCCCTTTCCATATGTTCCGCCCAGATCTCTCTCTCTCGATCCAACTCATTTTTGGGCCAATTCCATCAAAACATATTCTTCAGTCCAACGCCAAGAGATCCTTGAGAAAGCGAGTGTTCGAGAAGCAGTAAAACATACAAAGACATGCACAGCGTAAATCCCGGGGAAGCAAAGCAAACGGCAGAGAGCATAGGTAGAAAGAAAATATATATTTCTTTTGTCTTATCGACGTTCCCGACCAAAACCCCTTGACGTAGTAAAAACGATAAAAAAGAGCCCATTCCTTTGGTATTTTGTCCAGAGAGATCCGTCCCAGCAAATAACCCAAGCTGCAAACCATGAGAGACCCTGCCCGTTCATACCCTCGATTTAAAATGTAGTGTAAAAACATGTCATAAAGTAAAACAAGATGTAGATATGTTTGGGTAGGAGCGGAAGAGGCCAGGGGAAGAAGATCAAAGGCGCTGTAGGTAGATATGTCAAAAGTAGATCCTCATTCTGTCCTCCGCCCCCTTCTTCCAAGATAGGAACAATGCACCGTGGGCGCCGTACTAGTGTGACTGTGAAGGGGTGAGGAGATATCTCGAAATTCCCCTTTTCCCTTATCCCTAGTTCCAAATCCACGAAGCCCAGCCGGTTCTTATCCGCTAGGTTCGTACAATGATGGACTCCGCTAGCTGGAAGAGGTTCCAGAAGCGGAGACCCTGGCTAAGCATACAAACGGCACGATCAAAGTAGCCAGTCTTCGATCGTCATATTAAGGTGGAGACATGCTCACGGTTCCGACCCCTCAATAATGACCGCCGGCGAGGTCTGCTCGCCATTGATCGTGGTGGTCTTACTCCCATCGTCGGTTGAAGGACCGTCTCCCGCGGCGCTCGCATTCGTACTCGGAGGATTGCTGCTGTTCGGGCTATTCGGTTCCATGGTGAGCACCGGCGTCGGAGCCGCCGAGCTGACGTCAACCTGCAGTGCCGACGATGTCGGCCGACTTCCGGCCTTGCTCGCCGCTGGGCTTGACGGTGCTGTTGCCATGAGCTTTTCGAGGGCCTGGATCTGTCGGGATGAGCTGCCCCTCTTGAGAGCCATGAAATGCGGTCGCATCTCCTCGATGAATGAGTCGCGTTCCGCACCGTCAAGCTTCGTGAGCATTTTCTCTGCCGTAATGGTCAGCCATCAGAGTCGCCTCAATCCCAAGCTGGTCCGGATGACTTACGAATAACGTAGTTCCCGTATTGGTCCTTCATCATATGCTGCAAGGGACAATTGCCATCCGACCCTGGCACCGACAACTCCTCGCGGATCCTCCGCCGATCCTCCATAGAACCGTACTCGATACACTTCTCTACCACGTTAGACGCAAACTTGTGCTTCGACAGCGTCACGAGCTGTGACGTAACCAGCCCGATCATCCTCGCCCGGTCCTCGGGGTTTCCGTGCTCGATGACATGCTGCGTGACGTAGTTGCCGTACTGGTCAATAATCAGAATGGCAGCCGCGCCATGCAGCTCCGCAAGCAGATCATCCTTGTCTTTCTCGGTGCCGTGCTCCAGCATACGCTGCACCACCCGACAGCCGTACGTGTGCGAGGCGAGCTGGCTGACCTGGCCCCGGAACGAGTCCATGATGAAGCCGATGTACTGCTTCGGCACGAGCTCAATCACCTTTTGGACCACGTGGTTGCCGTTCTGGTCCCGCACGACCTTGATGATTTCGGGTTCCAGTTCGCGCACAAGTTCGGCCTGTTGTTCGACGAGAACGTGCTCCAGGGCCTGTTCCGGGTTAGTTTGATAGTCCCCTCGGGAAAAGTCTTTGTCAGGGGGCAACACCAACCTTCTGGACAACTCGGCAGGCGTACATCTGCATCGAGAGATCTACCACCTTGCCCTTCATCTGAGACGCCAGGACCTTCTTCTGGACCTGGTTTCCGTGCTCGAAGAACTTTTGTATCACGTAGTTTCCAAATACGTCCTTCATCAGCTGAATCGCGTTCGGCTCGATTTCGCTGAAAACCTGGTCCTTCTCGTCGCTGTTCGCCGTCTCCAGCTTCGTTTGAATGAATCTCGAGCCGTACTGGTCACCGCTGAACTCGACAATATGCTTATAGATATCCTGCACCGAGTTAGCGAGCCGTTAATACTGTCGCGAGATACGCTTGCGAGGCCCTACCTTGAGCTCGTATCGCTTGGTCGATTTCGAGTTTGCCCGGAACTCCTCTAGTAACGCACTCCTCACCCCCCTCCCGGAATCCACTTCCCTGCTCGGCCGCATCGGGACCGGCCCGGCCCCAGGAATATACGCCTGCATGGGGAAGTTATACGGCATCGGCGGTCGGAAGCTCGTGTGTCCGTACGGATCTAACGGCGCGTAGCCACTCGGGGGGTAGTTCGGAGAGAAAAACTGCTGGTAGTATGGTGCCCCTTGCGGAAACATCTGGTTAGGTACCCTGCGGTCTCCATCGGTTTGTAGCCTCGGATCCCGCGATGGTGGCCGCAGACCAATGTTCCACGCCGTGTCTGGAGGTGGCGAAATTCGCTTTGGACTCGCGACAAATTGAGGCCCGTTCGGACGCTTGCCCGTCAGATAAGGCGCATCGAGGGGTACTGGATACGTGCCGTCAAGTCCACCAACCCCCCGGAGATCGTACGAGGGTCGAGGCCCCAATCCATCGCTCGGCCAGCCCTGTGGACCTGTCGTTGGGAGGAACGGCTGGGTGCCAGGGTTGAATGGCAGTCCACTGGTGTGAGAGCCAGGTCTGTCATCGAGCGACAAGCTCTTGACGCCATCTACGTTATCCGCGTGTTGTTGCTGCTGCTGCCTGCCGTAATCATATGAACCGCTGTGGGTATGGTTCGGTCCGACTGGGAACGACAACGACTGCCCCAAGCCCGGTCGCGGTAATGCCACCGAGTTCGATGGAGTATGGCTTCCCGAAAATGGGCCGTACTGCTCGTGATAGGTCGGGGACGCATCAGCTCCTCGTGATGGGGGAGGCATGCTCGGATCTCGAGAAGGCCCTTCGCCAACTGCACGAAGCCGAGGGTATTCGGACCCGGATGGTCTCTTTTCTCGTATCTGGCCGTCCATATCGAAGCCGTTCACAGATCCACGTACACCAAAAGTATCTTTTTCATCCTCCATGAACGAACTAGGGCGGCTGAACCCGCCCCCATTCCGCACCGTCTGTCCGAATGGTGTTTCCTGGCTCCCGAAGTAGAGATCTCGGTTCCGGTTGGGTGACGAGTTGCCTGAGATGGCGGGAGGCGTGCGCTCCGTCCAAACCCCGTTCCATGTCGCATCGTCGTTATTAAAGGCCGACCCGGACGAGTTGGGCAGCGGATCGTCGGATCCTGTAGAGACCATGTGAGCATCCCCTCCGATCACAGCTCTCGAGATAGACGTGCCGAACGAACCTCTTGACCCGCTGTCCCGCTTCGGAAATGGCGTCGTGTTCCAGATATTGGAAAGGCTGTTGCCGCTGAATGGCGGCATGTTCTGAGGAGACTTGTCGTCACGGCCCGCTGGGGGCATTGTGTAGTTTGGGAGGCGACTCGGCCGAGCCTGTCGCAGATCGTATCCTGTCAGCCTGACTGTTCACGAGACGATAGAAGGGAACAAGTAGCGGACTCAATCCAGTTCCTTTCCGCCAAAAGAATGGAAGGAGCACGTGTAGTAAAACAGGAAAACCAAGAGGATAGATAGAATTGTTGCAATCAAAGGTAGGAAGTGTGCTAACGAGGCGCATGGCTGGTGTCCCCTCCATTTCTAAAGTGCCAGGCACCAGTCGGTGGGGCGAGACGTAAAAGTTCAGAGAGCGGAGCCCGGAAGAATAGGCGACAAATTGACAATGCAACTTACGGCGGTCGTCATGATGGCAGCGGGATTCTGCGCCGGGGCAGACGTCATGAAATGAAGACTGCTTTCAATATAGTATCGGCGGTCGCGTGGTTTGGGAATCGACGTTGCGGCCGATTTTTCGTCGCTTCTGGGCGAGGCCAGGCTTCGACGAATCAATGGGGCCGTGGAAACTCTCGTCGGATTCTGGGCTTTGCGACGGTCGATGGAGCCTGCAAAAGAGCCGCGGCGACTGTTTCGCAAGAGTCGGGGTTCGGTGGTCGATGCAATAGTACAGAAGAGTGACCCCGTCTTCCCGGTCTATTATATACTGCCTTGTATGGACAAAATGTCGTTTCTCGTGCCGTTTGGGTATCGTGGTCCTTTTTTCGAGGAGGGAGAAATTCTATGGCACTAGGAAAATCAGGAACGAGAAACGTTGTCAGCAGGCAGGATCCAGCTTTGGTTTTAGGAAGTCGGGCAAGGCCGCATGGGACGCAAAGGCAGGCGCACTAGCAGAGCAGTTAGCTCTTGGCAGGCTAGTACAGAGGGAGTAACGTGCACAGGTTCTGAGGACGGGGAATTTTGGTAAGGCTGATGCTGGGGGCATGCTGGATGAGCGTAGGGACCATAGGCGTCCCGCAGGCGCTGTTTGGGGTTTGGAGACGGTCTGGCCAGGCCACTAGCAACTGGTCCGAGCCAGGCCCAGTGCCGTGCGCGGCACTCCACCCATCCAGTGAGGTCACCGCAATCGCTGCACCATGCAGTCCAAAGCCCCCTCCAAAAAAAGAGCTGGGCGGCGGAAGCGGGATCTGAATTCGACAAGGGGGGTGTCTTGGGCTGCAGCAATGCATCCACCAGCCGCGGCCGCCGTTTGGTTAAGTTACGGTGATGCTCCCCTCCGAAATACATTCCCCAAGCCAACTGAGCCGCATCTGTCGACGAGGACACGCAGAACAGCGATAAGAAATGCGAGGACGCGTATCTTAGCTTGCTTCTTTTTTATTTTCGACAAAAAAGAGCGGCAAACCTGATACAGACCAGTCCAGGACAAAGCGCTGGGGTTTCCCCCTCCCAGTTGTGATGTATACGCCGCCACAGCTTGGGAAATTGATAGGCATTGAACGGCAGTAAGGAAAAGGGAAAGCAGCACCCGTTGAATGAGACAAAGCAGGAACCAGGCTTACCAAGTTTAAGACGCCATTGGCAATAATAGGATTTGCGCGGTGCCGTGTAAAAGGATTCCTCGGTCGTTCGGCAAGAATAAACGGAGGGTCGATTATTATGCAACCCCAAGCTAATGGTAATGATTTACTGAGGATCTTTGTTCGGGGTGGGTTGACTTTTGCGGGCCGAAAATCGAAAGAGGTGCTTCAATACAATAAGCCGCCAGTTGTCTTCCGCCTTGCGAGCTTCATGTACAGTCGAGCGACGGCTGATGGCGGAAAAGGTGGACTAAAACGGGTCGCTGGTAAGCAGGGAATGGATATAATAAGACCGCCGCAGATTGATGAGCAGCAGCAATAGCAACAGTAAGAAAAAAAATAGACACTATAGCAATATAGGTAGGTCGGTAGATTCGTCAAATGTACTTGGATCGGACAGTCGAATGGAGAGCCGGACACTGAATTTGAGAATTGACAATGCTTTTGAACACCGGCATCCACCAAACGAGCACACCGAGAAACGTAAAGTTCGAACGAGGATGTTTTGACTTTCGCCGACGTTGGTATGAAACCGACGAAGGAATCGGCCTTGGGCTTGGGAAGAGGAAGAGAAAGAGGTGGTGCAAGATGGGAAAACTGGCAACAAAATGCCTGCAGAAGGCTGATCCCCTAACTAGGTAAATCTTGCCAGGAATGCCCAGGCGGTCGTGTTTGGGGAAGTACGGTGATCCCAAGGCATGCTGTTGCAAACTAGCTTGCTCCGTTGGCGAGTCTGGCGGCTTGGCGATTGGATCAATGCCAGAGCGATGCACCAGAGAGCGAGGCTCGGTCGTTTGAATGGCGGGATGTACTAAAATGTAGTGGTAGGGTTGGCCATTGCTGAATGCTGGGACAAGAAACTGACGGGATGGGTACAACTGTGGTAAAGAGAGTCTGAGGCAAAGAGAGGTGATAGAAGAAGGGTTGTTGTAACTCCAAGGTTACGCGGGAGCGTCTCGCAGCTGTGTGTGTGTTGCTCTGCATGTATCATGTAGGGACCGAAGTAGCACTCCGTACATCCGCTCACACCAGGAACAGAAACTCGGATCCCGCGGGCCATTAACTGCGCTGCAGAATCATGGTCAATTTAAAAAGGAAACCCACGTCACTCATTTTCCCTTCGAGAAGCAGCACCTCATATACAAGGCAAGGGGGTTTGTATGCAAACGAACGACCGCTGCAGAGCAGACTCTCCTTGCTCGGTGCCCGTGACCGAAACTTGCTCAGGATCACGCACGAGGACAGGTCCGAAGTTTCGGTCCACGGTCCACCTCTTGCTGCTAAAATCCGGGGCTGGCAGGGACTAGTGTGCCAAGAAAAAGACTTGCACGAGACCAAGATTGCAGGGGGGGAAGAGTCAAATCTGGGGAATTGGGACTGGAATGAATGGGCCTCCTTGAGGGGAGTGAGGATGAAAATGGCGGTTCTCGAGAGCTACAGGAAGTCGAACACAACGCCATGAATTATGTACGTGAGAAATAGATAATCCAACTTACATGGTCGCTCGACGAATTGGTTTGGTTGAGACTTGGCTCCCTCAAAATCAAGAGCTTCGGTCTTCCCGTGAAAGCCTGTATCGTCCAATGCCCCTCCTTGATCCCATCTGGACCGGCCGGAGACGTATTCAACGATGAACGGTCGAAAATCGACAGATGGTAGGTGCAAGACCCCGCACCGTGTTTTGCTCCTAGTGACGTGTTAGGCGTTACCTCGCTTCATCGCATGAGCCTGCTCTCTTTGTGCGAAGTATCGAAATCCAATGTTGACGAACCTAAATGTGTCTTGGGCGACAGTTGAAAGTCAGGATTCGAGCGATGCGGAGTGTTGTCTCTGGTTCGGTTGAGCAACAACAGCCTAGCTATGCCGAGCCTGAGAACCTAGAGTCCGAGGCCTCTCCTAATTGTGAGTTGAAGGAGAGAGTCAAGATCTTTCTGTGCCGAAGTCTCTTGTTCAGAGTCGAGGGGGGAGTCTTGCAAGTTGAATAAAGTCGCTGTCTTGCCTCTGGGGAAGGGCAACGAGTGAAAAATGCAACTAGAGTCTAGCATGCATCCAAACCTCCAAGCAAAAAAGGAGTTGGCAAAGAAGAGGATCAGCAGCTACAATGCCTTGAAGTCATGAGCAGCACTTGGCAGTCGCCTCCGCCGTCAAATAGTAGCCGGGCTTGTTGCGATTCCGATCTGCGACGCGAAAGGGATCTGGTTGGCGCCCCACTCATGATACAGCTCCCAGCCCAATTCGATCGCGGAGCGACGGAATGTGTATCGATGGGTTCCTGGCTGGGGGCCGACCGACCTTTGCACGGCCGGCTCTCCCTTGCGCCTTTTTTTTTTTTGGGATGAGATTCCCTCGCCACTGTCCTCTGCCTAGCTCCACCGTCAATCTGCAGTTGGTAATCGTCTGTGGGCTATTCGGCGCTTGGAACTGGCACCAGCGCTTGCCTGGAGCCTGTGCCTGGAACCAGGCTGTCTAACGTGAGATGTTGGATCTCTTCCCCCCCCCTTCAAACTTCCTAGATTCTATTTTGTGAAGCGCCACCTAAAGTATCAAAATAGATGAGTCTAGGGAATCCCGTGTGCCGCGCTTTGGGGACAACTGTCTTAGCCAATTGGGCGTTTTTAAGCATATCGCTCTTTCTTTTTTGGGGTTACTGGAGCTTTCCTTCCAGGGTGGTGGCGCGGGGAACAGGTCATGTCCAAATCGGTTGGAACTTCCATGCGACGGCATGGACCAAAAGCTTGAATAGGCACAATACAGACTGACCGGAGTCTTTAACGAGAGTGCCCAGATGTGGAAATTCTAGCAACAGAAACATAGAGCAAAGTCGCCCGCAGAAAACTTTACCAGTATTTTCCTCTGTCGTCGAGTCCAGGTGCAGTTGAGTAGCGTACATATCTCAAAACGATTGATGCTCGATGCCAAGCCTCGAACCTAACAGGCAATCGCAACGAACTTGTGAATCTAGCTAGTATTACGAATCATGAATCGAGTTGATGACCGCTATATCTTCCATGAATTCTATCTATTTGCCAGTTCGTGGGCAAAACGTTCCGGCTTTTACTGGCATCAAGTGGAGTCACAAACATTCCGCGATGTTCGAAAGATACCTAGTTATCAGATTAACGATTAATTTGCTATTGCCCATCAACGGGCTCTCCCGCACGCAATATCCTAGAACCAGAAACCACCGACCATGCCCTCAACTTGATACACACGACGTACACCTACCTCTGTACATGCAGTGAGAGGGGAAAAGCGAGATTCTGATAGACGCGGGACGGCTGATATGAAGCTTGGCGAGGGTGGTCTGCCCCCGCGGAGACCGATTCCTTGCCTAGTAATTACAGGGTGATGGCTTCGCACCTCATGATGTCGTTCCATTAGTAGGGATGCGGAAAATTTCAAAGGAAATTTTGCATCGCCCGGGTTTGTTGAGATTTCATTTATTCTCTCAGCATCCCTTGATCTTTCCCACAACAAGACCTACGTTGACTCACCTGAATCAACTCTGCGTCAAGAAATACCAAATCGTCCCTCCAACCCCAAGGCAAGAAACATGCGTGCTTCCGTGCACCAACTTCATCCGATCTATGTCAAAGTACGAATGAGGGAGGGTGTCATGTACCACAGCTCTTGTCTCACTTCCAGTATGCAAACATCCTCCTTCCCTAGGTACCTAGAGCAGCCCACGAATCTCGGGTAGCCGATTCTTCGATCCTCTTAGACATTCAAAAATTCTAGCTCGTCTCTGCATTGCCTTTAAAGTCTTGCCTGATGACAAATAGCTTCCTGCTCTAGCAGTTGAAGACCTTCCCTTCCACGTACGAACATCCGGACCTGACCCTGGATATGTTTCGATGCTCGATAATTTGACGCAACCACAACGTCGCACAGCATACAAGTCCCGGGACCAGGATCTTCCAAAATGCCTCAGCGGGGCCAACCGCAATTGCTCTCGTATCGCCAGCAGCAAAAGGCGCAGAGGAGGTCTATTCTTGCAACTTGCTTTTCCCAATGGTTCAAACATGTTTTCAAGATATCTCGAATGAAGCGCTGGATACCGAGCAGGTCCAAGTGTTCCTTGTTTCGAAACATGCAAGGTTGGCCGGGCTGGGCTGCGGGGTCGGTCCAGGATCTCGTCACAACCCCCAATTGGCTTGCTGAGGGCTTAGCTGGCCCTGCTATTGATACTCCTTCTGGCATGACGCACCGAGAGGTTCTTGTTGTACCGAAAGGCCACTCGCCGAAAAAGAAGGTGCATTGGTTCCTGGATGGATATTTCGCGAATAGCAGAAGGACGCTTCCCCTCAGCCGTCTCCGTTTGTAACCCAGCCGTATATGCGCCGGCCACGCGAAGTGGTACTCCAGAAAAAGAGCGACTCGCGCTCTTCAAATTCTGTTAGTCCGCCTCCAAATTTCTATTTCAAGATCCTCGCACGTACGAGCTACACCTCCATGATAACAGCCAGGCGGTTCTGGAACGAATCCCCCATGCTTGCGCCGACTGGCGGCCATCTTGAATGCTGCTGGATGGTTTCGTGCCGCTCGTCGACTCTCTTGGTTACTTGCCGGACCCACCACGCTTAAGCGCGGGGTTCAGCATGGGGGGGCGTAGCGATGTTTCACTGTTTCAAACGACCAAACGAAACACGGCCATGGCGACTGCTACTGCTTCGACTCGACCGCGGTCCAGTGGCAGTGACCCTACTTGTCTGCATCGAAGTGGTCACGTTCAATGATATTTCTTCTTGGAGATTTCGGTTGAGAAGCACCTCGAAATTCCAAATAAAAAGTAACTGCTTTGACGCAGCTCTCGGGTGGCGACTTGCATTCCCAGGAAGGCATCAGCTGTGACCTAGTTGGATGTAGGGAGTAGTGTCATCAATAGTTTGGACAGAAGACCTCGATGGACCCCGCTAGTGCGGCAAAGCAGGTAACATTCGAGTACCTCCGAGGCTGAGACGAGACTTCATGAGCTCTCGAAAGCGTGAGCCGCGCTAATCTAAGCCCACAGGCAGCGACCAGGCGGTTGCAGTTGCCTTGACGCCTTCGTTCAAAGAGCCCAATCCGCGCTCAATGCCCAAGGCCGAATCGATGGGCAGGCAAAACACACATAATATGGGGCAACCATGCACGAGACGTTTTGCACTTTTGCCCCATCGCCAAGTACAATGCCGCAACCACAGCCAACACCCCTTTTGTTGTGTTGTGTTGCCTATTTGCTTTGGCTTGATTCAATAACTGAAGACTATGACGCTTCCTATTTGCCCTCGGATTCGGACGGGCGTCCCCGACAGATCTGGCCTGCAGCTACTGTTCGCTCTGGCTGGCTCAATTCTCGGTCTGACAGGCAGCACCTGGCACACGTGCAGGACTCTGCATGGTAGTGCAAGTGTGAGAGTGCCCGCCTTCCGCCGAAAAGTATCGATCCGCCACGGTCGATTGTACGTGTTCGGAAGAGTTTGTGAGCGCATTGCTTGCAGAGAGACGAGCAGAACAGTTTCTGCTGCCAAAAACATGATATCCGTCGTGCATATTAACAACATCAATTCACGAGTAAATGTCCCGGGAACCACGAGGCTCTATACGGCAAATGCCGGGAATGCGTCCGGTAGTTGTGGCCTCGTTAGTCTCGAGATCGCCGGGAGCCGTGTCCGAGTGGCAGGTTTCTTGATACGCCCCCAAATTTCTTACACGCTAGATGGAGAGACAGCTCAGATTATGCCGCTGCGGACAGGCTCTA
>Ga0247774_1001558_pt1 | contig 11510 bp, 14 predicted proteins | sample UWRJL001104B6_FD_179933 | JGI IMG/M metagenome (GOLD analysis project Ga0247774, IMG submission 179933) | Plant litter microbial communities from Arlington Agricultural Research Station in Wisconsin, United States - UWRJ-L001-104B-6 | ecosystem: Environmental > Terrestrial > Plant litter >... | reverse complement strand
CAGAAGCAATAATTGGAGGGGTCGCTGGGGTCCCTCATTGGCTCGGACCCGAAATTTGGGGAACATCTTCCGGGCGGGCTCCTCTGTCCGGCAGGCGGTGAGATGCCCTAGAAGGGACGGCCGGCCTGGCATGGCCCGCCTCCTGCAGCCACTTGTCATTAGGACCCACCGATCTAAAAAGGGACCCAGATTTTCTGCAGGTTCATCGGGCCTCGCAATGAGGTCAGAACCCTAACTTAACCGTAACCGTATCTCAGCTGTGGAGTCGAGCCAAGCATTTCAGGGTAATTTGAAAAGTGATCACCATGTTGGAAGGTCAACGCGACGAATTGCAAATGTATCGTTCCAGACATTTTATATCTATTAAATGCAGCCAAGCTGATGCCAAAGCCTCTCATTCTCCCGACAATTTTCCCTCGCCGAAAGAAACCAACGCCCATGATTCCCGGCGTTTGAACTCCCTTGCCATGGCAAACATGCTCCTTGTCTAAGTAGCTCCATCGCAATGCCACTGCCACCGCCCTACTAATACTTAAAGCAGCATAAAAACAGAAATAGTTTCTCCATCAATTATCCATGGTAGCGTCCCGCTCCAACGGCCGGGCAACAGAATACCTCCCGCCCGCCCGCGTGCTGGTGCTACGGAAGCGGTACCACCCACCCGCAACATCCGCAGCATGGAGAACTTAGCCCCTGGCGCGGTTGCGCTACATCACCACACAGTCCTTCTTCCCGTGTGTGCTACCCCCCGAATCCAGGACCGCCGAAGCCGGCACAGGCTGCCTCCCCGCCCGGCCAGGGGGCATCCCGCTCGACCGCCCAGGATTGTGTCTTGAGACGGGCACAGGCATCGAGTTCGAGCGGCTTCCCTGCGTCACGGGAATCATGTTCGAAGGCCCGGTGGCATGCACCGCACTCCGCGGCGTCCTGGGTGCGCTGTTCGGGTGCGTCGGATGTCCCACCGGCGGCCGGAAAGGCGCATCGTTCGCGGACTCGTCGTACGAGGGCGGCGCCTCCTCCTCACTGTCGGCAGGGGGCCGATAGACCGCCGGTCGCGAAGGCCTACTCCCCGGTGGCGGGACGAGCGGACGGACCGTCTGCGTCCTCGGCGCCGCCGTCATGCCAGGTCTCCGCACGCCGGCGCTGGTCGGGGCCGCTATGCTCGACTGTCGCTGGCCCGCAATTCGATCTCCGGACGCGGGGGGCCGGCGACCCTGCGTATCGAGGAGCTGGTCCGATAGATTACTCTGCCGCTCTCGCTGCCTCCGCGCCTGCTCCTGTCGATGCCGCTCATCTTCCTCCTCCTGCAGCTGGAGAGCCATGGCAAAGTCCTGGTCTTCCTGCTCGTGGTTGGGCGAGAGCTTGGGCGGCTCGATTTGCTGTCTCCTCCTACCGCTCTGCACCGTCTGCCAGCCGCCGTTCGATGCCTCTTCTATCGACGGCCATGCGCCGGGACCTGACTGCTGGTCGAGAAAGTTCAGGTGTCCATTGCCCTGTCCTTCTCCGCCACCTTCATTCCCGCCTACTATACGGAAGTCACCCGAATAGAACTCTGTCGCCCCGTTGACGTTGGTCAAAGACTCCCACACGATCTCCTCGTGGTTGGCGAGGCCGACATCGGTTGCAAGGGTGAAGAGAACCTGCGTGTCGGGATGCTTGTACAATGTCGAGAAGTGGTCGTTCCGGAAGAGAATCGCCACCGAACCGGGCTCCATCGACTTCCTCAGCACGTCCAATCCATACGGTGTGAGCTGCGTTTGGAATGTTTCCAAAAATGTCTTCACGATCATGATGCCTTGATACGTCTCTTGCTCCTCTTCTGTCAAGCCCTCGCCGTCTGGATCCGCCAGCTTCTGGTTGAGATCCATCTCTTTAAAGTCGAGGAGCCTGGCCTCGTCGTAGGATTCAGCGTGTTTTATGGCTGCAGTATGAGCAGGACCGTCTTTTGCTGGGAGCCATCCGTGCAGAAGAGGAATCGAAAAGGTCGCGTATAGCTTCATCTCCCGTGTATCTTCGAAACCGCCTGGTATGCATTCGTCTCGTTCCGTAGGATGGACGTGGCCGAGGGAAGTTCTCTTCGTGGTGTTGATCTGCTCCTCCGTCGGCACAAACCGGGGGTTGACGTTCATGCCCGTGTCCAAGCTCTTGAGAAAGTTGTAGAGTTCCGTCATGTCTGGGAGGACGGCGTCTGGGCTCGTACATCGAGACGACATAAGCTCTTCGATGATGGCCTGCAGGAGACTTTCGAGTTCAACTTTTTCTTTGGAAGTGAGGAAGTGGACAAGATACGATTCGCTTCGCTCGGGTGTTGTGAGAACCAATGCATTGACAAGGGCAACCAGAGGACACGGCCCATTGTCGTTTTGGACAAGTATCGGAGCAGTCCGTGGATTGCTGGCCGCCTTGGCATCCAGCCACCGAATGTTCTTCACATAGTAGACTGCCGATTCCGGTCTTGAGGACCGTGGGGCCTCTGGTGGTGGCGCATAGCCCTGGTCGGCAGCGTTATTGCCCTGGCTGTCACCAGTCCGAGGCGGGAGAGCGGGTGCCCCACCGACGGCTGCCGTGTCAATCCTGGTCGGGCTTTGCCGTATGCCGGATGAAGATTCGCCTTGATTTGGGTTGTGGTCGATAAGATTCCAGTCATCAAGCTTTTCTGCCCGGGTATTCGCTTCGGATGAGCCGACAGCCTGATCCTGTACTGGCTCCAGTTCCAAGAGGTCGTCAAAGGCAGAGTGAGCAGCCGCGGGTGGTTGCTTCCCTGGTGCAAGATTCATAGGGTGGTCTGGATCTGGCTTCGACGTAGCGGAGTCCCATAATACCACTTCCTCCGGCTGAGCAGGACTGGGTCCCCGTCCTCCCGAGCTTGACCGTGCATGCCCAGATTGCTGCGAAGACCCTGTATGATTCGGCCGCAGCGCGTGCTGCCAGGGATTATTGCTCCTCTCACCCACACTTAGTTGACCAAACGACTCGCTGAGTGATGCCTTCCTCCCTGCTTCCTCCTCCGCCATTTTCTTGAAGAAGGGGTTGTTCGACTCGGCGCCAGGGCTTCCCTTCAGCGGTGTCGGCGACGACAAGGCCGACGACGCGCGAAGACTCCTGGGTGGCGTTGACAGTTGTGACTCGTTTCCCGTCGTGTGAGCTGATACAGCCCCGCTGGAAGATCTAGGACCGGGCGATAGTGGTTGTCGTGCGTTCATGGTTGGCCCGGTGTTTCTCGCCGTTTGCTCGCCCTGCCGTCTTGCCTCGTCGCCTGCGTCCGAGTCGATGCCTGTCCAAAGCTCGTCTCGCATGTCTTCCATTCTTGGTGCTCCCGTCGGTGTATTATCCAGGGAAACGTTCCCGGGCCTGCCAGTTTGCTCTCCAATGGCTTTCGTTGTTCGGTGGTAGACTCTCAAATCGGCGTTAGGTGTGTCGGCGGTTCGTCGGCTGCAAGGCTGTCGCTATAAATAGGTGGATGCGGGGCAAACGTTCGCGCAGTACGGAAGGATATGGTGAAAGTGATCGGGGTTGGGGAATGTACCCAGAAGAAATATGTAGCTATTTGGTCGAGATTAGAATCGGGAAGGCAATCTTGCGCGGATTCGCAGGGCTGTTCTTCGTTGAATCTCCAACGTCGTGCGAAGCCCAGCCTTCCAAGCTTGGAAACAAACTAGTGGTAGTAGGTCTCGGCTGCCGGCTGGCTGCCAACGCACAACGGAGGGTCTTCGTACACCTAGTCCCTTGGAACTTGGTGACTCGAAACAGCGCGTAAACAATTGGGATCGGATTTCGTACCTGCTGCCCCCGACACTTTTAGTAGACGTTCAAAATCCACGCCGCTTCAGCCGTTACACTTCTAGCTCCGCTTTCAAATCGAGTGTTCGAGGTGTGGTTCGGGAAGCGCCACCACGGTTGAAGGCCCACCGCGCTGGTGCTGGTAAGCTCAGGAAAATCGCCGTCCAGGCAGCAGAATAACTCGTTCTCTCATCGGTGACAGTGATCATGTTCGGATTTTTGGGTTTCGCGCTACGCAGAGGACAGATAGACTGCCTTTTTGGCCATTTTTCATGCTGCGGTAGGGATACGAAGCAAGCGAGGGGATTGCGCGTCTGCGTGCGGAACGTAGGGACTGGTAGGCGCTGAAGAAAACCGCCACAGTTGCCACATTTGTTGTCGTCACAGAATGACGCAGCAGCGCCTCGAACTGCACCTCGCCCTGGCAGCGCGCTTCAGCAGCGGCAGCAGCTTAGTCATCCTGATCTTCGTGCATCACTACTCCGACGACCAAGTTGAGGTTGGAGCAGATATGAGGAACATGATGCCGAGCTTGTGGCTTCCAGATAAACACTCTGTGGAGAAGAAAATCGTATAAGAAACTCTATCAGCGGTATTCCATTTGCAAGGGTGGCCGTGCTCAAGAGGCACGCAGTTTCATTATCTCCGGCTACCAAGAATGCAATGCCCCAGAACGCCAAGCGAGTCCCTGCTACTATGTCTGCCATGATATGATCCCTCAGGAAACGATTTCCTGGCCAATTTCCCGTATCAATACTTGCCAGCGTACATTACCATCAACCAAAGAAAATACCGCTACCTCCGAACACCCAGCTTCTTCAGCCTCTCACAAGACTTGAGCTCGTACGCATTCGCCCTGTCCAACTTCTTCTGGTCCGGGAAAATCCACCCATACGCATCATCGATCATGCGTTGCTTCGTGTGTTCCTCCGCATTGCAGTCGTTCTGTAGCACTCTGACGAGATTTGACTCGGCCGACTTATCCAGCTGAGTCAGCTTGCTCGGCGAGTAGCCGGAAATGTCCTTGGGATTCACAAAGTAGTCGACTTTGAAGGTAGGGGTAGATCGCCTCGCGGTGTAGGGAGGTATCGGTTGATCATAAACCATGCGCGGGCCGGGAGGCGGCGAATTTCCGGACGATAAGAGGGACGTGAGCAGCGGGATAAGGAAGAATAGTATTATGGGCAGGAGACCAAGAAAGGTCTGCAGGGTGCTGCCGCCTTGTCCTTCTGCTTCGCTGTCACGGGGTCGTCTCCGCGGTCGAGGGCCGCCAAACTGATGGACACGAATGCCGGGACCTCCGCCAAAGTTGAAGACGAATTGGGGACCTGTATCAAACGCTAGCGCTGTCAGTAATCATGTCCCCCTCCACGCCACCTAGGAAGAATCGGAGGAAAAAGAGCAATCCATACCGCCAAACGGCCCGCCGCCGAGGCCACCGCCGCCAAAGAACCTTTGGAACATCTCCTCCGGCGTCATCTCCTCTTGAAACCCGCCACCTCCGGGGAAGCCCCCAAATCCTCCCCCATCACCCGCTGCAGCCCCGCTAGGATGCCTCCTCGCAAACCCAGAGAACGGATTCTGGGCCTGCGCGCTCGCGAACCGGCTATCGGGATCGGTGCCAAACCGATCAAACTTCTCCCTCTTCTCCTTATCGCCCAACACGCCAAAGGCGCGACTGACCATCTTGAACGCCTCATCAGCGTGCTCGTGGCCGTTCTTGTCCGGATGCGTGAGGAGGGAGAGCTTGCGGTACGCCTTCTTGATGTCGCCCTCGGTCGACGTTTTCTCGACGGCAAGGATTTCGTAGAAGGCTGTCGGGGAGCACCGTCGTATGCGCAGGACTGCATTCACCTGCTCCGTCGTGTATCGCCTCGCCTCGGGTTCGGGCTGTTTGGAGTCCCGGTTGCGGGCGGTGCCGCCTGCGTCGGCTCCAGACGATGTTGCGCTCGGCATCGTGACGGGCTTCTGGAAATCGGTATTCGCGGATCGAATTGAGCCTCCCGGCCGAAGAGGCCGTCGTAGCTATGATGAGATCCCCGAGATAGGGCCCGAGTGTGGATCTAGGATGGCTCGCTGTTGACGTTGATCGCCGGAAATTTTCTCGATGCTGGGAATCAAAAGTCGAGCCAAAAACGGAAGTTCGATAACCGTGTCCGCAGACGCAATCCAGCCAACCAGACCTGTCGGAATCTCCTGTCGGAAAGAACACCTACACGGCTTGCTTACACTCTGGAAGTCCACCACGAAATGACTGGTGTTATATTGAAAGAGAATTTCCAAACAAGGCCATAAGCGTCGATTTCTCAAATGCTATGTTGAAACCACATTTCGCGTTGAATTGCTCGTAAAGGAAGCGGTACACTCCTCGCGGCCAAATCGTGATGAGCAGGGGTTCTAGCTTAGTCAGCTGAACTCTGGGAAAATACGTCACAGCCTAGTCAAAGCTCCTGGTCTCGAGCTTCGTTGTTGAAGAATGTTTTGATGCATCCCTGCATTCAATGACCTCTTCTTGACCTAGTTTTTGCAGCAGATTCACAAAAATGAAACAAAACTCATAAAATCCTTTGTCAAGCCTAAATAGTATTAGCCTTGCTGTAAAAATGGCTCAACCCAGCAAAGATGATACCAGCAAATCCATCATAAACACCCTGGAGAAATGGGGGAGTAAGTTAACGTTCCTTCTCAGGCTTCTATATTCTTATGCAGCCCTTATTTTCATCATATCCCTTCTCATCCATGAAGCCGCGAATGTTTTTTCCCTCTTGTGGAAACTTTAAGACAAGGAATCTCCAACCAATCTACTAACCCACCTCGCAGAATCCTCCGTACCCCCTTCCGTTCTCGCCGCCCTCTCCATAGCACTCTCCCGGCCCGGCGGCCGCACGCGCTGGACCCCCATGCTTCTCGGCGTCGCACTTTTTGGTGGAACTTACGTCCACCTCGCCGGGTATCCCACCGATGGTGCAGCATACACGGCTGGTCTCTCGGGCGTGTATGCTCTGGCGGCAATGCGAGGCCGTCCGTCAATGCTCTCTGGTGGGTGGTTTTCGGTTCGGGGCGCCGTTCGGGCCGTTTCGATAGGCGTGGCATCTGTAAACACCGTGGCGGGGTCTTACGTATTCATGACCGGGAACCGGGAGAAGGATCGGGCGGCGAGAGAACAGGCGAACCGGTGGGGAGATGGTTGACGTAGGAAGTGTGGGCTTGTATAGATGCATCTTGTACAAAAGGTTATGGCGTTGGAGACTGGCTTCAGGACTATCGACTTGCTTAGAACTTATAGTAAGGCAGGTCAAGCCCAAACATACCGGGGGCCAACGACACGATGAGTGACACCACCGCCATACCCTAGATCAGAAGTCGATATTGTAAACACCGCTGTGATGGCCAGTTACTACAATTTGCTACGAGTTTCAGGCTTCATGTCTTCTCCCTTAACTCTTCCCCCCGATCTTCTTTCCTTTATCGTCCCTTTAAATGTCCTATTTCCATTTTTGTTTTCATTGTCCGCCTGTCTACCTCTTTGGCGGTGTATGGCCCTTTTGGTCGGTTGGTCTAGGCCCGTCATCATTTGTCACTTATTCAGGTGCGGCTGTTATATTCACGTACTCCATTGCATGGTACATCTGGCTTCTCGTCTATCCATCCGCTTGGTGCCTGCCCGTCTAGTCATTTTGCGCCAAGTTGTCTATGTGAAGTAAAGGAGGATTCATATCAAAGAAGAAACTCCTCCATGCACCGCAAGACCAAGATCTTCCATCTCTTGATTAATGCTCCCGTCCTGTCTTTTGAAAGTTTATCCGTTGCCCAAGTACGCCGGTGCCCAAATCTTAGGCGTAACCCAAACACTGAGAGAGATACAGATACCTTTCTGCCTAAAACTCCGGGCTGCGAATCGAGAAATGATGCGAAACGCCGTGATAATCCAACACAATTCCGTGCCCGATTTAGCAACTCCTCGGTGTTGCTGACGGGGCATTAGATAATTCCCGTGCTCCTGACAACCTACTCAACTCATTTCCTCTGCCGGAGGTACCGGAGTCTCGTTCAAGTCCAACAAGAGTTCGGGGAAGTGCACATCGACCTTCCTCCCTGTTAGCCCCGTGATGAGCCACAGCAGCAGAACAAAGGCGACGAAAAGCGTCATCCTCGTGAAGCCGCTCGGCCGGGAGGCCATGTTCTGTGCGGCACTATAGAGCGTGTAGAAGGGCGCCGTGTGAAAGTAGTTGGGGGCGTACGTGATGTCAAAGTCCGTGAGATAGTGGACGTCGACGTCGCGCGGCTTCGGATGAGCGTAGCCCCGGTATTCGGCCAATACATGATCTAGATGCCAGTTGGCGAGCTTGCGGACGATGCCAACAACACACCCAGTGCGATGCTGAAAATTGTCAGGTTCCGGCTCGACTGCACGGCGGGGGGAAGGGGTGGGGGTTACGTACTCTTCCCCTGTTGCAGTGGATCAGGAGTGGGTAATTTGCCTTATCAAGCACAATGCGTAGGATGTGCTTCATCATGTCGAGAGGTATAGCTTCCTTCTTCGTGCCCTTCATATCCACAACATGGTGCATGATGCCATTTTCGGCCAGAAAAGACAAATATTCAGGATCTTCTTGCTTCTTGACAAGCGTCCTAGGAAGTGTTAGTGTCCCTACTGAACCAAAAAAAGCCCTCTCCCCAATACGACCAACCTCCAAACTTACAAGACTGTCTTCAGGTTCAGTTTTCCGAGGAAAGAATAGCCTTCCTTCGTGGGGAAAGCACTGCGATAGACTCCACTCATTACCACTCCGAAATTCTCGATTCGGCCTTCCGCAGGGATGGACAAATCCTCCGGCGAAGGAGTTAGACGAAGCGCGGCGTTGAGCTTCTGGAAGTGGGTTGCGTGGTCGATATCCGCCTCTACCCCCATTATATCTGGTGTGCTGAAGCCGGTCGTAACAGTGGATGACGCAGTAGGCCGAGCCTCCTCCTCCACCGGAACGCCGAACACCTCGGCCGTCATCGTAGTCTGATTGCTTGGAGCAGCTAGAGTGTTCTCCTCGGCGAGAGAGGCCCTAGTTGACCCCCGCAACATATATGTCGAAGTCATCGTTTCATTTCCTTGCCCCAGCACTGCAACAGGTAAAGCTTGGCAAGACTTGATAACTCTGAAAGTTTTGCCCCGGCCGCGGCAGGTCCCGGCCGATTTGTCCAAGTGCGATGCAGAATCCGGCTGGTCGGTGGGTTGAATGATAATGTTGTGGAATCGAATGACGATACTTAGAGGACAAGGCTGGAGAAAGTGATGCCCCAGAATCCACAACCAGCGAGCCTCTAGGGAAAACGTCTGACTATTTTGCCCCTCTTCTCCAATCGTGTTCCTCGCCAGAACGAGAATTTTCAAAGAAGAATCGGCGGAGCGCTAAAGGATGATGCTAGGTTAAGTTGCTGCTGAAGCATGCCCCGACATTTTAAACGGGGCAGCAACAGAATCTAAAGTCCGAAGGCAGGCGAAACCTTGGAGCGGACAGGACGGATCCGAATATGCATCTTGAATAGCGTCAGTCGCCGGTGAGATATTTTAATTTCGATGACAAAAGAATTCCCCGCGAGAAAAACTTAGAGGAGAAGAGGGACGAGAAAAAGCCGCTTGGTTGCGGACAGGAAAGTAAGATGAAATGAGACGGGAAGAAAATGGGACATGGGGAAAGGTTTGGGGACGGCTGTACCGTTTTTACCTACACTGTGCCTAATAATTTCCTCCAGGTGTAGACGCCCCGCTTCCCTGTGCCCCCGTGGCCTCAACAAACCCAGTTTTACCTACCAACTGCCTGGAACTGGCGCTTCAGCAGAGCTGAGCCTTGTACCTTCCGCTGAGTTCAAGGCAATGTTTTTGCGCCTACATGTACACAAGAAGCTCAAGAAGCTCAAGAAGCCCCCGCGGATCCAGGGGAGCTGCAGGCACCAGAAGGTGTCAATGTAGCGAAGGGTACTCGCCTGGCTACAATATTCTACGAGTAGAGGCTTCCAGAACATCGTCCGCCCTGAAGAATCGAGTCATATGACGAGCTATTAAGACTTTGCAGGGCGTTGGCGTTCAATTACAATTAGATAAAAATACAGAATAATTTACTCCGTAGCATGGGGAAGCATCGCCATCCACACACAACCCATCAGGAGACTCAGTGCCAACCAACACACAAAGTTTGCCCCCGTCGCCTGTTTTGCTGTGGCGTGAGGTGTCTCAAACCTCCGTCCGCGTAGACGCGGGGAAGGACCAGAAGTACCGAAAAGCCGGGCGAGCACCATTTTCGAAGGCGGCTCCGTCCGAAAAATCTCACCGAATCGTCGACGCGGTCGTGTGACACCTTCTGCAGGTAGACCGTTTTGGGCTGATCAGAAGTATATCTGACAGCCTGTGGCTCGCAGTTGATGCAAGTTACAGGACTCCCCACGCACGTCTCGATCGGCCTTGCAGGCAGTTCCCGTATGGGGCAATAATCCTCACCGGGGCGCGTTGACATATCCCCACGTGTGGAGGCGAGAATGGAGCCCATCAGATACTCATCCGTGATTGCAGCGAATCGCATTCGCCTTGGTTCAGTCTTAGTTAAGGCTTGCGTCTCGCTGTTAGAGACGCCTACGACGCTTGACTCTGAAAGTCTTTGAAGATTCGCACTAGTGTGCCTGTGTACTCTGCGTTAGAGACCTGCATCAGAAGCGAATTCCGAGGCTCCCGAATCTGCTTAACAATATCCTCTGCAGGTAAGATCGAAAAGTGGGCACGCGACCAACCTCCGCTAGAAACAGGACCCCAGAAACAGGGTTCAAATTATTGATTGGCGGCACGACCTTCATCGTTCGACTCACCCACTAGGTCTGGTTGGGGTTTCTACAGGCAGAATATTCCGTCTGGTTCAAGGGACCCGCGAAGAGGGGGTCCCTTGAAGGGTTCGATCAGCGCTCACCGGCTGCCGAATACCCGTTGCCTCCAATCGCGTCCATACGGCAGGACGCGGCTCCATCGAAGCTGCACTTTCTTGTAGCAAAGATGACGCAGGATGCTTTCTTTCGTGGAACAGGGTAGGATTTGCCGATTGACTCATCACGAATGATGATGCAAACCCATTTGATCCAGGAACAGAACAAATCCCAGCCCAAAGCAATCCAGAGCCATCAGCCGCATCAGCCGCAACCATACTCATTCTGAGTTACGACGCACCGCTCGGTGCTGGATGTAATCGCGGGATCTGGTAGTGGTAAATCTGAGCCGCAGGCAGCCAGGCAGTCTAGCGCTCATATCGGCAGTGCCAAGAATGTTCTGGCGTCGATCTTCGATGATCACCACCGCATTTTGCAGCTCCATATATCTATCTACCTAGTTGGCGGTCAGGAGCAACAAGGCAATCATTCGCCCAGGGATTCGAGGTATTTGAGCGTGCCACGAAGCTGAACACGAATACGTAGAAGCGTTTCGGAGGGACCTTTGCGGTGGGTAACTTGGCAACTTGGCAACGTAATTGACCCCCGCACTAGTCTACCTCATCCACGCGGACATTTTGGCTAAGACACCCCCACATTCCCTGGTCATCGGTCACCAATATCGAATTTCATGCTCTTCCCTGCAATCACCTTGCCATCAACTACCAGACTTTGGGGTGCTGAGAGATTACAATAGGAGCTTCACTAGGCTTTTTTTTTTTTTTTTTTTTTTTTTTTTTTTTTTTTTTTTTTTTTTTATTTTTATG
>Ga0247774_1001557_pt1 | contig 11515 bp, 12 predicted proteins | sample UWRJL001104B6_FD_179933 | JGI IMG/M metagenome (GOLD analysis project Ga0247774, IMG submission 179933) | Plant litter microbial communities from Arlington Agricultural Research Station in Wisconsin, United States - UWRJ-L001-104B-6 | ecosystem: Environmental > Terrestrial > Plant litter >... | reverse complement strand
CAGGAGACGGGGGCGGGAGCGGTAGCGGGGCCGGGAGGAAATCGGAAGCAGAGGAGGACGGGGTCTTGAAAGGGGCAGTTGTTACGGTGTCTTTGAGCTTGGGAGCCGAGAGCCGAGAGCTCTGGATGAGGTAGCTCAGTTATGGCGAGCTTGGGTCTATCTTTGGCTGTGGGATGTTTGTATGGCCGGAGGCTTAATAGCTAACTCTATTCCTTGCCATTTATCATTATTGTGTCGCGTCCGATGTGAACCGCAACTCCACACATCTATTCTATCAAGTTCCGCGCCTCTCAACTAGTTTACCCCCCGCTCAACACTCGCCTCTTCTCCCCCGTCCACTCCTCAACAATCTCTTCGGGAACGTCCCTCACCAGCACATGAAAATGCTCCAGCGCCCTCACGCTCTGCAGCGACCCCCAGTTCTTGAACCACAAGACCCTCTCCGCGCCATTCCCACTCCTCTCGCCCTTCCCGCCATCCTGCCCCTCCAGCCTCCGCACGAACACGCGCCTCACAAAGGCCTCGACCAGCGCCCTGCTCTCGGCGGTCAGCCCGCCCACCGCGCCGTCCACCGGGATGCCGGTCCGCGTCCACACGACTAGGTGCGTGATGCCGTCCTCGAAGCCGTACGGCCAGTCGTTCCGCAGGATGCAGTAGTCTGCCTCGTCGGCGAGGGGGATCTGCGAGGCGGGCGTGAAGGGAGGCGGCCCCCACGCCTGGGGCAGGCGCGTGGCGAGGAGGAAGGACGTGGTGGAGCCGTAGGTGCGATTGGTTTGCAGGGTCCAGGCGATGTAGCGCCTCAGATCGGAAGGCTTGCGTTTCAGGACGGAGAGGTTGTTTGTTGCTAAGGAGATAGTGAGAGATAAGAAGAGGGAAAATGGTGGTATTTGGGTTATCTTCTTGCCGAGCTTATTGGAGTGCCGTGAAAGATAGGAAGGGGCAAAGAGCGTGTAAGAGAAAAAGTAGACGATGAATAGGGGCGGAAGTCAACTTACCGATAACTTCTCGCAACTCGTCCCAATCGTGCAGCTTGTACTCCTCATCCGTCATTGACAGGATCAGCCTATCCACATCACTGAGGGGGAAGTCTCCGAGTTCTTTCTCGTTCAACCCCACCGTAGGTTGGATGGGTGTTGGTGAGCTCTCGGCCATTGTGAGTGTGTGGTTTGTCCCTGGCGCCGAGTTTCGCATAGACTGATAAGTTGCTGTTTGTGACCTCAGTTCTGCCTTCGATAGACAATGCAGTGTTTCTACGAATATGCAATGATAAGTGTCGTGGTTTGTTGTCCGGCCAGACACCCAGTTCGAGCGTGTCGGACAATAAAGTCTGGTTGCGATAGAGTCTGGTCTAGCTTGATCGATCTCAACGTGCATTAAACAATCCCCTAGATAAAAAAGTAGGTCCGGAAGGCAACACAGAATGCCACTGTTTAAAAGATTTTGGGATTCCTCAAATATTCGAACCTAATCGTGACCAGTCACAACTGGGCAATAGTGACCTGGGGTGGGCAAGCTTGGTGGCCTGAGGAGTCAAATTTGATAGTTACTTGGTGGGACTTTGGGGCGGTGAGATACGAACAATTGATATCTCCACTGAAAAGGCTGCAGCCCGCCGAACTGGCCAGATCTCAGCCTAAGCAGCAATTAACAATAACCCCATGAGTCACCATTACGCGTTGACTATTGTGAAATAACCAATGCTTGGCACGGGTGATGAAAGCAAGCCATCATTCATACACTACTCTGGCATGTTCCTGGCGTCAGTACTTTCAGTTATACGTCCGTGACGACAGTATCTGGATCATCGATATCCGAACATCACGGTCCCCAATCCCCTTGGCACTAGTTCATAGCATTAGATTCATCGAAAAGCTAGCCAAACACTTCCATTTATGTCCGCCCTCCCCACTTCTGACTGTTGCCTCGTGAGTCTATTCAGTGCACATTGCCATCACCGCCAACGCCGCTGTATGCAGTCCGTATGCCGCTCGCCTTGTCCAAAAGCTCCCCGTCATTGAAATAGATCGATAGACGCCCCCAGGCAGCCTGCCTCTAGTATATACCCTGTGTCCTGTACTGGAAAGTGTCGTATCTGTAGCACCTTGTTAATCACAAGACTGTCTCTCAACCTGGTTCTGGCAAACTGCCCACTTACAGCCTTGTGTAGTAGCTCCCCAACGACTTGCTAATCAAGTCCGTCTCCACAAACTGTTCCGCAGCATCCGCGCTCAGGTGCAGCTGGAACCGCAGCCTCAGGCTATTCGTTGCTGTCGCCACACCGGCCGAAAAGCACGGCATCTTGGACTCGACGCCCATCATGGCGACAAGGTCGATGATATTGTCGGCCGACTTTCGCAGAGCTGGTAAGGATGTCAGAGGTCTTGTCTCCAACTAGAATTTATAGTTTGACCAACCTTGAAAAGCCTGCTTGCACAGCTTCTTATAGTCCTCGTATTCAGGCCCGTTGACGCCCCCCAAAACCTCCACATACTCCCACGTAAGCTTAAACGGCGCCGCCTCAAATCCCACGCTGCCAGGGCTATTGGACAGCATGAACCCGAAGTCAATATGCACAATGTGCCCCTCACTATCAATCAGCACATTCCCATTATGCCGATCCTTGAGCTGTAGAATGTACGAGATGATGCTGTACGCCGCAAGGGACCTCTTAAACGCATCAACACCGGCCTTGTACGGCTCGCTATCCGTGGCCCCAAATGCCTTGACAAAGTGATCTTTCAGCGTCGCCATTCTCCGACGTGGGTTGGTGCCGGCCTCGATGGACGCAAGAGTCAAGCTCCGCCGGATCGAGTGCAGCGACACGCCGTTCGTAATTGTCTCGATGAGACCCGAAGACTCGCCCGTGACCAGAATCTTCATCAGCTTGACCCACACGTCGACTTTTGCGTCTTTCCAAATCCTGTGGCACACGTTGATGAGCTGGCACGCAAAGGCTTCCTGTCGAAGGTCGGCGCCCGTCTTGATGATGACGGAGACGAGATCCCAATTCTTCATCCAGCCGTAGGGCGACGTGGCGCGTATCCGCTCTTTCTTGACCTCCCATGCCTCTCCAAAAACAGCCGCGCTGGGATCATCGCGGTCTCCTTTTCGCTGGAGCCCGCCCGTCTTGATATCGTTTTCCATGCGTGCCGCTCCTGCGCTGGCATTCAAGGAAGAGTCGAGAGACGAGTCGGCGTCGAGATCCGGGTTGTTTGAGGTCGATACCTCCTTGTTGTTTTTTGCCAGTATGGTGTCAAATGTCGGCCCCTGGCCATCATCCAGCTCGAAGCTCTGCTCCTCTAGACTTTGCATGCTGGCGATGATCTTGGCTCGAATTGCCTCCACCTCATGCTTTGGACGCTTTCCGCTGGTAGCTTCAAGTTGGGCCAGCATCTGCGCAGCAGTCCGCATGTGAGTTGCAAGGGCCGAGAAATCCGGCTGCTCAAGGGACGCGTTAGCCCGGCTCGGCAGCGTCATCTTCCGCATAGGGCTGCTTGATCTCGAGTTCGAGTTTCCCGAACCTTGAGGCGTTCCCAAGTCTGACGCGTTCGGGGTCGCTGTTGCTGCAGCATTGGAAATCTTCTGGACGTGAGGCGGTATGGGCGTCTTGGCTGCAACCGGTGACTTGACCACATCGGCATCGGCAGGTTTTATCAGCGGCGAGTAGCCGAGATCTCCAGACACGGGTTCGAAGGCGCTGTCGACAACTGGCCCCGACGACTCCGGACTCCGTGCCACACTAGCCACGCTGGTACTGGCCACCCGCGCCGCGTCAGATATGTCGAATATCCTCCTTTTAGACCCTTGCTCCGAGAGAAGGGTGGTGAGTAGCCGCTCGTTGTCCACAGATTCGGGGTCAAACGTAAAGTCGTCGCGGAGCATCTCCACCATGAGCAAGTACGGCACCTTTTCGGCGCTGTTCAGCACCGTGGCCTCGGCAGGGTTCAGCCGAACAATGCGGTGGTGTTTGCTTCTGCCAGGGGCCCCGTTCACAAGATTTGGCGGGCAAATGACGGGAATGTCTATTTCCGCCGGGAGGTCCTGCGCAATAAGCGCCAACTCGGCCCGCAGAGCGCTCAAACGAGCCGGCTTCGGTACAATGACGAGGCGGTTCGATATGGCCTCCAAGGCTGTTAAGAACGCCGTCTCGCTCCTAAAGTAATGCTGTCTCAACAATCTCGTCTTTTGGATCGACGTGAGGTCCGATGCCGTCCTCTTCGCTTTCAGATGATGCGAGTGCCTCCTGGTTAAGGGGTCGTTAGGACGATGCACCAGTCCTGCCGATACAGGCGTCGCCGGCCGGGTAATCATCCTAGGAGAGAGGACGTCAGGCAGCGGCAGCGACGATGAGCTCAGGCGGCCTTCCAAGGACATCAGCTCAACCTGCGCGGCGCGTTTCGGTTCGGGGGAAGGAGAGCTGGGTGTTGACTTTTTGGGCGACTTTGTCTTGGGGGCCTTCCTTTCGCTCGTCGGCGAGGTCGGAGGGCGTGATACCACCGTTTTCGGGATCTTTTGCATCGACTTGGTGGTTGGAGACGACGCATCAGGGGCACTCGCAACACGACCCCCTTCGCGTTTCCGCCTCGCCTTGGACGTGCCCGTCGTCACCGTATGTGCGCGCCCCGGTTTGACGCTCTCCGGCCGAGTTTCGGATATCAACTCTCTGTCCGGCTGGGGTTTCCTCGCCTGGGCCACCGCGAGCGGTCCAGCCCATTGCGGGAGGATAGGGACGGCGATGCTTGCGAGCACGAAGCTCGACAGCACAGTAACCGGCAGGACATTTTCTCTGATCTTGTCATGCCGCGCAGCGTCTCCGAGACCAAATACAATGTGCTGCACCTTGTTATAGACTCGCATGCATGTCTGGAAGTACTCGGATTGCGGGTTCGAAGATAGGTCGTGGAGGTATGTTTGGAAGAGCCAAAATGTCTGAACACAAGGGCATGTTAGCCTCGCTACCGGATGCAGTCGGGGAAGGCAGGGGACTGACCAAAAGAGCGGCCGTCACGGATTCTTCGCAGAGGTCCAGCAGGAACTCCTCCAGTGCCATTGACTCATTGTTAACGCTTATTATGATGTGGCACAGCTGCGGCAGGAAGAATTCAATGTCCTCGTAGGGGAACTGGCGCAACTTGTTGCACAGGACATATTGGATGCCGACATGATCCGCATATCGACTGCGAGCCCCACGTTAGCAAAAACGGCACTGGGCAGAAGGCGCTGCGTCCCGCAATGCGCCTCTACAGCGGGGTGACCTACGTCAGGTAGGAAACGGGGAGGAAGGGATTTGAATTAAAGACGTCGGATTCGAGAAATCTTTGGAGCAGCGTCCACGACATTGGTGACGGTTCGACGTCGTCGAGATTGTGAAGTGGTCAAACGAGGGTTCACTTTGAGACTGCGAGGCACGGCGCCTCAGCTGTTCTCGTCATTCAATTGAGGTGCTGAAGTGGTAGTGATCATGGCGTTGGGGAGCAGGGCGTTCGCGGCGCACGTCGGAGCATTCGGCACCTCGATTTTGACCGAATTTGTGGTTTTTGTCGGAGGTCAAGTTTGAGTCCTCGATTGCGTTGTGGGGAGCAGCACGAAGTACTTGTCTTGATCCGCAATGGCTAAAAAGGCTTTGATGTGCTAGCTAGCTCGTGTGGTGCAGCGACTCCTTTGCGTCAGGTGGACGGCGGCCCAGTAGGGCTCGGTGCCTGAAGTTTCCGGCACCGAACTTTGTCATGAGATTTGGAATGGAAAAGCCTAACCCTCCCAGAACGCCATCTCCTTAGACGAACAGCTCCATCTTTGATGCTGCAATACCCTAGTTACTATTATGAGAGATCAGAACCGTCGTTCCGACATGATTTGCACCGTGTCGTCGATCTCCTCGTCTCGAGGAGAGTTCACTCCCGGTCTGCAGACAACCTGAGACGGGAGCATTTGGTGGATCATTTCCAAAGCATCTTCAATATTGTCCAATGGTGTTGCATTATTTGCAATAGTTTCTCATCATTTACATGCGCACCTCCAAGGCTTCGGCAAGACCACACACCGTCGCCTGGATTTCTTAAGAGGGTATCGATTTCGCTGTGTAAAGACAGTAGTAAAGAAAGACTGGTATATCTCGCCATTACATCCTTCATTGCCTAGCCAACTATTCCGGTTTGTTTCTTTTCAATTCCTTCAAATGCCAGGGATCCGACTTTTCCTGTGACGCTTCGACCTTGAATGGACATGCTGCAATGCTGTCAGTACGCAGTTTGCCGACGAATGCGAAGAAGAATCAGATGGTACTCACAATATACTTCACCCTTTCGCTTCCATCGGGCAGCAGCTGCACTTCGTGCTGCACATGCCACCCGGCGAGCGGGAGAACCTTGGCCCAGAGCAGCCAGTACAGCAGCCCGATGATCAGCATACCCGTGCCCAGGGTCGGCACAACATAGAAAGGAATCTTGCTGAGGCTGTCGTTGGGGACGAATGGAACGGCGAGCGTAAAAAGCAACGAAAATACATAAAAGATGGTGATGGGCGGAAAGTTTTTGAAGGTGGTCCTCTGATCCCTCCATCCCTCGCTGAGATTGAAGGTCAGATAGAGGAGACCAAGGGCAAGGAAGACTGGACGAAATTCTTGTCAGCAACCGGGCAGTGAAGTTTCCCAAAAGGCGTCTGCAACTTACACTTGATCCAGTTCCCCGTGTATATGAAGATGTTGGTGACGAAGGTATAAGTATCCTTAGTAGAGGACCCAAAAATGAGCGCAACACTGAAAACCCAATGCAGCAGCAGGGCCGCCGACGGCGCATTGAAGGGCCAGTCGCTAGCCCAAAACCTCGAGAAGGGCAGGATGCCCTCCTTCCCAAACTCCTGCTTCACGCGCGGCATGGCGAACGACTGGGCGAAGACGTTCCCAATGGCCGACAGGGCGATCAGGACCGGCATGATCTTAGAAGGAAACACACCGGCACCCCACACCTTCTCGAAGAAGTCGGCCGCCACGACAACCTTCGCATGGGCGATTTGGTCCTTCGTTAGCGCGGCAAAGTAGGCGATGTTCGCCAGGATATACAAGACAGTCACAATCGAGACAGCCAGGGGCGCAGCCCTCTTCAAAGTCCGCGGCGCATCGCGTACCTCGGTCAAGACCTGTTGGCGGGCGTCGCGATTCCCATGTCAGCTAGGTGGTCGGCGAGGGAGACGATGTCATGCGCCCGGGAGGACGGGGAGGAGAGACGGGAAAGGCACGTACGTAGTTGGCATTCTCCCAGCCCCCGTACGAGTACTGGACTTGGAGGAGGGCAAGAGCAAAGCCCGCCGCCGTGCTCGCGCCGCCGGCCGCACCATCGGCCTTCGTGACTACGTCGCCGGGACCGTGGAAGGTAGAGAAGTTCTTCGGTAACTCGCCCACGCCACGGCCCGCAAGAGCGGCGAACCCAGTGCATACTACCAGGCTCAGCAAGATCAGTTTGAAGCCGCCGAGAACATTGCTGATGACGATGCCGGCCTTGGGAGCAAAGGCGTGAATCAGGCACACCACAGTGATGGCTACCACGGCAATACCCCTGTTGAGCCATGATCCGTCTTGGGCCGAGCCGGTCGCTGCGCGGAGGATGTAGCTAGAAAAGCTGATGGAATTGCCCGTCGAGACGGCGAAGAGGACGAACTGGACGGCGAAGATGCAGGTTGCGAGGTAGCGTGGTCTGCGGTATACTCTTTCGAGCTGTGTGGTGTTGAAAGCTTGTTAGTCGAGTCGAGAATGGATTGCGAGTGTGGTTCTGGAGCTTGTCCTTCCAAAACCTGCAGACGGCGGGAAAATGGGACTCCTTACATAGACTTTCTCACCACCTGATCGAGGAAGTGCCGTACCGAACTCGAGGTAGACGAACATGCCGGCTTTCCCCCAATCGCAATGTCAGCAACCCGCATTCGTAGACTCGACCGTTTGTTCGCTTCAAAGACAATGACCGCCACGTACCAAATGTCATTATCCCACCAAGAACCCAAAAGAACATTGTTGCGCCCACTGAATTGGTTCCCTTTATGATGGCCGAGGGTGTGCTGTATATCCCTGTCCCCACCACGCGGTTGATAATGAGAAGTGTCGTCGACCATACTCCGAGTTTGCGATCTGCGTCCATTAGTTCTGTGCTTTCGTCTACAACGCCGCATCAGGGCGGCCGATTCTAGACAGAATCGGCGCCGAATGCAGAAGCGCCGAAGAGAGAGTAAGGACCCCTTCACAAACCTTCGGGGATGACAAAGATATCAAAGTCTTGCTCGCTCATCGTATCGCCGCCGACGGTGCTCGCGAGCGCATTGCTCTTGAAAGTACCCTCCTCGCTGGGGAAGTAGTCATCGCGATCGTCGTGGTAGGCGTTAACCCGCGCCCGGTAGATGGTGGGCTGCTCCATGACTGTCCCGTAGTCGTTCCGCCGGCCTTTGTCGGCTGGCTTTGATTCCCGTGTGCAGTTCGCGGCGAAGAGCAGCTATCGCCGTCGGCCACTTACACGGACGGGATGAGGAGAACGATCAGATCCACCAAATGAAATCACAAATGCCAGCCCTGCGATGACAGTCACGAAATCGCGATCCCGTCGCAATCCAAGCTACTCGGGACGTGGGAGATCAGCAGATCACGAGATGCAAGAGGAGAAAGAAAAGGATCGGTGTGCAAGCAGGAAGCGGAACGCAAGAGCACTTCACGCTCCTCAGCCTTGTTGGCCCCCAGCATCCAAGCAAGCCCAAAATCTAGTGGACGGGGGGGGCTAACTAGCAGTAGGCCAGCAATTGGCAGGGTACTTCACAACATTCCCATCTACTTTCCACCGTCAAGCCAAGATGCACTTACGCCAATAGTGCGGGATGGCGGTGGCTTGTTCCTGGTACCACCCGCTGCTTCGCTGGCGTCCAACACCCACCTTGCCACCCATCCAGCAAGTGGGATGCCGGAAATCGTGACGAGACATGTACGAATAGCTCAATGGTTCGGCGGCCTTAGCGGTGCCGAATGCGGCCAGCCTGGAACCTTGTTGGTCGACCTGCCTAGCCAAAGCCAAGCAGGATGTTAGAAGGGAACCGGGCCAAGGGCCAGGGCCAGGGCCTGGTCCAAGTTCCTCTCCCCGCTTCTTTGACGCGAGGGATTCCCTTCAGGAAGTTCAAGGACCTTCAGCCCCATGTTCCACGGTTTGGGGCCGGCCAATGTGAATTGCAGCCAGCAACAGCCCGACAAGGTCCTGGATGGGCCTTTTTTTGCTGGGGCAGCCGGGCGCGGCAGCAGGCCGCAGTTAAAAACGGCCGCTTGCTGGTTGGACGTGCGTCGCATCCAAGCCTGCGCCGACCAGGCCGTGCCAGCCCCCAAGTTCCAGTTCCGCGTCATGTGCGGATGAGGATGGCGTGCAAAGTTGTGCGTGAGAGATCGCATGTCTGGCCCTGCCAAATGATGTGCTTTTCAAGAAGAGATGGTGGATCGTTGTCAAGAACGTGAGGGGGTTTCCCATGGATGAGAGCACGGACTGAGGATCTGGGAACGGCTGTCAAGCCGTCAATTGTTGCTGCCATCGTAAAAAAATGATGGCTCAGACCTCCCAGAACGTCGCAACCGTTGACACGACTAACCAACCACTCCCCAGAAAATACGAATACACATGCAACCATGCAGAAGGTTGACCAGCAGGCAGAGCCTGTCCTGCATGTCTACCTGCCCTCTCACCTTCTTTTCCCGCGTCTCCGAAGGCAACGCGCCCACCACGTACCTGTGTACTAGCCCAGCCGTTGTTGCAGATCCAAAACGCCCAGTCTTGCAGAATTGTCTAGTCTTTTCAGCTCCAGCTTCACGAACCCTGGCTAGCATGTCTCGCGTGGATTACTTTACTTTAGCGTGTTCTTTTTTTAAAGCTTCGATTAGAAGATTGAATGTGCGAAGGTCCCTTGGGCAGTACATATCCACCATGCAATATCGAGTACGAGTTTTGGCGTCACACGTTTCTACGAAAACATCGAAGACCTTTGTACCTAACGAGGCCGGACAGCGGCATGCCGGTGAGCATGCAAAGATAGTAGCAGCACAATAATCGCTGGCAGGGTCGCTAGCCCCTTCGGCATAGCAGCCGTAGCGGGGTCACAGCACAACAAAGACCAACTAGCAAGCTCTCTTGGAGCGCCCATGCAAGATGGGGCCTAGCATGTCAATGCCGGCCTCGGAGACGAGGGTTGAAGGGTTGCGCTTGCAACCTCCTGACTTGGGAACACAGCAATAAGCTCGTGGACCAAGCAATCTTGGAGTTGAGGAGAGGATAACCCGCAGAACACAGCGAGCCAGGATATGGGGTTCCATTCGGCACCGAACCCCCCTCCCTCCGTTCGCTGCTAGTTGATCGGACCAATGGTGGGATAAGATCCACCACCATAAAAGGTGCGATGAGCTTTCAAGGCTGACAGGCGTTATCCCAGCGCGGATGGGGGAGAGGGGGTCAAAAATCACTCCATTTCCAGCATGTCTGACACATTCGTCACAGTGGGTGCATTTGGTCCTTTGGCGGCCAAGGCTAATTTTACTTCGTGCGGAATAAGGCTTCTGAAGTTAGGTTTTGCTGGAAATGGATTCATTCTTCCTCTCGTCACCTTTTAGCGCAAAATTCCAAACGAATCCTTAATAGACCCCTTTTTGTGGCAATTGTAGGCAATTTTCCCGCGGGTGGTTGAAGGATCTTTACAAACCCATTTTCGGCTTCGAAAGGTCCATCTTGCATTGCAGTTTACGCTCTCGGTATCAGACCCCCGCCCCTCAACCCGCTGTCCTGTCTCAAGATTCCTGGTCTTGCCCGACCTGGACAGACATGGACAGACGTCTTGTGTTTTGCTTGCCCGCCCCCACTGCAATAAGGCTGAAGATGGCCATCTACTCTCTGTGTTGTGGCATGAATGTAGCAGATGTACCCCTCGATCAATGAAATGCATGGGAATTATCAGAAACGTGCCAGAAGTTGTGTATCATTTTCTCTCCCAGAAGTCAAAAAGCAGAGCAGAGGAATGCGGACAAGCCCGAAGATTGGACGCGTGAAGACCCATTGCCGGCCTGCGTCAATCCTGTGAATCCTGATCCTTCGAAAACCTTGGCCCCTTGCAGGCTTGATCCATCACCTGGGTTCTGTCTGTCCCGCCAATTGTCGGTACACCCTCTGGACTGGTTGGCCCCATTATGTCAAGCTGAGCACACGGCCGTTGTTGGCCCGGCCCCGTGAAAGACGTCAACTCATCCCGCCTGCCGTTTCGCTCCATTGGATCGGATGTCTGGACGTAAGCTTGCAGGAAGGTTTATCGCTGCCGCAAGATACTGCCGCCATTGTACTCTTTCCGCTTTGCATTCCGGTTTTGCGATCCCCGTGCGCTCATCGGTTGCGGGTGCTGTCGCGAACCCGTGTCACGGATTCCAGAGGTCTGGAATGTCTGGTATTAATCCCAAAAGATGGTTCCTTGAGAAAATTTACACAAACGCCCGCAGATCAGCGGCTTAGTCTAGGTCGTACTA
>Ga0247774_1001556_pt1 | contig 11522 bp, 10 predicted proteins | sample UWRJL001104B6_FD_179933 | JGI IMG/M metagenome (GOLD analysis project Ga0247774, IMG submission 179933) | Plant litter microbial communities from Arlington Agricultural Research Station in Wisconsin, United States - UWRJ-L001-104B-6 | ecosystem: Environmental > Terrestrial > Plant litter >... | reverse complement strand
GGGTGAACGAGAACGTGAGACAACAAGCCCTCATGGAGGACAACAATGCCACATTCGTCCCGTCCCTGTCCCGAATTTGCATACACTATGGAGTGTCAACAATACTATTTTCCCCTCGAAACGCCCGACCGAGATAGCATACCTGGCTCCTCGACGAGGCCCACTCGCTTCCCGACCTCTAGAGCAGCGAGTTGAAGTGTTGCTTTGACCCCGAGTTCTAGCTTAGGGCTCGTGATGCCATCGCCCAGGGAATTCATCATCTGGAGAAATCTGAGGGCATCGTCTCTATCCGATTTGAACCACGTCATAAAGACGTACGATTTGAGTCCATCCAAGAGGGCGGGCTCTTGCTTGAGCATCGACAACAACCATTCGTGCCATAGTTCAAGAGTCAGCGGTCCGGCCGATTCCTTAAGAAAGCCGTCAGAGGAAGCTTGACGAAGCTGGCTGAGCACAGTTGCGACAAGTTTGCCCGCAACGGGACATATGAAATGGAGCTTCATCCAACTGAATAATTCTCCGAGGAATGTTTTCCAGAGCAGCAGATCTGTGATAGGCAGATGTAGTCCTTTCACGGCCCCATACTCGATACCGACCTCTTCCAAGGAAACAACCGACTTGCTTACGAAACGGTCTAGTACCCGTATTGCAGACTTTGCTAGAGGCTTCGTAGACCGCCCAGCTACAATTCTCAGAAGGGTGACTACGACTGACGTCTTGATGGCATCAGCGACCACCTTGTTCGGGTTTCGTAGTATCAACTCGACTATCAAATCCAGAATGAGACGCAAAGAGCGCCCCGAGTCCACTCCGTTTCCGTCAAAGTACAGATCGAGGAGTTTCTGGCCTTGCTCCTCTGAGTAGGCCCAACCGCGAAGCGGCTTCGACTCTGACCTGGCACAAAGCTCGACAAATCCGCATAACTTTATTCTAGCCTTGTTAGGGGTGATTCTCGGCTGCCCATGCCCAGATATAAGCTCCCCGAAGATTTGAGAAGCGGCCCTGAATGTGTTAGCGTGACGGCCAACAGCTGAACAAATTGTCCACCTACAATATTTGCTCAGCGGCAGATTGAGCCTCGAGCCACGTGACAAGGTCTCGACTACTCGACCCTCCAATATCCATTACGTTGCAAAGGTGAATCTGAGGATTTCTTTTTCATTTGCCACGATGCTTGTTGCAGTGGGTCGAATAACCTAGTCTCGAGGCAAAAAGATGCTTTCGTAAAGTATCGATGCTTCCTTTCGTCCCTGTAGGCTCTATACTCACTGGTTTGCCGTAGGCTGCCAATCTCGTTCCGAATCCGCCACTAATATTTTCATTGGCACCGAGGACTTAGATGCTGCATGGTAAACCGCTGCGAGGCTTTGAGGCCTGATAGCAGCAAAGCTTACCGCGTTAGCTGGATAGTGGTCACGTGAGAAAAATTTGCCCTACCCTGGTGGGTTGACCGACCCCACCTATCCCCACCCCTCACCAGTTTTTAATGCACCGCTAACCCCCCAGATCCTTCTCGACTTCAGCTAAACCATAAAACGGAAAAACCGCCTGACGTTCGTCTACGAACAACATCGACCTCAAATCCGATAGTACGCGACGACCAGATCTTCAACTTCAGAGTTTTTGATACTGGGAGACAGTCAAAATGTCCAAGATCACTGTCGCCAACGTGCGTACTCAGGTTGGGGAGCTTCTCGAGTACTCCCTCAATGAGAAGAAGCGAAACTTCCTCGGTTCGTCCTCTGTTTGTATAAGATATTATCAGTAGGTTACTAACAGTTCACAGAAACCGTCGAGCTCCAGATTGGCCTCAAGAACTATGATCCCCAGCGCGACAAGCGTTTCTCTGGCACAGTTAGGCTGCCATCCATCCCCCGACCGAACATGAAGGTCTGCATCCTCGGCGACCAGCACGACATTGATCGAGCCAAGCACGGTGGCATCGACTCGATGTCGGTCGATGACTTGAAGAAGCTCAACAAGAACAAGAAGCTCATCAAGAAGCTGGCCCGCAAGTACGACGCCTTCATCGCCTCGGATGCCTTGATGCGACAGATCCCTCGTATTCTGGGACCCGGTCTCTCTAAGGCTGGCAAGTTCCCCACGCCTGTCTCGCACACCGACGACCTCGGCGCAAAGATTGGCGAAGTCAAGTCCACGATAAAATTCCAGCTGAAGAAGGTGCTGTGCATGGGTGTCGCTGTCGGCAACGTGGGCATGACGCAGGAGCAGCTGGTCGCCAATATCATGCTGGCTATCAACTACCTGGTTTCTCTGCTGAAGAAGGGCTGGCAGAACGTTGGTAGTCTCACCATCAAGGCTAGCATGTCGCCGCCTCGCCGACTCTACTAAGCGACGGTAATTATCAGCCTCAAGTCATAGTCACTGGCATGATGATCCTATCCTGCTGATCACTCATTCCATTGATATCACCTCGGATCGCCTTGCACGGCCGCTCAGAGCAAGAGATTATTCTCGTGGGGTTTAACTAGTTGTCCGTAGGCACAATAGGGAACGAGACTAATCAAACATTTCCAAAATATTGTACCCCCTACGACCATGGATACAGTGTCTCAAACGATCAGCACGTGATTGCGATGTGTATCAAAGAATCAAGATGGAAATGCGATTGTATTTTCCTGCTTGCCCCGTAGGCTCTGAAGTGATTGTTGATACAATATGATCCTGCTCAGCAAGGAAGTTGCTTGAATGCAAGCTATAATAGGCGGATATGTTCAATGTTCGGACAGCTGATTTGATGAGTGGTCAAACACAAAGGAAGCATCCAGCAATCTCACGAATGCACGTGGCCTAATATTAAGGATTTTGTCCCGAGGTGATAAAGGGCGATCGCAATCCCAACTACCATGGAACAGAGAGCTCGTTCGGCAAGCTCATTGTCAGCATCAGTGCTCAGATTAAATACAGAAAGGGTTAAGCAGCATAGGAGGAAATATTACTGGTGGTACGTACTAGTGCACTAAAATTTATGTTCCCCTGAATGCTTCCAGTCCTGATAGAATGATTCTGCAGGTCCGAGTAATATCGCGTCCAGTTAGATGCGGAACCAGTCAGATCCAAGAGCTGCAAACCACAAACGACCTTCATGCAGCAGCCAGGCACTTGTGCGCTTGTTTGCTGGGAACCGTAAATTACAACGACTGCCACTCTTCCTCGGTACAGTGTGTACGTCAATCCATAATCAACTAAGTCAAGCGCACGAGATACCCCGAGGCTTCGTGTACTCCCCCACATTTACGTCAGAGGGACCACTTCCCGCGTTGTTTCGATTCAGTCAAGATCTGCCGGCCCTGGACTCGCATTATCGCTGCTTGATGTTTTCCGTCGTGCCATTTCTCGAACAATCTCCCACAAGGACGTCGAGGACAGCCTCAAAAACGATTCGTGGCATACTGCGCTGCCAAGACCCCACGCCACTGGGTCGTCGGAGAAATTCGTCCCTGGCTGCACCTCTCGGCATGCCACGATGATATGAAACAATACCACGATGAGATCCACTCAACTCGGCTCGGTGTGCCACCTCCATTTTGCCCCGATGCCCCGCCGGACCCGAAACCAAGTATTTCTGAGCCAGGCCACTGTGCCGGAAAGGTGGATGGAACAGCGGCTGGCGGCGAAGTGGTTGCGTGGTGGTGTGTCCCACACAATTCTCGAGCAGTTGCAGGCGGCCTGTTTCACATCTCATGCCCGCCCACCAAAGCGAGAAACACCAGATACCCGAAAGCCACTCTGATTCGCCAACGCCACATCCGCAACGCCCAATCAAGCAAATCTGCCTTCGAGAAGCCCCATCCTTCCAAGCCGCCCCCCCTGTGCATGTTACCCGTGGAGTCAAGGCCGGCACAGCACTTTTATCTCAGTCCCCAGACCCAAGGCTTTGATTGCCTAATACGTTAGCATGGCAATTCAAATCATCGCCAGGCACAACCAGGGCGGCAGGGCCAGGGGTAGGGGTTCTGGCAGCGGGCGGGGGTTTGACAGTGGCCACGGGCACGGGCGGCATGTATGCCCGATGTCTGCTTTCTTTCCCATCAAAAAGACCGGGTGAAGTTGTCACACGCAATTTCCTGGCCAGTCGTGACATGAGGTTCCTTGAGACGGGGGACGACATGTGTTGCTTGCTCGTGGAGAGCCGATTTGCAGGTACTACTGGCAACAGGCGGTATTTACTATTTACTCGACCGTGACCCCGGACGGCAGGCCGATCGCCATCGCATCAGATTCTCTTTCCATACATTCCCGCGGCGCAGAGACGTAGATCGTTCCTGCAGGCAGGCTTTTTTCCTTTCGTTTCTGCCGTCTACTACCTGTGGCAGTGGACAGTTTGGCTTTTCGGCGTCTCTTATATGCTACTAGTGCCTCGGTGCTTAAATCATCTCACCCTAGCCAAGGGCGCTACGTCGACGACGGCCTGCATTGCCGGCCCCGAATCGAAAAGAACCCAACTAGGACAGAGGGGAGGAATGCCGTCGTGATACCTCTTCAGAGACTGATAATGGCTTCCCAAAATGCATCAGAACCCCAAGCAGGCGGCGGTCGGGGTGGCCCGCCGGGTGGCCATGGCGGAGGCGGCCCCGAGGAAGCTTTGGCAGCCATGGAGAACCTGGCTCTCTCCAAATATCTCATCATCACCGTTGGCGGTATGTGTGCTGTTCTCTTGGCCTGGAGGATTGGTATACTTGTGCAGAGGCACATCCGGACAATCGCTTGCCTCAACAACGGGAAGCAGCAGTATTTCACTATTGCATCCCCGAAGCTCGCCTTCTTCAAGAGGAGCATCCTGTATGCGCCGATATTTCGAGTAAGGCACAACCGGGAAATACAGCTTAGCTCTGCCGTCAATGTTGGCACCCTTCCGACCCGATTGGAGCTGTTTCTGCTTCTTGGCTACTTTGCCACCAACGTTGCTTTTTGCCTGGTCAATGTCGACTTTTCCAAGTTTGAATCTGCGGCTAGGGGCTTCCGTGATCGGACAGGGAACTTGGCAATCATCAACATGGTAACTCACCGTCCTCCTCCCGCGCCATCGGCCGGCGTCTCTCAATGTGCTGGGAATACTGACGCTAGATAGATCCCCCTTTTCTTGTTCGCAGGAAGGAATAACCCCCTCATTGGTCTTCTCGCCATCTCGTTCGATACCTTCAACCTTGCCCATCGGTTCATGGGTCGCGTGGTTGTCCTGGAGGCGGCTGCTCACTCGGTTGCTCATCTGATGCTGATGGCACAGACGAAAGGGGGTTGGGACGCTTCATTCCAAACGGTTTTTAGCGTGCCGTACATGATGTTTGGATTCATAGTATGAGACCCCCCCTCCTCCAACTTCTCCCTGAGACTCTCTCTAATCCTTGATGACATGATTCCAGGCAACGTGCGCCTTCATTGCCATCTCCATTCAAGCCGCTAGCCCTGTGCGCCATGGATTCTACGAGATTTTCAAGATGTTTCACATTGGGCTTGCGGTGCTATCCCTGGTTGGGCTCTTCTATCACCTTCAGCTAAAGGGCCTTCCTCAGGTAAAATACCTGGGTATCATTATCCCTTTCTGGGTGGTGGACCGAATATTCCGCATTGGCCGACTTCTCTACGCCAACCTCGGGAAAGGGGGAACTCGAACCGAGGTGGAAGCACTGCCTGGATCGGCATGTCGAGTAACGGTGACTCTGGCACGCTCTTGGAGCTTCCACTCAGGGCAACACGCTTACTTGTATATGCCGTCAATTGGACTCTGGCAATCGCACCCGTTCTCGGTCGCGTGGACAGAAGAGGCAACCGATACGTCTTCGATGGAACTACCGACGTCCCGGGATGACAGCATCTTGTCGGCATCGAAAGCCCGCATCTCGTTCATCGTACGCGCGAGGACAGGCTTCACAAACTCTTTGTACAACAAGGCGATCAAGAGCCCGGATGGCAAGTTCAATACTACCTGCTTTGTCGAGGGACCGTACGGCGGATTACAAGGCCTTTCCAGCTACGGGACAGTGGTCCTCTTCGCAGGCGGCGTCGGCATCACTCACCACGTGCCCTACGTTAGAGAGTTGGTGGCAGGCTACTCAAACGGGACCGTGGCGACAAGAAAGGTCCTGCTCGTCTGGGCCATCCAAACCCCAGAGCACCTCGAGTGGATCCGGCCCTGGATGACAGCCGTTCTAGCGCTGGAGGGACGTCGCGAGATTCTACGCATCATGCTCTTCGTCAGTCGACCACAGTCGACCAAGGAAATACACAGTCCATCGGCCACGGTCCAAATGTTCCCCGGCCGACCCAACGTAGAGACGCTCCTAAGTAATGAGGTGGAGAATCAAGTTGGCGCAATGGCTGTGTCGGTTTGTGGCCCAGGGTCGTTGTCGGACTCGGTTAGGAAGGCAGTTCGCCGACATGGAGGAAGCATCGACTACGGTAAGTTGTAACCTCCAGCATGAAACTTTTGCGCCAACATCTTGTACTAACATAGATATCATCACAGTTGAGGAAGCATTTTCTTGGTAAATTCTTTTAAACCATATACCATTAGCGAGGCGAACTGGCGTTTGGCAAAGTGTGTGTCAAGCTCATTGCTTAGATTTGGCGTTATTAATGGATACTCGGGCGATTTTATTTCCAATTCTATTTTTCTGTCTATGCAACCTCCAAATACTTTTCCAAAACTCCTACCATGGCATGGGACTATTTCATCCTTTGTAGACGTATACGAATCGTGATAACCAACCCAAAGAGACTAACCTGAAAACAGCTTCCTCCTCTAACGCCGAAGCCATGCACACCTAACCAATGCTCTCTTGCAAAATATCACCAAACATCATCCTCACTGGACAACTCAATGTCCCATACCACCCGCCGCTGCTTCTGATGCGTTGCCCTGCCTGGCCTGGACGTTTCCCCCTTGCCCTCTCTCGCCTCTGTTAGGTCTCGTACCGGCCCTTGCGCGTTCGCTTGTAGTGAAAGCAAAGGTCGCCGTCTTCGACCTCTTGACTCACATGCGGGTGGAGGCATCTCTCTAACTGTGGGAATGTTTGGTTTCTCCGAGCACTCCAATCGGGACGGCATGACTCTCGTCTTCCTACGTGGACTAAGCGGGGCTTCCCGGACAGAGCTGTGTTTCCGTAGTTTTGACTTGCCCGCTGCCTTGACTGCGGGTGTGCGGACCACCCATTCGCTGATGCCCTCGTCCCATCTGTATCCCGAAAACAACGTTTCCGATGAGATAGCCTCGAAGCCGCCGGATCCGTGCCTCTGCGGTTCGCCGGGCAGGCTCTCTGCAAAGGATAGATCCCTGAGATCGCAGGTCTTCTGGGCAAGAAGAAAAGCTCCGTCCATTTTGATGGTCGTAATCGATCGACCCGCCAGCCTAATGCCTGACATGGTGTCGCAGATGGTAGCGAGGAAGCCGTGGGAGGGCTGCGTGGAATCTCGACCGCAGAGTCGGGCGACGCCGGAAACCAGTGACGCGACGGCGTGGTATTGTTTGTCACCGGCATGGCTTGAGTCCATGAGTTTCAGGGCTGTGGACGAAGAGCCCTTTGAGGCCATAATTGTAGCCATTGCTAATAGATGTGCCGGTGTGTTGTTGCTCAGCGTCCCCTTCTTCCACCACGCGGCCAATGCCTGATCGAGGATGAACAGGACTCGACTCCGCATGGAAGGCTTCTCGGTCAGATAGCCTATTGCCGCCGTGGCACTGAGGACTTGAATGAGACGTTGCTCGGGAGGCGGAAGGCTCGGCGGTTCGGATGTGGACATGTTGCTGAGAGATGCAAGTGCTGCCGCAGCAAACGCGCTCGCCCCAGGACAGCTGACTTCGGTTGCCAACGACCTGATGAGTGCCCGCCACAGGAACAGAGAGCCTTTCCTGAGCAACCAGTCCCCGGAAATATTGCCCTCTAGTAGGAGACGAGCCAACACTTCGTACACCATATTCCGCTGTCTGGGGTGATGGCAAAACCCGTCCACAAATTGAAGAACCTCTTCACACACCTGGGAGTCCTCCAATGCGCCACGGTTTTGCCCGTGTCCAAGGTGGTATGTCAGAATGGATTCGAGCAAGCCGGCCGCCTCATCAAGGCACTGCCAATGAGCGGCGATGGTTACCATGGTCGCGGAAACTGGGACGCTGAAGCATCCGCCGTCGATTGCTTCCCGAATCATCAATACCGCATGAGACCGCACCATTTCCGCCAGCAGTTGGCACCCCAAACCGAGCCCCGGAAATGCCTCGAGTTCGCTGTACATCTCAAAAGAGACGTTGGGCGCATCAAGGGTAGACCTCTCCCTCAGCCTTTCAGCCTCTTCTTCCTCTAATTTCTCTTGCTGCCTCACCAGTGCAGGCGCCTGACGCATACACATTGCCATCAAGGACTTTCTACCATGTGAGCCCTTAAGCGCAGCATGCCGAAAGAGGGAATCAAGAGCCTGAAGGAGTCCTTTCACATCCTGCCACTGTCCCGGCAGTACCCTCGATTTGCTTTCGAGGAACCGCAGTGCTTTCGCTAGGTGTTCGTCGCCAACTCCTTTGCCTCTGGCCGGGATCGGATTCGGGGGCGGGCAGGGGGATGACGGAGGGCATCGAATGTTCCGTATTACAGGCGTGGCAATGAGAAGGCTGCCTGGTGTTTCTGGCCGTCGTGCCGGGCATTGTGTTTTTCGGGGAGGAGTGCTGTCAGTGTTGGAAGCCAAAGGATCCAGGCAGGTGGTTGGGGCAGGGCGTCGCTTTCTCTGCGAGTAAGTTACCCGCATTTTCTTGGAATTTGGTTCATTTTGGTCGTTCTTATTATTTGTTGCCTGGCGTTTTACGGAGATTTGAGGATGTCTGGTGGTCCCTTTTGGTTCTGAGCTCAATTTCTTCTCGGCAGGCTCATTGGATGCTTGAATAGCTTTGATTCGTAACTGTATTGGCCTAAGCAAGCGATGACATTTTGCTGTGGTCCAAGATGATACGTCGGTACACCTAAAATTATTCTCGTAAAGCCCAGGACGGCGAATCCAAGTTGCTCCTGGATTGGTTTCCATATTAGTCTGTGAGCTGCGATTCCGCGGTTTCGCGAGGCGCTCTCGGGAGTCAAGCAGCCCGAAACGAACGGGATACTGATGATTTAGTATCAAAAAGGAGAGCAAAAATAATGGGAAATATGTAAGAGGGTAGTTATGCACAATCCAACCGTGGTTAATCGTGAGCCACTAATACGGACGTGGACATGGCGGAGCGTGACCGCGGTCGAGGAGTTCCAAACAATTTTCCGTTTTGGGCTAGCTCGGTTGCTAGGCGGCAGGCTACGTGCATGACATAAACGCCTCGGCGCTAGAAATTTCGGGACGTGGCGGTACCAATCCAGCATTTTCGGGTGTTGTCGCAGAAAACGCTGCTGATACGAAAGGAGAAAGCGAAGAACAAAGATCTGATCTTCATGATATGACATGAAATGCACAAAAAAATTGGCAAAATGAATTCCAGCATGACGGTCTTGAAGCGCTGTCCGAGACAATTGGCAAAGGCGACCCTGCTGTGGGAAAGCTAGTAGTGTTAGACCCGAAGTTTGCCGACAGGACGCGGCGAACTCGGGCCAGCTCCCGGACCAAGATAATTTTTTTTTTTCCCTTAGTGCCTCAAAGAAACGGTACGAACTTGCGAATCTCTAAAAGTTCATTTCAGCAGTTTTCGATCTTCCAAGTCCCACCAACGTCAATTGATCGCAAATCACTGTCATTACCTTTCTCATCTTCAAAAAGGGGCCGGGTCTCTGTAATTCCATCTCAGTATAGGACCCGTATGCTCTTTAGTGTTCGCCCTAGAGGACCACGACCACCACGACCGCCACGACCGAACAGCGCTGTTACTCTCGTCGCCGGTCCACGCAAAGCGCGAAGGAAGTAGAAGCAATGGCCCCATCACCGCAAGGTATGCGTCCCTGCATGTGCTTTGCCTCTGTAAGAAATTCAGCTAACTATTTCTGAATTCAGAAGAGATTGTAGCTGATGCCGTTAACCCGGCTGATACCCCGGCCCAACCAGATACCGCTGTAGATGGGGATCAGGACGGCGAGAATGCCGCCGATAGTGTGTCACACCCAGGCTCCTCGATACCGAAATCCTAGCAGAATATGATACTGACCTGGGCTTGAAGCGGTTGTGACGCTCTCTGTGTCTCTGCCACATGGACAGGATAAGGTTCAGCTGCAGGTAGGCATCACGAGTCCTCTGTGACACTCAATATCTAACGGAGGAAGCAGGTTTCGTCTCAAGAACAAGTCCACGAGATCAGACAGTCCATAATCGACCAGCCGGATGCCTTTCGATATACTTGCTTTCACCTCGAGCATGATGGCAAGCGGGTCAATGATTTTCTCCCCCTGTCCGACATTCCCGGACTCATTGAGAAGCCCGAAGTACAGCTGGTGGAAGATGCATACACAGAGAGAGAGGCACGGTTGCATTTTGTGCGCATTCGGGAGCTGATTGGAGCTGCGGGAGATCGCAGCGACATTGCCCATGGCATCCTCCCGGGGATTTCATTGCTGGATGAAGTGTCTCTGTCGGCCCAGGCTGCCGCAGATAGCCAGTCCTCGTCGTCCCCAGTTCAGGACCACGAGTTTTTGGCAGTACCTCCGTTGACAGCGTTGGTACCGGAAGCGGCTCAGACTCGACCAAAGACGGTGAAGTCTTTGTCGCTGTCCCCCTGGCATCCGCCTCCATGCCACCTTCGCCAAAAAGGACACCTCTTGTATCTTGTTGTCACCACAAACGAAGGAGAACAGTACCAGATCACATCCCATGTTGGTGGTTTTTATGTGAACAAATCCTCAAACTCCAAATTCGATCCGTTTCCTCGACCCCCACCGAAGAACCAGGGTGACCACTCCCTCTTCACCCTGATTGGCAGCATCTCTTCTTCCTTCAACGAGGCGCTCGCCGACTTTTACCAGCAAAACTGCCGCAAGGATCCTTTGGCTGGCTTCCAGATAACGCATGCGCTCCCTTCAGCACCATGGGCTGTTCCACCAACTGCATCGTCGCACTATCTTCACGTGCCCGATCTCAGCAGATCACAAGAGACGTATCTTGTGGGCGGGCTCGAGAATGCGGACACGCTTAGAGATTGGAATGAAGAGTTTCAATCTGCACGGGAACACCCCAAGGAGTCTGTACAGGACCGTGTCTTCCGCGAGCGGCTGATATCCAAGCTTTACGCCGACTACGTCGATGCTGCTACCAGGGGCGCAATGCTCGTAGCGCGAGGGGAGGTGCCCGCCCTCAACCCGACGGAGTGTCCCGACGCTCAAATCTTCGTTTACAATAATGTCTTTTTCTCCTTCGGGGCCGACGGTGTTGGAACGTTTGCGTCAGAAGGTGGAGATGAGGCCGCTCGAGTCGCCACTGGCAAGGACGCCGCTGGTGTCCAGCTAGTGAACCAGCTCGACATCGACGGCCTCTACACTGCAACCACGGTGGTTGTGGATTACATGGGCAAGCGCATTATCGGCCAAGGCGTCGTCCCGGGTATCTTCAAG
>Ga0247774_1001554_pt1 | contig 11538 bp, 10 predicted proteins | sample UWRJL001104B6_FD_179933 | JGI IMG/M metagenome (GOLD analysis project Ga0247774, IMG submission 179933) | Plant litter microbial communities from Arlington Agricultural Research Station in Wisconsin, United States - UWRJ-L001-104B-6 | ecosystem: Environmental > Terrestrial > Plant litter >... | reverse complement strand
TGACTGGGCGTTTATCATGCGTACAGGGACGATGGTGCCCTATGCAGTGCGGCGGACTCGATCGCACTTAATGCGCTTTCACAAGCTGTACGATGAAGTGAAAGAAGGCAAAGTCGATTCCGGTTGGTTGGAGAAGGTAGAAGAGATAGATAACATCTTTCCCGAGATTAATTATCGCGTTTATCGATCGCTTTAACGCAGTTATATTGCTCCTTATTGCTCGTTCCCAGGCTCTGCCTGGGGACGCATTCCCGGAGGCTGTGCCTCCTCATTTTCTCCCCAATCGACGAGGCAGATCCTCTGGATATCGGTTCCCGGGCAGAGCCTAGGAACCAGTTATTAATATAATTAATATTACCCCTTTTTTGCCGCCCTTCTCTTCCACCACAAACCCATTCCCGCAGCCACAAACGTACCAGCCACAGTCATCGGTTCCGGTACAGGTTCATACTCATAAATTGCACTAACTGCAACATCAGCCGACACCAGACCCCCAAAACTTCCCCTAACAGGATTCCCCTGAATTTGAGTAAAACCCGTTGTCACCAAACTTGCGATAAAAGTATCACCATCGCAGCCGCTTAACGCACTCAGAGACTGCTGCGAATTATAATCCTTTGACACACTACCCGAAGCCGCACCGCTAACACTTCCCGTACCGCCACTAGCAATCTTCGTTTCCGGCGGACTCGCCAAAACACTCAAAGTCAAATTCGGGTCAACTTTTAGCAGCGGAATATTCACAGCAATACTTGCATTAGTTGTGGCTGTTCCCATAAAATCTCCCGTCAAAGGAGTAATGCTGACACTGTTATTAACAGTAGACTTAACAGTAACATAAGCTTTTAATAGCGTTCCCAAAAGCGAATTAAACTTGGGCAAAACTACATTCGTGCTGCTATTTAACGGCTGCGAACCCAAATTCACAGTGTAAGTTTGAGTAAGAGTAGCCGCTTGTGCAGAAAAACATTGACTGACAACTGCAAAACTCAAACTTCCGCTAACAATTCCCAACTTTTGAGAAACATTCATTTCGATAAACTCCTACAATAATAAAGTTGCATTTTATGGCACGGGCGTCCTGACCGTGAGATTACTCCGAGCCCGAAGAATTAGTATTATTGAACCGCGAAGACGCGAAGGACACGAAGGAAGAAGAGGAAGAAGAAGGAAGAAGTAGATAATCTTCTACCTGAGTAATCGTGGCACGGGCGTCCCGCCTGTGATTAATCTGCGGTTAAAAACTCGAAACCCGCAAAACTAAATTGCCCAGCAAGGACGCTAAATAACTCAAAACCCAAACAGTATAAAGTATACTCAAAGGCGCGTAAGCTGCCAAAACCCATTGCGTTTCCGCTGCTTCTTCAATCTCCTCCCTCCGCAACAAGTCCACATAAAAATCAAAGGATCTTTGTCGCAGATTGTTAATGCCCGTTCCAGCTACTAATAAATAATAACCGTCAAATCTATTCAACGGATTCAAATTAATTGCGACTGTCAGCAAGGCGGCTACCATCAACAAATAACTAATTTGATAGCAAACCGGATTTGACTGAGAAAACAGCCACATCCAAACAGCAAATGCCCAAATTGTTACTTGGATTAATACTCCGGCTGCTACTACTAAAACCCGCTGTTTTCGCCTGACTAAACTGTATTGATCGGTTGTATCTGTGTAACATCCGGGGATGAAACACATAAACAACAATCCAATTTCTTTAACTATGCCGCCGTAGTGTTTGAGTGTGAAAGCATGACCTAGTTCGTGCAAAGCTATTACCAGCATTGTCAGCAAAATAAATTTGAAAATAGTGTCATTTTTTGCGGCTATCCACAACTGCTGATGTGAGGCTGCGACTTCGGCAGAGGAAGCCAACCACACTGCTACTGAGGAAGCGATGAAAGCGCACAGGAAAAAGCCAAATTCCCAGGTCCAAATCCAGCGGAATTTGTCGATGTGCTGCGATAGCCAAACATCGGGATTTACTAGGGGAATTGTGAAGGATAGCAGGTTAAATTTGCTTTTGGGCGGTTTGGTTCCTTCTAGCATTCCTGCTTGTGCTAAGTCTCTCAAGAGATTTTGCACGTCTTCTAAATCGAGGTTGTATTCAGCGAGAATATTAGTTATTGGCTGTTGGCTTAATTGCAAAATTACCTGTTTGTCAAAGTCGTCAACTTGAATACAGGTAATGTCTTCGGGATTGCGAAGTATCCAATGACCGTCGGGATGTGGTATCCACTGCACCGCTGATTTGAGTTGCATGGTATGGTAGAAGGAAGAAGGAAGAAGGAAGAAGGAATTACGCGTTTTAGGCGGAAACTCGATCCCCCCTAGCCCCCCTTAAGAAGGGGGGGACAAGAGTGTTCGTAAAGTCTCCCAAAACATCGGGGGAAGTGTGTTCGTAAAGTCTCCCAAAACATCGGGGAGAACAAGAGAATTTACTCAAAGTCCCCCTTTTTAAGGGGGATGCGAGGGGGATCTAGATTTTCGGATCGACCAGGGGGAACTGTGTGTGAGTCTTATTGAATTGTCTTGAATCGATCGCCCTATTCTGTTTGTATATTTCCTCCGCTGCGTTTTTGAGCATTTCGAGCCGCCCTAAGTCTTCCTGAAAACGGAAAGTTTAAAGGATAAATTTGCCCCTGTTTCCATGAAGCAGGGAAGTATTTAAGTATTTTGTGAAGAAGCTTTAGTGATATTTGTTTGGGCTTTAGACTTTAATCCAAATTTCACCTTGGTGTTCATATTATCAGAAAGCCGAAAAAAAGCAAGTGTAAATTATAACTATTTTAGGAATTACGCATTGTCCACCTGTCATTGCGTGGGAAACGAGCGTGTAGCGGATATTTCTGGTTGAGGCGGGGATTGCTATTCCCTTGCAAGGCGTAAATCATAATTAAGTTGTCAGAAAAAAGTTTACATAAACTTTACGATCGCAAATAGAAGTTGGGTGTATGATAACGGTGTGAAAAAGCAAAAAATCAGAGAAATTACGGATTAACAAAGTATTTGTCCGATCGCCCGCGTGACCGTTAGCAAAGCGCGGCAGATGTAAAGCGATCGCCTATACAGAAAATTTGTTAAGTTTGCGTAAATTATCAAATAAACAGAAATTTTTGACGATTATTGAAAAATCCTTGTCAACAAAGGATTGGGGTTGAATGTCGGAAGGCATTTAATTAAGTTGTTGCGATCGAATTCATATTAATCAGGGTGCAAAAGTTATGGGCTGGCTAAATTGGGGTGGCAAAAAACGCAAACAGGCTCAAGGTTTTGGCAATTCCAAGCAGGGGAAAAGCCGGAAACGGCGAAAAACTTTTATATTAGAAAAAATTGTGACTCCGAGTGCGGGGGTTGGGGGTTGGCTGCAAGATTTTGACACGCTGCATCAGTTATTGGGTTCTTGGTCGCTGTCAGATTTACATTTACCTAATTTCTTGGCTGATAGCGGTGTTTGCCCGATCGACCCTTCTGCACCAACTAACAATCTACCGCCGCTGATTGATTTTGACCCGCTGGGTCTGTACCATGATGGGATTGCCACTCAAACTCCTTACAATCCGGGGGGTGCGTTTGAGACTTTGCCAATTGCTGTAATTCCTCTCGATCCGTATTCGCCGAATCCTAACAATCCGAATGCAATCCGTCAATTGCTAGATTTTCCTTTGGCCGATCAGCCGTTGTTGGGGTCGATTGATACTGGTGTGAGTGCGGATAGTCCTTATTTGAATTACGCAAATATTAAGAAGGGCCGCGATTATGTGGGCGGGGATGACAATCCGTTGCTGGAGCCTGGGGAAGGTAGCGAGCACGGTACTTTTATGTTGGGGATTATTGATGCAATTAATAAGACTGCGCCGAAATGGGTGGGAAGGGCGATCGATTCTGGGAGATGGGCTGATTCTTTGGTAGAGTTTGTGGATGCTGCGAAGGCTTCTGGACAGAAAAATGCGATCGCGAATCTCAGTTTGGATTTGACTCAGAAGAATCCTGACGGGAGTGTGACAACGCGCTATGAGTTGACTCCAGCAGAAAGAAGTGCGATCGAATATGCGCGGCAAAATGGGGTAATGCTGGTAGCGGCGGCGGGTAACGACGGCGGTGTGATGTCGGTTTTGGGTCAAGCTTCTCAGGAATTTGATAATATTTTTACGGTTGGGGCTGGGGATATTAACGGGCGATCGATCTATTCTAGTTTTGGTCGCGGTTTGGATATTTTGGCGGATGGCGGCACGACTGAACACCCCGGTTTATCGACTGTGGGAAATGATTTGGGCACGATGGCGGGGACTTCGGTAGCGACGGCTAAAGTTGCGGGGGCGGCTTCTTTGGTTTGGGCGGCAAATCCTGCTTTGAACTATCGCCAAGTGATGCAGATTTTGGAGTCTACGGCGAGGGATTTGGGGCCGTCTGGGTGGGATGATGAGACGGGTTTTGGGTTTTTGAATACGCTGGCGGCGGTGGATTTGGCGAAGAAAACGATGCCGGAAGTTTATCAGCCTACAGATTTCGGGACACCGACAACTTGGGGCGGTGAAGGGAAGGTGACACCTAGTGAAAGGGCAGTTAACTTTAACGGGGCAATAGATTGGGGTAAAACTTCTGTACAGAATAACGCAGGGGTAAATCTACGTTCTGGCCCTGGAACTGGCTATGACATTTTAGGCAGGATAAGTTCTGGCGATACACTGGAATTTGACAGTCAGACTGAAGGTGATTTCGTCAACGATCCCAATGGTGAAGGTAGTAGTAGCACTTGGTATCACTTAGCTGATGGTAGTGGCTGGATGTCTGGTTTGTATGTGCAATATCTTGGTGAGATTGCCTCACCGTCACCCTCTCCCGATCCTTCACCGTCACCCTCTCCCGATCCTTCGCCGTCACCCTCTCCCGATCCTTCACCGTCACCTTCTCCCGATCCTTCACCCTCACCTTCTCCTAATCCTTCACCGTCACCTATTAGTACATTTTCGCAGATTGTTCAGGATGTTGGCTATGTGCATGATTTAGGATATTTGCGAGTGCGGAATGGCCCTGGAACAGATGCTAGTGGCTATCAACAAGTGGGGACTGTTTCTCCCGGTAACACGCTGATTTTTGATGGTCAAACTCAAGGGGAAAGTGTTTACGATCCAGCTTTAGGAGAGAGCACAACTTGGTATCGCTTAGCTGATGGTAGTGGATGGGTGTCTGGTTTGTATATGGGTGCGGCATCAACTCCAACGCCTTCTCCTTCACCATCACCTACGCAGCTAAATCCTTTTGATAATGTGCGTCAGATGTTCTTGGATGCGGCGAGACAGTATCCGCAAGTGGGGAATGCGATTACTGATGTACAGGATCAGGGCGGCGGTGTCTTCCGTCAGGAGTTTGAACGGGCGATTATGATCTGGAATGGTCAGCAAGTGACCGTTTATGAGACAAAGGGGCGATCGGCTTCGACAACTTCCCCGTCTTCTACGCCTAAGACTGTTGGTAACAACGGAGCTCCTTTACTGCAAACTGTAAACGCACAATATTTCCTTGAGCGCCCTCAGTTTTACACTACAGGTAATCTGTTCTTTCCATATAATGCACCTGTAAGTGTTGGCGGTACGGGTGGATTAGCAGCTAATTGTACCTGGTATGCTTCTGGTCGAGTAAAAGAGATGGGCGGTAGCCCAGAAGCTCTGAGTAGTATGCTTGGCAATGCAGGGACTTGGGGAAATAATCTCAGTAATAGTTCGCAGATTGTTTATCAACCTCAAGTTGGCGATATTGCTGAGTGGACTAGAGATGGTCATGTGGCTGTAGTTGAGCAAGTTAACTCCGATGGTTCAATCGTAATTTCTGAGTCTAATTATGCTGGGATATTACACCATATTCGTACTATCTATCCCGGTCAGGTTGGAGTTCAGGCTACTGGGTGGCCGGAGCGTTTTATTCGGGTTCCTAAGAATGGTAGTACAGGAAATATTAGCCCTAAAAAAGAGCTAATTCGTACTGGAGTAGGAGAGAAAATTAAAGGGAAGAAAGCTGTTGGTAATGAAATTCAGAACGGTGACATTATGGTAGATACGGTGCAGTACATATATAATGCTTGGTATCGAGGTCTTATCCGATATGATGTTGCTAAGTTTTTGACAAGTATTCTAGCTACTGAATCTCATGGCGGTAATTGGAACGATACAAATGGTGATATGCTTGGGGCTTTTCAAATTGATTACAAGTGGATTAAAGAGCAAGAAAATATTAGCAAACAAGATTTCTTAAAGAACAAAGATACTCAACTCACGCTGGCTCAGAAACTTTATGATAAAAAACTTTGGACTATCGATCAAATTGAAGGCAACACGGATTATGGAAAAAGGCTAGGATACACCACAGAACCAGAGCAAACGCCTTTGGCGGAATATTTTAAGGATAAGACTACACTCTACAAGGTTGCCTATGCTTGGATAAATTTGGAAGGAATAGATGGAAACGGTACTAATAGCAAAGCCTACGCCCAGGCTGCCGAAGAATCAGACAGCATTATTCGCAATAGTAATTCTCCCATTTCCTGGGCAATAGATCTTGTTAGCAGTTGGTTATCCTCATTAAGAAATTACCTTCATTAAAAATTGAAGGGCGATCGCTTTTTGGGAATAGGAAGGTCGATCGCTCTACTTTTACCTCACATATTGCTCACATTAGTTGTTTGTCCTCATCATTTCTTCTAACAAAATCGGAGGGCTTTCATCATGGAATACTTGATTGTTGTCAATCGCTTCATCCCTCAATCTGCCCCAAGATTAACAGCAGGTTTATCCAGCACAGCACTCGCGACGCTTTTTATGTATTTATTTTTCTCAAATCAGAGCGAGATACTTTTTGATATAATAGAATTGTTCAATAACACGAATCACCTAAATACAAGCGATCGGGAAATATGAATAAACAAATCCAAACAATTATCACAAAAACTCAGCAAGGTCTAAAAACACTTTACGGCGAACAATTAGACAAAATTGTTCTCTTTGGCTCCCAAGCTAGAGGTGATGCTACACCAGAATCCGATATCGACATCTTAATTGTTCTCAAAAATTCCTTTAACTACTCTCAAGAAAGCGATAAAATTAGTATTCTCATTGCCGATTTATGTTTAGAATATAATGTGCTGATTAGCTGTGCATTTACCACTGGCCAGCAATTTTATCACGACAATAATGCTTTCTTTCGCAACATTCGTCAAGAAGGGTTGGCGATCTGACTCCAGAACAACAAAGACTACTGGATAAAGCGAATAGAAGTTTGCAAGCAGCGTGAGAATTGAATAACACAGGTTTTCCTGAATCTGCCACTTCCCGTGCTTACTATTCAATGTTTTATATCGCCACAGCATTTTTAGAAGCCGAAGGACTATCCTATTCGCGACACTCAGCCGTTATCGCTGCTTTTGGGGAACGCTTCGCTCGCACTAATCGAGTTCTTGTAGAACTGCACCGCTACCTAATTGATGCTGAAAGAGATCGTATCAGAGCTGATTATAATGTCGATCCAAATATAACAGAAACCGATGCCGAACAACTGATATCGCGGACAGAATACTTTCTCAATTTTGCCCTAGCTAATATTGATTCGCTTCCTCCACCATCTCCTTAATCCAGGGAATAGTTTCAGAATTATGCTTGCCAGCTTTGCCGATCGCCCTTTTGAAATAAGTCAAAAAATGCGATCGCCCTTGTGGTTACGAATGTTTTTGTCGGAAAGCGCGATCGCCAGACCTATATACCATATGCCAAACCTCCGATCGCCTTTTTGGAATAAGTCAAAAAGTGCGATCGCTTTTTGGGTATATGGAAAGGGCGATAGGTATTGTGGACGGAGAGTGGCGATCGCTCTTTTGGGAATGGAAAGGTCGATCGCTCTTTTGTCATGGAAAGGTCGATCGCTCTTTTTACGAATCGCGCGATCGATCGATATTGAGTCAACTTTTCCATACTACAATTGAATTATGCCGCCTAATATTTTATCCGATCGCCTCGATCGCATCCAGCCACCCATTCAACTCTCCTCCCTTCATGTCCCCCCCTTCTTAAGGGGGGCTAGGGGGGATCTGGCCTCAAAAATCACCCTCAATCAAACCCAACAACTCCCCACAAACCCCCTCAAAACTCTGCAACACCTCAACATTCGTAAATCTGACAACCTTCAATCCATACCCCTGTAAAATCCCGGTTCTTTCTGCATCATATAGTTTCCCTTCTTCCGTAAAATGACTCTCCCCATCAATCTCAATTACTAACAGTAAAGCCGCACAATAAAAGTCTACGATAAAATTGTCGATCGGTCGCTGTCTCAAAACTCGAAAAGGGAAATTTCTCAGAAAATCCTGCCACAGTTTTTTTTCCGCAGGAGTTGGATTTTTCCGCAGTTCTTTGGCGACGGGGATGAGTTTTGGGTTGTAAGGTAGGTGGAAGTTGGAGTCGTTTAATTTGGGCACGATCGCTCCTAATCTTGGTCAGATCCCCCCTAACCCCCCTTAAGAAGGGGGGGACTGGATGTTAATGGAAATTATAGTAGAAGGAGCGATCGCACTTTTTGGCATGGAAAGGTCGATCGCTCTTGTGTATGGGAAGGTCGATCGCTCTTTTGGGAATGGAAAGGTCGATCGCTTTTCTCGATCGAGGAATCTCGCTTTTTGGTTCGAGGAGGCGCGATAGTTTTTCTAAGGAATGGAGCAAATTAATCGTAGAGAAACGGGTCAAAGCCTGTGTCCCTAGAGCGTCAAAATATGATAAACTTAGTAAAAGCACTCCCCTTCAAGATATCCAAGCCATGAAGCTTATTTCTTTGTCAGCACATTTTGATGGGCAATCTATTCAGCTAGATGAACCATATAAGCTTGAACCAAACATAAAACTCATTGTCACAGTCCTCCCGGAACAATTAGCAGAACGCGAAGCCTGGTTGTGGTTGTCAAGGCATCAACTAAACAATGCCTACAATCAGAACGACGATTACCCGCTAGATGCAATTAAAACACCAAATCCTGACTATGCAGGAAGCTGATGTTGTTCTCACCCCAATTCCTCAAGCTGACGGGACAATTAAGAATCGTCCAGTCCTCCTTCTGAGGGAACTACCTCCTTATGGAGATTTTTTAGTTTGTGGTGTTAGCACCCAACTACATCAACAGGTTCCAGATTTTGACGATATTATTTCCCCTTCAGACCCAGACTTTCCTGCCAGTGGTTTACGGTCTCAATCGTTAATCCGGTTAGGTTTCCTTGCTGTAGTGCCTCGCAATCAAATTATCGGTTCTATTGGAGCTATTTCCTCAGAGCGACATCAACGCTTACTAAAAATTCTGAGTGATTATCTTGTGAATTAGGGAGAAGGGATCTCGCTTTTTGGGAGGGAAAGGTCGATCGCTCTTTTTGGCATGGGAAGCTCGATCGCCTAGGGCAGCAAATAGCCAGCCAATTAGAAAGAAAGCTGCCCGAATTTACTCAAATAGAAGCGGAACCAAATCGAGAGATTAAACTCGCGGAGTTAAAGGAATTGTTAGCAGAAATCTGAAGCCAAGTATGTGATTATTCTAAGGAATTGCGGTCTTTGCGAGAAGATAGCAATACAGTTGATATTAATGCGGAAAATTATCTCGAAAGTTATGCTAAAATTAAAGGTAGTCCATTATTAAAAGCGACAATCTGGTGTTTTTTCCGAAGTTCCGGAGTTTGTGCGATCGCAAATATCAAAGTCAAATTGAAAAATACTTAAACTACCCGATTGCTAATCAAGATTTGTTCCAGCAGACAACATCCACAATTCGCGGGATGGTGGAAATCGAACAGGTGGAATTGAACCGGAAGAAGAGAGGGAACGTCGGCGCGATCGCCAACAAATAGAATTATACAAGCAAAAGGAACAAGAGCAGAACGATCGCGATCGAGAACAAAGGGAAATCGGCAGGAAGAACGAAGACAAAGAGAAAAAGCGATCTCGCCAACTTGAGAATATCATCTTTTTTGTCGGAACTGCGATCGGCTGCGGACCAATCTTTTGGGCCAGCTATCCCCTAATCAAAGATACACCCATTAAATAGCAACCCGATTTTTCCCTGCCGCTTCATCCCTTCACAGCGACGATGATCTGGAGTTTGCTTTTCGGTTTAATATTCGGCCTGCTGATACTGAGTATCCTGGTGCTGGCGAGAAAAATATCCCCCATAATCCTGCCACTGGTAAGAAAAATATTGCCCAGGTAAAGCGGTGGGTGACAGTCAATAGTAAAGGGCTGCGGTGCAATGATTTTTCACCGTCACGCACCCTAGGACTGATACAAAACCTTGTAAGCTGTTGAGCATTTAAATAGAATGTCAACAAACAATTCGGTGTCTTGTGGGGTGGGCCGTCTAGCCCGCCCTGAATATGCAATTTAAATACGTGACAGCTTATTCGTAGGGGAAACAGCATTGCCGTGTCCTTTAGCCAAACCGAACGGGAATACAATTCATCAAACAAAAAACCGGGTTTCTGATAAAACCCGGCCACCATGAACAAAAGCAATATTAACACTGCTCAAACCTCAATTCTTTAATAACTTCATCCCCATTTTCACCTTGTCCAAAATTGTCTTTTGCGAGACACAAGTAATCAGACAAAGCTTGCCACAATTCAAAGTATCGCGGCGGACTTCCTGAGCTTTTTCGCCGTACCAAATCTCGCGGGCGCTGGCGTTTTTCACATTACCAATCACCGGAAACTCATCGCACAATTTCACATCGCCGCGCGTATCAATCCAGTAATTGCGCAGTCCAACGCGACAAGGACGAGTTGAATCAGGAGCTTTTTCTTCCGCAAAGTGAGGAACCATCAATCGCAACACTTCATCGCTGTTCATAATCGGAGCGCCGTTCTTCTTCATTTCAATTAGGCGCTCGATTACTTGTGAGAATTCCTCCACGTCTTCTTTTTCAATCCACAATTCCTCGAATGTTTCTGGCGTCCAGCGGTTGACCGGTTGGAAGTTCACCGTCGTCGCCCCAATTCCCTGAGCCCAGGTGACTATTTCCGGGAGGTGGCGGAAATTGAGTCGGTTAATTGTCGGTTTGACGTTGATCGGAAACAGGACGTTCTGTTTTTCTTGTTCTTGGCGGAGATAACCGATTCCTTTAGAAAGCCGATCGAACAATCCCGGTTGACCCCGCAAATAATCGTGCAGTTCTGCATTCGGCCCGTCAACGGACATATTCACATTAAAAGGACGAGCAGCGACAGTTTTGGCCGCATTTTCCTTAGTCATGCAATAGCCGTTGGTGGTGACGCCGGCGTGAATGCCATTTTTATTCGCAAAGGCCAGCAAGTCTAGAAAACCTTTTTTAATGTAAGGTTCGCCGCCGCTAAAGTTGATGGAAAATTCGCCCACAAATTCTTTGACGCTCAAGAGGGCATTTTGCCATTCTTCGATCGTCATTTCGTCTTTATATTCTTTGAGTCGCCAATACTCGCACTGGCGGCATTTAACATTGCAGTGCTCGTTGACAATCCCGTAAAAAGTGACTGGGCTTGTCA
>Ga0247774_1001553_pt1 | contig 11540 bp, 8 predicted proteins | sample UWRJL001104B6_FD_179933 | JGI IMG/M metagenome (GOLD analysis project Ga0247774, IMG submission 179933) | Plant litter microbial communities from Arlington Agricultural Research Station in Wisconsin, United States - UWRJ-L001-104B-6 | ecosystem: Environmental > Terrestrial > Plant litter >... | reverse complement strand
CATGCATCGAAATCTTTTAGGAGGGCGGTAGGCGTGAGGGGTTTTAGTGGGAACGGAGGGGATGTTACATTCTGGGGTGACTACCTTTGATGGGTTGGAAGGCGGCGGAAGCCCGACTTCCGTGCGGGTGACGACAAAGAACGAGCGAGAGCCTGGGCCGAGATCCGGGAAGTACGAGGATGGACTTTCTCGGGCGTCAGCGGGTCAGATGCGACAAGGTGAGAACAAACTCGACCCCGACATCCGACGTTGATTCCTCATGTTGCACCCCGGACCTCAGCCCTTACGTTGGGCGTACGCTGCACAGTGTGAGACGCCAATGTCAATATTATTACCCATGATTCATTCAACCACCTGCAAGATCTGGCATTAGCCTCGCAATCACGGCCGCAAAGACCTTATGGTTGACAGCATGGTGGCCAAATAACAGGTCTCCGAGGCCGGGTCGGCTCGAATAGCAATATGTGTGGTTCTGATGATGAACGTGGAGAAGCCGAGTAGCGGGACGGGTTTACATACACGATAGAGGAATCTCTTCATTGGACTGCAGCTAACTCGTGAGTAGGGTTACATTGTTGGCGTTTTCTGCCCTACAACAGCAAGACTCTGTCCTTGAAAATCCTGATGCAGGCCAAGGGCGGTGCTGGAGGTTCGCCTACTTTTCAGATGACTTGCCGTTTATCTTGAGGCGCTATGGGGAGGCCAATGCACGACCTACCAGAATCTTCCCAATAGAATCGGCCATCCAATGTGTGTGCCGTTATTCGGGAGTATCTGAAGCCGCTTTATCCAGTCTACCCTACGCGATTCGTGGATTTTGGGTGTCATAGTATTTAATGGAGTTAGATGCAATGCAATGTGTGAATGCATTGTGATGAAGACGATGAAGAAGGAGGTGACGAATGATGCATCACTCCGTCACTTCTCTCACATTCCAAAAGGCTCTGGGTTTTTGTGTAACGCGATAGACCGGCACCGAAGAAACGAGACTCGCTGTGCGGTAGCGATCAGAGAAACTGCCCGTGTTTTTTTTTATAGAACGGGATGGACAATATTTGGCTCGAAACAGAATTCTCACCATCCATCTAATGATGGGAGAAAAAACAGACCGGACCCTTTACTAACAGAAGCCCAAAGCACTTCGATACTTTTCCGGCATTAGCGTTTTAGCCCCTTTGACCCGTTGATAAAGAGTGAATACGCATGTCTTGTCCACCTGCCACGCAAGGATGGACATCACTGTGAGCCTTCACTTTCTTCGGTGCGAGAGGGCGGGGACTGCATGCTTGTCACCCTCAGGCAAACGAAAATCCGCCCCGGATTCGGCATGGGTAGCGACGCACCTGCCACTCTGCAGCCAACTAGGCTGGATGAGGCATCGGGACCCGTTAAATGTTAACCCTGGATCCTTGACGCTGATGACAATTCGTGGTTTCGTACTCCTGTTCAGGGGACACGACTGTGGAGGTAAGCGCGTACAAGTTGGATGTTGGCGGCTAGCCATTTCGAAGGAGTTGGTTCCGATTGCGACTTGCGGCATACGACGCTACGATGTGCGAGTGGTGCTCGCCCCGACTACACATGCACGTATCTCGAAATGTTTACACAATATGATGTCGTCGGTAAGTGCGACTGTCTGTTTGCTCTGCTGGAACGACCTAATTATCAGCAATACTAATAACATTAGAGGCCTGTAGTTTTACCAGGTCCGCATAGAACGTACAATAGGGTAACCGAGCAAAATAAGCTCTCCATTCGTTAACTATTTATAGGATATCGAAAAAGACAAAAGGCGCGAGAGGGAATTAAAGTAGCAATGTCCTATCGTTTCGCCGCCCGCGAGCAGATGTTGCGCGAGTTTACCTTCCTCCTCCCCAGCCTCGACTCAACCGATGTATTGTGACTGTGCGAGCAAAATTCTCGCGGACGCCACCTTTCACCTGATTGATACTCCAAACCCCAGAACCTCTCACACCACCTCACCCTTCCGACCAAGACAAATTATGCGATACGAGCCATCCGAGCTCGTCAGGTAGCCATCGTCCTTCACGACCGTGGCAGGACCACCTCCTGCCACTCGCTCAGGAACTTCCCCTGCGGATCCAGCGCATCCCGCGCGCGCCGCCATCGCTCATAGGCCGGGTACATGGCCGCAACCTTACCCTCGCTCTCCCGTCCCATCAACTGTCCCCAGTGGACCCTAACGTTTTGATCCCCCAACTTCTGCCGCAATGCCGCGTCATAACTGTCCACCACCTCCTGCGCGTACTTTGTGGTGGCGGTAAAGATGAACTCGAAGGCGCAGCTATCGCTTGGCAACCCGAGCAGGGCGCGGGATTTCCGCACAAACCGCATGCTAACGGGCGCCGTTTCATATTTACCCTTCTTTGCATTCGCTTTGGCCGTCTCGAGCACAGTGTCGAGGGCCTGGAGGTACTGGTCCTTTTCGATAGGTATGTGGATCGTACACGACAGGGCAGGAATCTGGTTGGTGCCGAAGCCGATGTTAAAGGCGTTGAAGGACCGGTCCACGTACGAATCGTCGACGAGGGTGTCCATGGACGAGTCGATGAGGGACGGCACCGTGGATGGTAGGATGTGAATTATAGTGTTGAGGGCCCAGACTACGACGTTGTTGAAGCGTTCTTGCACCCACGTCGGCAGCAAGGGCCGGGAGAAACGCGCACCGCGCTCGAGGGTGCGGATGAGATCCCTCCCTGGGGGCTGGAAGTCCATCTCGCTGTCCTCGGCCGTGTCGACGGTGACGGGATGGCGCGATGTGACGATGACCTTGGAGCCGTGCGGGTTGAAGAGGAACTCGAGATGGTAGGCAGGGAGGGGGTGATCCTTGAAGCCGCCGTCCTGGCCAGTGGAGATGACGACATTTTGCTTCTCAATCTCGGATGGGACCCCCTCAACGCCGGCAAGGCCGTAGATCTTCCCCTCTTTGACCTTTTCTTTGAGTTCGGTGACGGTGCTTGCGGTTCGCACCTCTTTCAGGTGGAACTTCGGCGTCAGCTTTAGAACATAGGTCCGCACTACGCCCATGGTCCCCATGCTGATGAGGGCTGCATTGAACGTCTCATCGTCCTGGACGAGACGCGCGGCAGAACTGCCCGGGAAGTGCTCCGCGAAGGCCGCCGGATCTGTGATGCCCTGAGTCGGCTCGATTCGCACCAGCGCACCGTCGTAGACAATAAGGTCCATGGAGACTATGGTCTCGGCGAGGTGCGAGCGCTTAAACACCGAGCCATGCGTCCCCGTCGGGAAGACGCCGCCGAGGGTTTGACCGTCGTAGCCGCCCAAGGCCGGGAAAGCCAGCCCGTGCGTCCACGCAAACCTGTTTACTTCCCGCACCGTGTTCCCCGAGCCGCCCCGAAGTAGAACCTCCCTCTCCGGCAGTCCAACCTTGTAAACATCCGGATCACCGTCCCTCCCCGCCAGAGCCAGCGTCTTGAGCCCATCGGGCGAAACGTACATCCCACTCGTAAGAGCAATCTTCGACCACGAGTGCCGCGAACCACCCGCCTTGATTTTCATCCCTTGCGGAAGATTGCCCGCCGCCCACCGCATCACCGGCGCCAAATCATCCACGCTCGGCAGCAAGTGAATCTTTGGCAGCCACTTGACACTGGACCCGTGATTCTCTAGCTCGACAGGCACGAAACTCTCGATCCACTCCCCGCTGGGGTCTTGGTCGGGGAGCTTTGTTGCATCCCGGAGGAAGTAGCCGTCCTCGACATAGGCCATTTCGCCAAGACGATCGTCGGTGCCGACAATGTAGGTGCATGGTGAGAGAGGATTACCACCAAGGGGTAGGCCCTCAATGCGGAGGTCTTGGAACCGGACCTTGTAGATGGAAGTGTTTTTGTAGGCGAATACGGTCCATTGCGTTGCTCTTTCAGCCGTGCGCGTCCGGGTGACAAGGAAAACGGATGCCTTGGGCCGAGAGACGACGGCGGCTTTGAGGGAGGTGAGGGATGAAAAGTGGTTGATTCTGTCGGGTTTGAGCGATACTTCGGAGTGGAGCTTGTTCGGCTTCCATCTTAAGGTAGGGTGCTCCATCTTTTGGTAAGTTGTATTAGATGAGATAGTATGTTGGAAATTTGGTGGAAATCAGAGACGAGAAGACGAAGTTAGGCTCTCCACATTAGACGCGACGAAGGATGGCAAGATGGGTTTCTTTCAGGCCGAAATACCCGACAGCCTTGTCTAAAACCAAACCACTGGACAGGTTTACGCCTCGCGCTCAGGGTGCTTATCTCACATGTCCAAGTTGTGGTTTCTGGGGATAATTTCGCCTCGAAACGAAGCCTTGTCGAAGCACGTGAGGGATTGATGAGAATTGATGATGACCTAACGGAAAAGTGAACGACAAAAAAACATTCGCGAGAAACAAATTTTCCTGATGCTCATCTATACTCATAGAAGCTGCCCGCGACGGCCCCAAGCCCCCTGCCTAGCTTGCCCCAAACCAGACTCTGAGACCTAAAGTCCCTCCAACCAACCACGGATCGTTGTTCCCAAAACAAGAGCAGTAAGCTGACGGCAAGTCCATATCTTTTCGTTGGCACCAATAGCGCCAGCCACGGTCTTAGCGTCTCCCTGACAGCCAGTGACGGATGCGCGAATCGTTGCAGGGCAGGGGCCCGTGCATGGCCCCCTCTCCGAGGATAGGTAGATCGCAAAAATGGAAAGAATCTGGATATCGTGCTATCATTACCGTGAGTTGAAGAACTTCACGGTCATCGGACGCGGCCCGATGATATTTTCCATTTTCCTCGTCAAACGGCATCGGATCGGAGCCGATGAATGTCGTATTTTTTGTGGAACCCTTGTGTGCAGCGCGGTGCGACCGTCTCAGGGGTTTGCGAGATGGCATTTGCGGCGACCCCTGTCAGTCCCTCCGCCGTAACCTGGTGCGACAGTGCCGCGTGCAAGGTCCCGCGAAGTCGTCAGCTGTGGGGAGGTAGCCAAAGCGTTTCTATCCACTGTGGCTCAATTTCCCATGTGAGGACATTCAGCGGCAGCATGACAGGTGTTTTATTGTGCCGTTTGAACATTTTGAGCTTTTCCATCTCGCAGAGAGTTGATTCATCCATACCCATCTACCGTGGTATCTTGCGTAAGCTGTTCGTACGCAAATCAGCCCAGCAACTTTATTTATGCCTTCCAAGCCATAAGGAAGAGTCACCAGTTATTATTCGCACGTAATTTAGTGCCTAGAACACTAGACATGTCTGCTCGCCACAACGCGAGGGCCTCAGACACGCCGGAGTGGATTTTCTTGTCTGAGGGTGCTTCATCTATGCTGTATTAATCACGGCTTTGCATTCGCACAGGCACAACTGCAGACAACAGTCTATAGCAAAGCGAGAAACACTCCTGATGGACAAGAGTACACCAGTCCTAATAGATGGCCCAGTCAGAACCTGCCAAGGGACAGTGGTCGTGTTGCTGCCACTAACGAGGTGGCATACATTCTCAACTCGGATAACCACAAGTCGGCGAAGACAGACGCGAAAGAGATGGTCGAACCAGAGAGGGTGATCTATTAAGTATAAATTTGTACAAGACCCAATGTAGTACCGTTGCCTTCCCTTGTAACCGACTACCTGCGAGATTCGAATGGCTGTATCATTGTGTCTTCTTCACATGTCCCGCCCTCTTCCCACCAACGTCGCGACTCCCCCAATTCACTAGCACCAAGCAAACCATAATCCACGCAAACCCTAAACTAATCGCCGCGCTGGTTCCCAACTCGATCCACTTTTCGTTACCAATCTGAAGCACTGGTACCAACAAACTGCTCACCAGCCTGTCACTCGAAGCTCCCGGCGCTGGTCTGGGGTTCAGATGCCAAAACACCGTCCGTGGCCCGAACAACCCATCATACCCCAAGTCCACCCTCTCAAACGGATTGTTGGGGAACAAGGTCCCATCCTCCGCGGTGCAAGCCCAAAAGAGCGTCGGGTAGGGGACGTCGAGGTCGAGATAGCCTTCTTCCGAGGGAGGGAGGTAGCGAAGATGGAGGGGTATATCCGCCGTCCAGTCCTCCGCGGCTGACGGGGGTGCAAGTTCAAGGAGAATGGAGGAGCCCCAGGGACCGGTTGCGTACTCTGGTCTTTCCAGATCAACAGGGCTGGATGCATAACGAAGGGAAGAGAGATTCTTAGACGCCATGAAGAGACTGTCCGAAAGCTGGTAGCGGTCGGCAAAGATTGCCTTGGGGAGGGTGAGGTACGCGTGCAATGCACATCGCTCGTGGTCTAGTACTGGCGGTGGCCTGGACGAGTGGATTGTCAACTGCAGTGTCGGGTGCAGGCCTGCGGGGGAGAGAAACTTGGCTGAGAAGCCTGCTGCTCCGCTCTGCCGGTGCCGCGTTGGAATGGTAAAGGTGTGGACGGACGGCTTGGTATGTTCGCCCAGGACGACCAGAACGCCGCCAAGGCCGATCTCGTGGGCCTCGCCGGCGTTCGAATCCGTTCCGAACACGCCCACTTCGACCCGGTGTTCCCCAGTGGCAGCTACTTTGATGGACTGCGTGCCGTGCGGCCAAAGAGCGGTCACTTTCAAGGCATGGGATATTGTGTCGTAGGAAATGTCAAGTGATGACGCGCCGCTTAGATTCCTCACACGGGTGGAGCATTCCCCATCCGACTCGCCGCAGAGTTTCTTCTCAACAGCCTTGATGAAGGTATCAAGACGTTCCATTGGCTCGTAGTACTGTAATGCTGCCGATTGGGAAAAACGACCCCCTGGGAGCTCGGTGAAACTCTCTGGATCCCTGCACTGGAGGCGGCCAAAAAATGGTTCCAAGGACAAACATAGTTTCCGCCTTGGGTGTCATTTTGTCAGCCTCGTATTTCTCTACAAACTTCCAGCAAATCAAACTGGGCTCGCCTTGCTTCAGGAACTTACAAGTCCGGAGTACCTTCCCGTTGCGGAGAGTAAAAGAGGTGGAAGCCAGGTGGTAGTCTTGAGCTGAACGGGTCGATGGTCTCGGACGGCAGCGAGCTCACCCACCGAAGGTGGAGCTCATGACTCTCTTTTAGAGCAGCCGCTATGTCCGACGGTAACTCGCCAAGCGCGCTGGTGAGCCGCTCCTCGCGCATGGCGGTGAGGTCCGGGCCGGAGATGCCATCGTTGGTGATGTGCAGGGAATCCGGGTTGATCCCGTTTTCCGGTTTGTGTGCGAAGGTGATTCTTTGACGCATCAGTGTTAATAAGCCCGCTTCAGGGGATTAAGAAAGAAAGGCCGGGCAAGGCGGCTCTGCTGCGTGGAGACGTCGAAAAATCAGTTCCAGAGCTTTGATGATGAGTGTGCGCTGTGAGCTTCGAGCTGCAGGTTGAGGAACTTCCCCAGCACCTTAGGTCAGGGGTCCGCTAGAGTATCCCGGTGGACGGAATGGGCTTGGAACTTTTTGGAGATGGATGGTCGAGTCCCATATGGTGACGAGAGCATGAGACGTGACATGAAGAGGTTAAGCTTCCCTAAGTGGTTAACTGATCCAGGTCCCAAGGATAACGCCACGCTGTTTTCGCTTCACTGATAGACAGATCAACATATTGCCAGGAACAAGCTGCAAAAAATGTTTCTCGGCTGCCCGTCTCGTCAATCGGTCAACAAGCTCGTGCCACATCGACGCCCTTTTTGAAGTATCTGTACATGCACAATTCAGAGAGGGAAAGACCCCCGTAAGGTAGGTTTAGTGGCCTTCCCGCAGCGGAGAGGTGCTTACTGAGAGCCCCCGCATGTTCTGCGGGGGTGCCTGATTCCAATGTACTAGTACTCTTATTTTGACCACTTGGCGACTCTGCGACGGATCTGGCCTCCTTTGGTTCACCGACATCGAAAGCGCGCTAGGCCTAATTTGTATACCGATGTTGGTCCAGCCGGCTCTATCCTGTTTCTGCTAGCGAACAGCTTCTCGTACAATGCCATGGTAGGTTCAAAGAGTGGGTGGTTAAAGGCGCAGCATGATGCCTTGGAATGATGTTCTTTTATTTCTTGCGATATTTATCGGGTTTGAGCCTCCGTGACCACGAAATTGAGACCTGGCGACGACCACAATATACACAAATCGAAACGCGCGATCGCTTCCACCAGAATTTAGTGGGGGTCTGAATTGACCAAAAAACTGCTGCGGGGAACAAACACCACGATCGGAGACTCCGTCAACCAGGCGCAATGGCGCAGGCGCCGTACGTGACGATACGGTCGAGGGGGATGGTGGAGGGCTCTTCGCAAACAAACGTATGTGCGAACATTGGCGTCGGAGGCAGCTCATCGCGAGGTGAAGCTGACGAACCGCAGTTCAACGAGCAGTCGAAACCGCGGTCCGCGACCCACGATATCAGCCGCGTTAGCTACCATATGAAGGAAGTGGGCGACTTTGCGCAGACACTAGAAGACGTATGTGGTTCTTAAGCTTGTCCTGTGCCGGAGCAGGTCGTAGTTGCTAACAGGTTTGGGTTATCGGGCAGTCCGCAGCGAGAGCGTTTCCGAACCGCGGCCAGGTAAACCAGAGGTACAAGAAGGTCCAGGCGCTATTATTGCACTGGAGGAGCGATGACCTCTTTGTCCTCCCCGAATTGGAGGACCTAGGGAAGTGCCTGCGCGAGGACTACGGCTACGAAACCGACATCTTCCCAATACCGAGCGAGAACTCGCACCTCGAGTTGATGATGCGGATGGGGCAGTTGATCAAGGAGCACGAGGCGCAGGATACGCTGTTCATAGTCTACTATGGAGGACATGCAAGGATAGACGAGTCTCGGCAGAGCCGGTGGTGCGCGTATGTTGGATTGTTCTTGTCCAGAGATGGAAATGCCACTGACGTTCTTGCAGAACACGAAATCCCGACTCCCCGTGGTTGCAATGGTCCGCTATCCAGACCTTGCTGGAAAGGTCCCTCGCAGACGTCTTGATATTACTCGATTGTTGCGCCGGAGCAGCCAGCGCAACTTTCCCTAGCGGCAGCAGCATCACCGAGACCATCTCGGCTTCCAGCTGGGACGCCATCGCTCCCGATCCAGGGCGGTACTCGTTCACCAACGCCCTCATCGAAGTTCTCCAGGAGTGGCGCCACAGGACTTTCTCGGCCGCCATGGTCCACGCCGAGGTTCTGGCCCGACTGAAGCATCCACGGCCCATCATGATTAACGGGAAGTACTTCGAAGCGCGGTCAACGCCAGTCCACTTCATGATGACCTCGAACCACAAAGCGCCGAGCATCGAGATTGCGCGCATCTTCGTGCCGGAACAACACTCGAGATCAACCTCAAGGCCCGTATCGCCCGTTCGGACTCTGGAGAGCAGCTCTGACGAGGCAGTCCTCACGCCGGAGACAGGAAGCCCGGACTCGGGAAGTGTTGTGTCAGAACCATCCGAGGATGTTCCCCATGTCATGATCTCACTCGCATTGGAGGGTGATCAGAGGCTCGATCTCAGCGCCTGGGAGCACTGGCTGCAAAGTTTCCCTGCCCTGGCCAAATACGTCAAGGTCCAAGGCGTCTTCAAGAGCCACTCGACCCTCCTCCTCCTCTCCATGCCCGTCATGATCTGGGATTTGCTACCCGATGACCACGCTACGTCGTTCGTAGCCTTCATCCGATCCAACAACCTGGCCATGGAGAAGCCGCAGCCCAAGCCTACCCGGACCGAGGTGCGAGTCACCCAGCGAGATACCCAGACTACTGGTCCTCGACCAGAATCCGAGTTCTTTGATGACAATACTACCATCACTCCCTCTGTCAGAACCAGCGTGCTGCATACCTTCCGTCCTGCCACCAGTGCCGGGCAAGGGCAGCAAAGTAGCCGGTTTTCGACGGGGCCGAGCCTCCAGCCGTCTCAGTCGTTTACGTCCCTCCCGCGGCAGGATATCGTACCTTCGCCGACTTTGGGCTCAAGCTCGTCGTCTCTTCCGGTCATCTACAATGCTCACCGAAGTGGCCGTCGGACCACGTTTGTTGACAGCGTGCCGGAGCAGCCTCTATTCTCGCCGCATATCCACAAACGGCTGGAGTTCTACTACGACAAGAATCCGCACCCGAGCGATGCGGAGAGGGACATGATATGCTCCAACATGGGGATCGACACCCTTCAAGTCGAGGTAAGATGACGTTGGTTCTGGTTGCAACCGTTCTATCGATATTGACAGTTAGTAGGCCTGGTACCACCACCGCCGAGAACGCGACGGAGTGCGCGAACAGCTCTCCAGCCTCCACATAGACGATAAGCCTCCCTCCCCCGGGCCCACGACCGGACCAATGATGATTCTGCCGGCTCACCTCAACGACCTCTTGAACCTCTCCCTCCCCGGTCAAGTTCTCGCAGTTGATTTACGTTCCCAGTCCGAATTTGAAAAATCCCGCATCCACGGCGCCATCAACCTCCGCATGCCCATCGATTTCCTACACAACGCCTCCCCCAACTTGCTCGCCCGTGCTTTTGCAGACGACCAATCCCGCCGCGAATTTTCCAAGTGGGACCAGGCGAGGTGTCTAGTCTTCTACTACAAGGGCCTCGACTTTCCCTGGGAATGCCCCGCCGCCGAGGTCCTGTACGAGAAGTTCCGGTACTGGGGCTGGACCGGACGATGCTTTGTGCTGAAGGGCCACTTCAGAGAATTCAGCGTCAATTTCGACAAGTTTATCGACGGCACCAAGATGACCAAGGAAGCAAAGGAGTACATCGACAGCCTCCGCGCCAAATCCGTCGCGCCCAGCCACAGGCGGGAGGCCGATCGGCTGTACGGCGCGTGGTTCGCCGCTCGCGAGGCCGAAGGCCGCCTCTGCAGCACGCCCGCCGCATCGGACCTGAAGGAAAAGAGGGACGCCGTGGAGAGGCACGAGCGGAACTTGCGGGCCGAGTTTGAGGCGAGCTTCTCGGACCTGTACAAGAAGGCGACGGACCATCCCGACAACGCCCCTGCCACACCCTCGGCCGCTGGCAAGGGGAAGGGGGAGGATGCCTTCAACGAGAGGAGCGCGCAGATGGTGGAGCATCTCGACAGGGGACTTGCGAGGCTGCGGGACGGGAAGGCCACGAGCCCGGCGGGGTCGGCGAAGGGGAAGGGCGTGGAGGGAGGGTATTTCGACGGCGCGTATGTCGACTACGCCGGGCCCGGGAAGGGGGACGATCGAAACCCCGTCACGCACGGGGATGATGAGGACTTTCCGAAGAAGGGGAGGAGTAGTGGAGGGAACCCAGGTGGGCTTCTGAATCGGGTGTTGAGGAGGCCTTGATTTTGATGATTGAGAATTTGTGTGTTGTTGACTCGCCGGGGGCAGCGCACAGTATCATTTTGGGAGGTTTTCTCTTGCAGTCTGCTTGACACGCACGGGTGTGTTATTTTACATCTGCAAATACGTCTTTCTTGTCGGAAACTGGGTGTTAGAAGCATACATACATATGGAATCGGGCATTTATCGAAGGCAGTTGGGCGTTTTGTAAGGGAAGGGAAGCCTTGGACTTGGGGGGAAGCGTTCCGCCACATTGGGCTGGACAAAAGACGAGTATGAACTACGGGGTGTTG
>Ga0247774_1001551_pt1 | contig 11545 bp, 8 predicted proteins | sample UWRJL001104B6_FD_179933 | JGI IMG/M metagenome (GOLD analysis project Ga0247774, IMG submission 179933) | Plant litter microbial communities from Arlington Agricultural Research Station in Wisconsin, United States - UWRJ-L001-104B-6 | ecosystem: Environmental > Terrestrial > Plant litter >... | reverse complement strand
CCACGAATCCGCCTATTACCGCGCCTTCCAGAGCTACGTCCTCCGCACCCAACGCGCCGACGTCTTCGTCCACCGGCTCCCTCGCTTCGAGGCCCTGCAGGCTCAGCGAGTTTCGCTCCCGGAATTCCACATGAACCAGCTCCTAGGCAAGTATCAGCTCAGCGTTGTCCCTCAGTCCGCCAAGAAGCGACTCTCGGCCAACGTTGCCCGCGGCGATGACATCCTCGTCGACGACCCGGAGAAGCTCCGTGCTGAAAAGGAAACCGAGGCCATGTCCCAAATGGCCATGTCCATGTGGCACGTCGCCGCCATGCGCTTCCTCAATGGCGGCCGCCTCCTGTGCGCCCCCGCCGCCAAACGCATGGCTCGCTTGTCCACTGGTCTCTCCCGCAAGGAGAAGCCCCGCGTTCTTGATCTCAGTGGCCAGGCCGTCAGCGACTGGGCGTGGCATGTCTCGCTGCAATACCCAAACGCAAAGATCTACACCGTCACAACTAAGGCCATCCGCCAAATGTCCAACTGCAACGTCCGCGGGCCCCCTAACCACCGCAAGGTGGCCGTTGAGCGCATGACTCGCCTGCCCTTCCCGAACGAGCACTTTGATCTCGTCTCGGCCCGGGAGCTCCACTCGATCCTCAAGTACACTACCCAAAACGGCGAGGACGAGTGGGAAACTTGCCTCAAGGAGTGCATGCGCGTCCTCAAGCCTGGCGGGTACATTGACTTTGCCGTCATGGACAGCGACATCATCAAGGCCGGGCCCATGGGCTTGGCCAAGAGCGTCGAGTTTGGCTTTACGCTGAAGCGTCTAGGCTACGACCCCGAGCCTACCAAGCTCTTCCTCGGGCGGCTTCGGAGGGCTGGATTCGAGGATGTGCAGCGCACGTGGATGTGCCTTCCCGTCGGGGCCCGGCCGCCGAGCATGGTGACGGCAGGCGCAGGATTGCCGACCCTGAAGCCCAACCCGGACGGGTCCGAGATCAAGACGCACAAGCTTGACGCCTTTGTTACCGGAAGCTCGGACGAGATTGCGCCCGTCTGCGGGCTCGTCGGGTCGTGGTCGTGGGAGAGGTGGCTCCTGCGGTGCGAGATGGAGAAGGTCTCGGGCGAGCTGCGCCTTGCCGACACCGTCACGACGAGCGAGACGATCCGCGAGGCCGGAAAGTGCCTCGAGAGCGTCCACGGCGTCATCGAGGAGGGTAGGAGGTGTGGGGCGGGATGGAGGATGCTGACGGGGTATGCGAAGAAGCCCAAGCCTGCGACGGCAGTGATTCAGATTCAGTTGGCTTGAAGATTGGAGATGGCCTGGCTTGTTTTTTCCCGCCAAATCCTTTTTCCTTCCGTACGCTGTCTTGTGTCGGTCCTTTTGCCTTTTCCTTTTTTTTTTCTCCATTTCTTTTTTTAAACTCAAAGAAGCCGGTCGTCGATGCATAATTCACCTCAATCTCTTTCCCTCTCTCTACCTTCTTTGCCTAGGAAGAAAGGATAAATGGTTTGTCCTCGATGCGTTGCCACATTGCTTTTTTTATTTTATATGGCGCAACGAACAGGGGAGTTGGGGTATATCTTCAGAGGATGTAAAAGCCACGACGATGCAATCACGATGATGGACCAGGTGGGAGGACCAACTAGTTAGAAAGATTGAAGAGGGGCATATAATAATGTCGATACCCCCCTTCTGGTACTTTTTCTGAATGCTTAGCTGGTAAAGGAAGGAAAAGAAAGGTACAATGTGGAGTTCGTTTCTCGGGAGGAACAAAACTTCTGGGTTGCATGCATCATTTTCGTTTACGTGGATGGATGGGTGGGTTGACGCAAGGGATGAGAGACGGTACTTTCTCTTTTATGTATATATGGTAGACCGTTTGTGTGTTGTGAAAAAGACATCCGATATCGACCATCTCTCCTTTGGTACACATCGTCACGTGAGGTTAATGGTTGAGTTGAAAGGAAAACAAAGTCTTCGGTTTGGTTCTCGTGCCATGATATCAAGTTCCATCCAAGCTAGCTAGGTTCTAGCCCGTCTCGAATTGAACGCCGCAGCCAACATTGAAAGCCTACATTGAAAGCAAGTGGCAGGAAGGAGAAGCACAGGATACAACTATATATAGATCGTATTCGTCATTATCGTTTTGGGTCGCGATGCTTCGTTCAATGGCGAAGTAATAATTTCTTGCCCATTTGTTCCAAAGCCTCCTAGCCTTCGTCCATCATTTCCGGGTCACCTATGGGCTCAAGCATATCCGTAGCGTGGGCTGTTTCGGCCGGGGCCCCCGCACCGCCGCCGGGCTTGATGCTATCGGGGCTCGCCAGAAAGTCCCTCTGCCTGTCGACTGCCATGTCCCTGCTTGCAACGCTTCCGGCTGTGCTGAGGCCCGGACTTGGACCTGGTCCGGCGCCGAGACCAGGACCGGAAGCCGTTTTGGGTGTGGATGGCACAATGACATTCAGCACGCAGTCATCCAAGTGCTCATAAAACTCCTGCGCCGTTCCAAAGTGACACTGGCAAATGGAGCACTTTGCGCCCGTGGTAGGCCGCTGCCCAGCACTAGTCCCGCTGATGACGAGTTTCCGGCTGTTGGGCGGCGCCTGCTCGACGTTGTGAACGCTCGTCAAGTGGCGCTTGAAAACATCGGCGCGGTTGAAGGCTTTCTCGTAGGGCGTCCCCGCACCGGGGCAGAAGGGACAGACCATGGTGCCCTTGTAGTGGGTGAGGGCATGGCGGTTCTTGTCGTACTTTCTAGCAAACCCCTTGACGTGATACTCGCAGCTTTCGATGGGGCATTTCTCGGGACGTTCCTCTTGGTGGGTTAGCATGTGTGCGGCCAGGTCCTTGAAGACGCGGCCGCAGTCTGGGTGGGGACATCGCGTTCTGTTGTCTGCCGTCTTCAGGCCGGGTACCTGGGAGGAGCCGCCCTGGGAAGAGGACGTCACCTCGAGCTGCGGTGGCATCGGTTGGTTGCCGAGCGGCCCTGCTCCGGGAGGATGCCCTAACATCGGCGCGGGAGCAATTCGGGGAGCTTCGAGGATGGGCGACCGCCGGTGCGTGGCAGGCGAAGTTGTGTAGTAGTCTGTCATCGGTTTGAACTCGGCTTCGTCCCCGCTCGAAGAATCGCCGTCGTTGACGTCGACAGATTGTCTCACTTCGCGCATCCAGTCCTTAAGGACCGTCATGGGCGGCCAGTCCCCACTTGCTTTCCCGCCTCTGTTGGGATTAAAGTGAGCGCGCCGCAGGTGGGCGGCGGCATTGTAGTAGGCGCCGTAGCGCTTCTGGGTGACGCACGCCTTGCATTTCGAGAGGGGCATGAGAGGCTGCGGAGACGACGAGCTGTAGTTGTCAGGCTCGGTGCAGACCCACCGTTTTACCAGTGAGGCGTGCTTGGCATCCGTGTGGCGCCGCAGCTCATGCTCGCCCCGGAAGCCCTCGGGATATTCGTTGCATTTAGCGCAGTAGACGCGCCGTAGCGGAGGTCGCTGATAGGAGGGCCGCATTCGGGCCTGAGCCAAGGGCGACCCATGCAAGGTCCCACGCAAACCCGGACTTTCGCCAACCGTGTGTCTTCGAGCAAGGCCCGAGTCCATCCCCCCAGGCGAAGCTAGAAAGTGATCGCCACCTTTGCTAGCGTAGTCGCCTCCTTCCATGACCGGGGCCGACGCAGGATGCCACGACTCACCAAGCCCCGTCCGAATGTCTGGCACGGACTTCCGGATTTCCTCCATCTTCAAAAGTGGCGGTAAGAGCATTTGCGTCGATCGTGGCGGCAGTCGGTGCCTCACAAATCCAAATGCTTTGATGCCGCTATGCTGCCCCCCGGACTCCACATCACTTCCCAGATGGAAAAGGAAGTCGCGAGGCGAAGAGACCCCCAGCTGAGGCCATTCAATCCTCCGTATAACCTTGTTCAGCTCGCGAATGAGGAGTCGATCCGCTTCCTGCAAGTCTGGGCGGCCCTCGTCTACGGTACCAGGACTTGCCCAGACAAATATACTTACAAGTACTTTGTACACGCTGACCATAAGAGAAGGCATGCTATCCGAACCAAACGCCGATGCAGAAGAGCTGGGGGGTATCTGAGACACACTAGTTCGCAACCCAATATCCACCAAGATTGTCTTGGCAATGCTGAAAAGGCAAAGAGATATAAAGACGGCCAAAGACGTTTTAGGATCAAGGCTGCCTCCTTTTCGCATCGTCGTATACTCGAAGGCCTGGAGAAACTGGCCGGTGCATTCGTGGAGGACTCGATAATGTCGATCCAGGTCGGGTTCAACAGGCGGCGTTCGCCGTAGGTGCTGTTGCTCGCCATGTAGCGTGGTTATCGGATCCGGCTGCGATAAGTCGTGGAACAACACCTCTCTGAGCAGCACTTTGGCATAGTGCAGTACGGGAAAAGAAGCCTCTTCAGCTTCCCTGGATGGTGACATCCACAGGTGCCCCGTAAGCTGTACCAGGTCAAGAAAGCTGAAATGAGTGGCTTGAGTGTTCCAACTAGACGCCAGTATGTTTAACACAACCGGACTTGGCGCAGAGTTGGCGACTTTAAAGCGTGCCATGCCCGCCAGCTCCTCGCTGGACCAGAACCCATCATCCCAGTCTAAACGGGTTCGCACCTCGTGCACCGTCTCCGTTTCGAGGACATACGCCCGGCCGAGGTATTCGCTCATAGCACTGCGCTGTTCGTGCGGCGGTAGATCTCTGGTTTGCGATGATCTTGATGGCCAAGGCCCTGTTTGTTCTCAACATCAATAGGGGCTTCATTTTAGACAAGCATGGCGTATTGGAAAGGTTTCCTACCCGGAAGCATAAAATCCGAGAACTGCACGAGAGATCCCCTCCGGCATCCCAGGCTTCGCCAAAAGTCTTCTGTCTGAACAGCCCGGTCGGCGCAAAGCGCACATGCTGTATCGGACGAGTCGCACTGCTGCTTGTCAGTACATGAGATCTTGTTTATGAAGACATCCTGAGAACAGAAGCCACGTACTTCTCTGTTGAGCACCATGCATCGCAGACACGGCCCCACGTCCTTCAGTAGCTTGAGTTCTCCAATCGATTGTAGACGTGACTTTCCTACCCTGCTTAGCTTCAGCGGCGGCAGTAATGGATCGACCTCAGAGTCAATCGACCCCCGTTGCTGACGAGATGATGTGCTTGGTGCCTCCCCCGGGAACGAAAACGTGGGCATTGTGTCCTTGGGGTCCTTCGACTGAGTGCCAATGCCTAGTGGTGGCAGTTGGGTCGACGCTAGCGGCTTGGGCAATTGGTATGTGGATGACTGCCTTGAATGGTCTCCTCCATATGGCCTCGACGAGAATTCCGGAAACGGAAGAGCTGGACTGCTGCCAAAGGAAAGGTTCCCTTCTCGCTTAGTAGGGAATGGATGCTCTCTTGCATGATAATCTCGATCATCTCGGCTATGAAAGCCATAGATGTAGTGAATGCACCGGCTATCCCAGCATTTGTGCGACGAAGAGTCTCGAATGTTCTGTGACAGTGTCGGTCTGACCTTTGATGCCCGGCACAAGGGATCATACTCGGCCATGTTCTTGTCCAGCCACCAGGCCGCGTATCCCTCCGGAGCGTCGTCCGGCACCAAACGTTTCAGTGACTCGATCAAGTTTGGATCCCAGAGACTGAGGCCTGAGTTGTGAAGTTAGGAGAAACTTGTCGCGCCATAGAGGCTTCAAGGGATTAATTGGGGTTAAGTTTCTTTATGAACCTACCTTGATCTGTGATGGCCGCCTCGAGGGACTCGCAGCGAAACTGAAGCGAGCGGGCTTCTTCTGCATCAGATAATGGAGCAGGGTTGGTGGGAACACCTGAAGTCCAAAAGGGTTAGCAGAATTGCAACAGATTCAGGGACTCAGATACACGTGGAAGAAGGGTACAGGTGGGGGAAGGATGGTGGGTATGTATATAGTAAGCAAGGTTATTAACTGCAACGGCTGCGTGTGTGTAAGTGTCAAGCTGGAGTTGAGCTGGGGTGGAGCTGGAACTTGAACTGGGGGAGACCGGCATAGAGCCATGAAAAATGGTAGAGTAGCCATACGGTGAAGTGCACAATATGCCTGTAGTGCATGCAGTTTGTGGCGTAACATAACCAGCTCGAGTTTGATGTTGGTCCCATATTTGGCTGGTAGCAGGGCAGCGAGCTGTGCTTGGACTTCGGCGTGTTGATCCTGGAGCTGAGCCTTCCGGTCCAGCAGCTGTCTAATTGTGACCTCGGGGCCCGGATCCACCACTATGTTCGTAGGCTGAGAGTCAGTAGCCATTGTTGGCGTAGAGGCGGCCTGCCGGTCGAGATCTGACCGGGAAGCCTGGTGTCGTCTCGTCTATCTGGCTCTCGCTCTCGCGCTTCGCACTCGGCAGGTACACAAAGCTGTCTCCAACGCCTATGACATTGTTGCGGTCATTGGGGCTGGAAGAGTGCGAAGAACCGCCTTGTTTAGGTTGGAACGCTTAGTCCCAGCCCAATTCATGGGCCAGCATAAGCCCTCCTCACTCGCTATCGCACTCGCACTCCCGCACTCTTCACGCTGATGCCGTTGCCGTCTATCATGAAAAGAGCTTGAAAGATGGGGTTGTTGGCCGTTGTGGAGAAGGTGATGCTATTGTATCCTCGCTATGTGCCGGGTATCCTTCCTTTCATGGCGATAGGCGGCTGAAAAATATCTGAGGCTGGATGGTTTAGGGCCACCGCATTGGCTTTGGCTTTCGAGGCAGTTTAGGTGAGAATCCAATGTCTCATAGTCCAGTCGCCGCGTTCTCTCATCCAGCCGACTTGACGAGGTTCTCCCTCGAACCTACACCAAGATTCGAGAGACTCGGGCATCCAGGTCGCCACGGCGGGGACGAAAAAGTGCCCGTTGCTTGTTCGGCTGTTCCTTTCACCCCACAGGCTTGTGCTGTGTCTGCGTCGTGTTGGCGGAACTCTGCAGCTTGTAATTCGCGACGAGCTCTCGGGGTGTTGGTAACAACAGCAACCTCTTTGTCCGGTAATTCGAGCCTGAGCGGTTCAGCTGTGTCGAAATCGGCAACTTTCTAGTCTTGGAAGAAAGACGCCGCTATTTGCCCTGCAGGTTGCTTGGTAGTACTTCTTATTTTACCCTCGAAGCTGAAAGCTTGTATTGGACCGATCCGTTTTGGGGGGCTCTCAAGGGCCGAAAGAGTATTTAACTGAGCCCAGTCTGGAGTCTGGACTTCAAACGTTCAGCAGGGATGTGCGATCCTGGATTAATCTCTACTCAAGGGAATTCGCCTGGGATTCCGGAGTGGGGCACCTTGACGACTTGACCAGCCGTTGTTGACGGTATGAACTGGCGGGCGTCTGGGCAGGTGATTATCTCGACCTACATGGCCGGCTGGTATCCACGCAACCTCCCAACCCCGATGCGTGCTCACTAAAGTACTCTACCGCGCCACGAGGAGGGCAATTATAAGTTGGTGAAGGTAGCATTGCTGCTTTGGTGGCTGGCCGCCTGCCCTACCACAGGCCCACATGCCCACATGCCACATAAATTAGGGGACCGGGAAACTGCTAACTAGATAGGGCCTTGGGTTAGTACGGCCTCGGCGCCTTGTACCGAAACGATATCAGCCCGCTGCGTGGCTCGTCGCCCCAGATATGCAGCAATGACACGCCGTGTGTACATTTGAAATATATACTGTGCGGGCTAATGTACGAAGGTACTAGCGGGCCGGCGAGAGGCAAAGACCTGGCGGGTCTACAGAGGTACTTGCCACATCTCAAGAGCCACTACGGAGAGCTACGACAGGGCTGTTGCCGTGGAAAGTTGAGACTATATATGTCTGCACCCGAAGGGCCATCAGCTCGAATAACCAGTACATTTGAAAAGTACCAGAGTGTAAGAGCCGGCTGCCCACCGGATATTTGGAACTGTGTTTGAAGGTACGGAGGTACGAAGATGCCAAGTAGCCATGGCCGATTCAGCTTCTCAGCCCCATCTGCCAAAGACGTCATTGAGCACAGAGGGGAGGCTCAAGCTTCTTAATGTCTTGGATATAAAAAGGCGAGCAGATTTCCTGACTGCGTCGTCCTTAAACATTGTTGCCATAGACACTCCGCTGAACTTCCCATCTATCCGTACAGGGGCAAATGTCACCATTTCTGTCGACCCAATTCGTTGTTTGCTCTACGAACCTCCTATCAGGCCAAACCGCTGCCAAGGCTTCGTCGCGGACTCACCTGCCGTGGCCAATATACAAGCACTTTGCACTAACCTACATGCTCGATCCCTCTTGCAGCGGAAGCCAGAACAGTTCCTAACCTCACACGAGTTCGCCCTCGCGCCGCTGCTCCCAGGACCCGAGACCCGAGCCGCCAAAGTGGAGTCAGAAGCTTCCATGTACCGGCAGGGAAACTCGAGCTGCGAGTTTCGGGCTTGCCGCTATCATCACTGTCCCTGGTCTTCTATCCCTCCAACCGTGTAGACCTGCCGACCTCTTTGTCCTCCTCGCCGCGGCAGAAGATGCAGACACCGAGGAGCAGACATGGCAGTATTGCTTCATTCACGACTTTGCATTCTAAGAGCTCAGCAGCTAGCAAACCGTCGAGCCGATCCAAGCGTCGAGACCATAACTGCTACCCACCATCTTCAACCCTGAATGACTGACCTCGTGCTCAGGCTGACGCATGTTATAATTGGCCAGTTTCTACGACGGGCGTAAGAAGGTGGTAAGCAGAGCGTCCTTGTTAACGACCAGAAAGTTGACGCCGTTGGCCCATCATAGCCGAGTGCTAGCATGTCGGCCCTCTGGTAGCTGTGCAAGTAGCCAGGTACAAGGGAGCTATCCACCACTCAATATGTCGTATCTTTCTATGTTCTGCCGCCCGATGCTCCTACCCACTGGTCTTTTGCCCACCTTCTTTGTGCCGAAGGCCATGCAAAGCTCAATGCACGAAGTGCGCTCGCTTCCAGAACAGGCGACCTGCACCTGGAGCCGCCAACCTGACATTTCAGCTGCTCATTTCAGCTTCAGAAAGGTTGGTTGCTCTTGGTCAGATCACCGACGGAATAGCAGACCAACGGCGGTGCTCCTATCAGCACTTCTCTAGCACCATCGGCACCGGCAACGGCAACTGATGAGATAGAGACGGCTAATGAGACCGTGCCTGCAAGTTATGTTCGAGGCTTCAGCTGTAGGCTGTCCCGTCCCCGCTGCTGCATCCGGCCTTGTCGTCGGACGATCTCGCTTCGTCGCCGATACGGTGGCGAGGGAACGAGACTTTCTTGGTGACGCCTTCCTAGCAGTAGACATTTCACAGTACGAACACGCAAGAAGACTTTGTACGGATCGACATTCTCACGCTTGTTGGCGGTTAAAAGGAATCTGAAGAAAGAGCTTGGGTTGTCGGCTCCCTATGGCGTCTGCATTCATTACGAATACACAGACCTCCCAAGGCCCCATACTGTATTATCGGGCGATATTAAACAAAGCAAGGGTGTCAGCGGTGGGGGGGAGGGGTTGAATAATGACGAAGACCTTCTGAGAAGCTCGAGCTCAACTGTCAAAGTGATCGGTTCATCTAAATTCCATGGCGGCGGCGGCGGCAGGCGCACCAGCACCAGCACCAGCAAGTATGCTTTCGGAGTTTGTGCGAATACAGAGTCGTCATTGCTTCTTGGCCCGCCATCTACTTGTTGGTCTTATCCGCAGACCGCAAGCGGTTATGTCCGCCGACGTCTTAGCGTCCACGTGGGATGCACATTGATGGCCGCAGCGCGCACAAAGAGCGTCAATAGGTAGGTTGCTGTCTTCTATTGGTCGACTTCGTGTCGAGTCGTCGCCAGACCAGCCACAACGCAAGGCCAGAACGTGGAGAACATCTGCATGGTTGCAGCTGGCCGTTTCTACAAAAAGTCCCTCAAACGATGCCAACCGCGGTTCCATGGCGAGGGTCGCCGGAGTGCCACAAGTCAAGGTACGAGTGTGCCATGGACAATATCCGAATACCGCTCACATGCTGCTTGGATGCAACAGTACCAAGATATACAGGACCATGTTGCCAAGCTCAACTCCATGTTAAGTTCCGCCGGGACGGCTCTCGTCTGGCCGCGAGGCCGAAATAGAGCCCAGAACAATGTGATGCGATTGAGCGGGCGCCTGGGGATAACAGCTTTGGATAGTCTGCATGTTACCCAAGTACGCGCCGCGAATGAAATCTTAGCATGTAGCACTAGGGTCGACGGTAACCTGCTGGTGCATCTGGCGTGCGTCTGGGTGCCGGGAATTGGACGCGGAGAAATTGGGGACGGAGACTGCTGCTACCACCACGATCGGTCGAACGCCCATCATCTCACTACCAGGCTACAACCCCAAACAAATGAAGGGGAGCATGAGGCTTGGAGAACACCACTGGACCAGGCCTATATTGTCACTACGCGAGACAACTGTTCCCACGACTGGGCGGCTGTTTCGGATGCTTGCTGGATGATGTCCTTGGCGGTGGTGGGCACCTCCGATCCAGCCTTGACCTTCTCGAACATGATGCGGAGCTAATTATTCGTTTGGAGATGACTTGACGTGCCGTGCCGTCTCTGTCTCGTGGACTCAGAGTTTCCAGTTGTTGGGATTCCTTGGCCCCCCGTCTCTCTCGGGTGTAAGTGTTCGTACGGGTTTTACGTACAACTATGGAGGACTGCCTGCTTGCCTGGAAGCTAACAACGGCCCAGCGCTGGCTGATAGCCTTCTAGCCCCCAAATCTTTAGCGATATTAGAGCCCCGTAGCACAGGGCAAGGTTCACAGGATTCTCCATCCCTGGTAGAGTGGTAGTACCAGTACCATTACTATCCCATCAATGATATCCCAGCCGGACAAATCATGGCCTTCCTTCATCCTTGCCCTGCCGTCCGCGGCACCAACCAACCCATGGCAGGCGTTGAAGCTGGTCTCCTCCCCAAGTACCCTCACACCTCACACTGTGGAGCTCATGTGGGGACCGGGATGGGGAGAGCGTAATATCTACCAGGTAGTGGGGCGGCGTGCGCGGGGGGGGGAGCTGCTGATGATGACCTTCAACTAGTTTTCATCTTGTTCGGTAAGACAACGACAAATGTGTCAAGGTCCGGTAGCAAGGGCAGAAAAAAGTCGCCGACAGGAGAGATGCCATGCATGATCTCCAAGAAGCCGCACAAGCAACGGAGGACAAGAGGTCATCTATCATGATGCACACACAGACACCAGTATTTTTTGGGTGACCAGCTCACCATCATCCAGCGTTGTCGAATGATTTGGGATGCACGCGAAACCGCTGCGTTTCTCCGAATTTTTCTCGCACTAGCTGATCAGTAAGGATACATACACACTTTCGTTGGAGGTCCCAATCTAAAACCCATCTCCACATTAGTCACGCCGTCGCAGGGCGCTTCGCGTCCTTTGAGGGTGTAACCGTAAATTAATTGGGAATGAATAAATATCATGGTGCTTTTTTTCGTGGAGTCCCACCACGACCGTAGGAAAAATAAAAAATGGGGGTAGGTTACTTCTGCGCTTGCCGGGGGGGGGGGGGTTAAGTAACCAGGGTT
>Ga0247774_1001550_pt1 | contig 11551 bp, 8 predicted proteins | sample UWRJL001104B6_FD_179933 | JGI IMG/M metagenome (GOLD analysis project Ga0247774, IMG submission 179933) | Plant litter microbial communities from Arlington Agricultural Research Station in Wisconsin, United States - UWRJ-L001-104B-6 | ecosystem: Environmental > Terrestrial > Plant litter >... | reverse complement strand
TGTGAAAACTGGCGTACGGAGTCGCCTAAGAGCACTGTGGACTTTTTTTTTTTAGAGAGTCGGATGGTATTGATGAACGCTCCTTCAGATTTGTGTCATGTATGGGCCAAGGTTTGGACGGTTTGGAAAGATACCAAGGGTACATGTTCGCACTGGGAAAGAGGGTTTTGGGATATTGGAAATATATCTCAAGGTTGTAAGTCTGATGGACCTAGTAAAAGAATACAGCGCCCTTCACGCAACCCACTTATTTATGTTCTCGCCAGTAATGTATTGCCATTTCATTCGAGGGGTGTGGGTTGGGCTTTAGTCCGCATATTGCCACAAACTCTCATAATGAGCAAGGCCGTGAGACCGTTGGTTGTTGTACATTGGGTATATCCGCCGGCCTGTCTCTGCCTGTCTCTTACAACTTCCTCTTCGCCTAGATTGGCATAACTAGCTCTCCTTCTTGACTCTAGTAGCGCGCATCCTTGCCTCCCACTTCTCCCACCCCGCCTGGCATGGATCTTCCTCCACCACTAAGTCCCGTATCCTCAAGAGCCTCGCAAGCGGCATCTCCAACACCCGCTCTAACAACCCCAGCTGCCGCGCTATCCCCGTAACCACGAACCAGCCTACCGCGCACACCACACCCGCCGCCACACCCGCAAGTACCTGCCTTTCGGTATGGTAGTTGAGATACACCCTCGACCATGCCACCGCGGCCGCCAGCGCCAGCGCCACCGCGCTCGTCGCCAGCCGCTCAAACACAGACCAGGCGTGCTGGCGCGCCTCCGACGTGTTCGACGCGCGGCCGTGCCCGGGCCGGTGCCGGACGAGCAGGAAGAGCGCGACCGAGACGCTCCAGAAGGCCACGAACTGGGCGTGCGAGCTCGGCATGCCGTAGCCCTTGCCGTGGATGCGGCGGGGGCGCTCTTCCTTGATCAGCCGCTTGAGGGCAAAGTTGGTGGCCTCGCAGGCGAGCTGGCCGGCGAAGGCGAGCGCTACCTCAGCCTCGCGGGTCGACCAGATGAGGGTTGCGTAGACGACGCAGAGGGCTTGGGGGAGGAGGGCGAGCCAGGCGCAGATGTAGGAGACGTGATCGTTGGGATCCTGGACAAGGGGTTTCCCCTCCATGTTAACGGGAATTCTTCCTGGAATTGGGATAGGGAGATGGGGCTTCAGCTTACATAGTAGACGTGGGTCAAGGAGAGGGAGGCGAGTGGTGTGTCGTCCTGGTCGGCCATGGTGGCCGAGGTGTGCTGCGGAAGGAGCTGGAGATTGATGTTGGCCTGCAAATCGCTTCAATGTCGGGAAGGCATGCCTTGTGAGGGGAATCGAGCGCTGTGACAGACACGGGGGGGCCGAAGTAAGTTCGAAAATTTCAATGTCAAGGACCGGTTGACTGGTTATGAAAAATCGGATCTACGCAGTTCTTCTGTGCGTCACGGTGGCAGCGAGTCGTTTGCCAAATGCAAGCCTGCTTCTGCAGCCTGCAGGCCGCAAGCCCCCACCATCAACTCCTCCACAGTCCAACCTGTTCGGCTTCAGCCAATCAAACATGAGAATTGGGAAAGAGTGACAGGACGGCGGGTTGTGCAGCTCCAGGCATGGTTTGTCATACGGCAGCGGAGCACTCGGATTTTTTGCCCCTCATCGTCGGCCGACGCTGAAAAGAGTCATTCGCCGTCAAACACGAGCCTCCCGAAGGTCACCATCTACAAAAGCATGCCTCCCCTTATGGAAACCGTTTCTATATTACGCATCGCCATATTTTAGGGCACACATTTTACAAGATGGCGCCATGTTAGTGAGCTAACCAACACTTTTCCGAACCCTAGGCGAAAGCGAAGCTCGACTTTGCAAGGCGACTGCCGCAGACTAGCCCACGTGCTGGAACACCAACCTACCCGCCCCCGTCTCTGCCTCGGGCAAGCACCTTGACGCTTAATAAAGCATGTGGCAGCGCGCTTTTTATTGATCACCTAGAGAAATGGACGACGAACCGGAAGACGCTCGGGTCGACGAGCTTAGCTCCATCGAGGCCATCTTCCCCGAGATCCAAAAGGTGAACGAGAACGATCCTTTCACCTTTTCCCTCGACCTACCCGTGAACCCCGTCAAGCCTGTAGTCGTCACCTTCCCGGCGGCCTCGACCGCGACGGCCCCAGTTCTTGTCAACGGCGCTGGTGGAGGCGCCAGGGACGGCCCCGCCGCTCAAGGCAATCCGATCGGTCTGGCAGCCACCCGAGGCGTTGATTCCCACGAGCTCTCATACCTCCCATCCGTGTCTCTGCGAATATCTCTGCCCGAGGGATACCCGGCCCAGCAGCCGCCCAAGGCTGTGGTGTCAGCGAACCCGCCATGGCTAACGGCGGATGTCGTGACGAGGCTAGAAAGTGATGCGAAAAGATTGTGGGAGGACATGGGCCGAGACATGGTGGCATACACGTATATCGACCACGTCCAACAAGCTGCTGAGAATGTATTTGATATGGTCAACGCGAACGGCACATTGGAGGTGGACCCGGCGCACAAGCTCGCTATACTAGACTACGATATCAAGAGTCGCAGGGCAGCGTTCGAAAAGGACACCTTTGATTGCGGCGTTTGCCTAGGTGCGTTTACTACCCCAACAATATGGTGTCGTGCACCTTGAACTGACAACATCCTCAGATCCAAAGAAGGGTTCTGCATGTTACAAGATGATGGATTGTGGCCATATCTTCTGCCGAGACTGCCTGCAGGAATTCTACAACAACGCCATCAAGGAAGGAGACTTGGCTACTATCAGGTGCTTAAGCCCCAGCTGCGCCAAGGAACGAGAGGCAACGCAATCAAGGGATCCCAGCAAAAAGCATCGCAAGCCCAAGACGTATATCAGCCCCAGTGAGCTCCTCCAAATCGGCCTTTCCCAAGATGCGGTATCGCGATACGTGAGCCTCAAGTACAAGAACGAGCTTGAGTCAGACAAGAACACGATTTACTGCCCTCGGAAGTGGTGTGATGGCGCAGCTAAGTCGAAGAAGCACAAAAAACCAATGGGTCTCGACCTCGAGGAGCTCTCGGATGACGAGTCGGAGGAAGCAGTGGCTTCTGGGACAGCTGAGGAGAAGCTGAGCTCTTTCAAGACAGAAGACCTCCTTGCCATCTGCGAAGACTGCGGCTTCGCTTTCTGCAGTCGTTGCCAGCAGTCGTGGCATGGGGAGTTCATCAGGTGCAACGTGAAGCGCGATGAGTCGGAGCTCTCGGCAGAGGAGGCCGCCTCCCTCAAGTACCTCGAATTCCACACTTCTCCTTGTCCAACATGCGATGCGCCAGCCCAAAAGACGCACGGGTGCAATCACATGATATGCTTCATCTGCAAGACGCACTTCTGCTATCTGTGCTCGGCATGGCTTGACGAGTCAAATCCGTACGCTCACTTCAACATGAAAGGGGCTAACCAATGCTACCAGAGGCTCTGGGAGCTCGAAGAGGGAGATGGAGATGATGTTGGAGTGAACTTTGCCGGCGGCGCTCAGCTTGTACGACCTCAACAGCGGCCGCAACGGCCAGCCCAACGACCGTTACCACCGGGCCGTGTCGCCGCGGTCGATCATGCTATAGTTCGCGACGACCACGGAGTAGAGGTCCTTCGTGTCGTGCCCGAGATCGAGGAGCCCGAGGACGAGGACAGCGATGGAGACGAGCCAAGCTCGGGTGAGGATGAAGACGGCGAGAACGCGAATGTCGGTGTGGCAAGGGAAGGGCCGCTAGTGCTTCGCATCGGAGGCGGGCCCCGACCGGCACGCACTCCGCCCCTAGTTCCCCCGGCCGTACCGGCACCTCCCGAGGGACGTGGCGGACGACGTCAGGACAGACCACCCCGAGGTCGAGGGGGTGGCCGAGGTGGTGGTCGTGCGCGTGGGAATCGCCGAGGGGCAGGAAGAGGGGGCGCCCGGCCAAACGGACCGCCGGTTGAAGTCGAAATGAACCAAGGCGATGAACTTGATCCAGCTCAAAGGGAGTGGGTGAGGCAATTCGTTCTCATGGCCCTAAACGATGAGGAGGATTCGAGTTCCGAAGACGAGAACGAACACGACTTTGTTCTCTTGGGTCCTCACTAGGCCTCGTGATGCAAGCTCCGGGCCGAAGCTGATCCTAAACGGCCATACTAGACTCACGCGATGGGTCAATAATCGAACGGCCAAATGGGATGCAGTACATCAAGAAAGTGCTATGGCTAAGACGATACTTTTCAGAGCGTATAAGAATGGCGCCTCCTTTCTGTCAAGTGCGTCCCCGTCAATTCACGGCAAGGGCAACCAACAACTCCGACAAGATCAGGCTGATTGGTTTTGGCAATCGGAGGCGGCAGCTTTCCGTGCTAAGTGACATCTCCAACTGAGGCATCAAGGCGGTGGATATCGGGCTACCGGCATGGCGCCTGGACCCCGTTACAGTGGAGAATGCACTTGGCAGGGGCTGCAACTGTTGCGGTACTATGGAGTGTGAATGAGGGGCAAGAAAAATACCACTTCCAAATCGACGGCGTGTGAAGGGTCAAGGCAAACGCAGCGTACCATCGAGACCCTCTCGGTTAGAGCTAATACTCGGCTGGCACGCCGACCAGGAAGGATCGAAACGGACCACAAAAACCAGAACCCGGATGTTCGTCCCGCCCATCAAAAATTTCCGCATCGGGACATGATACGGGACATGACGTGCCATCTGGGCACGGATACCTGGTGATACCTTTTTCAGTTCGTCACTCGTAACGTCGGATCCCGGTGGGGGGACAATCTTCCAAGCTTCAGTGAAGCGTACTTGCTTGAGTCTGGAGAGCCTGAGGACAGTCACGTCTTGGAGAATTGAAGGTGCCTTTATCAGTGAAGAGTCTGCGATGCCAGTCCCTGTTGATTCCTGCGAGAGCACCAACCGACCTACGGATATCTGATCTGGAAAGTCCGAGTGCCTGTGTACCATCTTCAATCGGATCAGTGGCAATGAAATGCTCCGGTCGTGATCAAGGGGCAAGGGAATGCCGTTCCGGTCCCACAGAATATTTTTCAAAGAGGAAACTGAGATAGAGTTGGATCGAGAAGGCGGAATCCAGGGCTGGTCTTGATTTAATCTTGGACGTGGTCCCTGAATGGAGCGCATGCAATGAAAGGGGGAGCATTAGGAAGCTAAGTTTTCCCTGGTTGAAGACGAACACGCTAGCCTTGCACCCAGTCATGCGGAGGTTGCATATATGGAGAATTTGGGAAGTTGACACTCGGAAACGGAGACGAGATGCTGTTCTTTGCATAGCGGAGGTTCGTTTGTCCATACATGGCATTGTGCAGGGGCGTGATGGATGCTTAGAATCAAGATAGACCTCTAGACAGTACGTAGAGAAAGAGACGTGTGGCCTCAAGGTACTAGTTGGGTAACTATCATACAAAAATGAGTAACTTGCTGACAGTGGCCACCGTTCCCCTCTTGCTATGCTCCGGTCTTCTCGTAGAGCTAGAGGGTTCTTCTCAACATAGAACTAACTGCGGCCACGTCATTCAAATGACCACCGGGTTTTGTTAAATCGATAGTGAAGGCCTTAGATGTGCTTCATGATTGTGAGCAATCGTACCCAAAATCAAGGATGCTTCGACTAGATGAGCTGGCATCGTGTCTCATATTCTGTGCCCTTTCGAAACGAGACGGAGTAGCTGGCTACAAACCTGCTTTGTTCGAAATCCACTGCCCCCAAGAGTGTGTTCCATAGAGCGTGGGAGCATCTCTCGTTCAAAGTGCTCACGTATGTAGTTTCAAAGGTGATAGCAGCGAAATAGGCCAGAGTAGTACCAAGCCTTGCCGTATAGGGCACAACGATGCGATTCTAGAACCAGAATCGGAACTATACTTGGGCAAGTCATGTACATCACACGCATAGTGAACGTCTGTACCTTGAGGTTACTGCCGAGGAGCAGTTGCCCAGTGAGGATTCACAAGCATCACAGCATGGCACCTGCAAAGTATACTTATCCAAGATGCGACGCAATGGCGTCGCTTCGTTCGGCCACTTTCCAAGGCCGTAGAGGCAACAGATCTTGGGATTGAGAAGAGTTGTTGAGGTAACTGGCAGTGCTGAGCTTTCTGATTGGCAATTCATAATCGGTGAGATTGCGTGACATCAGAAGGAAGGAAGGACTGGTAGTTTTCATCCGCCAGGAAGGTCATGCTCGTACCTTGCTGAACCCTTCAGCGACCTCGCGAGTTCCAGTGTACGTATGAGAGAGTGTTGATTCCTTTAAGGAAACAAGGGGCAAGGAAATAGAACCGTATTGCCTAAATTAATCTTTCGTGATGACACTAACGACTTGATCTTTACGCTTTTATCTATAGAGTTTCCGTACGTAGTTCAAGGGGGAACATAGAGCATCCCAGTACTATTTACTCGGCGGAATCGATCTAAACTTCGACCAAAACGTAGATCCTCGGTTTGGGGAGAGCAGATTCTGTCCATTGCAACCTCGGAGGCTCTCGTGGACCGATTTCCAAGTCCCGGAGTCCCGGTACATGCCAAGTCGAGTTCCGTCTCAGCTCACGGATCCAACACAACGACAAACACAACATGACTGGGATTTTGCTTCATTTTAACACGACAATGAGGCCCTTCTTTGCGGCAAAGCGCTTCGTGCGAAACACAGCCTCTTCCTACTGCGTCGCTGCACCATGGGCTTCCGCCTCCCCTTGAGTACTGCTAACTCGTAGTACTTCATAGATACTCCGAGAGACAACTCCTTTTCGTCTCCTTTTCAGTGCCGCCGGCCGTCAGCGGGACGCCACCGTTCCATTCAGCAACGCTACCTTTGCGGGGAGGGATGTAACTGAACCAACCGAACCTCTGTGCCCTCACTCAGGGGTACGTATTTGCCGCCGTGCAATGACAACCAAATCCTCAGCTTACAATTTCCTGGCATTGATTCTCACTCACTCATCTTGATACATGCCAGCGTGCTAAATATCCCTAGTTTACTCATCGTCAGGCGGCTACGTCAAAGCAGGACGAAAGGTACGCGGCACCAGACAGTTGGGGCGTGGCTGAGGAGACACAACCTCCTGGTCATGAACCACAGGAAATGAGAAAGATGCAAGGAAAAGAATCCACGTAAAGAGCGAAATGCAGCCCGTACATTTCCGTATCAAGCAGCAGCGCCGCAGAACGGGCTGGTAGGGAGAAGGTGGAATGCAAGAACACTAGAACCTCACCACGGGCCTATCCCCCCCGCGGTTGAGGATTGGTGGATCAAAAACCTGACTAAACTAACATCCACCATTTTTCCTTCTCGGAACGACACCATCAAAATGTTCCGCCAACAACGTGATTGAAGATTGATTAAAAACTCAATGGCCGAGTTCCAAGCTTCTTCCAACTTCCGAACGGCCATCAAAGCCCTAGCTAGATGATATTAGTCTTGTCCCGCGCATGAGTTCCAAATTTTGTGGTCGAGTCTTTCTTTCTATTTTCTGCTACGAGCGTAGCCCACCCCAAATCTCTCCCGGGCCTGAAAACGTGTCCGCTTGGATGCACACCTGGCTTTTGATATTGGATATTTGCAGCCGCCTGGATGGCATCATGGATGTAGAGTTTGATGAGGATTTAAACCCTGACGCGCATGGTTTTATTAGTGCTCGCCAACGACCTACCTCCTTCGTAGGTAGTGCTTAATTGCCATGATGCTATCGGTGATATTCGCCTGAAAGCCGATAACATTATAATGAACAGGACGAAAAAAGGTTGTTAAGACGCAGGGTTTCCCACAAGGATAATTATACCACTAGCATCACTATGCCTCAGTAGCAGTGAGAGCAGTCGCCCCCTAGCAGGTTAGACCGACATGGCTGACTTGAGGAGGGACGCCACGGCATCAACCCGGTCTAGCGTGCGCTAGCCCTCCAACATCTTGAATTTCTGTCCAACCGATGAGTAACTAGTGGTGACATCCTCATCCGATTTTGCGATGAGGGACCAGAAGCAAAGACCCGCATCTGTCACTATTCCCTCTCCAGACACTGGACGGGTTTGGGCGCCTTGGCCCTCCCCGCCCGCTTTGCCAGCAGGCTGACTGACCAGCAGTAAGGGGGCCACCATGCGTTCAGGGAACGGACTGGATGGAGGGCAAAGCGGATCGGCGCCACGAGGTTGCATGCTTTTCGGATGGAGCGTTTGCGCACCTGCAACCGGCGCACAAAGAGCGCCACACCACGCGCCCTCCTGGGATGTCCCCTCGATATTTCCTGCTTGACTTGTCTCGTGGGAAGTGGGCCGAAAACCTTCATCGTACTGCGATACCAGAATATACCCGGGTGCATCGACATGATTCCTTGAGTTGGCACATTGTAACTCAAAGTCTATGCTGCAGATGGCGACGAGCCTCTGCCGGTCTGCTGGTCTTGCTTGCCAGTCTTTCAAGTTCGGACAAGTCAGCCGGGTTCGGTGTAACCTTGCGCGACGAAGTAGACCCTGCCCACAAGACGAATGCACTTGCTGAATAAATAGAATCAAAGGGTGGCCATCAATTGCCGGCTCGACTCTTCTTTGAGGCTCCTGACCTTTGCAGAGTCAATACTTGCATGGTGACAAGATATCGGTCAGCCGCCCGCCCAGTGCATTGATGTTTCGACAATTTGCGGAGCGTAGCCATACCGAGTGAGTTCAAGGACCGCTTCGTCCACAGCCTTCACCCCTGCACGGTGCGCTGCAAGAGGCACTTTTTATCCTCCAGATGCTGCACGGCGATGCGCAAGAATGCCAGCCCTCAACCTTATCATGATGCCTCTCGTTTGCACAGATCATCCAAGTTGCATTGTAGATCTGTCATGATTTGGGCCTGTGTGGCCCGAGCCCTTAGCCCCTCCCAGATTCTCGGCTTGGAGGAGAGGAACGTCCAAGGGGGCGTGAGAATATCAGTTTTGAACTTTGTTCTGGTCACAGGCCTGTGCTGGAAACGAGAAATCATGGTTCAGCACGAAGATTGTCGTTTTGGTTGGTTCTGCGAAGGTAGGTAGCAAGAGCGTTGAGAAGGAATATCTGCCCCCAGAGCATTGCGTGTGGTAGGTCAAGACCCCCCCGGAGCCAAGCGGACCCGGCGTCCCCGTCAGCCTTGAAAGTTTGTGGTAGCAAAAAGCCTGGACCCCAAAGTCCGATTTGGGCAGACGCCACAAGCTCCAAGGTATTGGCCAGAGTCAGTGGCCCGGGATGCGGATTCGGGCCTTCAGGCTAAATTCAGACTCAACAACGCTGCTCTTTTGGTTGGCGTGCAGAATGGCAACCTGCCATACAGAGGCGTTGACTAGCGTCTTGGAGGGCATCAAGGTCATGCCTATATTTCGACCTTCCCTCGTGGCTGGAGTAGGTAGTGACTAAATTGGCATCATGAATGTGTCTTGTTCGCAGCTTGTATTCGTACCTTCGTATGTGGGAAGTAAGCGCGACAAAGTACCAGGTTGGGACGGATGCTCTGCGGCGACCTGCCATGTCTCTCTCTGGAGAGCAGTCACCATTCAAATGCGTGGCCTCGACCTTGCTAGCTGCAAACCGGCGGAATGCTGAGTGCAACTGCCGAAATTTCGTAGGTCCTGCCTCTGCTGTATGTTCAAGTCGTTCTCGTCCGTTACGTTGCGTATGGAGGCCGAGTACCGACATATCCTCGAAGACACGATTGAGGGTGACTTCAGGTGCACCTGATTCATCGTGCAGGGAGGCAGGTAGGCAGGTAGGCAGGAATGGAGACCGCTGCATGTACACGCCTCCATCCCTCTGCTGGCATGCTGCTGGGCTGCGAAGTAGTGGAGTCGATTTGCTGATGTGGAGGGGTGGATCAAAAACAGCAAGTGCTTGATCGTGGTTGCTAGCCAACGACCTTCGTGGTAACAGCAGCTTTAACCTCCTGCTGACTTTCTTGCTTCTCTTTGCGGAGGCGTTGGAATGCCGCCGGAATTGGGGGGCTGCAAATGGGACAAACTTCCCGTTTTGCAGCCACGATGATCTTAAGATAGGAACCGAGCGGGCGAAAACAGCGACGACAAGTTCGGTTCAGCAGCACGTCCGTCCCTCCAAGCTCGGCCGCGGCTCCATTTAAGATGCGGTGAGTGCAGCAGAAGGCAGTTTGGCAGGCTCGCCTAAAAGTCAAGAGGCTGGGCGATGTCTCGGTGATCAACAGCCGTAGACCGAAGCAAAAAGCAGTCTATGTGAGTTTTCAGACGCGAATGTATTCTAGCGAGTACCGAGACAATGTCGGTATGTTAGCCGTGACGAATCCCATTAGCAGCGACCGACTTTTCCAGCACCGCTTTTTTGCTGGTTCCTTTCAGTTCCCCGTGCGATCTGTTTCGCAGTAGTATTTGATAAACGGTTCGCAGGATCCAAAATTTCAAGTGCCATTCAACGAGTGCCTTAGGGTATTGTTAGGTGGATGGATGGACGGGGAGCCAGTGCATCCGTACAAGTATCCGCATCTATTGGACAACGGGTAGGAAAAAGATCCCGAAGGCAACGTGATCTCGGGATGGCGTGTAGTGCGCAATACCAAGCAAGACATGTGCCGCTTTGGGGGTGTCGTCACAAGTTCTGCATGCGATGTTTTTCATCCCGCCAACACACAATTCAAACGGAAGGCAATGAGGAGGGGTCGAAGATTTTGATCCTCGGTCGATTGCGGGGTTTGCAACCGAGATCTGCCAAGCCAAGAAGCCTTCCACGTTCAAGCATGTTCAAGGGCTGGCCTTCCAAGTTCCAACTCAGGACCCCACTTGCACATCAACGGCAGCTCCTACCGTCTGCCATCGCTCGTCCCAACAATTTAGGCAGTCGGTGACAGTCTTGTCCTAACACCACCTGCTCTTCTTCCCTGGCTGAAATGGCAGGAGCGATGAGGCAGCCTAGGATTGGCCCTGTTCCAATGCTACGGCTAGGCATCCCGTCACGAGGTGACTTTCCTCCCTGACTGCCGTTGGAGATGCAATGGTAGCAGGTGGGACTTGGTGTCCGGCTTCTAGAAGACTTCCAGACGGGATGGCACTTTCGCTCCCTGCTGTAGCATCTAGATTGCCGTTGAAGGCTGTAACCCCGCGACGGCAGCCTTGATATTGCATATTGCCTGCTCAAGGTCGCTTCCCCAATTATCCCATCGGAGCTTGTTCCATTAATAACGACAAGGAAATTTCGAAGTGGGAGGGCCACTCTTCAGATTGTTGACGTCCGGGCGGACGTCATGCGACTCGGTCTTGTACCGCGTGGAGAGCGGCAACGGGACAAGTGAGAAACCGTCCTGCGTTCTATATTAACTTCACATTCAAAACCACCACGCTGCATTGCCCCAAGAGGCGAGAAGACAACTTGGCGGGGTCGTGCAGGAGGCGCAATTTGCGGGGAACTGGCAAGACAGCTTCATACTCGGAGCCGCTGTTTTGGCCGTGTCCGGTCTCCTGCGGTAGCGGTTGTCAGCGGTTGAGGCCATCCTAACTGGAGGCTGTGAGACTCGAGACCAGCTGTAAGGCTGGGGCAGGTGGAGGTCGTCTGGGGTTGACGACATCAAACCAGCCT
>Ga0247774_1001549_pt1 | contig 11553 bp, 13 predicted proteins | sample UWRJL001104B6_FD_179933 | JGI IMG/M metagenome (GOLD analysis project Ga0247774, IMG submission 179933) | Plant litter microbial communities from Arlington Agricultural Research Station in Wisconsin, United States - UWRJ-L001-104B-6 | ecosystem: Environmental > Terrestrial > Plant litter >... | reverse complement strand
AATCGCACAGGGGGCGGCCGTGGCCTCGACGACCGGAAGCGGCTCTTCGCGGGGCCGCCGCTACCACCACGGTGAGCTGCGGACGGCGCTGATCGAGGCCAGCTTCGACCTGCTCGCGGAGGTGGGGCCGGCCGCGTTCTCCGTGGCGCAGGTGGCCCGCCGGCTCGGCGTGAGCACGGCAGCGCCGTACCGGCACTTCCCCGACCGCGATCACCTGGTGGCCGCGGTGGCGACGAAGGCCGCCGGGGAGCTGAGGGAGTCGTTCCAGGAGACGGCCGAGCGCGCCGGCGAGGATCCGGCCGAGCGGTTCGCGGCGACCGCCGGCGCCTACGTGCGCTACGTGGCCGCGCGCGGCGTGGGGTTCCCTCTCATCTTCGGCGCCGAGTTGGAACGCCTGCGCGACGGCGCCCTCGCCGACGCCGGCCGCCGGCTGATGGACCTCCTGCTGGAGCTGGCCCAGCGGGCCGGCGGCCAGGGCCCGGAGGCGTCACTGACGCTGCTGGAACACCACCTGGTGGCGGCGCAGGGATACGTGACGCTCTACCGGGACGGGTTCCTCCCCCGCCGCTCCGACGGCATCGACCCGGTGGCCGAGCGCGCCGTCGCGCAGAGCCGGATCCTCCTGCGCGGCATGCGCGAAGAGGAAGACCACTAGCTCGGCGGGTGACGGCGGCTTCGGCGTTCACGTCGCCGGCATGGTCTTCGGGCCGGACCGCCGGTACGGCGACGGACCGGCCCGGCGTCCTCTCTACGACGGGTCCGCGCCGAGGGCGGCGAGGAGATCGGGCAGCCTGCCGAGCAGCCGGGCCCCCTCGATCGGGTCGGTGTAGTCGCGGCTGTGGACGATCCGGCCGTCCCGGATCGTCATGACCATGACGTACGACTGCACGAACGTCCGGGCGGTCTCGGCGAACCTGCCGTGCAGGTCGTACTCGGCAATGATCACCTCCGGGTCGGCGGTCTCGTGGATCACGACGTTGTCCAGGCGCTCGTACCACCGGACGGCCCGGCCGGCCCCGAAGCGTGCACGCAACTCCTCGCGGGTCGTCTCGATCCGTGCCGGATACAGGGCGGCCGGTGCGAAGGGCATCTCGATGACGACGTTCTCGGCGTAGCAGTCGGCCATGTCCTCGGGATGTTCGCTGGTCACGGCCCCCAGAAGCCGTTCGACGGTGGCGCGGGGGGTGGAGACAGGCATGATGTGCGGGTCCTTCCGGTCGGGAGAGCCGGGGCGCGGTTAGAATCGGAGACCGCGCCCCGGTTACACCGTACCGGAGAGTGCGCCCCGGTTACGCGACAAGAAGGAGACGAGCGTTGGCAGACGACCGACCGCTGCGGGCCGACGCGCGCCGTAACCGGGACCGGCTGCTCCAGACCGCGAAGACCTTGTTCGCCGAAGAGGGGTTGTCGGTGTCGCTCGACGAGATCGCGCGACGGGCCGAGGTCGGACCGGGCACGCTCTACCGGCACTTCCCCACCAAGGAGTCGCTCTTCGAGGCCGTCGTGCACGAGCGCCTGGAGGGTCTCCTCGAGCACGCGCGTGCCCTCCGCGCCGCCGACGACGCCGGGACGGCGCTGTTCACGTTCGTGGAGCGGCTGGTCGGCGAGGGCGCGGCGAAACGCGATCTGGTCGACGCACTGGCCGGAGCCGGCGTGGACGTACGGACGACCGTCGCCGCGACGGCTGCCGATCTCCGTGCGGAGATCGGCCGGCTCCTCGACCGCGCCCAGTCCTCCGGCGCGGTTCGCACCGACATCACGATCGCCGATCTGATGGCCCTGCTGTCGGGTCTCTTCTTCGCCCTGCGCTCGGGCGCGAACGACCAGGCGGATCCCGGGCGCGCCCTCGCCGTCCTCCGCGACGGCCTGCGCGCCCGTTCGGGCTGATCCGACCCGACCGCCTCAGCCTCCTCACCTGCACCGCGACCGGTGAACGATTTCCGGTCTGGCAGTAAGGTGTGTTATGCGCTTGTCACCGGCGCCCGCACGGCGCCGCGCACATCCCTCGCTCGCCGTCGGGATGCTCGTCGCAGTTCTGTCCGTCGTCGCGGAGACCGCGTTCGCCGCTCTGCTCCGGGGTGCCGCTCCCGCCCACACGCTGAACGCGGTCTACCTGCCCGGCATCGTGCTGGTCGCGTACGTGTGGGGCATCGGGCCGGGGCTCGGCACCGCCCTGGCCGGCGCCGTCGCCTTCAATCTCCTCGTCGCCGTGCCGGCCGGAAGCCTGCGGCTCGCCACGGGCGACTTCGTGGCGACCCTCGCGATCTTCCTCGTCGTCGCGGTGCTGACCGGCATGGTCGCCGGCCTGGGCCGGTCACCGGCGGTCGGGGCCGGCACCGGTCTCTCCGCCCAGCTCGCGGGCCTTCGCGCTTCGGACCTGAAGGCGGCGCTACCGCACACCGTCCGGCGGCTGGCGCGCCTGCTCGGGCTGCCGTCCGCCCGGATTCATCCCGGGCCCGTCCCCCGCGACGGGGGACGCGCGACCCTTCCGGTCCGCGACGACGGGTTGCTCTCCGCCCTCGTCGTCCCGGCCGGCCTGGCGAAGCCGCCGCTGGAATCCCGGCCGCGGGCGGCCCGGCGGCGTGGGGACGTCGTGAACACCACGCGGACCGACTACGACCGGCTCCGCCGGATCGCCGACGAGCAGGCCGCGCTGCGCAACCTGGCGACGCTGATCGCGCACAGCGTCCCGCCCTCGGACGTGTTCGACGCGGTGGCCCGCGAGATGGCCCAGGTCCTGGGGACCCAGCACACGGTCATCGCCCGCTACGAGGCCGACGGCACCGCGGTGATCGCCGCGGGCACCTGGAACTACGAGGCGATCGTCGCCTCCGGCACGCGCTGGGAGCTGGAGCGGGGAACCGTCTCGGACCTGGTGTTCCGTACGAGGAGGCCGGGGCGGGTCAACGCCTACGAGAGCGACGGCAAGCTGTCCACCAGGCTGCGCGACCGCGGGGTCTTCTCCTCTGTCGGCTGCCCGATCATCGTCGGCTGCGACCTGTGGGGCGTGGCGATCGCCTCCTCCAGCACGCCAACCCCGCTCCCGGAGGGGACCGAGGAGCGCATGCTCGACTTCACCGAACTCGCGGCCACCGCCATCGCGAACGCCCAGAGCCACGCCGACCTGATCGCCTCCCGCGCCCGCGTGGTCGCCGCGGCCGACGAGACCCGCCGCCGCATCGAACGCGACCTGCACGACGGAACGCAGCAGAACCTGGTCTCGATCGGACTCCAGATGCGCGCCATCGAAGCCGCCGTACCCGCGGAGCTGGATGAGATCAAACACCGGCTCGCCGACACCGCGCGGTTCATGGACAACGCCGTCGCGGAGCTCCAGGAGATCTCCCGCGGCCTGCACCCCGCGATCATCGCCCGGGGCGGCCTCAGACCCGCGCTGATCACGCTCGCGCGCCGATCTCCCTTGAAGGTCGAGCTCACGATGACGGAACCGCGCCCCCTGCCGGAGGCCCATGAGGTGACGGTCTACTACATCGTCTCGGAGGCGCTGACGAACGCGGCCAAACACGCGCACGCGACCGTGGTGCACGTCGACCTCATGATGACCCGGTCGCTCCTCTACCTCTCGATCCGCGACGACGGCATCGGCGGGGTCGACGTCGCCAGGGGTTCGGGCCTCACCGGCCTCGTCGACCGCGTCAGCGCGCTCGGCGGACGGCTGGCGATCTCCAGCCCGGTACGGGGCGGAACGACCCTGCGCGCCGAGATCCCGCTGGAGGGCCCCCGCGGCCGTCACGCCGAGGTGGTCGTCGCGACGTAGACGGTGTTGGCCGCGGTGCGCCCCTGCAGGGGGTTGTCGAACTCGACGACGTGCGCCTCGTGGTGCGCGAAGACCTCCGCGAGCGCCGTGCCGAACTCCTCGTCCGGCGGATCGTTCGACCACAGGGCGAAGACTCCGCCCGGGTGCAGGCGGTCCGCGACCTGGCGCAGCCCGTCCGGACGGTAGAACGCGGCATGGCGCGGGTGGAGTACGTGGCGCGGCGAGTGGTCGACGTCGAGGAGCACGGCGTCGAAGCGTCGTCCCGCGGCCTCGGGATCGAGCCCCTCGGCGACCAGTGCGAAGAAGTCGCCCTGGACCAGCCGGCACCGCCGGTCCGCGGTCAGCCGCGAGCTCAGCGGCAGGAGCCCGCGCGCATGCCACTCGATCACCTCGCCCAGCGCCTCCACCACGACCAGCGCGCGTACGCGCGGGTCCTCCAGCACCTGCTGTGCGGTGTAGCCGAGGCCGAGGCCGCCCACGACCACGTCGAGGGCGGTGCCCGTCAGCTCCGCCAGGCCGAGCCGTGCGAGCGCGATCTCGCCGGCGGTGAAGGCGCTCGACATGAGGAACTCGTCGCCGAGCTTGACCTCGTGCACCTCGGCGCCGAGCGCCGGATCCCACCGGCGCCGCAGGCTGATCTCGCCCATCGGCGTCGGGCGCCAGTCGATCTCCTCGAAACGCGCACTCATCCGTACCGCACCTCTCTCCGGCGCGCCGTCACCCAGGGCGGATGATGCGACAGGCTGAGAACGTACTAGAGCACGTCTCCCGACCGGAGGAGGAACCGATGAGCGCGGCCGATGAGGATCTCCTGGTCGCCCTGCGGGACCGGCGGCTACTGGCGATCATCCGGGGCACCGACCCCGGCGCCTGCGTCCGTACGGCGATGGTCCTGATCGAGGAGGGGGTCTCCGTGCTGGAGGTCTCCCTGACGTCGGTGAACGCCCTCGGCGTGCTCGAACGCGTCACGGCCGAGGCCGGCGGCGAGGCCCGGGTCGGCGCGGGCACCGTGCTCACCCGGGACGACGCGCACCGGGCCCGTGACGCGGGCGCCACCTTCGCCGTCACGCCCGCGCTCGGCGCGGGAGTCACGACCGCCGTCTCCATCGGCCTGCCCGTCCTGGCCGGCGCGATGACCCCGACCGAGGTGCTCGCGGCGGCCGATGCCGGAGCCGCCGCGGTCAAGCTGTTCCCCGCCGAGTTCCTCGGTCCCGCGTACGTGACGGCACTGCGCGGTCCCTTCCCGGAGATCGGGCTGGTCCCGGTCGGCGGGGTGGGGCTGGAGGAGGCCGGGGCCCATCTGCGAGCGGGAGCGATCGCGGTGGGCGCCGGTGGCCCGCTGGCCGGTGACGCCCCGGACGGCGGCGACCTGACCGCGCTGCGCTCGCGCGCACGTGCGTTCCGCGCCGCCGTCGGGCGCTGACCTTCATCCGCCGCTTCGCGGGCCGCGGCGCCGGTAGGCGGTCATCGTGCTGCCGGTGTGGCGCCACGAGATGTGGTGCGGGCTCGAGCCGATCGGGATCCAGGCCCGGTGGAGCAACTGGAAGAAGTCGTCGTCGGCGCAGTTGCCGCCCTGCTCCTGGCCGATGTAGACGAGCAGGTCGCCCGGATAGGCGCGCAGGGCGCCCGCGGCCCAGGGGACGTTGTGGGACGGCCAGCACAGCAGGAGTACCCGTTCGGGGTGGTGCCGGGCGGCGGAGTGTCCGTCGCGCAGCATCGGTGAGTACTCGGTGCCGTCGGTGTAGGGGTTCGCGGACGGATCGGCCGGCTCGTAGGCGATGACGTCGATGCCGGCCTGCCGTGCCTGCCAGGCCCAGTAGCCGGAGCCGGCGCCGATCTCGACCAGGCCGCGGTCGCCGATGAGCCTGGTGAGCCAGTCGATGTCGCCCGGTGAGGGGATCGCCCACGCGTAGCGCTTGGTCAGGACGTGATGTCCGACCGGAAGCTCGCGGGCGAAGCCATCGGGGCGGACGCCGGCGTCGAGGACGGACGGGAGCTGCCGGACCAGCTCCCAGTACGGGTTGTCGACACCGGGCGGGGTGAGCTGGTCATACGCGCTCCCCGCGATCCGGCGGCGGCGTTCGTCGCCGGGGCGGCGCGCCCACCACTCACGGATCTCGGCGAGCTCGGCCGGCACGGTCACCATGATCTCCTCGGCGGACTGGTCCGAGGGTATGCGGCCGAACGCGAAGAATGATCCTGATTTGCGGCGAAACCACCGGCCCGGAAACGACGATGCTCAGGGTGCGACGCTGGGCGGAACCGTCAGCGGGGGTGACCTGGGGACCGCGACGAGCAGCGACGTGCCGCCGCCGGCGGGGCTGACGATCTGCATTCCGCCGCCGAGCGCCTCGACGCGGTCCTGGAGACCGACGAGGCCGAACCCCGCACCGAGCCGTGCGCCACCCACTCCGTCGTCGCGGATCGAGAGCCGTACGGCCGTCTCGTCGGCGGTCAGCCGGACGTTGACGGCGGACGCGCGCGCGTACCGGGCCGTGTTGGTCAGCGCTTCCGCGACGGCATGGTAGACGGCGACCTCGACGGGGTCGGGCAGGCGCCCGCGGACGCGCAGGTCCAGTTCCACCGGGACCGGGCAGCTTCGGGCGAGGGAGCGCAGGGCCGGACGCAGGCCGGTGCTCGTGAGAATCGCGGGCACGGAACCGCGCGAGACCTCCTGCAGGTGCTCGAGGATGCCGGACAGGTCACGGACCGCGCCGGTCAGCTGTTCCCTGAGCTCCTGCTGATCGGCCGGGACGGCCTCCTCGGCGGCACGGAGCTTGAGCGCGAGCGCGACCAGCTCCTGTTGTGCTCCGTCGTGCAGGTCGCGCTCGATGCGCCGGCGGCTCTCGTCGGCGGCGGCGACGACCCGCGCGCGGGAGGCCAGCAGGTCACTGTGGTTCTGGGCGTTCGCGATGGCGAGGCCGACGAGCTGCACGAACTCCAGCATGCGGTCCTCGGTGACGCCGGAGCGCGGCACGGTCTGGCAGTAGAGGTTCATCGCGCCCCAGAGCCGGCCTTCGACCGTCACCGGACAGCCCACCACGCACCGGATCCGGTGGCTCCAGGTCCAGATGCCGATCGCGCTGGTCGCGCGCTCGTACTCGTCCGCCGTCATCCGCGCCGGACGGCCGGTGCTCAGCACCAGCGCGGTGACGGACGGGTCCTCGATCGGCCAGTGCCCGTCCAGCGGTGGCTGGATCTGGCGGGCGCCGGGATTGCTCCAGTAACCGACGACGGTCGCCGTCTGGTCGGACTCGAACCGAACGAGGTTCGTATGGTCGACCCGGAGCACCCGCCCCACCTCGGCCGCGACGGCGCCGAAGATCTGCGCCGGGGCCACGCCTCCCGCGACGAGCGTCGCCACGCGCCGGAGCGCCCCCTGCTCCGCCACGACGCGGCGGAGCTCATCACTTCTCAATCGTCATCCCCCGACCACGGTATTGGCCCCGTTTACGGCGGTATCGGACAGCTTGCCCGGTTCGTTATCACAGGTCAAGCCGGTGATTCGGGGTCAGGGGCGCCCGTCACGGCCTCGACGGGCCGCCGAAGTCATTCCTGGCGGGAGAGCTGCCGGGCCTGGCGCTCCGCGCGCCGGTCGACGAACCTGGTCGCCGCCACCTCCAGGCCCGCCAGGAACTCCGCCAGCTCCTCGCGCGCCTTGTCTCCCTCGGCGCCCAGGTGCCCGATGTCGAAGACCTGCCACTGGCGGAGTACGGGGGTGACCACGTCGTCCAGGTGCACGCGCAGGTCGTAGATGCCCGCGTTGGCGATCGTCAGCGACTTTCGCAGGAAGCCGTCGATGGTGTGCCCGGGCATCTGGAAGTCCTTCACGACGTCGGTGACGGCGCGCATCGTCTCGCCCGGGGCCAGCTCGAAGGCCGCCGCGAGCAGGTTGCGGTAGAAGAGCATGTGGAGGTTCTCGTCGGCGGCCACCCGCGTCAGCAGCCGCTCGCACACCGGGTCGCCGGAGGCCCTGCCGGTGTTGCGGTGGGAGACGCGGGTCGCGAGCTCCTGGAAGGAGACGTAGGCGAGCGCGTGGAGCATCTTGTCGCCGTGGTCGGCCTGGTAGCCGCCCTGCATGTGCTTCATCCGCGCCCGTTCGAGCGCGATCGGGTCGACGGCCCGCGTGACGGTGAGGTAGTCACGGATGACGATGCCGTGGCGATTCTCCTCGGCGGTCCAGCGGTCGACCCAGGTCCCCCACGCTCCGTCGCGTCCGAAGATCGTCGCGATCTCGCGGTGGTAGCCGGGCAGGTTGTCCTCGGTCAGCAGGTTGACCACGAGTGCCTCCCGCGCCGCGGCGGGAATCTCGGAGTCATCCGGCGACCACTCCGTCCCCTCCATCGGGCCGTCGTAGTCGCGGCCCCGGCTCCAGGGGACGTACTGGTGGGGGAACCACTCCTTCGCCGTGGACAGGTGACGGTCGAGTTCGGTCGCCACGACGGGCTCCAGCTCCATCAGCAGCTGGACCGTCGTCTTCGGTCCGGGCGTGAGCGGCATTACGGGCTTTCCTCTCGTTGTGAGGTCGATCAGGTCAGCCCGCACTGCGATGGCTTCACCTGGGGAAACACATGCGTGAGCGTACGGACACTATACGTGACCGTACGCACGGGAGATGAGGGGGCGGCGGCGCGGGACGGGCGGCTCAGAAGTGCACGCCTCGGTCTCCGGCCACCGCCGGCACAAGGCGGGCGGCCACGACGAGGGAGAAGTTGACCAGCAGGGTGTACGGCTCGTTGCTCCCCTGCTCGGCGACCCGGATCCGGGCCACCATCCCCTCCTGCATCCAGGACGCCATCTCGTCCTCGTTCGGCGGATCGTCGACGAGCAGCAGCTTCCAGTCGGTCGTGTGACCGGTTACGCGTAGATGAAGCTCGCCCTTGGTCTTTACGTCACTCATCACTCGTGCTCCTGGCAGAGGAACGGACAGGGGGTTCCTCCATGGTCAGCATAGGGCCGTGCACGACGCGCTCTTCGCCGGGTGTCATCCGCCGTTGCGCCGGGCCTGCTCCTTCTTGATGGCGCGTACGACCTCGTCCACGTGGGGCCGGCAGACCGGGTCACGTGAGTGACGTCCGCTGAACCAGTTCGTCTCGACGACGACGTCGGCCGGTTCGCCGCACAGGCACCGGCCGGGCGCGTCGGGGTCGGCCGGTACGACGGCCGGCTTCTTGGTGGCGGACTCGAAGGCGAGTCCCCAGGTGTGGAACATCTCCTGGCCCGGCAACGGGTCGCCCCGGCCGGTACGCCGCTGCGACGGGCCCGGCTGGGCCCAGCGGCTGTCGTCGCGACGCGTCATGCGACAGCGGCCTGTAGACCCGAGCCGACCTGGGCGGCGGCGACGGTGGGGTGGATGGTGAACGCGCGGTCGAGGCCGGTGATGCGCAGGAGCCTGAGCACGCTGGGGCGCGGCGCGGCGAGGACGACCGTACGGCCGTCGAGCAGCGCGCGGCGCTGCGCGCCGACGAGCAGGGCCAGCCCGGAGGCGTCGCAGAAGGAGACACTGGACAGATCGATGATCACCGGTGTCGTGGTGGCCGCCAGGACTTTGACGATCTCTATGCGGAGCGCGGCAGTGGTCGCGATGTCGAGCTCTCCGCCGACCGTGAGAACGGTGTGGCCGGGCGTCCGGCGGCTGAGCAGCCGTCCGCGAGTGGTGGTCTGATCCGTCATTGGATCTCCGATCCGAGAGGGTGAAACGTGGCCGGGGGTGAGCCTGGCCGAGCGTTGTCGAGAGCGGGCCGTCCGCGGGCGCGCCGCCCGCGTCGTCAGGACGCGGGTCGCGCCGCGGACCAGGTCCGGGAAGAAGTGGCGTGGAATCGTCGTGGAGCCGAGACAACGCACCGCGCGTCCGCGCTCGACACGCGATCGCGAGTGGTGAACTGTTGCGGCGTCATGCTCGCCGGCCCGTCTTGACCTGTCGGAGGACGAGGTCGAACTAGTGAGATACCGGGGCGACGCCGACTTGACTGTCGGCGCGCGAGGATTCCTCGGCCAATGACGAGCTTACCGTACGGACTCAGGATCGGCCTGGTTCCGTACGGCCGCGACGTGCCGGTTGTCGCCGGATCTATCCGGCATCCGCTGCAGGACGAAGGGGGGCGCCGACGGCGTGCAGATGGCGTAGCACCTGGCCGTACGAGCTGAGGATGGTGCTCTCGTGGTAGGCGAGCCCGTGCCGCCCGCAGTGCGCCCGGACGAGCGCCTGGGCCCGCCGGAGGCTGGGCCGGGGCATGCTGGGGAACAGATGGTGCTCGATCTGGTAGTTCAAGCCGCCGAGGACGAAGTCGGTGAACCGGCCGCCGCGGATGTTGCGCGAGGTGAGCACCTGCCGGCGCAGGTAGTCGAGCTTGTCCTCGTCTCGCAGGATCGGCATGCCCTTGTGGTTCGGCGCGAACGTGCAGCCCATGTAGAGACCGAACACGCACTGGTGCACCGTGAGGAAGACCAGTGCCTGAAGGGGTGAGAGGACGACCAGCAGCACCGTGAGGTAACCGGCCAGGTGCACGCCGAGCAGCAGCGCCTCGACCGGCTTGGACCGCGACCGGCCCGTCTCGCCGTCGAGCAGCGCTCGCACGCTCGCGACGTGGAGGTTGACGCCTTCGAGCAGGAGCAGCGGGAAGAACAGGTAGGCCTGCCGGCGGGCCAGCGCCCTGGCCGGCCAGCGCCGCCGGGACCGCGCGTCACCGGCGGTGAAGGCGATCACGCCGCTCGCGATGTCCGGGTCGCGGCCCTCATGGTTGGGGTTGGCGTGGTGGCGGTTGTGCTTGGTCACCCACCAGCCGTAGCTCAGCCCCACCAGCAGGTTGCCGTGTAGGAGCCCGAGCAGGTCGTTCGTACGCCGGGAGCCGGCGATCTGGCGGTGACCCGCGTCGTGTCCGACGAACGCCACCTGGGTGAAGACGATGCCGAGGAACGCGGCGACGAACAGCTGGTACCACGAGTGCCCCAGCAGGACGAAGGCCACGCCCCCGAGTGCGAACAGCCCCAGATTCGCCGCGATCTTCACCGTGTAGTAGACGGGCCGCCTCTTCAGCATGCCGGCCTGCTTGATCTGCCGGCACAGGGCGGCGTAGTCACTACCGCCGCCGGCGGTCTCCTCACCATCGGCACGGACCGGGCGCACGGAACTGGACGTCATCGACTCTCCTTCGAGGGGGAACAGGTTGCAGGACCACAGCGTTCGTACGCTGCTGCGACCATCCGCCGCCGAAGGCAGACATGAACCTCGGAAAAACGAACAATCCGGCGTCCACGGACCGCAGGGCTCACCCCGGTCGTGAACGACCGCCAAGGGTCTCAACGGGTCAAACGATGTGGGAGTTCCCCAAGCCCGAGAGCGGGTACCACCTGCAGAGAGACGCGCCCGCGAAGGGCGTCCGGATTTTACCGGCGGCAGTCAATCCGTGTGATAGCGTGTTTATGGTTGCAGTTGTGGTTCCCATAGACTTTATGTGCGCCTGCTGGTTCTACTGCAGGCGCATTTTTGTTTTGGCCGACTCAATACCGGTCAGGGTCACAGAGCTCGATTCCGCATTTCTCAGAAAGAAGAAAATCATGGCCACAGGAACTGTGAAGTGGTTCAACTCTGACAAGGGCTTCGGCTTCATCCAGCCCGACGGTGGCGGCGCCGACGTCTTCGCGCACCACTCGAACATCGCGGCTCAGGGCTTCCGGGAGCTCCAGGAGGGCCAGAAGGTCCAGTTCGACATCACGCAGGGCCAGAAGGGCCCGCAGGCGGAGAACATCGTCCCCGCCTGAGGTCACCCCGACCT
>Ga0247774_1001548_pt1 | contig 11558 bp, 10 predicted proteins | sample UWRJL001104B6_FD_179933 | JGI IMG/M metagenome (GOLD analysis project Ga0247774, IMG submission 179933) | Plant litter microbial communities from Arlington Agricultural Research Station in Wisconsin, United States - UWRJ-L001-104B-6 | ecosystem: Environmental > Terrestrial > Plant litter >... | reverse complement strand
CTCCTTTTCGTCGACGACGAGGGCCTGGCATGAGCGAGACCGCAAGAATCTAGCCAGCGAATGCCCGGTGCCGCTCAGAAGCATTGCGAAGGACAGTGAGCATGGAATAAAACCTAGCAAAATCAGGTTCAGGCTCGAGCTGAGAGCTCCGCCAACAGTAGCTGCACATGCGATCAAGATCGTGAAAACGATGATCTGGTATTGATCTTGCCTCCGGTGTCGGAAGATGAAGGATGATATTGAACATCCCAGCACCGCACAGGCCAATATCATCACGGCAGGGGATGGATGAACAAGGACGTCGAGCAGCCCGCTTGCATTATATTGGGCAGTCAACAGCCGGGTTTCCTGTCTGTTGTGAGCCAAAGTTAAAATCATCGGTTTTCTGGAGACGACAATACCTACATGGAGAATTTCATCTTGTCCCTCGGCATAGAGAGTGAAACAAGTGGTGACGATGGCGCAAAGGGAGGTGAGATAAAACTCCCTCAAGTCCACCAAGGTCGATATCAACCACGCCATCCACCTCTGCTTCGACACATCCTCCTGCTGCGCAAAGTCGAAGTTGGTGGTTTGGGGGGACATGGAAAGGAGCCGAGATGCAGCGACAATGTCACAAAGGCGCTATCGAATCCGAACCGGAAAAATCGCTACGTCCACGGCCGCCCAAACTCCCCCGCCGATGACAGCGGGAATGATCAACTAAGTATTCGGCCAGTCGGGGCACAGAACACCAAAGGGAGCACCCACCTCATGGAACGCCCGTTGCCGAAGCCAAGCCCAACGCCGAACCAATATTGTGTGCAGGTCATCGGGCTGCTGTCGAAACCATTGAAGCTCTGTGATAAGGTCAAGCGGATTGTGTCAAATTCATTTCCTCGGCTTTCGGAGAGCTCTCGTACCTACCTCTTGCATAATAGTGTTAGCTCGAAACTTTTAGATCAATAGCTTGAGAACCAGCAGGCCAAAGTCTCGAGCTAACATTACTATGCAAGACAACCTGTATGCACTATTTCGGTGAGGGTTGGGTGGGGTGCTGCAACCCAAAGCAGGCTGCAGCCTGGCCTGAGGCAGCTGGAATCAGCGTTTCGCGACCGACTTTTTACACTTCGGCCGTGTGTCCTGATTGGGCTAATTGGAACCGCATTTGACGACGATGATGAGATGCGCACCACTTCCGATGAAACGAGGCAAGCCCAGGCAGCAAAACTCCCACAGCGCGCCCTTTTCATCCACGTGTGTTTTCATGATTGGCAGTATGGGCCCGCAAGGATTTCGGTAGCGCCCATTATATCATTGCCGAACCTAACAATATGCGCCTGATTGGGCCTCAGGTTACCGCTGGCTCGTCGTTTGGTTTGAAGCCTCGACACCATTTTCTACGCTGAAGGATGCCTTATCTTCTGATCCAATTGCAATCTGCCAAGGGTTCCTTGGGTTTATGTTTGGGCTCATACCCGCTCGATCGTCGAATCTCGTCTTCTCCTCTCTTCTCAAACAGTTCAGACGCATTCACAACAGCAAACTCCGCATCGATTGCCGATCATCCCTCTGAATTTGTTCCTCGGATATCACTTCCCAGCTATTTTTTGCGTCTGACTTGAAGTTACCATTATGGATCGGATACGTGCCTGCCGGCCAGGCTTCGTTCCAGTTCCGTCGCCTCAGACAGAGAAGTGTCTACGATGGTGCTCTGCGGGCGCCATGATAACACTTGCCATCGCAACCCCAGAAATAATCTCAGTTGAAACAAAGATCGCCCCCTTGTAAGTGGATCCTTTAGGAGCCACGCTCAAGGATCGATGGCCCAAGGAGTGATGACTCGAGCGGAATGATACCAAGACCGTGGCTCATTTGCAATGAAATTTGACTGACAGTCGATCTAGCCTTGTCGTGGTCTTCATAGTCGCGCTCGTGGTTTTTAACATGCTACAACTCGACAGGATAAATGAGTCAGGCTTTACTTCGCTGTCGTGACTACTCTTGTGCTGACGAGTGACAGTAACGGACTTTGGATTCTCCTAATCGGGTGTTTGGTTGTCCCCGCGCATCTCGTGATACACCCCTCTAGCCTGACCGCCACGCTTCCTCTGTACGCCACTATTGGAAGCCTTCTCCTCTGGAACTGGCCAACCATTGCTAGGAAAGCAATCTCTACCGTCGGATACATCCTGTTGAGGAACCGGGACTGGGTCCACGATGCTGTCCACATGGAGGAAGCTGCCGGTTTGTTGGACGAGGAGCAGCAAGACCCGCCCCATGTGGAACGCAACAGCACTTCGATATCAGCGTGGTTACATGGTACGAGGATAGAGGCGGGCTCTCAGGGCCCTGTCACTGCAGGGAGCTTGAGTGTTCCCAATGGGCCGAGTGGACCCTCTTCAAGGATTGATTCTGATGGAAGATCGAGAGAGTCGGCGACTGATTCCGGAGAATCAATAAATCTCTCTGGAGATGGACGCGTTATATTGAGCATATCCACCCGCGGCGAGAACATGCTTTGCCTGGGTGGTATTCCGAATAGGCTCCGGAGTTCCCAGAGCCGAATGGACTTGCGAAACCTCGTGGGATATGGCCGAAACTCCAATCGCGCAGACCGACCACTCCAGACATCTCTGGCAGTTTATCACGCAAGCGAGGCAGGTGAAGTTACATCCGCCGATGGTCACCACGAACAGGTATCTCGGACCCAGGCCGGGTCGGACATTCTGAGGCACTGCGGCAGCATGTTTCCAGGCGACGTAGACGTCGTTCCTCAGCCGCCTTAAAATTGACACTGACCCTCTAGCTTGAACCCAGGTAAGCTGATTTACATCTTCATATATCCCTGTAGAGGAGCTCACCCCGGGTCGTGAGCAGATTTTTTTTTTGGATCGCCTGGTCTCCTCCCATCTAGGACCATCCCCTGAACGTTGTGGTTTCGTTCTTAGCTCGCCAACGCATCTCGAAGTGGATTCACGATCTAGGAAATTACGTATCGATTCCATTTGCTTTGGAAGACAGGATGCTGCTGCTGTCACAGCCAGCCAGGCAAGGCTTTACTTTGCGTCAAGCCACAAGGACGGAGGGGGTACCAGTGGAAAATACCCAGCTACTACCCGTCCTCCATTTCCGGACCTTTACCTCGTGGACTTCTCGAACCTAAGATACCGTCTTACACATTGAAGACTTGCTTAGGGCCGCCCATCACCCTCACTGGCTGCACCCAACCCGGGACATTCTCTGCGCGCTAATGACATGTTCTGTCGCTGACAGGAGTCACCGAGGAGATTCTCTCTGTCTTGTCTTGGATTTGGCTTGCCGCGAATTTTGGATACCGTTTGGAGTTTGGACTTCCGCCGTGGACATGGAATATGCCCTGCAATTTTGGTTTGCCGTGGATACGGCCGCTAGCTTCGCTGAAGCCTTGGATTGGATTTGAACCTGTGGAGACCGTTTCTAAAGGATGGAATATTTCTGGATGGTTTGATCTCCACTTTTAGTGCCACCTCGACTTTTTGGAATGGAGCCCAACATGGAAAGTCTGATTTAATATGATTTCTCCTGCCATGCTGCCTATGGACTTGGAGTCTCTCGCACTCATCTCACTCTCGACTCGCTTCCGGTTGGGATCCCCGTTTGGAGACTTGAATATTCATCATCTTGAACCCTGGAGAGAGAGAACGCCGCATTTCAAGGCCCGAACCATCCAATCTGACGGCACATCGCCGTTCCGAACCCAATTTATATTTTGCAGGCTCGGTTCTTCCAGATCAGCTCTTCCTCGAGCATGGCTTACAGGTTAGTTTTCCGGGAGGAATATCCTGGCTCCGGACCCTCGGCGAGTTAAGATTCTAACTACTTGCGGCAGCTGGTCTCTCGTACTCGTCCAAAAGCAACAGTAGTTTTTCAGCAGTACCCTGTGGTGAAAAGCCTGTTCCTTGCTTACAGGATTTGTCAGAACATGGAAGCACTGGATGGTGGCATATGAAAGAGGTTAATGATGAGAGTGAGAAGAAGTGTTTAGTATAAATGGAGCATAATAAACGCCCTAGTGCCTTCTTCGTGTTTCATTTGCCAACATGGATCTCGTCGTTTTGATCTAGAACGAAGTCAAGTGCCAGACTGCAGATGGCTAACCGAAACACTAGACAGCCACCTGGTTGCATTCGGCACGCCACTTCTTTCTCATTCTGTTTTTATTTTGCCTCAATTAGAAGGTCCGATGTAGACCAGGCTTGTTCTCTTTGTTTTGAGGAAACAGCCCGACCACCAAGAGTATTGATTTTGGCATAAGGTCGGTTTAAGGAGCCAATGTGCTAGGTCTTCTGCTTAAAAGGGTTCCGACTGCAGAATGATTTTCTGTGAGGGAATTTATTTGGGCGTCCTGGAGGCTTGTTTTTAGATGGCAATCGAGGTTGATGAGGGGCGGGCACTTCTCTGTTCTGTCCCGATTTGTTCACACTACCACGGCCATCCAGATCTGTAAATGCTGGTCGTTATGGCTCGCCATCGTTTCCCATTGTCCTCTTCTTGCTTAATGACTTAGTGTCTCCTACGTTTTTGAAAGCCAACAACTCTCGTGAACGCAGCGCTTGTTTAGGAATCCTCCCGTCAAACGAGCAAAAGGGGCAGCTGGCCTAGAGACAGGACAGGGCAAAGTTAGGCTACCAAGTGCATCAATTCATGAAATAGGAAGGGCGGAAAACAGGAATGGGTGGGTAAAAAGAAACCGTAGAAAGTCAGAGAAATGGATTGTAACCGCAAGCGAGTCCCAAAGCCGATTATCAAGCCCATGAAATTCCTTACAGTCGAGACGTGTCTCCGTCTGGGAAGGACAAGAGCTACACCGTGTTTTCCAAGGCCTGACCTCGATCCCGATTCTATCATCTACTCTCTGAATATTTCTAGAGATTCTCTCTTTTGGGAAGCTAGTTAGCCAATTCCTGGGGAAACAGAACCAGAGGGTTGTAAAACCGGGGTCATTCACGGGTGGGCGTCGGGTCTGGTGTCGCAACTTACCCCACGCCGTCACGGTTCATATCAGTGAGAACTTCTCTAGATTTACCCCTCTTGCCAGAAGAGCTTCTGGCGTCATCGGGGGGTCGTGGTTGATGACTTCCACTTTCCCATCCTTGACTCTTCGGAAGTAGTCACAGTATTCAGGCTCGTTGCCGTCCAGTTCACGATCGGCATACCTCTCCCAGCCTTTCTCCAAAGGGCCAAGGCGGGGGATCTTCGAAAGTCGACTCTCCCATGGTGCTATTGTAGAAAGCCATTTTTGACGTACTTTCGTAGTCCTTCAGTTTGGGTATCTAGGGAAAGGAAGCTCGTACTGCGATATATTCGGGTGCACATTCTTGGGCGCCTGGGATAGATGTCCTATTGAGTAGCAGCGCCTGAGAAGTATTGCCGAGTACACAACGTATTCCGTGTATGCCTTCTGTTAGAAGAAAAAGTTTCCTCTGAGCTTGATCATCAGTCAAAGCCGTTATATAAGTGTTAAGGGGTTCTGTCGAGGAGTAGTCGGAGACGGGTCCCAGCTGAATCAGCATTAGGGTTAGGAACAAGGCACGGGATCTGTCAGAAACACGAGAGAATAACGCCGATAACGCAGCTGTATGCAATTGACGGTCTACAACCAAAGATAGGGCTGATTTTGCCTGTATTTCGTGTCTCTGATTATCCTGATAATGCCCCGTCAAAGTTCTGCCAAGTCCAGCGTGGTCGCTGATGATCGCTGGTGATGATCGCTGCTCTTAGCGAACAGCCGCGGGCAGCTGTCCGAGGCAGCGTTTCTGACAGGATCTCCTGTTTAACAGAGAAGCTCCATTGAAAAAGGAGCTAAGCAGAAGTCTGATAATACAAGCGATCATTTGAATCAGACCACTATGACTGGAGATACAAAAATGGAGTGGAATTGTGAAGATGATTTCGATAGGGGAGATAAAGAGAAGGTTAGCCAGCCAAATATCTAAATCGATGTATGAAATACTCTAGGCAACAATATATACCTACTTTACCCCAAACTTTGCAAATCCTCTCCTATTACTGTAACAAGCCGCTCGCCACGACCTTAATCCACCCTGATCAACGTGAGCCAGTCAAAATAAGTATCCGACGCTGAATACATAAGGAGAAAATTATTCTTGTATTTAGAACACATTCTCTACCCAGATCGTTTTCAATCTAAGTCTTCGGCATCCCTAAATATCTATTTGAAGAGGCATCAAGCCTTACGCCGCCGCTTGCTCAGATTGCACCCTTGACTTCTGCTAACACGAACCCACCCTAACCTACGGGCGTAACATCTACCTGCACTTTCATCTTCAATTTTGAGCAGAAAAATAGATGATGTTGTAATCATAAGTATGCCATCCAGCCTAGAACACCCTTTATTGAATCATAGCTAACAGGGAACGTTGCTATTCATGGAATCCTTCATTATTGTCGGAGCCTGGAATGCTCCCAGTCGCCGGATGCAGCAGATATCGCTCTGTTGGAAACGCGTGTCCGCAAGCGGAAGCTGGTGGAATAGAATGATGCAAGGCACGGATATATGATGAGCCATATGTTACGCCCAGCCTCCAATTGCGTTAGGAGCCTATATGCTTAGGGTTGATGTTGGCAGAAGCTAAGGGCTGTGGCTCCGCGTGACCACACATTCCTAGGGTTAGGGTCCACATGCCCTGACAGAAAACCTCTGCAGTGGAGACGCGTTCCTCAACTAGATTTCAACAATCAAGAGAAGTCAGCATATACCAGTCACTAGCATCAGCAGTACAGAGCCCGCCTATTATCGCGGGACATCACTGCTGTGGTGCCACGACTGGGAGCTGACGACTACGTACGAGCCACAGGGCGCAGTAGGCAATAGGGTAGCGTAAGACTAGATGTTTCTTCAGCGATCAATCGACGGTTCATTCCAATGATGCGGTGAAGACTTAGATTGAAAGCTGTCTAGGTAGAGACTGTTCTAATACTAGGAAATGTCTGTCCTTAAGTACTCGTTTCCTTACTGTGTCGTACCTAGATCGCTGGGATCACCGTGATCCAATGTCGGTGTAGGGAACAACCCTAACCCTAACCCGAAGTTCTGTGCTTCGGGTGCTTGTCGTTTTACTCCGACCTTTTCCCGTGTGGCTGAGGCCTTCAGTTCGTTACACCATATCAAAAGCAGTGAACCCCCAGGTCGACATACTGCTATTAATTAAGCAATCTGACAATTGGACCCTACCCCCGAACTTGTTGGTTTGATTCCTAAAATTATTGCTCTGGACAAACAATTTGATCAGAAGGAAATTCCAAATGAGTTTAATAAAGAGAGTAATGGGTTAGCAATAGAAGACCTACTGATGAAAAACCGCGCGGTACAGAGTTAAGAATTTATGGTGATGGTCGCTTTATAATCTCCTACATTCAACAAAAATTTTCTTAAGAAAGCGTTATATATGCATTTTTTAATAGAAGTTTAAATATCACGCTATACCTCTATAGCTGTTAAATATATTTTTTATAGTATCTATTATTTTGGAAACGAAATTTAGTCGACCTAAGATATGCCTAACTGAGCAATAGAATCTTGGTCAACCTGAGACATGCATAACAAAGCGGGAAGCCTTGCACTAAGATGCGGCAGCTATCTAGCCCAAAGCTGAAAAGAAATATGATGGACACGTGGCGAGCTGTTTTGGACTTGACTTGGGAGGCTGGGTTATCGATGGCAGCTGGATAGCCGCTCGCCTTTGCCTTTGTTTCCTCAGCTTGGCACAGCATAAATGCGGCACCTGTTCCTACTCGGAAGGCGAGCCAAGCAGCGAGAAGAACAAGTCGCCAATTTGGTCCCGAAACTACCATCTGATGCCAATGATAAGGTCTAAAAATCCTCCCAGTGGCATTGTACTAGAGCGGACGGAAAAATGAGCCCGGCTGGATTTGCTCTCTTCCCAACCCTTTTGTTCCTGTTTTCCTGTTGGCTCATCTGCTCCTCCGCAGAGGACACGGCGACCGTCACAATCCAGGAGTATCCAGCCTATACCTCCCTTCGCGCCTGCGCCCGCAATATCTTCGACAATAACAATTGGCTCCGCAGCGATGGTCTCAAATGCGCACCCCCTTACCTCGATAGCTGCTTCTGCCGCGCGGATCTAGCGCCTTCGGCCACCACGTACATCAGCAACGTCGTGATCAAGTACTGCAGCTACGGCACTGTCGACTACAGTGCCGCCATGGGCCTCTACAACCAGTACTGCGCCGACCGTGGCGTCGTCCCCGCCACCGTCGACGCAACCACGACTGTCGGATCCGGCGACTCCACGACCGTTGTTATCACGACGCTCGTAACCGAGATCAGCCAAGGAGGATCATCGTCCATCAGCAGTCAGTTGCGCCCTGGACTCGATGTCCCTTTCCTGGTTGCTGCCGTCGGAGTTGGCTTCGTCGTATTCGTGTGCTGAAAACCTGGGGCACTAGCAACTATGGTGACGAGATCGACCGGCCCGGTTACTATTCGACTCACGCGCACGACGTTTCTGCCATCCAACACGCCGGCGAACGACAAGAGCGGACGCGGCGGACTCAGCCGGTCAGATAGGATTGCGCTGGGCGTCGGAATTAGCATTCCGTTAGCAACTCTTATGGTGTCCGTTTGGGTTTGCCTTAGGTACCGGATACTCCGTGGCTGAGTAGATATCCTCTATACTGAAAACCCTTGTTTTAAATGATATAAAAAGGACTAGGATTGCTCTGCCTAGCTATGCTTGGAAAGCTCGTTAACCGTGGCTATCGTGCGGATCGTGGAGCAAGTCTTTTAATTCGTGGTTGACACCTTGTAAAGGTTTTCGCCGAAGCCTTCGTTGGGGTTTTGTCATCAATTGCTGCCATTAGGCGAAAGAATCTCGCCATACACTCTTTTCCGGTCTTTGCTTGTCACATCTCCGTTAAATCTTGAGCAGCGGTCAAGACGAGAATATTGGAGGACACCGAGGGTTTAAAAAATAAAATGTCGGGTGCAAGGCCACGTGAGCGGTCGTCGGATACTTGGCGGACGAGGCGGCGAGTAAGGTCGTGGCCCATATCTCGAATGTATCTGCTGTAACTACCCCCAAGCGCTGGCAACCCCCCAGCGCGCGCACGGTACGTAGGACAGAACTTGCACAGGGATACCTCTCGTAAGGCTGCCTGGATATTAAGATGGACAAAGATCAACCAAAAATGACAATTCAGCGCCAGAAGCGGCACATCGTGAAGGTTGTCGTTCACAAACTCAATCCCAGGCCGTCCCGGGCTCACCCGCCAATCACGCGACGCAGGTGAGCCAAGGTGGAGCCCGCCGCCTTGGGTTCGCGAACGGCGGGCGACAGGACGATTTGTCCCAAAACCCATTTTTGCAAAAAAATTAGTACAGACACACCAGGAGCATATTGTATTGCTAGATGCAGCATGTGTCGACCCAGCAGAAACGCAAGCCGCCTCGCGAGGCCTGGTTGAGGCCAAATTCGATCTTGCGGTAGCCGTCTTTTGTGTTCGCCGTGCCACCTATTATATCTTGGAAGAGGACCTCGTCACGGCCCCATCTGTGCGAGAGTATGGCATACTGCGGGATGTCGCCGTCGTTGTCGAAGCTCACTAGCTGGATCTCGCCATCCTCACATCGTTCGAGCAGACGCATGGTTTGAGGGTTGGGGAACGTTTGCGACGCGGCAGTAGGGATCTCAGCAGGTGGCGAGGCCTCGGCAGATTCCCCCGTGGGCAGTGGATTTAAGTATCGACAGTGGACGCAGGCAGCGTCAGGCTTAACCTTCATGAAGGTTTCTGGGCGGGCTGGCGAGGCTGCTGGTCACGGGATCTGGTGGGCGGTCAAGCCCGGCAACCACCGGATCCGGAGCGTTTTGCTGCAGTCCGGATCCCCAGGCGGCCCCAGCCAACCGATAACCCTGTAGGCATGCTTGAAGATTTGTGCTATGCGACGGACTTGGGCGCCTTTTTCGTCATCATCTTCCTAGTTACTGTAAATAGCATCAATCCAAAAATGTGCGACACAGGCTAGGATATCGCAGGCATCTAAGAGCGCTTGTCAAGTTCGGTCGGCACTGAAAATTGTGGTCGGTTGGGTTCCCATCCCGGGACATCGAATTCTCAACGGTAAACCATCCTCCATGGCCGTCTTTGCCCCAAGTGTAGGACAATGCTTCATAGCATGGAGCGGGATCGACTTCCTCGGGGCGTTCGTACAGCTTGCGATCAACCCCTGGATCCGGATGATCCCAGCTAGTCCGGCGATCGCCATCCTGGTTGTCATTATCATCGGAGAAGATACATCGTCCTTAAGAGCTCGTAGACATTGAATCCTTTCGGTAATGTTGCATTGAGTTGTCTAAGCATCAAGCGGCGGGGTTTCCTAGCTGATTCTCTAGGGTTTGCATCTGGTGTCGTGGAATGGAAGATCCTGATGCGGATATCATCCGGCTCCCCAGGCTGAATCTCCAGTAGCCGGATTTTCGGTTTCCGGGTTCTGGAGAGGGGAATACATGTAGGTGAGGAGAACTTCACTCCTTGGTGGTGGACCGCTGGGCCTCAGAGAGGATGTTGCTTCCGCGTGGTGGATTTAGGCGTGTGCTTCAATTCGCGGAAAACCTTCCTGACGTCATCGCGGCGGGAACTAGGTGTTGACATCTGGCGCTTCTTTGTCTTGATGCTATCAGCCTCATGGGTCTGAAGGCTGAGAGGCAAATAGTGTAAAGCAGGGGCAAGCGTCGGGCCGGAGCAGCATGGACCCGGCACAAGGTTGACAGCGTGCTGCGCGAGATACACGTTGACAGAAAAGGCGGTCGGGTACGAAATGAGATTGATAAAAGTTGATGATAGATAGAGGTGAGCTGTCTCGTCTGCGGATCGGACTGTGCTCAGTTTCCAGAGAGTCAAGAATGTTGGAAGTAGACAAAAGGCCAATGCAGCATCGTAAGTAGGTTCTCCCCAGGCATCCAATAATCGTCCTCTCATGACAGGCGGGAGAAGATGCCTATTTCCTTTTTTTGGGGCTTAATCAAGTGAGAAGATGTGAGGCTAGCCAGGCTCTCTCCGACGCCAGACCTTGTCTAGGCTCTGAACCCGCTGCAGAGGTATGCAACCACATTCGGGTCATGAAGCAGAGGCACTATGACCCACCTCGCCTTTTTGAACGCGTCCAAATAATGGAAGCAATTGTCACCACCATAGCACAAGATAACAGGCCAGACGAAACTCCCCGGGTCTTAGTTTAGCTTGACGGCTACGTGGACTTCGATGTGGCGTACTGGAAAAGAAAAGCCACTCAAGCAGTGCTGCGCTAGTGGTCAAATAGCCCCCACATTGATTGTTCAGTGCCAGCTACACTGCACCATATCTATGCTAGCGGGGGAGTGTGGGATAGGCACCGCTCAGTGGTTCACCAAACCGAGTTTTGTTTGCCTTCGGAGTTGGGATATGTTGATTATAACGTGACGGATTCTTACAATATCATCGAATCGAGTAGGAAGTTATTTATCCTCATTTTTGGACAAATCCTTCAACGAGGCGTACAAAAAAAAAACAAGGTGCTG
>Ga0247774_1001547_pt1 | contig 11559 bp, 13 predicted proteins | sample UWRJL001104B6_FD_179933 | JGI IMG/M metagenome (GOLD analysis project Ga0247774, IMG submission 179933) | Plant litter microbial communities from Arlington Agricultural Research Station in Wisconsin, United States - UWRJ-L001-104B-6 | ecosystem: Environmental > Terrestrial > Plant litter >... | reverse complement strand
ATCGGTGGGCCTGCTCACGGTCGGCGAGGAGTCCGGCAAGGGACGCGAGGAGGTGGTCGAGGCGCACCGCCTGCTCGGCCGGGCGCCCGGCATCCGCTTCGCCGGCAACGTCGAGGGGCGCGACCTGCCGGCGGCGGTGACCGACGTCGTCGTCACCGACGGCTTCACCGGCAACGTTTCCCTCAAGCTGCTCGAGGGCACCGCCAGGACGGTCGCCGCCGCGGTCGGCGACGCCGCCCGCTCCAACCCGCTGAGCGCGCTCGGCGGGCTGCTGCTGAAACCGGCGCTGGGCGGCCTCCGCCGCGAGCTCCATCCCGACGCCACCGGCGGCGCGATCCTGCTCGGCCTGCGCGGAATCGCCGTCGTCGGCCACGGCAGCTCCGGGGCCGAGGGCATCGCCAACGCCGTTCGCCTCGCCGCCCGCTGCGCCGAGGTCGACGCGGTTGGCCGCACCGCCGCGCTCCTGGCCGAGGGCGGCGCCGGCCGCGGCGCTTTGGCTGCCGACGGCGGGGCGTGATCTGGCCGTGATAAACAGAGCCAGGTAATGAACCGCGACGAAGTCCTCACCCTTGTCCGCGAGCACCTCGCCGAGGAGCTCGAAGTCGACGCCGGGCGGATCGACGAGGGGACCCGCTTCAAGGAGGACCTCGACGCCGACTCGCTCGACCTCTACGAGCTGGTGATGGAGCTCGAGGACCGCTACGGGGTCACCGTCACCGAGGAGCAGGCCACCCGCATCAAGACGGTCGGCGACGCGGTCGGGTTCGTGCTCGAGCACGCGCCCGCCTGAGCGTGGCCACGAAACCGGACCCGGCCGTCGCGGCGCTGAGGGCGCTGATCGACGAGCTCCCCGACGACCTGCGCCGCCAGGCCCTGACCCACTCCTCCTGGACCGAGCACCGGGTCGATTCCTTCGAGCGACTGGCCTTCCTCGGCGACAGCGTCCTCGGCCTCGCCGTTGCCACCCGGATCTACGAGAGCTTCGAGACGCTTGCCGCCGGGGGCCTGACCAAGGTCCACAACCAGGCCGTCAGCGGGGTTTCCTGCGCCGAGGTCGGGCAGCGGCTCGGCGTCCCGGAGATGCTGCGCGCGAACGAGCCCGAGGCGATGGTGGGGGCGATCCCAGCCGAGGTCCTGCTCGAGGGGGGCAGGCCGCTGCCGGAGGCGACCGAGGCGCTGATCGGCGCCTGCTACGTCGCTTTCGGCTTCGAGCGCACCGCCGCGGCGGTGGCGGCGGCGTTCGAACCGCGGATCGAGCTCGCCTCCGAGACCCGGATCGACTTCAAGTCCGCTTTGCAGGAGCTCTTGGCCCAGCGCGGCGCCCGCGTAACCTACGAGGTGATCGCGGCGACGGGTCCCCCGCACCGGCGAACCTTCGAGGTGGTCGCGATCGTCGACGACACGCAGGTCGGGACGGGGGAAGGGCGCAGCAAGAAGGCCGCCGAGCAGATTGCCGCCGAGCAGGCATTGGCGCATCTTGGGGGTTAATCGGGTGGCAGTTGCGTCCGACTCGACCGGGAGCCTTTGGGCGATGCGAGGAGCGCGCGGATGTATCTGAGATCGATCTCGATGAAGGGCTTCAAGTCCTTCCCCGAGCGCACGACCCTGGAGTTCTCGCCCGGGGTGAGCGTGATCGTCGGCCCCAACGGCTCCGGCAAGAGCAACATCACCGACGCCGTTCTCTGGGCGCTGGGCGAGCAGAGCCCGGGCGCGATTCGCGGCGCCTCGATGCAGGACGTGATCTCCGCCGGCGGCCAGGGGATCGGCCAGCGCCGCGCCGCCGAGGTCGAGGTCGTGATCGACAACTCCGACGGCCGCGCCGCCACCGAGTTCGCCGAGATCGCGGTCGAGCGCCGCCTCGATCGCGCCGGCGACAGCGGCTACCGGCTGAACGGGGCCCGCTGCCGTCTCGCCGACGTCACCGACGTCCTTTCCGACACCAACCTCGGCCGCGAGATGCACTCGGTGATCAGCCAGGGCCGGGTCGAGACGATCGTCCACTCGAAGCCGAAAGAGCGGCGCCTGCTGGTCGAGGAGGCCGCCGGCCTCGGCAAGCACCGCAAACGGCGGCGGCGGGCCGAGCTGAAGCTGCGCTCGGCGCGCGACAACCTCGACCGCGCCCTCGACGTCGAGCGCGAGGCGCGGGCGCGGCTGCGGCCGCTGAAGCGCCAGGCGCAGGCGGCCGAGCTGGGGGCGCGGATCGAGCGCGAGGAGCTGGGCCTGCGGGCGCAGCTCGTCTCCGAGGAACTGCGCTTCGGCGCCGACCGCGCCGCGGCGGCGGAAAAGGCGGCGGCGAAGGCGCGCGGGGTGCGGGAGAAGCTGGAGGAACGGTTGGCGGAGGTCGGCAAGCGCCGGCTCGCCGCCGAGGAGCGTTTTGCCGCCCGCGACCGCGAGCGGACCCAGGCCTGGGGTCTGCTGACGAAGCTGCGGGGCGATCAGGAGCGGGTCGCGGTGCGGGTCGCCAACCTCTCCAGCCGTGAGGCCGAGCTGGAGGCGGGGCTGGAGAACCTGCGGACCGAGCTGGGGCCGCTGACGCTCGACGTGGGACCCGGCGCGTCCCCCGGTGACCGGGCGCGGAAGCTGGAAGAGGAGCTGGGGGAGATCGATGCCGGCTTGCGCACGGCGGGCGAGGGTCTCGAGGTCGCCCGCTCCTCCGACGCCGCCGAGTCGGCCCGCGAGGCGGCGCTGGGCCACGTCCGCGACGGCGCCGAGCGCGCTTCCCGCCACGCCAAACGCGCTGAGGGCCTGCTCGGCGAGCGCCATCGCGAGAAGATGCGGGCGCGGCTGGCGGCCGGCGAGGAACTGCTCGACGACGTGCGGAGCGCGCTGAGGGCCGCCGAAGCGGCGGGGGCGGCGATCCGGGCGCGGGTCGATCAGATCGAGCGCAAGGTCGTCGGCGGCCAGGACGACGGCGACGAGATCGCCGAGGAGCTGCGCGCCTGCTCGCAGCAGGAGTTCGAGCTGCAGGCGCAGATGAAGGAGACCTCCGACGAGCTGACCCGGGCCGAGGTCGAGGCCGCCCACCTCGGCGACCGCCGCGCCGAGGCCGAGCGCGAGCTGGCCGCGATCGCCGAGCGCCTCGGCGAGGAGATCCCGCCGGCCGAGGAGGCGCTGACCGACGAGGCGCGGGCGGAGATCGACCGCCGGCTGGAACGGCTCGAGCGCCGCCGGGCGCAGATCGGCCCGGTCAACCCGCTGGCCGAGCAGGAGTACGACGAAGCGCGCGAGCACGTCGAGGCGCTGCAGGCCCAGCGCGAGGACATCGAGCGCTCGATGCGGGAGCTGGAGTCGCTGATCCGCGACATCGACGCGGAGATCGAGCGCGCCTTCGAGGAGACCTTCGAGGCGACGGCCAAGAACTTCGAGGAGATGGTCGAGCACCTCTTCCCGGGAGGCCGCGGCCGCCTGCGCCGGGTCAGCCTGCGGCCGGTCCGCGACGAGGAGCGCCCGGCCGGCGAGCAGGAGACCCCGACCGACGCCGAGCCCGAGCCCGAGGAGGAGGAAGAGGAGCGCGACGAGCTCGGGGTCGAGATCGAGGTCACCCCGGCCGGCAAGTCGACCCGCAAGCTCTCACTGCTCTCCGGCGGCGAGAAGTCGCTGGTCGCGCTCGCCTTCGTCTTCGCCGTCTTCCTCGCCCGGCCCTGCCCCTTCTACATCCTCGACGAGGTCGAGGCCGCCCTCGACGACGCCAACATCGATCGCTTCCTGCAGCTGATCCGCCGCTTCTCCGACCGCGCCCAGTTCGTCATCGTCACCCACCAGAAACGGACGATGGACGCCGCCGACGTGCTTTACGGGGTCAGCATGGGGGGCGACGGCGTGACGAAGGTCGTCTCTCGTCGCCTGCCTCGCGAAGTCGCCGAGGACGAAGGCGGCGAGGAAGACGGCGGCACCGCCCTCTCCGCAGTGGCCTAAATTCAGCGAGCGCTGAATTTAGGCCCCTATAAGGGCTTCAACTCAGCGCTCGCTGAGAATTTCCGTCGCCGGGTACCGTTCTCGCCATGGCTACGAGCTGGCAGGAGATTGTCGACCTTGGGGCGCGGAGCCCTTCCGCGGTCGCGACCGCGGAGGAGGAAGCCCCCGAGCAGCGGCGGGGGGTCTTTAAGCGGCTGCGAGAGAGCCTTTCTAAAAGCCGGCAGGCGCTGACCGAGGAGATCTCGGCGAGTCTTTTCGATCGGATCGACGACGAGACTTGGGAGCTGCTCGAGGAGGCGCTGATTCTCGCGGACGTCGGGGCGCCGACCACGGCGTCGGTGGTCGAGCGGCTCGAGCACGAGGTCGAGTCGGGGGCGGTGCCGATGGATGGGGTTGCGGTCCGCGATCGGCTGATCGAGATCCTCGCCGAGGTCGCTTCGACCGGCCGCGCCCCGATCGACCTCAGTGCCGAGCCGGCGATCCTGATGATGGTCGGGGTCAACGGCACCGGCAAGACGACGACGATCGGCAAGATCGCCTGGCATCTGAGCAAGGAGATGGGGCTGAGCGTGGTGATGGCCGCCGCCGACACCTACCGCGCCGCCGCCGCCGAGCAGCTCGAAACCTGGGCCGAGCGCGCCGGCGCCGAGCTGGTCCGCGGCGAAGAGGGCGCCGACCCCGGCGCGGTCGCCTACGACGCGATCAACGCCGCCCGCGCCCGCGGCGCCGACGTCGTCATCGTCGACACCGCCGGCCGCCTCCACACCCAGGGCAACCTGATGGACGAGCTGGGGAAGGTCTGCCGGGTGATCCAGAAGCAGATCCCCGACGCCCCGCACGAGACGCTGATCTCGATCGACGCCACCACCGGCCAGAACGGCCTGCGCCAGGCGAAGGTCTTCTCCGAAGCGGTCGCGCTCGACGGCGTCGTCCTCACCAAGCTCGACGGCACCGCCCGCGGTGGCATCGCCCTGGCGATCGCCTCCGACCTCGGCATCCCGGTGAAGCTGATCGGCGTCGGCGAGACGCTCGAGGACCTGCGCCCGTTCGACCCCGGCGACTACGCGAAAGCGCTGCTGGCCGAGTAGCCCGTCTAAGCTGCTCGGACATGTTCGACCAGCTCTCCGAACGCCTGCAGTCGACCCTCTCCGAGGTCCGCTCGCGCGGCAAGCTGAGCGAGTCCGACGTCGACGCGGCGATGCGCGAGATCCGCCTCGCCCTGCTCGAGGCCGACGTCAACTTCAAAGTCGTCAAAGCCTTCACGAAGACGCTGAAGGAACGCTGCCTCGGCTCCGACGTGCTGGAGAGCCTCGACCCCGGCCAGCAGGTGGTGAAGATCGTCAACGAGGAGCTGGCGTCGCTGATGGGCGGCACCGGCTCGGAGCTGGCGATGGCTTCCAGCGGCCCGACCGTGATCCTGATGGCCGGTCTGCAGGGCTCCGGTAAGACGACCGCCTGCGCCAAGCTCGCACAGTTCTTCGGCAAACAGGGCAAGGACGTGGCGCTCGCCGCCTGCGACGTCTACCGGCCCGCCGCGGTCGAGCAGCTGGTGACGATGGGCGGCCGCGCCGGTGCCCACGTCTACGAGCGCGGGACCGAAGCCGACCCCGTCGAGATCGCCTCCTGGGCGCTCGACGAAGCCCGCGCCGAGCGCCGCGACGTGCTGATCGTCGACACCGCCGGCCGCCTCCACATCGACCAGGACCTGATGGCCGAGCTGGCCAAGATCCGCAAGCAGACGCGCCCGCACGACGTCCTCCTGGTCGTCGACGCGATGACCGGCCAGGACGCGGTCGGGGTCGCCGAATCCTTCGCCGAGGTCGCCGAGTTCGACGGCGTCGTGATGACCAAGCTCGACGGCGACGCCCGCGGCGGGGCCGCCCTCTCGGTCAAAGCCGTCACCGGCAAGCCGATCCTCTTCGCCTCCACCGGCGAGAAGATCGAGGACTTCGACAAGTTCCACCCCGACCGGATGGCCCAGCGGATCCTCGGCATGGGCGACGTCCTCAGCCTGATCGAGAAAGCCGAGCAGCAGGTCGACGAGCAGGAAGCCGAGGCGCTGCAGGAGAAAATGCGGCGCGACCAGTTCACCCTCGAAGACTTCCTCACGCAGATGAAGCAGGTCCGCAAAATGGGGCCGCTGAGCGGGATCCTGGGGATGCTGCCGGGGATGGGGGCGCTGAAGCAGCTGAAGAACGCCGACGTCGACGAGCGGGAGCTCGATCGCGTCGAGGCGATCATCCTCTCGATGACCCCGCAGGAGCGGGCCAACCCAGGGGTCATCAACGGCTCCCGCCGCAAACGCATCGCCAACGGTTCCGGCACCAAGGTCCAGCAGGTCAACCAGCTGGTCAAGCAGTTCGACCAGATGCGGGTGATGATGAAATCGATGGCCAACGGGCAGATGCCGACGCCGCAGCAGATGGCCAAGTTGCAGGGTGCCGGTCAGCGCGGACCGCGCCCAAAGGCCCGCAGACGCTAATCTGCCGCGTTCCTATGGCAGTCCGAATCAGACTTAGACGCGTGGGTTCGAAGAAGAACCCGATCTGGCGCATCGTCGTCGCCGACAAACGCTCGCCGCGCGACGGACGCACGATCGAGACGATCGGCCAGTACAACCCGCAGACCGAGCCCTCGACGATCAACATCGACGAGGAGCGCGCCCGCCACTGGCTCGAGCACGGTGCCCAGCCGTCGGAGACGGTGGCGACCCTGCTGCGCACCAAGGGCATCAAGGCTTCCGGCAGCTAGCCGGCCGCGGATGACGGAGCTCCTCGAGTTTCTCGTCAAGGCCCTGGTCGAGGAGCCGGAGGCGGTCGTGGTCGAGGAGCTCGAAGAGGACGGCGACCTCGTCTACGAGATCACCGTCGCCGAGGACGACCTCGGCCGGGTGATCGGCAAAGGGGGAAGGATCGCCAACGCGATCCGGACGATCGCCAAGGCGGCCGCGGTGCGGATCGACCGGCGCGTGATCGTCGACATCCTCGACTGAGGCAGCTCCGCCAGTTGCGCCTCGACGTCTTCACCCTCTTCCCGGAGGCCTTCGACTGGTTCCAGTCGCAGCGCTCGGTCCAGAACGCGCTGCGCGAAGGCAACGAGTTTCGCCTCTTCAACTACCGCGAGACGACGCCGCTGACCGCCGGCCAGGTCGACGACTCCCCCTACGGCGGCGGCGCCGGGATGGTGCTGCGGGTCGACGTCGTCGACGCGGCGCTGCAGGCCGCTTACGGCGAGGGGCCAAAACCGCGGATCGTCCTGCTCTCGCCGACCGGGCCGCTGCTGAACGACGAGATCGCCGACGAGCTCGTCGCTGAGCCGCACGTCGCCCTGCTCTGCGGCCGCTACGAGGGCTTCGACGACCGCGTCCACCAGCACTTCGCCGACGACGAGCTCTCGATCGGCCGCTACGTCCTCGCCGGCGGCGAGCTGCCGGCGATGGTCGTCGCCGACGTGATCATGCGCAAGCTCCCCGGCGCCCTCGGCCACGCCGACTCCGCCGCCGAGGAGTCCTTCAGCCAGGTGCTGGAGGGGATGCCCGAGTACCCGCACTTCACCCGCCCGCCGAGCTACCGCGGCTGGGACGTACCCGAGGTCCTGCTCTCCGGCGACCACGAGAAGGTGCGCCAGTGGCGGCTGGAGCGCAGCCGCGAACGCGCCGAGCAGTTCGAAAGGGACGCGGAATAGCTACCATTCCGCGACCGCGCGGTTCCCGCAACCTGGGTCCGGCGGTTTTTTCTCGTCAGATGAGCTCCGTAATCGACAACATCGAGCGCGCCCAGCTGAAGCAGGGGCTGCCCAACTTCGCCCCTGGCGACCGTGTCCGCGTCCATTTCCAGGTGATCGAGGGCAGCCGCAAACGAACCCAGGTCTTCGAGGGCGTCGTCCTTCGCCGTCAGGGTTCCGGCGTGCGCGAGACCTTCACCGTCCGCAAGCAGTCGTTCGGTGTCGGCGTCGAGCGGACGTTCCCCCTGCACTCGCCGAAGATCGAGAAGCTCGAGGTGGCGGCGCGCGGGGACGTGCGGCGGGCGAAGCTCTACTACCTGCGCGGCCGCATCGGCAAGGCCGCGCGCGTCGCCGAGCGGCGCTGGGGGATCGACGACGACGTCGTCGCCGTGTCCGCGGCGCCTGGCGAGTCCACCGCCATCGACGCCGAGGGCGTCAGCCAGGAGGAGGCGGAGACGGTTGCGGCGCCGGTCGAGGCCGAGGGCGGCGAGGAGGCATCGGCGGAGGCCGAGGAGGTTCCGGTGGAGGCGGAGGCAGAGGCTGCAGCCGAGCCCGAGGCCGAGGCGGCTGCGCCAGAGCCGGAGGCCGAGGCAGAGACTGAGACGGCGGCGGAGACGGACGCGGATGCGCCCGAGGCCGGGGAGACCGAGGACAGTTCAGCGCCTGAGGATGCCGAGGACGAGGAGCCGGCGGAGGCCGGCGACTCCGACGAGGACTCGGCGGCCTGAACCCCAAGCTCCCGAAGTCGAAGTCAAAAGGCGGCGGGCTGATCGAGCTGGCCGTCATCGTCGCGCTGGCCCTGGGGCTGGCGCTGGCGGTGCAGGCCTGGATCGTCAAGCCGTACCAGATCCCCTCCGAATCGATGGAGCCGACCCTGGACGTCGGCCAGCGCGTCCTCGTCAACCGCTTCCTCTACCACTTCAAGGACCCGGAGATCGGCGACATCGTCGTCTTCCACCCGCCCGCCGGCGCCGACGGCAGCCCTCGCTGCGGGGTGCAGCCGAAAGCCGGGGAACCGTGCTCGCAGCCGACCGAAGCGCGCTCGGATCAGAACTTCATCAAGCGGATCGTCGCCGGCCCGGGCGACACGCTCGCGGTCAAAGAAGGGCACCCCGTCGTCAACGGGGTCGAGCAGAAAGACGAGCCCTTCATCAATCCCTGCGGGGGCGGCGGGGCCTGCGACATGCCGCGGACGATCACGATCCCGGCCGACCATTACTTCATGATGGGGGACAACCGTGGGGCGAGCGACGACAGCCGCTTCTGGGGACCCGTCCCCCGAGACTGGATCATCGGTGAGGCCTTTGCCACCTACTGGCCACCGAACCGCATCGGCGGGCTCTAAGAGCTCGAAGCCGAGGACCCATCGCCGCCGGCTGGCGCGCAGCCGGCGCCTGTTCGCCTTCGACCGTGGCCTGCAGAGCCGCTACGTGGCCGGGGCCGACGAGGCCGGGCGCGGCTGCCTCGCCGGGCCGCTGGTCGCCGCCGCGGTGCTGATCGACTACGAGCGGCTCTCGCATTCCGACCGCCGCGCGCTCAGCGGCCTGCACGACTCCAAGCAGATGAAAGAGACCCAGCGGCTGGAGATGTACCCCTGCGTGCTGCGGGCGGCGGAGCGGGTCAGCGTCGTGATTCGCTGCGCCGCGGGGATCGACCGCCGCGGCCTCCACGTCACCAACATCGAAGCGCTCTCGCAGGCGCTGGAGCGGTTGGCGCCGGAGGAGGAGGCGATCTGCCTCGTCGACGGCTTCCGCCTCCCGGATTGCCGGGTCCCGCACCGACCAGTGGTGCAGGGCGACGCGACCAGCGCCGCGATCGCCGCCGCCTCCGTCGTCGCCAAGGTCACCCGCGACCGCTACATGCGCGACATCGCCGCCCAGCACCCGGGCTGGGGGTTCGAGGAACACGTCGGCTACTCGACCCCGGAGCATCGCCAGGCGATCGAGGAAATCGGGATCTCGCCCCTGCACCGCCGCTCGTTCCAGAGCGTGGCGTACTCGCAGCTGGAGCTCCAAGGGCCTTGACATGGTGGACGAAAAGACAGGCGCCCATTACGCTTTACAAGCGCTTGGCAAATCAAAACCGCTGAGAACGGAGCGGCTAGCTAAGCTTCCGACTCGTTTTAGCCGATGCGCTCGGGGAAGGTGACTGACATGACGGAAAAGACGAAAAAGGCCAAACCGGCTGATAAGGCGCCTGCTCCCATGTCCGGCGGCGCCCCTGAGACCTGCATTGAGATCGACGCATCGGAGTTTGCGCGTGCGCGCAGGGACCCCGACGTCAGGCAGCTCTTGGAACGAGCTGACCAGTACGCGGAGTCCCTACGCTCTCAGGGACGCCTGGACTAACCCGCGCTGAGGGGGGTCCAAAGACGCCGGTGCCCGGCCGGCTCCGGGCCCGCGATCATGTTTCCCTCCGGCGCGGCGCCCTCGCGAAATTTGTGCTTCTGCCGCCAAACCTTCTCGGCGCACTCGTCGTCGTGAGGATCGAGAGCAAGCACTACGCACCCGTAGCGCTGCACCTCCCGTCCCAGGCGGATGGCGTTGAGGATCAGCTCCTCGCCGTCGATCCGACTGTCGCGGTGTTTTGCGCACCAGCAGAGGAGATAGGCGGGCACCCGTTTGCGGCCCTCCTCCTGTGACACCCCCAGCGATTCCACTCCGCTCCAGGTGAGCGTCGCCTCGCTGACCCGGCAGGTGATGAACCCCTCGACGCGCTCGTCCGAAACGAGCAGATGGGTAACCGTGAACAGGTCCACCCGGGCTTTCTCCTTGAGCCACCGGGCCGCCGCGCGTCCAGCCGGCTTGTCGAGCGGCTGGAAGTCCTCGATCAGGCCGGCGACCTCCTGCGAAGCGTCCAGGTTCCACTCGACCCACCGGCAATTCGGATCGGCCGCGACGGCTGCCGAGGAGACGTCGGGCGCGGCCATCAGGCCGCCTCCTGCGGGCGGCGAAGCTCTTCGGCGACGGGCATGACGAGGACGTAGCGGTTCAGGTAGTCGGTGACGACTATTGCCTCTTGCGCCTCAAAGGCGTCGTCGTTTTCCTCGAGCCATCTATCTAGCGCCCGGGGCGGTTCCGTGAGCCAGACGATCCTTGCTTCGAGGTTGGCCGTCTGCTCCGTCAAACGGCCCTGGACTTCGCTCTCCAGGGCGAGGGCTTCCTCCGATGGGTCGGATCGCTCCCCCCATTCGGCGTCCCCTGCGGTGTCGACCCAGAAGCCCGGCGTCTCCTTTGCCGATCGCTCCATGGCATAGGTGGTGTTCGCTTTGTATCCGCGCTGTACGGCCGCGCGGAGGCGATTGGAGCCGTGTATTCGTATCCACTCCTTCATCTCCATGCGAAAGCGTGCGTCGGCCACCCCCTTTTCCTTCTCGCGTTCCTCTTCGCGTGCTTCCTCTTCTTTCTGTTCGACGGCTGCCTGTTCCATCCAGGGCTCGATTGCCGTCAGGAACTCCTCCGGGTCCTCGGTGGGAGCTGGGATCTGGGGATACGGATCGACGTCCATGTAGAGGGCGTGCGCTTTGCGCAGGGGGCCTCGGAGGGCTGCGGGTACGTCGGCGAGATCGAAGATGACGGTCCACCGACGGGAGGGACGCATGCCCTGCTCGTCGATGGTGCGCTCGATGTAGTCGTCGGAGACGTCAAATTTGAATCTGAGCGTCACCTTCTCGAGCTCTTTCAATGGCCGAATACTCATCGGCGGCTCCTTGTGTTGGATTCCCGCTCGCTTGAGCGGACCTTCGAGGCAGTGCTCATGCACCACCTCGAAGAACTCTACCCGCTGAACAGGCGGCTCGCGTTAGAACGCGCCCTTGACGTACTCGACGTCGACCGCACGGCCGTTGCGGTCGAGGGTGACGCCGACCGCGTCGAAGCGGATCGCGTCGTAGGGCGGCTGGTCGCGCCGCTCTGACATCCA
>Ga0247774_1001544_pt1 | contig 11571 bp, 8 predicted proteins | sample UWRJL001104B6_FD_179933 | JGI IMG/M metagenome (GOLD analysis project Ga0247774, IMG submission 179933) | Plant litter microbial communities from Arlington Agricultural Research Station in Wisconsin, United States - UWRJ-L001-104B-6 | ecosystem: Environmental > Terrestrial > Plant litter >... | reverse complement strand
CAGACAGAGGAGCAATTAAAAGTGCGATCGCCACAATCTGACTCACCGTCTTCAATTTCCCCCAAATATTAGCTCCCGAAATCGTAGTTTTATTAACACGCCACCCCGCAATTGTCAACTCCCGCCCCAAAATTAGAAACACTGCCCAAGCAGGTACTTTCCCCAACTCAATCAACACTAAAAGCGGCGCGATTACCAACAATTTATCCACCAAAGGGTCGAGAAACTTTCCCAAATCGGTAATTTGATTCAGCTTCCTAGCCAAATAGCCGTCCAGCCAATCCGTAGCCGCAGCTACCACAAAAATCGCGGTGCAAATCCAGCGGCTTTGCGCGCTTGGGTCGTACAAACCGTAGAGCAGAAAAGGCACTCCCACCAAGCGAGAAAAAGTAATCAAATTAGGCCAATTCATAATAGAAATAAGTTCGGCAACGCGCAGTGTACGGGATTTAACGGATGTAACAGATATCAGGAAGAAGTCATATCATGTCCGGTCGATTACCCTGATTCCTGTAGGGGCGGGTTCACTAATAATATTTGCCAAAAACGGACAATCTCAAAAACCCGCCCCGGCAATTGTATTATGGGCGATCGATCGGACATGATATCAGAAGTCGCTCCTGCAATTCATTAACTGTCGATCCAGTTCTATGATATAATCTCGGCCGTAAGATTGATTTTCTAATCCTTGTACCAGATTTTCTGGCAGGTCTTGGGCAATTTCACTGCTACAGGAACCAGCAGCTAAAGCAATAGTTGCTACTGTATCGACATCTCCCGAAAAGGCAATGCAAGCTTGGAGCAGTTTGCTCATACTATCATGGAGCATGACCGCAGTAATAGCTGCTCTAACACAGACCAAACCTTTAGCGCTGACTTCTCCTTGCCAAGGTATCGACCACTCACCAGGGACGTGCTTTTCTAAAAAATTTCCCAAATTCTTCTTTAAACCTAGCTGATAAATAAAGTAATGGGACATCAAAGCTGCAGCTATAGCTGCTTTAATGCCATCGGGAGTGTTGTGAGTAATTGCAGCTTGAATGGTAGCATTTTCGATAACTTTTTCAATAGTAGGAAAAATCCCAATGGGACCCGATCGCATCGCAGATCCGCTTTTATCGCTAGCGGAGTGTATTTTTTCTAAGAATTCTTTTCCGTCTTGAACTTGTAGCAAAAAATCGTAAAATTTGCCAGCATAACCAAATCGGCGATCGCGGTGAAAAGCTGCAACAAATTTGGTGGCTAAAAGTTCCGGCGTCCAAGGTTCTCGACTGACGATCGCTTCTGCGACGGCTAAACTCATCTGCGTATCGTCTGTGTAACATCCAGGCCCAATGTCGTGACGGGGATGCTTAAGGTAGCCGTTGAGATTGTTGTACAATTCGATCGTCTGCTGGTCAACAAATTCAAAACCCGCACCGTAAGCGTCACCAATCGCTAATTCTATTAACATATATTTAATCCCGTTTCCAAATATTCTCCCCTGTTTTCTCCTCAACTAAAATTGAAAATAAAAAACCAACCCTAAACAGCCTACCTATTTAACACGCACCGTTTTTACTCAAGACAACCCCAATTGTTTTGCAAATCAGAGTGATGTCGTAGACAACAGACCACTTGCCCTGATAGTCGAGATCCATCTTCACAATATCGTCAAAGTCTTTAACTCCAGAGCGTCCGTGGACTTGCCACTCCCCAGTCAGCCCGGGTTTGACATCTAAACGCTTCCAGTGGGACTCCCCATAGGCAGCAACTTCATCGGGAGTTGGCGGTCGAGTTCCCACCAAACTCATGTCGCCGACTAAAACATTCCAGAATTGAGGCAACTCATCCAAACTCGTGCTCCGCAAGAAGCGGCCGACGCGGGTAATTCGCGGGTCATTTTCATTCTTAAAAATGTGACCCTTGGCTTGGTTGGTAACTAGGTGTTTGAGGTTGTCTGCATCCACAACCATCGATCGAAATTTCCACATTCTGAACTGTCGCCCTTTCAAGCTGCAGCGGACTTGACTGTACAGCAGCGGGCCCCCATCGTCCAACAGCATTGCCACTGCCACCGGCACCGCCACCACTGCGGCAATTGCCAGTCCCAGCAGCGCGCCCAAAATATCGATCGACCGCTTGACCTTGCACGTTACGGAGGGGTGAACCTGCTCTTTTGATACACGCTCTTTGTAAGTAGGTTCTTGAAAAAATAAGGACGGCATTTCTGATAGTACTAATGATTTACAGGCACCCATCGGAACTTTCATGTGATCTGTGTCAACTTTAACGATATCTCACGTTCATCTTATTGCTCTGGCTAAATCGGCAGAACCTCAAATGCTGAGCTTTGCACAATCTTTAAAAAGCAACAACACTTTTATAAAGTTTCTGTGTATTTCTTCTGAAAAAAATATTATTTATGTAATCTTAAGTACATTTACATAAAAAAGTTAGTCTTGCCCGCAAAAAACCCGGTTTTTACAAGGAATGTTCCGGGAAGACAGGGAGGATTCCACTGAGAGACCGGGTTTTTTGCCGTTTAGCGATAAATATCGGTGCGAACATCCCAAGCAATTGTTAGCGGCTCCAACAATTTTTGCTGGCTGCTATTGGCGAGTTTGCCTAAATATTCGCGAACAACAGAGGCGTGTTCGACATTCAAGCGATAACCCCGCGAGACATCTTCAAAGAAAAGCGGCTCGGCCAAAATTGCTTCCCAATCGGGATTTTGCCTCGACTCCTGGCTCAGCAGCATGAAATCTTCCTCCGCAGGAACAACTCCCCCCGGCAATTTTCCTTCCAAAATCCGCAGAATCCGGGGCTCGCAGGTGCGGGTATTCACGCCTTGGCCTTCCAACAACTGCAAAATTTTCTGAAAGCTCAGAGTTTCCCCACCCAAAACCTGCATTAATTCCCACAGCAGAAAAAAGTCGCTGTACTGCTGCTGCGACACATCCAAAATTTGAGGATAGAGAGGCAAACTCGCCAACCCTCCGGCAACTAAACCAATTTTTCCTGAGAAATTTGTACTTGGAGATACAGCATTTAATGCAGAATTGTGAATGTCAAAAATATCTCGATCGACCTCTAATTCCTGCTCTTGAACCACGATCGCATTCGGCAGCTTCTGCCGCAACCAGCGGGCGATCTCCGGCCAAGCACCCATACCCCCTGCACAAATCGCCTGATTAATCCCCGCCGGCGACATTCCCGCGCGGCTGAGCAAAGCATTCAATTCGCGGTTCAACTGCTGCACAAAAGGCACTAAAACCCGACTTTCCAAATCTTTGCGCTTCACATCCCAATGCTGCTGGCCAATATCCAAAGCAAAACTTTTGTGATGTTGCAAAATAACTTTTATGTGCCTTGCCGCCTCCAACAATTGCAGCCCAAAAGCAGAACCTTGTAACCGCTGCTGCAATTGATAGCGGCTCGGCAAATCAGGATGCCCCGGACGCGGCAAATCGATCGACATTCCCCAAATTTCATTTTTAGCTAACAACTGACAGATAATATCCTGATCGAAAGCATCGCCACCAAAAGCAAAACTGTGGCAAGTAAAATCAGCACGAGTTAAATCTTCAAGATTGGACGGCAACTCAACTAAAGCTAATTCCACCGTCGCCGCCCCCGCATTCAAAATCAAAGTTCCCCCGCTAAAAGACGAAGCATTCACAGTCAGCGGTGCAGCTTCTTGAGGGCCCTGAGCATAATCCACGGCCCGCGGCTGCACTTTTGTGGTATTTTTCACAGCAGTTACAGCAGCCATCAAAGTGGCGATGGCATCTTCCACCACAAAAATTTGCGAAGCCGAAGCCACCAGAGACGCGCCCAAAACAGCCTCCCGCAGGTTAAACCTATAAGCATCCGACCAGCCGGCCGGAGTCCCCAAAATTACACCCTGCAAGTCTAAAAGCGCCGCCTCGAGAGTTTGGGCCGTCAGTCCCGAAGCCCTACAGATTAAATTGGAAACTGGCAATCCTGCAAAAATCGCCCTCGGTGCAGAATCCAAAACTTCCCCAAGGCCGCCAAATTTTTGCCCCTGCTTCCTCGGATTCAAAGTAGCCAGCAGTGCCCGCACACATTGCAGCGGCAAGGCGATCGAATAAGCCTGCAAGGGCGACCACTGCAACAGCGGTTCGTACATCCCAGCAGCCTCCCGCTGATAAGGAATGCCCACCTTTAAAGGCAATTTAAAATTTTGCAGTACAAATTCTCCCGCAGGCAAAGCCAACTGCCCCAATCCCACCGACTTGACTGTCACCGGAGACCCTGGGCTCCCTGGGGCTGTTTCGGCAAGCACCGCAGCCTGCGTAATCCGAAAGCTGGCGCCTTTCTCGGAACCCTCAGCCTGCGATGCTTCCCAGTAAATCGGGTACAACTGACGGCTGGCGCGATCGAGCAAAGTCGCCGACAGCCCGCTGGAGGCGAAATCAATACCCAAATACCAGCGAGAATTCGGGCGTTCCCGGGATTGAGTGTCCGATTCAGTGTAGCTCGGGGCGATCGCACCTGCAACAGAATAAGGCGCCGACTCTTGCTGCTGCGCGGTCTCGCTAAGCTCGGTTTCCCTTTCAACAACTCCTGCTTTACTCTGTGTCGAAATTAGGTTTTTTTTTTCTTTTCTGGACGACTCGATCGCAGTTCGTTAGTTTCGGCAGTTTCTGGAGGGGGAGAATCAGTCAAAGGTCGATCGCTCTCGGTGAAACTAGCCAAAATCTCGTCTAGCGTCAAGTTCGATTCGTCTTCCTCAGCAAACAAATCATCATCAAGTTCGTCTTCCAAAACAAAGGGTTCATCCTCAAATGAGAGTTCCAACACATCGGAGAACAAATCCTCCAGCGTGCCGAGTTCTTCCTCTGCAGCAACAGCAAAGGGATTTTTTACACCGCCGGAGGGGGAACTCGCCGATAAATCCAAGCTGTTAGCGGCTGAGGAAATCGATCGCCGGGAGCTAGTATTTTCCAATCCCTCCAGATTGTAGAGGTCTGCTTCCAACTGTTCCAGAGTATTGTTATCCAAATTTAGAGCTTGATCGAGGTCATCTTCTAATGCCTCGAGCGGCAGCAAATCCTCGTCCGGCGAAGCTTGGATGTAGGCATCATCGAGCCGCTGCCAGGATGGGTCGAAATCGCCACTGCGAACATCACCAGAACTCGGCACAGGGGGTCTGGCAGTGGGGAGGTTCCGGCTAATGTCAGCAGGGGTTTTCAACGGCAAAGAGCCTGATTGAGGCACAGCAGCATCTTCCGGCTCGCCTCGGTTTTGAGCCGTTTCTAGATTTTCTCGATCGTCCGGGTCAATCTGCCGCGAGGCGGTTGAGGCTGGCGGTTCTGAAACCTGAGATACTGTTGCAACTTCCGGTTCAAATAAATTGGCAGTATCTAAAGTTAGATCGTTTACAGAATTACCGATTACGAATTCTGAATCTTCACCTACTAAAATATTTTCCAGCGATTCGCCTTCATCCAGCAGATTTACAAACAAATCTTCGGTCATATTTTGGACTTCGGTCGTTTCATGAGGCGCTGCCGCTTGATATTCTAAAGCTTCACTTTTTACCTCAATTCCTGTATTTTCACTCGGGAAACTTTCGACTTCTAATTCTACTTCAGCGACGGCTTCTCCCGCGAACAAACTTGCATACAAATCCTCAACCTCTTCGCCTGTTTCTGCTAACCTATTTTCCGATTCAGCGCCGGAAAACTGACTTTTCGCTTGAGGTATTTCGGGTACCGAACTGAATAAATTATCTGCCAACTCCGGAAGCGAAATTGGGGAGAGAAGGCGGTCGCCGTCGCCCCTGGACTCTCCCAATTGCGGAGAAATTTCTGTATCGGCGTAGGGCAATCTGTCTTGTTCTCCGAATTCGCCGGTGCGATTGGACTGCACTAACTCTCCACTCTGAGTCTCGGCTGCTGACTGCTCGATCTCCGTATTTGAGAGGGCGCCAGTGGCATCAGACCCATCGGATCCGGGTGGGAGGACGGTTTCGAGATTTGCTAAATCGATCGGCTGCTGCAGGTAGGAAGACGCTTCTCGCCCCAACTGTGCAGCCAAGTGGTTGACCAAAGCCACGAACATCGCCTCGCTCTGCTGGCTCAAACCATGCATATTTTCGAGTCCTTGTCCCAAGGAAGCTTGATAGCTTTCCAGATTTGCTTGCAAAGCCTCGAACACGGTACCCATCCTAGAATCGAGACTCATCAGCAGACTGTCTACACGAGATTGGAACAGTTGCATTTGCTCCAACCTTTGAGCCGCCGTCATCTGCGGGTGTTCTCCTGAGGTTTGTGGGTTAACTGTTACCTCAAGAGCCGGTTGTTCTGATTGTGCACTGCCCAAAGAGTAAGGTGCTGCGCTGCTTTGCAATAACTGATTTTCTAGGGAACTTAGAATTTGGGAGAAATTGCTAGTCAAGGTTTCTTGCAAGCGTGCAGTCAGTACCTGCAAGAATTCAGAAATGATTTGCTGTTGGTTTGCTTGTTGCTGAGCTAGCGATTGTTGCTGCTGCCGTTGTGCTTCTAGCTGTTTGATTTCTTGAATTAGAGCTTGCTGCTGCATCCGCAGAGCTTCTATGTCTTCTTGGAGTGGCTCCGTCAGGCTTGAACGCAGGTGGCTGATTTCTCCGGTTACGGCAAGCATGATTTGCTCTGCTGCTGAGGCGCGAGGGGCACCTTGCGGCACTTTGGGAACTGGAACTGGTTGCGGGCGGACATTTGGGCTGACGGGCCCCGAGCCTGCGGTTAGGTTTGAGTCTGAGGAAACCAGATAAGCGCGAACTCGCTCTAACAGTTGGCGCTGGTGGACAGTATCCATCGAACCCGTCCAAGGCAAGCGGGGTGCGGGCTTGCTGAGTACCTCGTCAATCTCAGCAATCAATGCTTGAATTTTGTACTTCTGAGAATTCAAGGGCGGAACCTCTGGGAATGCGGCTTGGGAGAAACTTTACCGAAAAAAGACTGAAGTCAGGCGGCAGCGATGCCAATAGATAGAATAATCTGAATGCGAGTCCGTCAATAATTCACTAATTCACTAAAAAACGAGCGAGAAGCCCCTGACTTTAGGCATGGGGGGGGAAAGCGGCAGCGACGACCGTCGCCTAGAATTAAAATCCATAGGAATAACCATCTTTCTTATGAATTGGACGGCAATATTTGTGACTAATTCCTGCGACTCTTCCCGTCGTTGTGACAATATCAAACGAGCCAGATGCGCGACAAAGAACTCGTCCCGTGTAAGAGCCAATTTTCTTTCCTGCGGTGACTGTCGCGCTGACGATATCCCCAGTTTGAAAGCAGAAATGAATTTGCTTTCTTGATTTATGACGAATTGGGAAGCCGAATTTATTTGTACCACATATTTGTCGTGTTCCGTGTCCCGCTGTTTTGATTAGCAGCGGTTGAGCGGTCAGGACCTTCAATTCTTCGACCTTGCCTACACACGCCGCATCCAGCCAGTGAGATTTAAGTAGTTGTAAGCGAGTCCGATTGAACTTGGTTTGACCGCCCGACCCCGTAGTCACGGGGAGTCCCGTTTCTTTTAGTCGATTCAGCAATGCCCAACGGGTCGAATTGACCGCCGTTGCATCCTTGAGAGGGCGTTTTCTTTGTGCTTGGATACGTTTGAGAATATCAGGCTTTTTGGCTAAGAATTGCTTGATATCCTGAGTACCTTTCTTTTTGTTACAAGTGTCGCAAGCAAGACACAGATTAGAAATTCGGTTGCTACCACCTTTTGCCTTGGAGTGAATATGTTCTATCTGTAATGGAACATTTTCGATACTACAATAAGCGCATTTCCTCTCCCAAACCTCAAGAAGGTATTCGCGGACTTCATATCCTAAAAGTGTTCCTTGCTGGTATTCAATTCCCGATATTTCAGGATTCTCAAGTTGTTTTAAATCGAACCGTACCAACTCTTGAGCAATTGAGTTTATCGGCGCAAGCTTAATGAGTTTATTGACCCAGGTAAGAGTCGTTTTGACCCGATGCTGAAGACTGGGTGCTAACCAACCCTTCGGCCGAGTGCGATTGAGAAATCGAGCTTGACGATAGCGGGTATGGCGTGAACGCCGCCCACGTCGCAGAACACGGCGTGATTCCAAACTCGCTTTGATGGTTTGACCTCGGTGGGTGAGTTCAGCCCCACATAAAACTACCGTGCCTTGAACTAATGCGATGCCAGTTGTCTTAGAGCCGGGATCTAATTTAAGCGTGATGGCTTCTGGCGTGGCGTTGACCTCCTTTTTAAGAATGATGGTGAACGGGTATTGACGGAACACCGCTGCTTTTCCAGCTTTAAGCAAAGACCTTGCAATCCCCGGAGTACAGGGAGTGAGCGGTCTGCGGTTGATATCTAGAACAAAAATTTGGTTAGACATGGTTGCGTCTCTTCTGATTGCTCGTAATGTTCGCTTCGCCAATGTTTTAAGAGCTTTTTAAGCTAGTCGCACGTCCTTAACCTTTGTAGGGATGTTTAACGACTAGCGCTCTTGGCGAGGAACTAGCGTCGCATTCCCCGGTATCGTGACTCTTGAAACGTAGACCTCGAAAGTCTTAGGCTGGTAAGGTAGGCCCTCGATTCAATCCCGCTCAAAGAGCCGGACAGTCTTGAAAGCCTCCGCCTTTAGGCGTGGGGTTCCTTACTAATATTTTCTGACAACTGTTAATTAACCTTTTGTCTTCGGATAACTTCTATTGCCTATGATAGGTTAGCCGGTACTTCTGCACCAAATGCCCGCTTCTATCAACTGCAAGTGCTGTCAAATTCTGCGGCTGCTTTCGAGTTTCAAGCGGGCCCGGAGGGCCGCCAAGAGTGCTCGGGAGAGCTGGGCTCTCACGAAATGAATGCCCCCACCCGCAACAACGGCGGCTCCCACACCCGTCACCCCGAGTTTTGGCAGCGTCGCGGCGCGCCACTCTCTATTCATCTTTCACCGACTTGGAAAAACCTCAAACAATTTGCGATTTGGGATGCCGGGATTCGGGATTGTCTCCGTACAGTCGGTTTGAGTAACCTTTTATAATAGCCTTTTATGTGTATTCATGACTAGATACTAATGATACAATAATCTCGGGGGGGCAGAAAAGTTTGCTGCCAACTGCGTCGGTCAGGCTCGCCAAGAGCGCCAGCCTAAAGGCTCGCAATAGCTGTGGATTTTGCCGATCGTGCTGACATTTGACTTGTTCGGGGCAGTTGCAGTCGGATTTGGTAGCTGTCTGCCGTGCTTGGAGGCTTGTGCTCTCCTGATTCTGGCGATCGAGTGCTAGGCCCGCTGACAACAAATCTCTCAGCAGTGTTAAGCTTGTCTTCGCGAAGTGCTTTCAAAGGTAATTCGATCGGCTCAGTCCCTTGCCACGCGGCTAAAATTTTGTTAATAAAATTTGCTCTGTGGTATGTATCTAAAAAATTATGGTATATTCTTTAGTTTCTAGCTCGCAATCAGAGCTTAAGGCTATTAATTCCCATATTCGACCTTTGACCGCAAAACTTTAGAGGTAAAATTGCAGATTTTAGATACTTGTTTCTCAAATCTTGAATCTCAAATCGAATGACTCGGCTGCAAGCTATTTCTAACTGCCCAGCGCAGATCAAGCGCATAAATTAAAATGATGGCCTCATGGAAGACCGCTTTAACACCCGAGATCCGCAGTCCAATATAAATCAATTGATAGTTTCTACTCCTTTTTTTGCAGGCTTGCCCCAACCTGTAATCGAGAGAGCAACTCTCCATATTGTTACCCGCAGTCATCCGTCAAATCAAGTGATTTTACTCGAAAATGACTGGGGAACATCAGTGTATTTTATATTGGATGGTTGGGTGAAAATTCGCACCTACAACCTAGACGGAAAAGAAGTAACACTGAATATTTTAGGAAAAGGAGAACTGTTCGGGGAAATGGCCGCGATCGAAGAAGCACCGCGATCGACAGATGTCATCACCCTAGCGCCGACACTGATCGGCAATATGCCATCTCAAGATTTTGTGCAGCTCATTCATACCGAGCCCCTCGCAGGCATTCGCCTAGCTCAACTGATGGCCCGTCGCCTGCGACAAGTCAACCGCCGCCTGCGTTTGCGAGAGTCGGACAGTACCTCGCGAGTAGCAGATATTCTATTATTTTTGGCAGAGGGGCAAGGGAAAATCATGTCAACAGGAGGTACAGAAATTCCCAACCTGCCACACAGAGAACTGAGCAGCCTCAGCGGGCTGGCTCGCGAAACAGTAACGCGAGTGCTCAGCAAGCTCGAAAAAAAAGGAACTATTCAGCGCGAACGTGACGTTTTGTGCATTCCCGACCTGCACGCCTTGGAGCGTCTGTTAGTCTAGAAGCATCAGAGTTGGCTTTCATGGAATCTAATTCACGAGCTCTCTCTGTTAAGTAACTGATATTGATGATTTCCCCCCGGAGGTAAAGCTATGAGTTTTAAGAAAATTTTTGTTCCCTTAGATGATTCTGAACTGAGCCACCGCGTCTTCAGTCAAGCTTTAGAATTAGCTCTGATCGATCGCGCCCAAGTGATGCTATTTAACTGCGTTACTATCAACTCGCTGGGCGATACAGCAGTGCCAATTCCGGTAGATTTGGGCATGAATGCCGAGTTAATGAATCAAGCTTATCAAGCTCAACGTTTGCGGCTCGAAAGCGAGGAAAAACAGGCTTCGGGTTTCCTGAAAAATTACTGCGACGCCGCAGCCAAACAAGGATTGCAGGTGGAATTTGACTGCAAAATGGACGGCAATCCGGGGCATTCTATCTGTGAATCCGCCCAAAATTGGGGCGCAGATTTAATAGTATTGGGGAGGCGCGGCCGCACGGGGTTCGCAGAAGCTTTCCTCGGCAGCGTCAGCAATTATGTCGTTCACCACGCATCTTGTTCGGTTTTTGTAATTCAGGAAGTCAAAGCCGAAAAATGATGCTGCTGAAAATTTTTGCTGACAACGTCCATCTAAAATAAGACTCGCGTTCGTACCTAAACCCGGTTTCTGCGAGCAAGATTAAATTTGGCCGCGAAGCATCCCAAGAGTTAGACTAAATAGCCAAATAGTTTGCTAAACTTGTCTATAATTGACCAAACAAAAAACTCTAGGTAAGCTTAATTATGTTTGCTGTCAAACGAGCGCTAAAATTGAATAACAACGAAGCGACCTTGATGGCAAAACACGCAGGATTTCGGCGCGCGGTATTTAATTTCGGCTTAAGGCAAGCGAACACAAATGTATAGTGAGGGTAAACTTTCAGACTCGAAGGCGATGGGTGAGGTTAAAAAAGTTCTCACCAACCACCTCAAGAAGCAACCTGAATTCGCTGGGATGAATCAGTTATCCAGCGGAGTTTACCAGAACGCCTTAATCGATCTCAAAGATGCGTTTAGTCGATATCGTTCTGGGAAAGCAGGTCATCCGAAATTCGCTAGCCGTCGAAAGGGTCAATCTTTTAGGGTCGATTCATCCAATGGGAAAGTTCTGCTAAGTGCTGGCAACACAATTAAGATTCCTACCTTGGGAACGTTTCGGCTTGGCGCGTGCCACTAGAATGCGGCTTCGTATCTCAAACTTTTACCATTTCAAAAGAAGGAAGT
>Ga0247774_1001543_pt1 | contig 11577 bp, 3 predicted proteins | sample UWRJL001104B6_FD_179933 | JGI IMG/M metagenome (GOLD analysis project Ga0247774, IMG submission 179933) | Plant litter microbial communities from Arlington Agricultural Research Station in Wisconsin, United States - UWRJ-L001-104B-6 | ecosystem: Environmental > Terrestrial > Plant litter >... | reverse complement strand
GGCGCTGTGCCCCGCAACACCATGGCTTGGTGCGACAAGGGCGACCGCCCAGAGATTGTGCCGAAGTGCTTACGCCGCGGAAAGCCGAGCTTGACATCACAGGAACGCTGTCCATGAGAACCAAAGAGCGGTGATCCCTTTCAATTCGCATGATGCCCTTCAAGAAACACTTTAAATGGTGTTCAATTGAATATACGGGACTATCGGGAATCAATTGATACGCACAGTTGCCATGAAGCCATCACAAATTCGACTGCGCCTGCCAGTCCGGTTACCATCCCGGCATTGGCACGGCTTCTCGCCATCTCCAGTCACTCCACCGGCAGGGCTCATGCCGTCGACTTCGAGTCTCCTCCCGGCTACAAGACGATACTCAACTCACCCCCCAAACGCAAAGCTCAACATCCCCCAAGACTATGCCACCACACCCCTTCTCTCGCACACGTCGCAATCCGCTCTCTCGACGGCCGACCTCCCTCCCTCAATCCGCGGCTCGACTACGCGCAAGATGAACCTCTTCACCGCCATCAACGACGCCTTGTCCATTGCCCTGGCCCATGACGACTCCGTGCTCGTCTTCGGCGAGGACGTGCGCTTCGGCGGCGTGTTCCGCTGCACCTCCAAGCTGGCCGACAGCTTCGGCTCCGATCGAGTCTTCAACACGCCGCTCACCGAGCAAGGCATCGTCGGCTTCGCCATCGGCCTGGCCGCCGAGGGGATGCGCCCCGTAGCGGAAATCCAATTTGCCGACTACGTGTACCCGGCCTTTGACCAGCTCGTCAACGAGGCCGCCAAGCTGCGGTACCGGGAGGGTGCTTGCGGGCGCAGCGCAGGGGGGTTGACGGTCCGGATGCCGTGCGGCGGGGTAGGCCATGGGGCGCTGTACCACTCGCAGAGCCCCGAGAGTCTGTTCACGCACATTCCGGGGTTGAAGGTCGTGATGCCGCGGGGGCCGCTGCAAGCCAAGGGACTTCTCCTGAGTGCGATTCGGTGCAACGACCCCGTCGTCTTCATGGAGCCCAAAATATTGTACCGCGCGGCGGTCGAGCAGGTGCCGACGGGGGAGTACACGCTGCCCCTCGGCAAAGCCGAGATTCTACGCCGGGGCGACCACGTGACGGTCGTTTCGTACGGCCAGCCGCTGTACACGTGCATGTCAGCCATACAGGCGGCAGAGCAGGACCTCGGCATCTCGGTCGAGCTTCTGGACCTCCGGACCATTTATCCCTGGGACAAGGAGACCGTGCTTACCAGCGTGCGCAAGACGGGGCGATGCATGGTCGTACATGAGGCCATGGTCAATGCCGGGGTCGGAGCCGAGGTGGCGGCGACTATCCAGGCGGATGAGGAGACGTTTGTCCGGTTGGAGGCGCCGGTTGCGAGGGTGGCGGGGTGGAGCATTCCTACGCCGCTACTATATGAGCGGTTCAACGTTCCAGATGTTGCACGTATGTTCTCCTCTCCTTGAATACAGTGTCGCTACTCAATGGGGCAGTTGCTAACTTGGTACTGTAGGGATATACGATGGCATAAAGAGGCTGATCGAGTATTAAAGGGGGGGATAGAGGTTGCATTATAAGGTGTTTCTGGCGTTGCTCAAGAAGAAATAGTTCAGCACAACATTTACTAAAGTATGACGAAAGGATCTTGAAAGGGCACTGGGGTGATATTGGAGCATAGGAATGTGCATAGAATTCTATAAAATCATAATGATGGTGCTCCAGGTGGTAATAAATCAGACCATGGCTAATGCATACCCCGTCTTTCTACTATTACAGCTTTGACGTCAGTGAGATCAAGGACAGTCGCTCCCTCAATGTATCTTCCGCTTCTTTCTCGATCCGCGAGACCAGTTCCTGGCAGGTAGGGATATCATGAATCAATCCGATGACCTGTCCAGCAGTCCAGACCTAAGCAACAAGTCAAGATTAGCAAAATGCCACGCCGCTCTCATGCCAAAGATGGTTGGATCGTTGGGTTTCAACCTACCCCAACATCGGGATCCCCGTCCACAAACACCATCTTCCCCCTCTTCCCACTCACCAACGGCGCAATCTCCTCAAACTTGCCCGTCGGACTCTCCCGCTCAATCTTGAGCGCTTCCTCCGTCACCTTGTTCTTGTACAGCCTCGTCGTATTCCGCCACCGCCGGAGCAGAAGCGCCGTGTCCGTCTCCTCGGCCCCCACAATCTGCTCCTTGATCCGCTGGTGCACCGGCGCCTCCACCGTGCACATGAACCGCGTCCCCATGTTCACCCCGCAAGCGCCCAGACACAAGGCCGCCGCCAGGCCCTGCCCGTCGGCAAACCCGCCCGACGCGATGAAGGGCACCTTGAGCGTCTGCCTCGCCCGGCCGAGGAGGATAAAGTTGGTAATGTCCGACTCCCCCACGTGGCCGGCGCACTCGAACCCGTCGATGGAGAGGAAGTCGACGCCGAGCTTGACGGCGCTGAGGGCGTGGCGGATCGTGGTGCACTTGTGCAGGACCGTGATGCCGGCGTCCTTGAGCTGGCGGATGACGGGGCCCGGGGAGTTGCCGGCCGTCTCGACGATGCGGACGCCCTCTTCGATAGCGACGCGGGCGTAGGCGGCGTAGTCGGGAGGCACGAGGGCGGGGAGGAGGGTGATGTTGACGGCGAAGGGGCGGGTCGTGAGGGTGCGGCAGCGGCGGATCTCGGAGCGGAGGCCGTCGGGCGTGGGGAAGATGAGGGCCGTGATGATGCCGAGGGCGCCAGCGTTGGAGACGGCCGAGGCGAGGTCGGCGGTGCCAACATGTTGCATGCCACCCTGGACGACGGGGACTGTAAATAGTTTAGACTATCAGAACAGCTTTGTCACTGTATCCTTCGCGGGGTTGGCCCTGGCCCCCTCCAATGGAATAATTGTACCTTTTATGCCGAGCCGGCGTGTGAGCTCTGTCGCGATTGTCATTCTTGTGATATCTAGGTCGGTTACAACCTTTGCGAAAACCCGCGACGGGCGGCTGGGAATGGTGCAGGGTCTGGAAACAAAGCAAAACAAGAGCACGATATTCTATCCCAAGTCTACAAATATGTTTGCAGAGAAAAAGCCATGGAGAAATAACATGAAGCCGCCAGATAAGCTTGAATCCAACATTGTCAGCTCGATTCCGGCCGAGCTGAGCACCAGCAGGTGAGAGAGATGCCTCGGCATCTGGATGTCGGTCAGTCTCGGCAATACAAGGCCGGCCAATTGGCAACCCCGCGCTAAGAATTCAGACCTATTAGCACATGCCAAATTCTTGAAACGGGGCCGAGTCATGAAACGACGTTTTGCATGGAGGAAGAGAATCCATCAACGGCGTTGGATCAGTGATCACCAAGAGCGGAAAGAATCAAAGATGGCTCCATCGGCTGGCGCTAAGTGGAAAACTTTCCGGTTGGCTGCCGCTTCTCGAACAACGGGCTCGGCTTCCCGCCCTGCAACTGGCAGCTCCATTAATGGCAGGTATCAGCCATTTCGAACATTCCACGCCAGCGAGAAGTCCACATCAGGGTTGAACTATAGATCAACACCTCGCGACAGCTCGACAGGATTGACACACTAAGCTGGCGTTACTGTTGTTGACTGTTGCCGGCACCGGGCCCCTGCAATTTGTGCTGCTGAGTCTCATCTGCCAAATTCATCTCCGCCGTAGACGACAGACCGATTGGCGGTCACCGGAGAGGCGTTCAACTTCCGATATATCAGATTGATTACATCTCTGACGCCTTGTTCCCGATGTGGCGAGATGCAGCCAGTTTGGCGATGTTGCTACGCGCATTCCCTGACAATGTGGCAAGCCTCCGCTGCCACCATCCAGCCACTCCATTCGGCTGAATCGGCGTTCATACAATATAGAGCTACGCAATGACTACTTCATCGCGTCGCTGGACGTAGTACTTACCACAGTGTCGGGTCCTCAACCCGTCATCTCAACGTTTTTTTCATACATCAGACATCCGCCCATTCGGGCATTTGGTATTCTGCTAGCACCCGCCACCGTTGCATCAGTTACCGCTGGTCCTTACCCGTGGACGGCGGCCGCCAGCCATCTAGATGTTGACAGCCAGCGTTAGATGACCGGCGATACGTGAGGCGGCGGCTGCCGGCGTTCTCATCCCTGTCAAGGACGACATCCCAAGGCGGGTTTCAACCCTCCATCCGCCATCGTGGTGGCTCTGCGTCCACATGTCAATCTCCTCTATCTTCAAGACGTTCCTGGAGTCGCAGGGAAGGCCGGATGCGACCTAAACCAAAGGCGGTCATTATGTATGCACTTGCGACTGATAGCCGCAACATCGCTCTCGACGCGCCATGTCGACGCCAAACTGACACAGTGGTGGTAGCACAATGGTTTCTTTGTCATACAAAGAGGTGGCGTGTAATTCTTCTACCACCCTCATAGCATGGTAGATGACGAAGCTCATCTCTGATGTAGAGAACATCGGTCAAAGTGTCCTAACCTGTCAATATGCAAAGGTAAGTCAGTCATGGTGTTCGCCGAGAGACAACTGCAGGTGTCACTACGCAATCCTTCGCTGGTTTGCATCACTGTGACCAAGAGGTCCATCATCCTATCGGTCAGGCTCCTCCCAGATCAGAACCTAACTTGTGCCCCATCAATCCTCTGAGGTCATGCTCATCGGTGGTCCAAGTGAGACAGCAATGAAATATGTCCAGTGTTATCGTCCTAGCCCGCTTGGAGTTGGCAAATTCGTTCAGTCTTGGTCAGCAACTATCCACCTCATGTCCGACATCCCCTTGCACATCTGATTCTCGCTGCTGCACCTGAAATGGGATGATACACAAGGAAGAGAGATAGTGGAAGACGGGTGTCTTATTTCGGCAAGTTGTTTTGTTGTTTCCCGTCTTGTGTCGGCCTGACTTCCTTTGTTCGGGATGATGATGAGACAAGACGAAGCTAGTACGATATGAAAATCATTGTGAATGGTAAAAGGAACCTGTGTCCGCGGATAGTCAGGAGTTAGCTGCTAGACACCGATGGGGTCCGGACAAAGAGAGTCCGAAAACGCCCACCTGACCTGGAGAGCGGTTTAGTGCTGGTGGTTCTGCCCGAACCCTTGGTTTGTGCGTCGGTGAAGTCTTGGCCGAATCATCGGCCTGGGATTTGCTTCTTCCAGGGCAACTCTTTTGGTCCATCCAGCCGTCTGCGCCCATTCTGTGCTTGCTTCTCGGCCTTCGTATCTGCACTGGCGTGCTCGTACCGGTCCATTTCGTATCAGCGTTGGTTTGTTTTAGCCTTCGACCTGCGTCGCGCCGATCAGATCCACATTTCTCTTGGATCTTGAGCTAGCATCCCGTCCATTGGCGCAGTCAGACGGTCTCGGTTCGAACTGTGCAAGTGTTCTGTATGTCGCGCATCGATGATGTGTCAGGACGTGCCTCTCATCGCAGCGGTTTGCAATTCAATCAGCATCGAGCTTCACGCTTCACCCCATGCCGGCCACAATGTATTCGTCATTGACACGGAAAGCCACCGCCGCTGTCTTGGTGCCTGACGAGGCCGTGTTAGCAACAAGAAATAGTCATGGCAAGTTGCCGCGATAAGTCGCCACGCCTCGCCAACCAGGCGATGTGTCCATCCCAGGCTACATGTTTGGATCAGCCGTCCTTCAAAGCACTGGCAATTGACCAGGCCACGTCTCATCAACAGCAGCCCTGGGACTCCCAGCCAACGACGATCAGGCTTCCCGGTGTCGACGGCTACTCATGCCTTTCTTGAACGTCGGGAAAAGCCAACGCCAGAGTGGGTAGATGAATGAATGGTCGCCACAGGCTGGAAACGCAATACCCTTATTTCTATCTCGGACACAAGGTCGCCACTGCGAGCTGGTTAATGGTTGTATTTTTGGCTCCTAGAACCTCGATTGTCAATCTGCTACCGACCTGGTAGGACTTACTTCATACAGCCTGCCCGATTGTTGGGAGCCGGGAAACTTGGACTCTTTTTCGTGGCTCTTTAGCTCGTCTCTATTAGCAATACAGAGGTATCCGTGGTAATAATTCCTTTTATCCCAGTTCGGCGTCTGTACAATCAGCTCGGCATCTGCCTCTCCTATCAAGAATGGAATTTAAATTCCCGTGACCACATAATGACGCAAGATTTTCAGTAATACGGAAATATCAGATGCTCGGGTCGAAGAAAATAGTTGATCAATATCTGTTCGTATCCTAATACGAAGTAGATTCATCGGAAGTAGTTAGTTGAGTAGGATGGTTCAAGTTCTTAAAAGCACCCAAAAGAGGAATTTCTAGAAGCATTTCTGGCCCAGGGTGTCGTGGGTGTGTTGCCTGTTTGACTGTTCCCAAGGAAACATGTCCTGGTAGTATAGGTGAGACATTCACCGCGCCATTTATCCTTTGTCGCGATAATCGGTTGGCGAGATGGTCCTGGTCTGTGGCTCACTGGTGCAGTAGCGCCATGTGAGCTTGCAAATTATGGTGGACGGAAAGCGCTGACAGATCCTGGTAATAAAATAGACTCGGGTTGCAGAACGCACAGTCGTAACATGGGTTCTGTAAGGAGGAGGCGCTTTCAAGCTATGAAGGCAAATGGGCTGATATTTTGGAGCGCTCAACGCTGTATTGGAGGGACCTCAACCCCGCTCGCTCTATGCGGCTGATACCGCCGCAATCGCGGACGACGATTTCGCCCTGAATTTAGCTGTAACATTGTCCGAAACAGCAGATTCCACTGCCATTTCAAACTTGACACTTTTGTGCCTAGTATTCCGATGCCATGTCCCGAGAACCTCGGAATGACCTGTGACGAGACTATCTGGCATACTTCCCACGAACGTGTTATGCATTTTAGGTGGCTTAATGTCGAAGGTCGGGTGCGGCTTCAAAGAGCCGCGGGTAGAGTACCATGCAGACGGTTCTTCGACAAGTATTTGGCACTTGGGCTGTCCCTTGTGGATTGGGAAAACGCCGTGGACGTCATGGCCTGGCCGGGCAGTTTTCTCCGACTTGGCTGCTGTTTTCCGGTTCTTCCAACGTCCCATTGACTCGCGACCCATTTGAACTTGGAAGGAAGGCGGCGATGACAGCCTTCGCTTCGTCCTACCTTCCCGTCAACACAAAAACTGCTGCCCAATTCCTCCCTCCTTTCCGGCCTCGAGTGTGGTCGATGTTGACGTGTTTCTGCCACGTGAATTGATCCAGAGGGGCTCCGGGATGACTTGTCGTTCAAGTATTGAGATCTCCCTCGCCTTACGATTCCACTCATCACAAATCAGTGGCTTGAACACCTGGTCGCCATCTTGCCATTCGAGTAGAGAAGGGCTTTACTGAGGCATCGTGTTCGCAGCCCCCGCATTCATCCTACCAAGTACAAGCTACTGCTAGCCTCAACCTTCGATGTCAACCGTTGAACAGACGGTGGGCTGGTTTAGGCTGGTAGTTGGCGCAAGCGTCTACTCCATCCGTTGTTTCCCGCTGCGGCCCAACAAGCCCCGACTGCGGTTTGCAACAATCCGATGCCCTCGACCTGGCACACGATGGCGTCTCCAGCGAGCCCCCATGGCTGGCGAGCGGTTCGAATCACAGCCTGTCTGTTCTAAACTTCATCGACCTCGGCATAGGACTGCGTCAACCAATATCAAGATACCCGACGCTTCTCATGCCTATCCAACAGGCTACGCACAATTTTTTGGAGCTCTTTTGGACTAATGCCTTGCGAGGAAAGAAGGCTGCTGCTTCCTACGTTGATTGGGTGAGTGGCTAGTCGACCGCTGGTGGGCTGCCTTGCTCGGCTTGGTTTCCCGTCGTTGCTTTTTCTCACATTTTGGTGTCTTTGGATTATTCTGGCCGCAGCTCGCTCCTTCAACCCCCCGAAGCTAGACCGGCACGGGGGTCAAGACCCCCAGAATTGCTTTTTCTTCCATGCCCCTTGAGGCACTGGTAATTCTATCTGCAATTCATTACGCCTTCTGTTTCCAACTCCCAAATTTCATCACTTACCTTCTGCATGCTGGTTTTTGGGACTTCTGCTGGCGCATATTGCGGATGGATTTCCCCGGGCATGTCCAACCCGAGCGGACGAGACTTGGCCACCATGATAGTCGACTCTGCCTGACCACACGCAACTCTGGACGCCCAATACACGATGGTACGGCCTTGGCCAGCATAAAGCTGGCGCTGCGGGCTTGAATCCCGTCTTCTGCGTCACGAATATCTTCATAGAAAAGCACAGGGCGAGACAGAGCCTAAATTTTCTTGGGCGGATGTTCCATGACATCGACGGTGGAATTGTACGCCCTCACCGTAACATTGCAATGGACCCCTACCGATTCCATGCATCTGGTACCTGCACAGTGTACAGGTACTCCGTGCCCGCCCTGTGTGCCTGGCACCTCCGCTGAACAATTGCTGCCAAACCGACCGAGGCTGGTTGGAACGACACGCGCATCCCCGAATCGGACTTCTCCCGTGATTCTCCATCACGCCGCAACGAACTTAGGGCACTAGTTCTCCCAGCTATTCTGTTGGGTTCGGCATCTGGATTCGATCCGGCATTCCGATGAAGAATACAGAGAAGGCTACTGGCTACTTCTGCTGGATAGCAGGCCAAGCTGTGGACAAAAAAAACCAACCGATACGGCAGACCTTCAGCTCAAAAGTATAAACCCGAATTACAGGGAGTTTACTACAACAGCTGCTCACCGGCGTTTGGTTTGGGCGAGGATGAACCCACAATTTAGCGGGCAGTAATTAGGGGATTAAGTCGGTGGCGCTCATAATCCCTCATGTAATTATCTGTTTGTTCGTCTACAGCTTTGACTGACTGTCCATGCTCCGTCTTCCAAGGAGAATTACGTACTCTGCTTTTCATCTACCGCTTTGGTCGGAGGTGTACCAATGCTTTTTGAAGCACGATTGTGAACCGGCCACCCTCAGGCCTCGCCTCTGTCACTGATGGGAAGACAAGGAAAAGAAAAAGAAAAACGTAGTGTGGTCATGGCATCCGACGCTATGCTTGCCTTCAGCTTTGCTCAATTGCTTCCGCCGGCGTTCCGCGCTTTTCTTGTACCTTTCCTTCTTTTCTTTCTTCTTTCTTTCCCTCGCGTCGCAAAAATTATCTTTCCCCCTTCTTTTTGCGCCACTCCCTACTCATATGTCTACACGTCTTTCCCCGTAATAGGTTGCGAAAGGAGCTCGAAAAGTGCATTCACTTCAGCCAGTATTCGTATCGGTTCAAGCCTCGAGTACTTGGTCGCAGCTTCAAAGTCTATCTAAGTATTGATTTCCTCCTAGCCTCCAATCCGTTTCTTTTCTTTTTCTTCATACCTGACGACACCCCCCCAAGAGGTGCAATATGCCGATGCCGAACTAGAAACGTCTTTGCCGTCTTGTGCTCCCATTGCTTCGTACTCTGTCGTGCAAACGTACACCTCTCGTGTCGCCGACAAACACTCTACCTACCCCCCCTTCATTCTCTTGATGAGATCTTTTCTTCTTTCTGGCTACCTTTGGGCTTACCAACTGGATGGGCCCTAGTGCTGTGTTTCCCAACGCCTCCCGCCCAACGGAATATAATATAAGAGGTCCGGTCTGCCTCCATATTTCGGCCGGCTATCGCTGTGCCCTCCTGTTCACCACTCCAGAGTCTCTGTCCTTGCGCCACGAGCTACCACGCTACCACGGCCTAGTTCTAATCAAGCGACCAGCTTTCCATAAAGCCCGACATCTGCCCTTCCCCCTTGCTGCCCCAAACCTCACCTCACGTCGTCTTAACAAGACACCCCAACATGCCCTCAAACAACAATGGCTCGCCGTGGCAGGACCAGCTAGCAGGTGAGCATCTTGAGCCTCACGTGCTCCATACCAAATTGCTGACAAGAACTTCAATAGTCCTATGTCGCGAATGCAAATGCTCCGCCCCAGTTTTCCAGATTGTGTCGGATAGGAGAGGTATGCTCCAGCCTTTTCCTTGTTAGAAGTGGTTGGCGCATAGTCACTAACACGACTGCACCTGCAGGAGGTCGGACTGCCTGGTCAAGTAGGGTTATCGTCGACAACAAGTTATTTTCGGCACGGTTCTGGTACGACGGCAAGAATGTCAACAACGCCAAAGAAGATGCAGCCGAGGTGGCCTTGAACTATTTCAAAACGTCCTGAAGCACCCGATACGACGACGGGCCTCCATGCCGAAAGCGAAGCCGTCGAAGACCCTGAATCCTAGTGCCTTCCTCGCCACGCCTCCGAAACAAGAGCGAATATGTACACGGTCTTTTCGATTCATCAGCTTCAAACATGACTATAAATTCAGGACAACAGGCAGAGGAGTTTGGCGCATTGATCGGTCGCATTCGGGTTCTGCCCTTTTAGATTCCCCGGGAGCATTCTTTTGCGCGGAAATTCCTCATTGCGTCGTTAGATACCATCACCATCACTTGGAGTTTGGAAACAAGGGAAAAACCGGGACATGCCACGCGGCCAAAGACAACGGGTTGACAAACATGGGCATGGCGCAGAGCGTATGATGATTTTCTTGCTTGGGGTCGGTTTTTCTTTCATCTTTTTGCCTCTTCTGAGTTCATTCCTATCAGAATGGTTTCCTTCTCCATTGTGTCCCAGGGGACCATGGCAGCAGACTGGACGCTGATCGAAGGGGCAAAGCGGTGTTATGGGCTTGCCAAACAACGGCATGAAAGAAAAATAGCGCAAGTTTCTCCCACTATCGTTTCTTTTTCTATTTCTCCCTTCGTTATGGCGTCGGGAAGAAGCAACGGTTTATTATTACATGAATTATGGTTGTGCGGCGGGCTTTTTGGGATGGTTATTTTTCTTGGGAGGACATGGTACTCTGGAAAGAAAAAAGTTTGACGAATTCACATCATTCTGACGACAGTACTACAACAACACGGGAATAACAAACAGGAACAGGAACGGACAGAACTGAGGCACGAAGAATTGACGTTATGAATCGTTTACACTTTTTTTCACCGTCTGCTTCGCTGTTGTGATACTGTGGTTGAAGTGGTTTTTTCTTTTTTCCTTTCTTTTCTTTTGCGAATACTTGAGCTGTCACCTTCGCCTAAGCATGGTGATGTGGCGTGCCCAAATTCGATGATTGAAAAATAAAAAGGTAAGGCTAAGGCCAAGGCAAAGCCGAGCAGAGAAGTAAACTACTTTCTCGTTCCGAACTTGCTTTCTTTTTCTCTCTGGTCCCAGATCGCTCGGATTTCCGCACAATAGCACAATACCACCGCGAGTCTAGCCCAAAACTTCGGATATAACGACTCAGCTGCGACTCAATTGGACAGCGTGGGCTTGACCGGTCCGGCATTGAATGCGTTATCCTACCGAATTGTGGAGGTCTTTGACAGACCGGGGAAGCCCAATCGAATGAGGCTTGCCGCTTGCTAGACTGTTTTGGAACGACCGATCAGAGCGACGGAAAAAAAAAGCCTCCCCAGCTTGGCCTGGCACACGCAAACGCACCCCCCACTAACCCACGCCGCTATCGTCAAAAGAGGGAGGCAGAAGCGTGTTGGCGTGTATCGTTTGTACAGAGTAGGGTTGTTCGAACTCTAACTTGCTTCCGACGCT
>Ga0247774_1001542_pt1 | contig 11579 bp, 2 predicted proteins | sample UWRJL001104B6_FD_179933 | JGI IMG/M metagenome (GOLD analysis project Ga0247774, IMG submission 179933) | Plant litter microbial communities from Arlington Agricultural Research Station in Wisconsin, United States - UWRJ-L001-104B-6 | ecosystem: Environmental > Terrestrial > Plant litter >... | reverse complement strand
CACCGACGGCGCCGACAGCCTCGGCACAGCCGGCGGCACGCTCGGTAACGACGTCATTTCCGGTATCGCCCTCGGTGCGGCCGTCGACGCGACGGACTATCTGTTCGGCGAGCGAGGCGCTTCCGCGAGCATCGCTGGCACTGTGTGGCGCGACGCCAATCACGATCGTGCACGTGATGGTAACGAGACGGCGCTCGGCAGCTGGATCGTGGATCTGTATCAGTCCACGTTGTTGATCCAGAGCACGACGACGGATGCTGCCGGTCACTATCACTTCGACGCCGTGCCTCCGGGCAGCGGCTATGAAGTGCGCTTCCGCGAGCCTGCGAGCGGCGCCGTTTACGGCAAACCGGTCACGAACGAGACGGGCGCGACGATCGCTGCAGGAACCGTTGGCCCCGCCAATCCGGGCGGCGCCGATCCGCGCGGTGGCACTTTGCGCGGACTCACTCTCGCGCCGGGTAGCGCACTCGACGAACAGAGCCTGCCGATCGATCCCACAGGTGTCGTGTACGACTCCGTGAGTCGCCAGCCTATCGTCGGGGCAACGGTTTCGCTAAGCGGTCCGGCGGCGTTCGATCCGGCGACTCATCTCGTCGGTGGTGCGAACAACGCTCAGCAAGTCACGGGCAACTCGGGGTTCTACCAGTTCCTGTTGCTGCCGAGCGCGCCGGCTGGCGTGTACTCGATCAGTGTCACGCCGCCTCCAGGACGCTACACGCCTGGCGCGTCCAGTCTCATTCCGGCCTGCGCCGGGGCGCTCGATGTCGGCCCGATTCCGGATCCGGCACTCCTTCAGGCTTCGGACGTTGCACCGGGCGCAGGCGTGCCGAACCTCGACGCCGCCAGCTGCGCGAGCAACAGCGCGCAGCTCGCGGGCGGCGAAGCGACGACGCAGTACTTCTACAGTTTCGCGTTCGTGCCGGGCACTTCCGCGAACGTGCTGAACAATCACATTCCGATCGATCCGATTCTTGGCGGCGCGCTCGCAGTGACCAAGAGCACGCCGATGGTGAACGTGAGCCGCGGTGACCTCGTGCCTTACACGATCACCGTTACCAACACGCTGAACGCGCTGCTCACGAACGTGGACGTGCGCGACCTTCTCCCGCCCGGCTTTGCGTATCGCAACGGCTCCGCGTCGGCGAACGGCGTGACGAGCGAACCCGTGCGCTCTGGCCGCCAGCTCACGTGGACGGATCAGTCGTTCACTCCGCATGAGCGCAAGGTCTACAAGCTGGTGCTCGTCGTGGGCTCCGGCGTGGGCGAAGGCGAATACGTCAACCAGGCGTTCGGCCTGAACAACCTGATCGGTGCGACGATTTCCAACGTGGCGACCGCCGCGGTACGCGTGGTGCCGGACCCGGTGTTCGACTGCCCCGACGTCATCGGCAAGGTGTTCGACGATCGGAACGCCAACGGCTACCAGGACGAAGGCGAGCCCGGCATTCCGAACGTTCGCCTCGCGACGCTCAACGGCGTACTCGTCACGAGCGATGCCGAAGGTCGCTATCACGTGGCGTGCGCGGCCATACCGAATGAATACCGCGGCTCGAGCTTCGTGATGAAGCTCGACGTGCGCACGCTGCCCGCCGGCTATCGCGTTACGACTGAAAATCCGCGCGATATCCGGCTGACTCGCGGCAAGGTCACCAAGCTGAACTTCGGCGCGACGATCCATCGCGTGGTCCGGCTCGAGGTGGGTGACGCCGCGTTCCAGCCCGGCACCACCGAGCTCAAGGCAGAGTGGCGCACGCGTCTCGACGAGCTGCCACGCACGTTGCAGGCGAAGCCGTCGATCGTTCGCATTGCCTACGGCCCCGGCGCGGAGAATCGCAGCCTCGCGGATCAACGTATCAAAGCGCTGATCCGGCAGATCGAGACGGCGTGGCGCGCCTTGCCCGGCAGTTACCCGCTACAGATCGAAGACGAATCGAAGGTGGCGCCATGATCGCTACCCGCAAACTGTTCCTGGCCGCCATCGCGGCGACCTTGACGCTCACTGCGAACATTGCAGCGGGCGCCGGGATTCGCGGTGCCATCGTCGACAACAGCTCGACCGATACGGCCAGGCCGGGCGGAAACTCAGAATTCGACACGGCGCTGAACGGCGAGCATCCGCCGTCGAGCGTGCGTGAGCGCGATCTCGAAGCGATGCGACGATCCGTCGCAACGCTGCCGAAAGCCGAGGCGACCCAGGCAACGACCTTGTCGGAAGCCGACACGGGCGCGTTGTTTGAATCCGGTCGTTCGGAGCTGCTGGCGGGAACGCGTGCGCGCCTCGATACCATCGCCAACTCGCTGCGCGGGCGGCGTAATCTGCGCTTCCTCATCGTCGGCCATGCCGATTCGCAGCGCCCGAGCGCAGCCACTCGCAAACGATATCGCGACAATCAGGGACTTTCCGAAGCACGCGCATTCGAAGTCGCGCAGTACCTTCGTGGCCGGCTGGAACTGACAGCAGAGGCTTTCACGGTTCGAGGCGCCGGAGATCGTGAGCCGGTCGCCGACAATGCCACGGCCGAAGGCATGGCGAAGAATCGTCGCGTCGAGCTGCAGGTCTGGTACGAACGCGAAGAGACGGTCGCGGCTGCGCCGGTCGTTCCGATCGAGCGCGATTTCTGTTCGGCCGAACGAGGCGCCCCCGAGTCCGCCGCGTTCCGAATCACGCTCGATGGGCAGCCGCAGAGCCCGGTCGATCCGGTGAACGAAGCCGATCGCCAGCGCTGCGTGGACGTGGCGACGAACACGCACGACATTCAGATTCAGTTCGACCCGCTGAAAACCGAGCCTGCACTGAACTTCACGATGAGCCCGGATGGCGCCGCGGCCGGTGAAAGCATCGTGCTCGCCACCTACAGCAATTACGTTCACTGGATCGCAAAAGCCGAAGTGCGCTTCTTCAAGCCAGGTCAGGATCCGCGCGAGCGGCCGTTCCTGGTGCTGCCGGTGCAGGTTGGAACGCCACTGCGCTGGACGATGCCGGAGAAGATGCCGCCCGAATCTGTTCTGCTCCTGCGCGTGTACGACGCACAGGGGCGCTTCGACGAAACGCGCTTCAAGACCCTCGCGTTTCTGGACCGACCGGCCTCGAGTACTGCCGCCGGGGCGAACGATTCGCTGGCCGGCTACGGTGAGAACAGCCTTCGCGTGCACAACATTCCGGTTGAAGGCGGCAGCGTCACCGTCAGCGGCCGCAATGTCACCAAGGGAGGCCGTGTGGAGGCGCTCGGCGCCCAGGTTCCGATCGATGCAGGCGGTCGGTTCGTCACGCGCCAGCTGCTGCCCTCGGGTACGCACACGGTCAAGGTCGACCTGTTCGACGACGAAGGCGAGCCGGTCCACTTCACGCGCAATCTCACGATTCCGAAAGACAGCTGGTTCTACGTCGCGCTCGGCGAATTCACGGCTGCCGCGAATCACACGACCGGCCCCGCGTTGCTGGTCACTCAGGACAGTGACCGGTACGACAAAGACACCGAAATCACGGGCCGTGGCGCGGTGTATGCCAAGGGCAAGGTGCGCGACGATTACCTCGTCACGCTGAGCGCCGATACGCGCGAGCGCCCTGTCGAAGATCTGTTCAGCAACTTCACTTCGCGCGATCCGCGCTTCCTGCTCGAGAGAATCGACGAGGAACGCGCCTACCCCGTTTTCGGTGACGACAGCACGAGCGAATGGGATGCGCCGACCAACGGCCGCTTCTACGCCCGCGTCGAACGGCACGATTCGCGCGCCGTCTGGGGCAACTTCCAGACTTCGTGGACCGGGCTCGAGCTGAACCAGTTCAGCCGCGGGCTCTACGGTGCAGACCTGTTGCTCAAGTCCGATGCGGCCACGTCGTTCGGTGAGCGCAGATCGACGACCGACTTGTTTGGCGCCGAACCGGGAACGCTCAACTCCCGCGAAGAATTCCGCGGCACCGGCGGCTCGCTGTATTACCTGCACCGGCAGGATCTCACGCGCGGCTCCGAACGTTTGTGGATCGAGGTGCGTGACGAGACCTCGGGTATCGTTCTGCAACGTCTGCAGCTCGTGCCAGGCACCGACTACGAGCTGAGTTATCTGCAGGGACGAATCCTGCTCAGGGCGCCGCTGCCTTCAGTGGTCGATGGCAGCACGCTCGTGCAGTTGAGCAGCCTCAGCGGCAATCCCGCCTTCCTCGTGGCGAGCTACGAATACTCGCCCGGGCTCAACGATCCTCAAAGCAACGTCTACGGCCTGCGCCAGAGCACCTGGGTGAACGATCACGTTCGCCTCGGCCTGAGCGGCTATCGTCAGGGCGACACGACGGACCGGCAGACACTCGGCGGGATCGACGCAACGTTCCGGTACGCCGCCTCGACGTATCTCGACATCGAGGGCAGTCGCTCCGACGGTGCAGGCTCGCAGCTCGGCTCGATCGACGGTGGCTTCGGCTTCCAGCAGAGCCTGACAGCGGATACGCGCGCGGACGCCAAACGCGTTCAGGGCATATTCGATCTCGCGGACTTTTCCACGGCAATGCGTGGGCGCGGCAATCTCTATTGGCAGGACCGCGAGGCTGGCTTCTCCGGCGTCGGCGCGCTGGCCGTCGGCAGCGACGTCGAGCAGAAAGGCGGCGCATTCAGCGTGCCGCTGACTTCGCGCGTCACGGCAGACCTCAAGGCCGACGATCGCGATGCTTCGACCGAAAGCATCAGCGCGCAGGAAGCTGGCATTCGGTTCGACGTGAACGAGACGTGGGGACTGCGGGCCGGTGGCCGGCACGACAACCGTGACAACGCCACGCCCAATGCGAGCACCCTGCTCTCGCAGAATGGCGAGCGAACCGATGCGGTCGTTCGTCTCGACTACAAGCCGTGGAAGGCCTACACCTACGCGCAGGGCACGCTCGAGCGCAGTGAAGATCGCGACGAGAACAATCGCGCCGGCATCGGTGCCGAGCGCCAGCTCACCGATCAGTTCCGCCTCGGCGGTGAGGCCTCGGGCGGCAATGGCGGCTTCGGCGGCAAACTGAGTGGCGACTATCGCATCGACGACCGCACGAGCTTCTATCTCGCGCACACGATGGAGACCGAGCGCGAGGACTCCACGTATCGCGGCCGGTTCGACAACACCGTGGTCGGCGGTCGCACGAAGCTCAGCGATCAGCTGAGCTTCTACGATGAAGCCCGCAACGGACGCGGCGCCGGACCCGAGAGCCTGACCAATGCGTTCGGTGTCGACTACGCGCCCAGCGCGCGCTGGACCTACGGCTTGAAGCTCGAGGCCGGCACCGTGAGCGACCCGCTTGCAGGCGACCTCGATCGACGCGCAGCGGCGCTGTCGGCTGCCTATCGCGAGCAGAAGCTGAAGCTCAACTCGAGCGTCGAATACCGCAATGAGACCGGCCTGAACGGCGATCGCGAAACGTGGCTCGCGCGCAATACCGGCGGCTATCAGGTGAATCCGGACTGGCGCGTGCTCGGCAAGGCCAACTTCTCTTTCAGCCGCGCAAGCCAGGGCAATTTCTTCGACGGCAACTTCATCGACGCGTCGCTCGGCGGCGCCTGGCGCCCGGTCGAGAACGACCGCTGGAACACGCTGTTCCAGTACCGTTATTTCTATACCCTGCCATCGCCCGGCCAGGTGAGCCTCGGGGACGAGTTGCTCGACTACGCCCAGCGCAGTCACGTGATTTCGATCGACTCTACGTTGGACGTGCTGCCGTGGCTGGCCGTTGGCGGCAAAGTGGCCCAGCGCACCGGCGAGCTGCGCGACACCCGCGTGGGCGGGGACTGGTACGACAGCCGCACCGACCTCCTGATCCTGCGCGCCGACCTGCACCTGGTGAAAGAGTGGGACATGCTGCTCGAAGCTCGCCGCCTCAGCGTGCACGAGGCCGAAGACGCGCGCTCCGGCGTGCTCGCCGCGATTTACCGCCACCTCAACGAGCACCTGAAAATCGGCGCCGGCTACAACTTCACCGACTTCTCCGACGATCTCACCGACCTTTCGTATCGGAGCCGCGGCCCGTTCGTGAACATCCTGAGCACGTTCTGAGCGCGCGCCGGCACCAAAATCGACCGCTGGCATCGGGCCGGATGAGTTGTCTTGTCTAGAGATCAACTTGATCACGGCGCGCGCGCAACTGCACCGTTAGCGCACGAAAACCAGCAGCAGCGCGTGTCCCCTGGTGCGCTGGCAGCAACGGCGCGCAGCTAACTGCCGGATTACAGACAACTCCATCCTGTGGCACGCGCGTTGCAAAATGACGCCCGGCGCATCAACACGACACAGGGTGATCAGGATGTCTCACGCCCCTCGCCGACCGGGTTGGATCATCGCAGCGATCTGCGCGGTAACAGTGCACAGCGCGCGAGCAGACGATGCAGGCGAATCGCCCGAGGTGATCGTCACCGGAACACGCAGCGACACGCGCACGGTAGCCGAAAGTCTCGCCCCCATCGATGTGCTCACTGCCGAAGACCTGCGCAAGAGCGGCAAGCAATCCACGCGTGACCTCGTCGCCGCGCTCGTGCCTTCGGTGAATGTCTCGAACAGCGGCGCGGGTGCGAGTTTCGCGGTGAAGACGGTATCGCTGCGCGGCTTGAGCGGCGATCAGGCACTGGTGCTCGTGAACGGCAAGCGCCGGCACAACAGCGCCGTGCTGTTCATCAACGGCTCGACGCAGAACGGCCAGTCCCCGCCCGATCTCGATCTCATTCCCGTGAGCGCCATCGAACGCATCGAAGTGTTGCGCGATGGCGCATCGGCACAGTATGGGTCGGATGCGATCGCAGGCGTGATCAACATCATCCTGAAGTCAGCGAACAGAGGCGGCGGCGCAACCTTCGTGACTGGCGCAACGGGAGAAGGCGACGGCGAATCCGCGCAACTCTACGGCAACGTCGGATTCGAGCTCGGCGACGGCGGTCATCTGCACTTGAGCGCCAACGGCAGCAATCAGCAGCGCACGGATCGCGGCACGCCCAATACATCGGTGCTCTATGCGCCCGTGAACGGCCAACCGGATCCGCGTGAGGCGACGGCCGATCGTCACGTGAATCACCCGGGCCAGCCCCACGTGAAGGCGGCCGAGCTCGCCTATGACCTGGCGTTGCCAGTGACGGAGCGTGCGACGTTCTACTCCTTCGCCACGGGAGCCGCGCGCGATGCCGACAGCTGGCTCACCTTCCGCAACCCGAATGCGTCGAACAACAACGTCGCGGTTTATCCGGACGGATATGTGCCTCGACTGCTCGTCCGCGATCGGGATTTCCAGCTCGCCACCGGGTTACGCGGCAAGGATCTTCTCGGCATGAGCTGGGATCTGAGCTCCACGTTCAGCCGGGACGAGATCAACTATCACGAGTACTCGGCGCTCAACGCGTCGCTGGGTCCCGCGAGCCCGACCCGTTTCTACATCGGCAGCCTCACTTCGACGGAATGGACCAACAACCTCGAGGCGAGCAAGCCGTTCTCGACCCCGCTGTTCGACGCACCGCTGGCGGCGTCCGCCGGACTCGAATTCCGTCGCAATGGCTATGAGATCGGCGAGGGCGAGCCGGCGTCGTACATCGATGGCCATTACGTCGCGCCGTCAGGGCCGCTGAAAGGTGTTCCGACCGTGCCGGGTTCGCAAGGGGTAACCGGTTTTCCGCCCGATGCGGCAGGCAACTACTCGCGCCACAACTCCAGCGTTTACCTGAACTTCGAGCAGAAGCTCGCGCAGAACTTCGAAGTCGGCCTCGCCGGGCGGCGCGAAAGTTACTCGGACTTCGGCGATACCACGACCGGCAAGGTGTCAATGCGCTACGAGCCGTTCGGCGGATACGCCGTTCGCGGCACGTTCAGCACCGGGTTCCGGGCGCCATCTCTGGCGCAGGAACACTACGCATCGAGCAGCACCATCGGTGTTCGGCTCAACGGACAGACAACCACTACGCTGTATCCGGTGCGTACGCTTCCCGTCGATTCGCCGGCGGCCGTTGCTCTCGGTGCGAGCCCATTGAAGCCCGAGAAATCGACGAACTATTCGCTCGGGTTCGTCCTGCAGCCCGCGCCGAAATTCGATGTGACGCTCGACCTCTACGAGATCGGCATCGATAACCGCATCCTGCTGACCGGAACGCTGGTCGGCCCCGCGGTGAGCAGCGCCCTCGCCGCAGCGGGATTGAGCCCGGACCAGGGCGGCCTCTACTTCAACAACGCCGCAGACACGACCACGCGCGGCGCGGATCTCGTCACCACCTATCGCAGCAACTTCGGTCGCGCGGGCGACGTGAAGTGGAGCTTCTCGGCCAACTACAACAAGACGCGCTTCGACCGCATTGCCGCTCCGCCGCCGCAACTGGCTGCCTCCGGGTTGGTGCTCATCGACCGCGCACGTCAGGGCGATTTCACCCAGGGAACGCCGCGTGACAAGCTCATCCTGGGTGCGGAGTGGTCGCTCAACCGCTTCAACGCCAATCTGCGCCTGAGCCGGTATGGGGAAGTCACGCAGGTGTCTGCGACCAGCGCGCAGTTCGACGACACGATTTCGCCGAAGCTCATCCTGGATCTCGACCTGGAATACAGTGTCACCGACGAAGCACGGATCACGCTCGGGGCCAACAACCTGTTCAATACGTACCCGAACGTGTTGATGCCGGCGAATCAGGGCACGACGGGCTTTTCCTACTACAACCCCTACTCGCCGTATGGGATCAGCGGTGGCTTCTACTACGCGCGGTTCACCTATGAGTTTTGATGAGAAGAAGGCGATCAGTCGGCGCAGCGTGCTCACGTCCGCCGGCGGTGTAGCCGCCGCCGCGCTGACTGGCGCGGCCGGCCTTGCGCAAGTAGCGGATGGCGCGGACTCGGTGAACCCCAACCGCAGCGACGGCACGGCCGGAACGAGCGCTGCGTCCAGCGCCTCTGCTGCCAACACCGCCGCCCGCGTCAGCGCTGGTATCGAGCCCGGTGAGCGTTTCGTCACGGTCGCCGAAGGCACCAACATCGCCGCAGCTGTCTCCCCGGACGGCAAGACGATTGCGTTCGATCTGTTCGGCGCCCTGTGGCTGGTTCCCATCAGCGGCGGACCCGCGCATCGACTCACCGGCGACCTGGACGAGATCGCGCAACCCGATTGGGCACCCGACGGAAGAAGCCTGATTTTCCAGTCCTATCGTGACGGCAACTTTCACCTCTGGTCGATCAACGCCGATGGCACCGATCTCGAGCAACTGACCACCGGTCCCTTCGATTGTCGGGAGCCGCGTTACTCTCCGGACGGGCTGCGCATCGCCTACTCATCCGATGCACCCGGGCGCTATGCCGTACATGTGCTCGACGTGAGCACCGGCAAAACGCGCGTCCTCACAAAATCCGACGCGCAGGAATCCCAGCCCGCGTGGTCACCGGATGGAAAATCCATCGCAATGATCGCAGGAGCTGCGACGCTGCACGTAGCCTCCATGAATGGCGAGCTGAAAGTCGCCGCGTCGATTCCGACCTCGGCCGACTCGATGCTGAAGTCGGAACTGCACGCGCCCAGCTGGCTGCCCGACGGCAGCGGACTCGTCTACGTTCAGATCGCGGGTGGCGTCAGCCAGCTGATGCGCGACGGCCGCGCACTTACCAGCGGTGAAGACGTATTCCCCCTGCGAGTGACCTGGTTGAGTCGCGATGAGCTGATCTACACGTCCGGCGGCAAAGTACGCCGTCGCTCCCTCGGCAGCGGCGATTCGAAGGCGATCGAATTTTCCGCAACGGTGCCGGTCGTCACGCCCGCTTACACCCGCAAGACCCGAGACTTCGACTCGCCGCAGCCGCGACCGGTCAAGGGAATCGGCAGCCCTGTGTTGTCTCCAGATGGCCAGCACGTCGCCTTCCGCGCGCTGAACGCTCTCTACACGATGAAGATCGGCGAGGCGCCGGTCGCCTTGCTGAACGATCCGTTCTACAAATGCGATCCGAGCTGGTCGCCGGATGGCCGCATGCTCGCGTACTCCAGCGACAGAGGCGGCACTGCCGACCTCTGGCTGAGAGACATCGCCAACGGCGCCGATCGTCAGCTCACGAAACTGCCGTTCGCCGCTGTCTCTTGCACATGGTCGCCCGATGGAACCGCGATCGCGTTCCTCGACCAGACCGGTGCTTTGTACACGGCCGAGGTCGGCACCGGCATCGTGCGCAAAGTGTTCGATTCGCTGTGGGAGCCCGGCCGCCCCACCTGGAGTGCCGACGGACGCTTCATCGCGCTTGCCGCGTTCAAGCCTTATTCGCCGCGATTCCGCGAGGGCCTCAGCGAAATCCTGGTGATCGAGCGCGCAACAGGCGCGGCGCGCTATGCGCCGGCGCTCCCCAATCGCTCTCTGAGCACGCGCGGCGACGACGGACCAGTGTGGTCGCCGGATGGCACGCGCATGGCGTTCGTATTGGCCAGCACGCTGTGGATCGTCACTGTCGACGGCTCTGGCAGGATGACCAGCGCGCCAAAGCAGATCACTCGCGAAACCACGGACGCGCCGAGCTGGAGCGGAGATTCGCGCTCGCTGCTGTATCTGTCGAATGGCCGGCTGCGACTCATCAGCGCGGCGGGTGGCACTCCACGCGACGTGCCACTTGCGCTGAACTGGCGCAACGTCGCGCCGACGGGCCGAACGGTCATTCGCGCCGGCAGGCTGTGGGACGGCATTGGCCCCGAGTATCGACCGAACGTCGACGTGATCGTCGAACGCAATCGCGTCGTCGACATCCTGCCTGCTTCTGGAACGAAGCCCTCGGACGCCAACGCAAGGTTCATCGACGCGTCGAACCGCGTGCTCATGCCGGGCCTCGTTGACATGCACACGCATCGACAGATGCAAGGCTACTCATACGGCGATCGACAAGGCCGCCTGTGGCTGGCAATGGGCGTAACGAGTACGCGCTCGCCCGGAGCGCCCGCCTATCACATGGTGGAAGATCGCGAATCGATCGACTCCGGCGCGCGCGTCGGCCCGCGTCACTTCGCAACCGGCGAAGCCATCGATGGCTCGCGCATCTTCTACAACTTCATGCGTCCGGTGACCGAACCGGGCCAGATGGAGCTCGAGCTGCAACGTGCGCAGGCGCTCGCCTACGACATGGTGAAGACGTACGTGCGGCTTTCCCCGGAGCAGCAGAAACACGTCATCGAGTGGGCGCACGGCGCAGGAATGCACGTGAGCTCGCATTATCCGTTTCCGGCGCTTCGCTTCGGCATCGATTGCATGGAGCATCTGGGCGCCACGAGTCGCCTCGGCTACTCGCGCACCGTGAGTGCGCTCGGCGCCTCTTACGAAGACGTCGATGCGCTGTTCGTCCAGAGCCGCGCGGGGCGAACGCCCACGCTTTTCACGTCTACTGCGCTGCTGGGTGAAGATCGGTCACTCGTGGACGACTCGAGAATCCGGACGCTCTATCCGCGATGGGAATACGCGCGACTGCTCGATCGAGCCCGGCAGATGGCGCAGGCGAATCGCGCACCGGTGCTCGCATCGCTCGAGCGTAACGTCGCGCACGTCAAACGCATGCTGCGCAATGGCGCGCGCGTGCTGAGCGGCACCGATGCGCCCATCGATTTCGTCGCTGTGAGCCTGCACCTCAACCTG
>Ga0247774_1001541_pt1 | contig 11584 bp, 11 predicted proteins | sample UWRJL001104B6_FD_179933 | JGI IMG/M metagenome (GOLD analysis project Ga0247774, IMG submission 179933) | Plant litter microbial communities from Arlington Agricultural Research Station in Wisconsin, United States - UWRJ-L001-104B-6 | ecosystem: Environmental > Terrestrial > Plant litter >... | reverse complement strand
TGTGTGTGGCGACATTCATACGGACACGCGATCTTGAAATAACCGTGAGAAGGCATAAATGACATTGCAGCTGTGATCTTACGCTTCGGTTGAATAGTCGAGGGGCTTACATTTAACACGGCCATGCTGGATTTCGTATCCCGGAACGGACTTGACACGATTCAGCCTCGGCTTGGAGGGCACTTACAGCGCTGTGCGGATATTAGCATAATGGCCAGTGTTGTCGTCAGTCAGCAGCTAGACTCGTTTGGTCCCATAACCCGGAGCCTTCCAACTTTGCATCGGCGGTACGGGGAGCCGACAGAGAGGCTGGAGACTGCAATTGATTTTCATTCTCTCCTGCTCCCTATTCTGGTTTCTTTGGTTGTGATTCCTGAAATCTGCCCTAAGCTGTGGACGTCCGTCGCGAATGGTGGGCAGAGCTTGGTACTCTCCCCCGGCTCATTCCACTCCCTTGTGGTTGCCTAGCATTACCCTAGGTGATCTGGAACGACCGTCAGCGGGTGGGCGGTTCCATATTGTGTGAGGAGAGGGCACCGATTCACTTGTTTGTGCCGCCCATCGTCCTCGTCCTCGCCCTCGTCCTCGCCGTGGCGGGAACTCTCGTCAAAGAGCACCGCGCTGGCGAGCCCAGTTCCTTCCGCCACATCCGAACCCTCCGCTTTCATCTGACGCTGGCTATATTGACCGGGGAAATCTCCTAGGTGCTAGCCGCGTCCTCCACGCAGCTGGGAGCGAGGTAGCTAACAGGAAGCAGCATCGTCTTTTCCCATGGGTTAATAGGGGCCTCCCGAGAAGTCCGGGAAGTAGAAACGAGACACGGAGCAGACCCACGACTCAACGCGATCTCGATTCCGTCCCTATCCGTCACCCCACGCCGGGCGGTCCACCAGTATCGGTTTGTTTCCGCCCTCGACATCTCCTAGTTTCTACGGCCCCCAATACGCGAATCCTGACGCCCGACTACGACACGAGGACACAATGCAGCCTCGCACCGAAGAATACCAACACCGTTGACAACATCAGTTGCAAGTTCCTTATTGCCATTAAGGCAGAGCGGCCCGACCAGAAAGGTCTTTGATATTTATATGCTACAAGCCTACAATCTTTATCGAGAGCAAATGGGATATGCCTTGGCTCCTAGCTTCTCATTTTCGCTGTCCTCTACGCCTGGGGCCCCCACGTATCCAGCACCGCTGATCTGCTAGCGTTGCGGACTCGGAATGCTCGCGACTAGAACGATGAGTAAGGATCTTTCTCAGATCATTGCCGGCGTGGCCCTTCTTGCCAGTTGGCCCACACTGGTAATTGCGCTGATGAGGAATCATAACCCCTTATATGGGTATATCGTGCTCCTAGACCGGAAGCCCACCTTGACAACGCCGGCACGGTCTTCGCTGCGCAGGGCTTTGGATTGCTTGCCGAGATTCTGTTGGGTTACGCGTCTATCTTGGAAAGATGGCGGTTTACTATTCGGAGGTTGTATAGGCAATCGCCGGCCGTAATTAAAGTCATGATAGGCTTTATTATTCTCTTATTCTCTAGTTCTAGAGACTATGCTTGTGTTTTGTAGCATGGAGCCAAAGCATTGTAACGAGTAGAAAGAACAAAATTGCTGATGCGTGACATCCCTTCCAATATAACGGGAGGATTCGAAGCCGGCATGCTAGACAGGCACGCCCGTTTCCCATCGAACTCAGCCCACTCAGCCCTTGCTGCCTCGGGCACCAACTTCGTTGAGCCAGTGATTTACAAGTAGGTAAGCTGTTAAGCGAGGAAATTGCGCCGATGCTGTTTATTTTTGCTGCCACTTCAGTGAACTGCGGTCCGCGGGGCAATCTAATCGAACCAAAAGCATCAAGGCAATCACTTGTTATACCCTTGATCCACTACAGTACATACAGACTCAGGCCATGATGTATTTGATAAATACCTCACTCCCACACACCAATATGACAAATGAAAATTGGGCTAGAATACACCGTGACGGTTGTCATGGCCCTTGACCTTCACCTTCACCGCACAGCTCGACATATCCTGATGACTGAGAAAAGGCCATGGCATCGCCAACAAGCTATGCCCCTCCCTTAAGACTCGAAACATTCCGCTATAATCGACACCTTCGTTAGATGAGAGGCAATTTTCCGCCATTGACGTGATCCTAGGTTGCTTCTGGAGTCCCACGTCGACGCAATAAAACCCGCAAAGAAATCCACTCTTGCACTATGGTAACGCTACTTCATTTGGCAGCTTCAACAGGCTGCCGGGAGCCCGTAGAGCGTCTGCTTGCTGCTAAGCTGATATAATACCCTAACAAGGTGCACCGAGGGGTTTCAAGAATATCGATGCGGGACTGTCCTCGACATCACATGCGACAGGGTCTATACTCTGCTATCGGGCTATTTGCTCTCTTGCGGAGCCGACCCGAATTTTGGCAACAGGTAACTCGGAGACACGGCGCCCGTCGAAGGGTCTGGGGTTGGCAATCTCCTACTGGCTGAGAAGCTGATCGCTGCAGGAGCCGAATCTAACGGTTAACCCCCGTCCACCCACGGTTCGGCGCTAGATGCAGGGTATTTTTTGGCAACGAGGAAGAAGTAGTAGGCTGTCTCTTACGAGCTGGAGTCAACGTCAACAGGAAGGCCACCAGACACCCTCATCGCTGCGGGACTCTGACCATTTTCTTCCAATATCCTGATCGTCAAAAGACTGCTCCGGGCAGACCCGACACCAACTTCCGGACCCCCCCGGCACACGGTTTTCATTGAGGTAGCGGCTGCGGGACAGGGGAACTCCTTATTGCTGGAGTGGATGTCAATGTACGTGTGACGGCGGCGAAATATCCGATAGCTCTTCACGTCGCCTAGACTCCCGAATAGCAGACATACACAATGTAGCTGGAGCCGACCCAAGCGCCGCATATGAAATACGTCTCTAGACGGTACGGCTGCTAGAATGCAGCGTATGGCGAAAGTCGATGTAAAAGCAGGCCTTGAAAGACGGCATCCTTTCTTCGTATTCATCACTTCTTTTAGTTGTATAAAGGCAAGAAGCCATCGCATTGCCTTGCGGAAACCCCAAGATACCCCGGATTTGTCGAATGTCTGCCCCCCATTTCCCTGCTGCAAACGCAAAGGCCAAACAACAACTTAATCTTTCTTGCCCCCATCCCATCCCGCAATGGCCTCATCCACCTGCTTCCGATACTCTCTCTGCCCCTTACACATGTCCAGAAAGACTTTATACTTTGCCTCCAAAAGCTGCTTCTCGAACTTGTCCTCATCCGGCCAGACCACCTCCTTTGCCCTCCCCATCCTCCGCATGATGCTCCACAAATCTTCCAGCCTCCCTCGTGCTTCTCGACAGCTACCACCGGCGGCCCTCGCCCCCAACATGGCGGCCCCGTGCACAACCGCCGCGCTCGCATACTCGGGCAGCACAACCGGCATCCCGCACGCCGTCGAAATCAACCGCATGAGCAGGGGGTTCTTACACTGCGAGCCCGACATGAAAATGCTCCGGATGCCATGCCCCGCCCGGTTCATGCTCTCGACAATGTGCCGAGTCTGCAACGCGATGAACTCCATCGCCGCGTAGTACGCGACCGCCAAGCCATCCACCGACGTGTCGGGCGTGATCCCCACCAGCGACCCCGTCATGTCGGGGTCCGCCACGGGCGAGCGGTTGCCCCAAAGGTCGCCGTAGAAGAAGGTGTGGCGCGCGAGGTAGCCGATGCTCGGGGCCGACCGCCCGCGCCGCATTGCTTCGAGGTGTGCGTTTAGAAAGTCGTAGGGCGAGGTCCCCGCCGGGGGCTTGGCCGCGCCGGTCAGGTATGCGGGGTGGGTTTCCACGACGTGGCGGAGGAGCTCGCCCGTGGCGGACTGGCCGCCTTCGGCCATCCAGAGGGTCGGGATTGTGACGTCCCGGTAGGGGCCCCAAACGCCCGGGACGAAGACCGGGGTTGGGGAGAGGACGAGGTGGCAGGTCGATGTTCCGGCCACGGCGGCGAGGCGGGTTGAGGCTTGGGACAGGTCGTCACCGGTGGAGGAGGAGGGTAGGTCCGGAACGGAAGCGCCGACGGTGGAGATCCAACCGGCGTAGGCGTCGATTACGCCGGCTCCCACGGCCACCCCGGTATGCAATCCCAATTCTTGGCTGGCCTTCTCGCTGAGTGTTCCGACGAGGTCTCCGGCGCTGAGGAAGTGGCCGTTCTGTATTTCGATCCGTCAGTAAAATACGCCCACAAGATTAAGGAAGTCAATCCCTCACCACCCCATCCACTCCGCCAATCTGACGGTAGTCATTCTCCACCAGACTCCCTAACCCCACATCCCTGTAAAAATCTTCCTGCCACCCCTTCACGCTCCCGTCTACTCCGACAGGCACGTATCCCTGCTTGCACACGGCGCCGGAGAGACCTCTCGTTTCGGTCCCCGTCGCGAGATGCGTGAGCGCATCCACAAGGTCGTAAAACTTGGCCCTGGCAAAGACTTCGGGCGGGAGATGTCGCCGAAGCCAGAGGACCTTTGGGAGCTCCATCTCGATGTTCATTGCGCCGCCGACGTACTTGAGGAGGTTGTGGTTGGTGGCGTTGATTGTGGCGGTTTCGGACGCGGCGCGGTGATCGAGCCAGAGGATTATGTTTTGGACGATGTTATTGTTCTCATTTTTTCCCGAGATTGAAGAAGTTGCCGAAGGAGGAGAAGCAGGAGTGATGGTAGGGGGTGAAGGGGATACCGAAATGGGATCGTCAGTGTCGCGTGAGAGGACGGCGAGGGAGCAGGTTGCGTCCATGCCCAAGCCCTTGACGGAGAGGGGGTCAACTCGAGACTCGGAGAGAATAGTGCGGACGCAATGGCAGATTGCGGACCAGATGTTTTGTGTGGATTGCTCCTATGTATGCGAGCTATATGTTAGACAGAACGACAGTTCTTGAATGTCCCCTTTTTCTCGTTTGGGGGGGCGGGGGGCGGTATAGAGTTCAAATAGACAAAACGGCAACAGCAACCGTCTAATCCATGAACGGGACCTAAGGAGAAAAGCCGAGGAAAACAAGTGCCATACGTAGTATCCCTGCTTCGGCTTCCAAGTCTCGATATCCTGCGTCGCGATCGCCCTAATCACCCCCTTTGAGTCGGTGATGCAGGCCCTAGCGGACCCGGTGCCGACATCAACGCCGATGAAGTGTTCTTCCTGCCATTAAAACTTAGCATGTATTTTGGTCTTGGAAGGCGGGTGGAACATCTCTCTTTCTCTTGGCGTCTCGAGAACCCGCACGCTGGTAATATCGAGCGAATGCGCACTCACCTGCATATTCGAGTCGCTGTTTTTTTTAAGTCGTATCTCGATAGTTGTCAGTTTTCCCCTTCTTTTAGAGCAACCCACGTAGTCTGAGATAGCCTAGGGAATCATATCACACCTCATGGTTGTATTAAAGTCGGTTTTTGGCTAGAACTTGCAAAATTGATAATGCCAGGGGCGCAAAGAAATAGCAACCCGTTTCGCTTTGGGCGTGATGCTGCGGGATCGGAAGTGATACGTCGCTGCGGAGCATGCCATTTTTTGATTTCCCCCAATTGCTACGGCGCACCCGTCCCACTTCTCCACGGTGTTCCTTAATGCAGCAAATACCAAGCACCTCTTTCCTCCAACTTAGTCTACGATTTGATATCGATACAGCCTCTCCTCGCCACACCTCTCTACCTCTCAAGTTTTTATTATCGGAAATAAACGCATCTAAACTAGTTGCTGCACCATTCTCAGTACCGGTGGTGATAAAGAGGCGTTTTCGTCCCCATTGTTTTTTCCAGTCGTCCTCACCGGCTTTGATCGTCTAGGGGTTGCTGCCTAGTCGACCTTGCTGAAAACCTGCATTTTCTCTCTTATACATAGCAAACCCCCAAAGCAATTTTGAATCATATTGACCTACATGGGCCCCTTTGATTAACTAAACACCCTTCGAGTTCCTGAAATGCCTTCTCTAGATCATGATTCACGATTGATCTTCTCATGCACGCCCATTTCAGTTTCTTCGGAGCATCTTTCTCTCACTAAATCCTCTTCCTGGGTAACTAACCACCGCTAGTAAATGCCCCCCAGAAGGAAACGGCACATCAACACAGAAGCAGCTATGCAGAAGCACCCGTCTCTTGGCTCTATGTGTCTCGATTTGTCTTTCTACACTGACCACCCGCGCGCTACCTTCCATTACCCCAATTCCTATGTATGTAGAGTAGATATTTAACTTTCCTGTTATTTGATGCATGCAAGAAAATTCAAGATAATATATGCCAGACAAAACCATTGAGGCCTCTTCAAGCCGCCCCCTTTCCATCCCTTACCCTGGAGAGCCTTCTGGTTTTTTTTAACCATTAAACACCTTTATATCCATGACTTGTGATTCCGGTCCATCACCTTAAGCAACTCTTCCACCGCTGCCCAAGACATGATCAAATGCGCCTTGGTTCTCATTCATCACCTAAGCAGAAAGCATCCCTCCCGCTTCTGCTTCCTCCTCATCTCGTCTTGCTACCAAAACCCGACACGAATTATTTTGTCTTCTTCTCATGGGGGCTTGCTCCAAAAGATCCACTCATCCCCTCCCTCTACCGCCTCTATCTCTCCCTCTGGCGTCACGCACTCCCCCTCACCCTAGCCTTCAAAAGAACTTGGACATGGCGCGGCTGAGATCGATAAAGTCGACCGGCTTGGTCACGTAGTCGCTAAACCCCGCAGCCACGCACTTTTCATACACATCCGACATGACATTGGCCGAAAGTGCAATGATGGGTATGCGATATTTGGCGTCAATGCCTTGCTTCCTCTCCCAGCTTCGGATTTGGCGGCAGGCTGAATAACCGTCTTTGCGAGGCATGTGAAGGTCGCACTGTTGGGCAGAAACACGCATTAGCTTCCAGCATCGCCAAAAGGTTTGTTTTCTCTCCCTTCTGAAGTGGTGTGTACGGGGAAATACATTATATGTTGAAGGGGAAATGTGCTGGGAGAAACCTTGGAGGGATTTAGATAGGAGAGACTGAGAAAGAAACTCACCAAGATCAGAGAAAAGTATCCAGGCGGCTTCCCAAATACCATCTCGGTGCAATCCTCCCCGTCTGCCGCAACAGTAACGTCAACCCCCACCTTCTTGAGGTACTTGTACAGCACTTTCTGGTTTACGGGATTATCCTCCACCAGCAAAACCCGATACCCCTTATTGCCCATACGCTTCTCAATCTCCAGGTAGCTAGCCTTCTGGTTCTCAACCATCCGCTGGGCCGTGCTCCGATTCCGATCGATGCTGAGATCGCGTTCTTTCCCTGGATCGAAAATGACGGCAAAGCGCGAGGGTTTCACGGGCTTGTAGATAAAGGTTACAGGCTGCTTTGTAGAATTCTTGCCGCTTTCGTCCTCGTTTCCCAGCAGTAAATGTTCCCAGCTCTGGCCCCCGGCTAGCTTCATCACCTTTTGGCGTTGTACAGTGTCGGACAAAACAGAAATGTTGACCTGGCCCATGTCCAACGCCTTGGTCGTCTGGTCCACCAGCGCCACCACCTCTTCGGCGGAAAAGAGGTTGATGACAATATGTGTAAACGAAGGCGTCGTCATGGCTTCCTCGCCGTTCAGAAGCTTCAAGGCTTCGTGGGCCGTGGCTCGCACGGTAATCTCGTGGGGAACGTCCTTGGGCAGGGTCATCTCGATGTGCCGTCGCGTTGCCTCGCGGCTGTGCGTCTGGGGACAGATGATGAGAATTGAGTACATACGCGGCCGACGACCTCCCGAGTCCGGCCTCTTCTCGCCGGTCTCGGCCGCTGCTGGCGAGTGTCGTCCGGTGGTGGGCATCGCGAGCTTCATCTCCGAGATGTCGTGGCCCGAGATATCGTGACCGGAAACTCGGGCCGCCTCGCTGAAGCGGGCCAATCCGACGTTGACTGACGAGGTGGCTGACGAACGGTCCGTAATCACCGAGTAGCCAGAGCGCAGCGACGGATTTGAACCTGGGCTCGACTGCATCGTGGGAGAGGTCATGGCGGTGTCGACGAGCTGGCTAACGACCGAGGATGTGACCGAACTCAAAGTCTCAATGGAACGCTGGCTTGTCATTTCGAGTGTGACGGGTGGCGTCGCGGGGAGGTCGGGATAGTCGTTCACCGTAGGGAGGGTAAACTTGGCCGTAAACGTAAACGTCGATCCTTCAGCCGGAACAGCAGTTCCTTCCATTTTCCCGCCGTGAAGCTCGACTAGCTGGCGGGAGATGACCAGGCCCAGACCGCTTCCGCCGTGTTGACGCGTGCTGCTTCCATCGATTTGACTGAAAGGCTTGAAGATAAGTTCGGCTTCTTCCTCGGTGAAGCCCCTGCCCGTGTCGATGATAGCGAATTCGAGCATGATCTCGTTGTCCGGTAGGAAAGCCTGGTCGTCCTTGAAGACCCTGCAGCGGCTAAAGACCTCGCCCTCGGTCGTAAACTTGATGGCGTTGCCGATGACGTTGAGGAGAACCTGGCGGATGCGGATCTTGTCGCCCTTCACCCATGCCGGGACGTCCTCTTCCACAATGTAGTTGAGCTCCAGTCGCTTGGCAAACGCCATGGTGGACACGAGCTCGTTCACATCCTCAATCAGAGACCGTGTGTGAAACCACTCGTGCTTGAGCTTCATCATGCCGGCATCTACCTTGGACAGGTCAAGAATGTCGTTGATGATCATGAGAAGGCTGTTGGCACTTGTCTGGATCGTGTTGGTGTAGTCACGCTGCTCCTCGTTGAGGGTGGTGTCCTGCAGGAAGGTAACCATACCCGAGATGCCGATCAGTGGGGTACGGATCTCGTGCGACATGTTGCTCAGGAAGCGACCCTTGGACTCCATGGCCTCCTTCAATTTGGCCTCGAGAAGTTTGAGGTCATTAATGTCGGTGGCGGAGCCAAAATATTGGCTGACGCCATTGCCAAAGTCGATATTATCGATCTCTACGCATCGCACAAGATGCCAGCGGTACTCTCCCGTCCTCGACCGCAAGCGAACCTCGGTCGTGTATGAGAGGCGCCCGTTGCTGTCTGTCGTGACCTTGATGATCCCTTTCCTGGCGAGGTTTGACAAGTCTCTGCCCGCCGCTCCCTCGTATAGGGAGCCACCACTGCTTGAACTGTTGTTTCGCGAGAGGACGGTCTGCATGCCCTTCACGGCCGGCGACTCGTGAGGCGTCAGGTTCTTTGGCAGCGCGATTCCCGTGACGGTGGAATCTGACGACTCCGACTCTTCGGAATGTTTCTTTTCGTCCCGTTTCTGAGGCACTGGGGTCAACGGAGCACTGTCAACTGGTATCCGGCATTTTGCGATGTCGTCAGGGTGCACAAAATCCATAAATCCTAGCCCGCGGGAATCTTCCAAGGTCTGGCCACTGTAGGACAGCCATTGTTCATTCGCAAACGTTATTCCGTTATTCTCATCGGCGGTGAAGATGATCTGTGGGATCAGGTTCGCAAGGAGCCGGTGCTGGGCCTCGGACTCTTCAAGCTGCTTCTGCCGCGCTGACTGCAACTCAAAAACTTTCTGGTCATGAATGTCCATGTACGATCCAAGAAATTGCATGATCACGCCTCGCTTGTCTCTAGAGGCAACAGCGCGTGATTGGAACCAGCGGTAAGCCCCGTCGAAGCGTCGGACTCGTACCTGACGCGCAAACGTTTCCCCAGTCCGAAGCGACTGGCTCCATGCCCTGAGGTAATCGTCCCGTTCTTCGGGATGAATGCTACCCCATGGGTCTGCCGCAAGATCTTGCGGTGTCAATCCCCGGTACGTCAGATAACGGCTGTTCACCCAGACAATTTCTCCGTCCTGGGGGAGGGCCACGAAGACATGTGTCGGGAGCGAGTCAAGAATCAAGCCCTTGAGTCGGTCGGAAGGCGGCGGCATAGCCGTGGCAGTAGATGCTACAGAACCCGACCCGCTCCTAGACGGCAACGCTCTTGATCCGACTGTAGAGCTAGGAGGAAGCGATGGAAATGTGGTTTTGAAGTCGGCCCCATAAGAGTGAAGAAAAGCGTGACGGTGTTGAGGTGCCTTGAGGATTGGAGTAGAGTCAAAGCCATATCTCATCTCATCGCCTGGGGACTGCACCGACCTCTCGGTGCCCGGCGTCGGTGGGTCGCGGTACATGTCCTTCGCATTCTTGGGAGAGCTTCTCTCGGTCGAGCTTTTCGGTAGCAACGGCTCTTCCGAAGTAGCCTGTGTGTCTTGGGCTTGCTCGAGTTGTGTGGAGGATTTTGCTGAGGGCACGCGGAAGTGGTGGCGCCTGTCCACAGGCGACGATTCCTTGGAAGAACCCTGCCACCTTCTTTGCCTAGCCGTCGCCGTCGATGCTGCCTCGGCTCTCGCGGAAGCCTGTCTTTGACCAGCACTGAAGTAACTGTCCCCCGATACTGGGAGCGGACTGCCAGTCAGCATCCTCTTATCTATATAGGCGCCCAACGAGCTCTGGTCGCCGCCCGGCGTCACGCTCGGCGAACCAGCCGCACTCCTAGACAAACCTGAGCATTCGCTTGGGCTGGTAATGCTGCCTGTCAAGGAACCTTGCGGGAGTGCATCTTCGGATGGCAAGAGGCCCATGGAGGCCATGTTCGGGAGATGGGCCATTGGTCGGCCGTCTGCATCGAGAGCGCCGAAGCCGGCCGTGTTAGGTCTCCTTCGCTGCAAACCAGCAAGCTCCATCTCAAGATTTGAATAGTGGCGAGACAATGAGAATGACGTTGCAAGATGCATCGACAAGTGCTCCAAGGCGTGTCGCAAGGTGGTAGGGTATGGAATAATGGGGCTGAGGATGGAGAGGATGGCAATCGGCACTACTTTTTCTCTATTCAAGTCGTCAGGCGGCAACTCGTCCTGACGATGTTTCAACGTCGCATCGTTCGGGACGTCCGGGACGCTGCGACTGCGGGAGTGTACCTTCTGTTGGATGGATGATGCATCTAAACGGAAGGACTGTTTGGTGTGAGACAAGAGAACGTGCTTCAGGGGAATGTGCAGCACCGTCCATGAGTTGTCGATCCCTATTGATTCAGGTGGTGGTATTGAGGAGTAGTTGGTCGTCGCGTTTGTGGGGTTGAACGAGTCCTCGTCCACCATTGCGTCCGTGAAGAAAGGATTCTCTTTCGGATCTGGGCGGACTGCCGGCGATGGCGCCGGCGATTGCGACCATGGTGATGGCGGTGCTTGTTCGTACTCTTCGTACTTTGGCGTAATAGGTCTAGGAGCATCGTCATCGAGCCGTGATGTTATTCCCGACGATCGTTTCCGTTCTCCTGAGAGTCTCGAGCTCCTGACAGGACTCTTGGCCTGGTTCATGCCGCTGAGGGCGGACATCATCTGAGACGTGGACTCAGACCTGGGGTTCTTTTGCCGCTTTCTCACGCCTTCACGGTTCCCCCTTTTTGGCGGTGGTTTAGAGGGTCCAACATCCAAAGGAGTGTCTCTCAAATATGGATAACTTCTCGTGAGAGCAATTACCTTGCACCGTTCCAAGACGCGTGTCACGCCACTATCGTCTATCAAGGGATCCGCTTCATAATTGAGAGCCTGTATGACTTGTAGA
>Ga0247774_1001540_pt1 | contig 11590 bp, 14 predicted proteins | sample UWRJL001104B6_FD_179933 | JGI IMG/M metagenome (GOLD analysis project Ga0247774, IMG submission 179933) | Plant litter microbial communities from Arlington Agricultural Research Station in Wisconsin, United States - UWRJ-L001-104B-6 | ecosystem: Environmental > Terrestrial > Plant litter >... | reverse complement strand
TCGCCGAGGAACTTACAAGCCTTCAGCCCGTACGCCCGGTTGTCCGCGCGGACGACCATGTAGACGTCGCCGTTGTCCGGCCGCGTGTCGACGGTGACGACGGGGATCTTCTTCTGCTTGAGCTGGGCGAGCGTGGGCGCGACGGCGGCGGTGTCCTGCGGGGCGAGCACGACGCCCTTGACGCCCTGGCCGATGAGCGTCTGGACGTTCGCGGCCAGCTTGGCGATGTCGTTCTCGGAGTTGGTGGTCTTCAGCTCCAGCCCGTCCTGCTTGGCGAACTGCGGGACGTACTTGATGTAGGAGTTCCAGAAGTCCGTGTCGGATCGGGGGTAGTCGAGCCCGACCACCTTGCCGCCCGTGCCTCCGCCGCCACTGCCGCCGTCGTTGTTACAGGCGGACACCAGCGACACGGCGGCGGCGAGCGCGGCGCCGGCCGCGAGGGTCTTTCGCTTCATCGCGATCCTCATTTCTCTGGTCGAAGTCGCAGGCCGTCCATGCCCCCGTCGACCGCCAGCGCGGTACCTGTCGTAGCCGAGGCGAGCGGACTGGCCAGGTAGGCGATCGCCGCGGCGACCTCCTGCGCGCTGACCAGCCGTCCGCTCGGCTGGCGGGCCTCGAGCGCGGCCCGCTCCGCCTCCGGATCGGTGGCCGCGTCCAGCAACCGGCCGATCCAGGGGGTGTCCGCCGTGCCGGGATTCACGCACGTGACGCGGATCCCTTCACGTATGTGGTCCGCGGCCATCGCGAGGGTGAGCGACAGCACGGCGCCCTTGGTCGCCGAGTAGAGCGCCCGGCTCGGCAGACCGACGGTGGCCGCGATCGAACAGGTGTTGACGATCGCGGCGTGCTCGGATCGGCGCAGGTGCGGGAGGGCCGCGCGGGCCATCCGCACCATCCCGAACACGTTCACGTCGAAGACGTTGCGCCACGCGGCGTCGTCGTTGTCCTCGACGGTGCCCTGCGCGCCGATGCCCGCGTTGTTGACGAGTACGTCCAGGCCGCCGAGGTGCTCCACGGCCTGCGCGACGGCCGGCCGGACCTGCTCGTCGTCGCGGACGTCGGCGCGGACGCCGTACAGCGGCGCGGGCGGGCCGTCGAGGTCGAGGCAGGCGACGGTGGCGCCGCGTTCGGTGAGCAGCCGGGCGGTGGCGAGCCCGATGCCGGACGCACCGCCGGTGACGATGGCTCTGATGCCGGTGAACTCCACGTCATGACCTCCAGGCAGGGCCGTCGGGATACGAATACTCAGCACGGCTCTCGGCCTTGATCTCGGCCGACATGCCGGGCGCCTCCGGTGCGAGGTAGTGGCCGTCGCGGATCCGCACCGGGTCGGTGAAGTGCTCGTGCAGGTGGTCGACGTACTCGATGACGCGGTCCTCGGTGGATCCGCTGACCGCGAGGTAGTCGAACATCGACAGGTGCTGCACGACCTCGCACAGCCCGACGCCGCCCGCGTGCGGGCACACCGGCACGCCGTACTTGGCGGCGAGCAGCAGGATCGCGACGTTCTCGGTGACGCCGGCGACGCGGCAGGCGTCCAGTTGCAGGATGTCGATGGCCTCGGCCTGCAGCATCTGCTTGAAGACGACCCGGTTGGCGACGTGCTCACCGGTCGCGACCCGTACCGGGCGCACCCCGGCGCGGATGGCGGCATGCCCGAGGATGTCGTCGGGGCTGGTCGGCTCCTCGATCCACCACGGGTCGTACGGCGCGAGCGCCTGGACCCATTCGATCGCCCGCGCGACGTCCCAGCGCTGGTTGGCGTCGATCGCGATCCGGATGTCCGGCCCGACCGCCTCGCGGGCCAGGCGCATGCGGCGTACGTCGTCGTCCAGGTCGTCGCCGACCTTGAGCTTGATCTGGGTGAATCCCTCGTCGACCGCCTCGCGGGACAGGCGGACGAGCTTGTCGTCGGTGTAGCCGAGCCACCCGGGCGTCGTGGCGTACGCGGGATAGCCGGTGGTCAGCAGCGTGGCCTCCCGCTCGGCGCGCCCGCTCCGTGCCGCCTTGAGCAGGTCGAGGGCCTCGGCCGGGCCGAGCGCGTCGGTGAGGTAGCGCCAGTCGGCGAGGTCGACCACCTGGTCGGGCGTCATGTCGGACAACAGCCGCCACACCGGTGCCCCGGCCACCCGGCCGGCCAGGTCGAAGGCCGCGTTGACGAGCGCGGCGGCGGCCATGTGGACGACGCCCTTCTCCGGGCCGAGCCAGCGGAGCTGGGAGTCGTGCACGAGACGCCGGGCGAACTCACCGAGGTCGGCCAGGTCGATCTCCTGGCCGACGACGAGCGGCGCGTACGCCTCGATCGCGGCCGTGCACAGCTCGGTGCCGCGCCCGATCGTGAAGCAGAACCCGTGTCCCTCCGCGCCGGTGTCGGTGCGGATGACGACGTACGCGGCGGAGTAGTCGGGGTCGGGGTTCATGGCGTCGGAGCCGTCGAGCCGCCGTGAGGTCGGGAACCGGACGTCGTGGACGTCGAGCGCGCTGACCCTCATGCGAGCCTCTGCCGCTGACGGCCGAGCCCGTCGATCTCGATCTCCACGAGGTCGCCCTTGCGGAGGTACGGCGTGCCGGGCCGGGCCATCGCGACTCCGGCGGGTGTGCCGGTGTTGATGACGTCGCCGGGGTCCAGGACCATGAACTGGCTGAGATACCAGATGAGATGGTCCACGCCGAAGATCATGTCCGCGGTCGTGCCGTCCTGGCGGAGCTCGCCGTTGACCCACAGCCGGAGCCCGAGGTCCTGCGGGTCGGCGATCTCGTCGGCGGTGACGAGGTGGGGCCCGAGCGGGTTGAAGGTCTCACACGACTTGCCCTTGTCCCACGTGCCACCGCGTTCGAGCTGGTACTCCCGCTCGGAGACGTCGTTGCTGATGGCGTAGCCGGCGATGAGGCCGTGCGCCTCGGCGGGCGAGTCCAGGTAGCGGGCGCGCGCCTTGAGCACGACGGCGAGCTCGACCTCGTAGTCGGTCTTCTCGCTGCCGCGCGGGATCAGCACGTCGTCCTCGGGCCCGACGACCGTGTTGACCGCCTTCATGAAGATGATCGGCTCGGCCGGGATCTCGGCGCCCGTCTCCTCGGCGTGGTCGCGGTAGTTGAGGCCGATACAGACGACCTTGCCGGGCCGGGCCACGGGCGCGCCGACCCGCCGGGTGTTCTGGATCGGCGGCAGCTCGCCGGCCGCCTGCGCCGCCCGCGCGTCGTCCAGTCCTGTCGCGAGGAAGCCGGCGTCGATGTCGCGGGTCACGCCGGACAGGTCCAGGAGCGTCCCGTCATCGGCCAGGACCGCCGGCCGCTCGGCACCTTCCGGTCCGACACGCAGCAGCTTCACGGAGCCGTGCCCCTCTCGTGTGGGTCTCGTGCGTCTGGTCCGACCTCTCGGTGATTCATCGGACCATTCGTTTCCGATATGAGACCACTAGAAGGCGATGTCCTGGCAATACCCTGTTACGACTTTGTTACGTACGTCCGATTGGTACGACCAATCACGGTCGTACAGAATGACCGGGCAGGCTGCCGGGAGGGGGACCACGTGCCGGACGAGGCCGTTGCCAGGACGACCGTCACCCAACGGGCGGTCGAGGAGATCAAGGCCAGGATCGCGACGGGGGCCCTGGAGCCGGGCCAGCGGTTGCCGACCGAACGCGACCTCGCCGCCGACCTCGGGCTGTCTCGCAGTTCGATGCGCGAGGCGATCCGCGCGCTGACCGTGATGGGCGTGCTGGAGGCCCGGCACGGCGCGGGCATCTACGTGACCCGCCTGGAGCCCGGCGACCTGCTGGAGACGTTCGGCGTGGTCGCGGAGATCTCCCGGGGTTCGACGCTGATGCATCTCGTCCAGGTCCGCAAGATCCTCGAACCGGCCGCCGCGGCCGCCGCGGCGGCGCGCATCGACGAGGATGGCCTGCTCCGGCTGCGCGCCGAGATGACCGCGATGGAGCGCGGCTCGACCGCCGAGGAGATCGTCGGGCACGACCTGGAGTTCCACCGGATCATCACCGAGGCCGCGGCCAACCCGGTGCTCGCGGCGATCCTGGGCGGCCTGAACAGCAGGACGTTCCGCGCCCGCGTCTGGCGCGGCTACCGCGAGGAGGGCGTCTTCCCCCGGACGTTCGCCGAGCACGACCAGATCTACCGGGCCCTGGTCGAACGCGACCCCGACGGCGCCCGGGTGGCGTCGGCGGTGCACATCGGCGCGGTCGAGGACTGGGCCCGCCGCCAGGCCGACGACGACTGGCCGCCCGCCCAGCAGCCGGATGGAGAGCACTGACCATGCGTGTCGCCCTGCACACCCGCCTCGGGCCCGGACGCGAGGCGGCCTACGAACAGGCGCACCGCGAGGTGCCCGCCGAGCTGGTCGCGGCCATCCGTGCCGCCGGCGCGCACGACTGGACCATCTGGCGCAGCGGGCTCGACCTGTTCCACGTGATCGACTGTGACGACTACGCCGGTCTCCTGGCCGCGCTGGCGGAGCTGCCGGTCAACGTGGCCTGGCAGGCGCGGATGGCCGGCTACCTCGATGTCGTGCACGACTACTCCGACGCTGACAAGGGCCTGCCGGAGGTCTGGCGCCTCCCGTGAGCACGCTCCGGGTGCCCGGCGGCCGGCTCCACTACGAGATGCGCTGCCCGGGACCCGCACTCCTCATGGTCCACGCCGTCATCACCTACGACCGGCCGGCGTCGATCCCGAGCTGACCCGCCGTCTCACCGGCGACCTCGGCTTCTTCTTCTCCCACGAGGTACGGGAGGCGCCCGGGGTACCGTCCTGATCTCCGTGCGCTGGACGCCCGGCAGGCGCGCATCGTGTCGGCCGGCGGCCGTGACTCGCGCGGGCACTTTCCGTACCGCCCGGCCGCCGTCCTGGCCGGCCGACGGGGACGGGACGTGGCCGATCTCCCCGGCGACCACACCGGTTACTGGTCCCGGCCGGCCGACTTCGCGGCCCCCTGGTCGGCATCCTGGCCGGTCCGGTACCTTCTCCCCGGCGGTAGGACCGGGCGACCCTGGGGCGGGGTGGGGGTAACCCCAGCACTTCTCGGGGGGCGGCCTCAGCGATTTCTCCGGGTGGAACCCGTAGCTTCCCCTGATATGAGGCCAAACGTCTTCTCCAGGTCGCCCGGCCCGCGCATTCTCGGGGTGTGAGCACCATGACTTCGCTGATCACGGCCGTGTGGGCCGTCGCCGTGCTCTGGGCGGTCGCCGCCGTCCAGACCTACTCGCTCGCCGTCCGCCGCGGGCGGATGTCGGTGCGCCGGAGTGCGCGGCGGGCCCGTGCCGCGCTGCTCGCCGGCGCCGTCGCCGGTCCGGTCGTGACCGCCGGTGTCGCCGTCGTGTCCGTCACGGAGGCGCTCCTCGTGGCACCGCTGCTCGTCCTGCCCGCCGCGGTGGCGCTCTGGCGCGCCCTTCCACCGCTGAGCGGGCTCGCCCGCAGCCTGCACACGGATCCGTGGGGGCCCAGCGACCCGCGCGTCCGGCGTGCCGCCGCGGACCCGATGCTCACCGTCCCGCCCCTGGCGGCGGTCGTCTGCGCGCCCGCCGCGGTCCTGGTGCTGACCGGCGGGTGGGCCGCGACGATCGTCGCGTACGGCCTGGCCGCCACGGTCACGGCGGCGCACACCTGGCGCGCGCCGCACCGCCGCGAGACCGCCGCACGCGCGGGCGTGCTGCGGCGCGTGGTCGTACAGGCCACCGCACCCGCGGCCCGCAAGGCCGCGTGACCGGGATCAGAGCTCGACGGACTCGCCGGGCTTCAAACGGCGGAAATCGGCCTCCTGGCGCTCGGCCTCGCCGGTGAGCTGGCTCTCCAGCAGACCGAGGCCGAACTCGTTCAGCAGGCCGTCGTGGACCGCGTACGCGCGCGCGGGCGACACCGCTCTCAGGTACTGGATCATCTCGGGAGCCTTCATCCACGGCGCCTGACCGGGGACGAGCAGCGTCGGCGCGTCCAGCACGGTGAAGGCGTCACCGGGGTGGAAGACCTCACCGTCGATGAAGAAGCCGACGTTGTCCACCGGTGGCACGTCGGGGTGGACGATCTCGTGCTGCTGCCCGGCGACGGCCACGTCGAAGCCCGCGATGTCCAGTGAGTCCCCCTCGCCGACCGTACGGACCCGGTCGCCCGCGCCCAGGATCTGGGCGACGGCGCGGCAGGTGTAGATCGTGAGTCGCGGGTCCTCGGCGAGGGCCTTGCGCAGGCGTTCGGCCTCCAGGTGGTCGAAGTGCTCGTGCGTGATGAGCACGGCATCGGCACCGGCGATCGCGTCGTCCTCGGGTGTGAGCCCTCCGGGGTCGATGACGAGAGTGCGGTCGTCCTTTCGTATCCGGACGCAGGCGTGGCCCAGCTTGGTCAGCTGCATTCCTTCTCACCTCTCCTCGACTCCAACGATCTTTTCACGTGCCATCCCTCACCTCTCAGCCGACATCGCGCCTGATGAGGTCCTCGGCGGTCTCGCGGCGGACGAGCGGCCAGGCGCGCCCGCCGCGCACCGCGACCACCGGGGGACGCGCGACCTGGTTGTAGTTCGAGGCCATCGAGTGGTGGTACGCGCCGGTGCAGGGCACGGCGAGCAGGTCACCGGGGCGGACGTCGGCGGGCAGCGGCACGTCCGCGGCGATCACGTCCCCCGCCTCGCAGTGCCGGGCGACGACGGTCACGGATCGCTCGGCCGCGCCGCTCCGGCGCCCGGCCGGCGCGACCGCGTACCGGCTGCCGTACAGGGCGGGCCGCGGGTTGTCGCTCATCCCGCCGTCCACGACGACGAACGTCCGTACACCGTGCTTGACGCCGAGCACCCGGTAGATCGTCACGCCCGCGGCGGCGACGATCGCCCGGCCGGGCTCGACGGTCAGCTCCGGCACCGAGATCCCGCGCGCGGCGCACTCCTCCGCCACCGCCCGCGGCACCCGGTCGGCGAACGTCTGCACGTCCAGTCCTCGTTCGCCGGGCCGGTACGCCACCGCGTGGCCTCCGCCGAGGTTCAGCTCCGGCAGGCCGCCCAGTTCGGCCATGAACGCGACCAGCCGCCGGGCCGCGGTCTCGTAGCCGTCGGTGATGCCGATCTGTGAGCCGATGTGGCAGTGCAGCCCGGCCAGGGTGAGCGACGGCTGGCCGAGCACGCGGCGTACGGCCTCGGCGGCGGCGCCCGAGGCTAGGGACAGGCCGAACTTCTGGTCCTCGACGCCGGTCGCCACCGCCCGGTGCACGTGCGAGTCCACGGCGGGAGTCACTCTGACCAGGACCTTCTGTGGATGACGGCGGTCGTCGGCGAGCGCGGCCAGGCGCGCGACCTCCATCGCCGAGTCGACCACGATCCGGCTCACGCCGTACTCGAGCGCGGCGGACAGGTCCTCCGGCGTCTTCCCGTTCCCGTGCAGCAGGATCCGCTCGGGCGGGAAGCCGACGGACCGCGCCAGGGCCAGCTCGCCCGCCGAGCAGACGTCCAGCGACAGTCCCTCCTCATCCACCCAGCGGAGCATCGCGCGGCAGAGGAACGCCTTGCCCGCGTAGGCGACCCGGTGCGGGTGCATCGCCTTGCGGTACTCCCGGCAGCGGTGCCGTACGTGCTCCTCGTCCACGACGTACGCGGGCGTGCCGAAGCGCTCGGCTATCTCGGTGAGGGAGACGCCGCCGACGGCGGAGGGCGGTTCGGCGGTCAGGGGCCAGATGTTCATCGTTCGTCCAGGTTCACGCGGTGCAGGACAAGGGTGGTGGCGGTGTGGCCGCCGGCGCTCCGCAGCTCACCGATCGCGGTGTCGAGGTCGGCGAGCGTCGGGCAGGTGAGCCGCACCTCGTAGTCACAGTCGCCGGCGAGCCGCCAGGCGTCGACGACGGCGGGCTCGGTGCGCAGGTGCTTCTCGAACCGTTCGTGGTCGGCGGCGCCGACCAGGCGGACCCGGACCAGCGCCTCCAGGGCGCTCGCCGGGAGCGGCGGCCGGGGTCCGCGGGGGCGCAGCACGTCGACGCTCATGTGAATTCCTTCACAAGCACGTGACAGGCGGCCACCGGCGTCCGCCGTGTGGCCGGGGAGAAGGGAGCCGCCGGAGGGACCGCCGCCGGACCTACGCCCGGCGCGATCAGGCCCGGGTCCACCTGGACCCGGGCGATGCCCAGCGGGGCGAGCATGGCCTTCGCCGCCGCCTCGCTGAGGTGAATCCATCGCTGGCCGGCGCCCATGACCTGGATCAGCCGGCTCTCGGTGGTGAACGCGATTCCCACGCGTTCGCCGGTCGGCAGCCGGCCGCTCCGGAGGGCGAGCATCTCCGAACCGGCCACCGGCACGACCAGCAGTCCCGTTACGTCCATGCGATCGACGGTAGGGAGGATTCCGGCGAGCCGGCCGGTCTCGTACGGAGCCTTCACGCCCGCGGGACCACCGCTAACGACTCCCTAACGCGGGTCCCAGCGGGGCTCGGGCATGCCGAAGGCCCCGGACGTGGCCCGCCCGGGGCGATCGACGCGTATTCGGCCCTACACCGCCTTGTCGGCGAGGCGGAAGGTCACATCTCCCTGCTCGTCGACGCTGGCGTCGAGCGTCATCTCATCGAGGATCGACGCCGCATCAGGCTCGAGGTACACGCGCGCGCCCTGTTCCTCCACGATCTCGTCACCGGCCTGTGGGCCTTCGGCGACCGCGAGGGCGAGGGTGCCCGCCTCTTCCGGCTGGACCTGCGTGGCGATCCTGAGGCCCGTCTGCGGAGAAAGCTCAGGTTGGCTTGTGACGGTACGGATCACCTGGACCGCCGAGTCGGTCAGCGTGAGCACTGTCAACAGCTCCTTCTGTCGGATTCGTGGTGAACACGGCCGAGGCCGTGCTTGCGCCTGCCATGCCCCACCTCACGACGGGCAAACGTCCGGGAACGTGAAGTGATCACCTGTTCGTGGTCATGGGGCGAGTGCCCGTACCGCCTCGGGCATCGTGATTCCTTCGGCCGGCAGTACGGCCAGGATCGGCGTGTCGAGGCCGTTGTCGACGTACTCCCGCACCCGCTCGCGGCAGGCCGTCGGCGTCCCGTGGACGACCAGCTCGTCCACGACCTCGTCCGGCACGGCGGCCAGGGCCGCCTTGCGGTCTCCGGCCGCCCAGGCGTCGTTCATGGCCGCCAGGCGCTCGCCCCGGCCGAGCCACTCGTGGAAGGCCGCGTAGACCGGGACGGTCAGGTACGCGGCGATCAACCAGCGGCCGAGCGCCCGCGCCTCGTCGGCGTTCGGGGTGGGGCAGACGAAGATCCGCGCGAGGAGCTCCTTCTCTCCGCCGAGCTCGGCCCGTACCTGCCGTACGTCCTGCGGGGAGAGCCAGTTGGTGATCGCGCCGTCCGCCTCACGGGCGGCCAGCCGCAGCATGCCGGGGCGCAGCGCGGCGAGAACGATCTCCGGCGGCGTCTCCGGCGCGTTGTCGAGCTTGAAACCCTTGACGCCGAGAGCCTCGTCGGTGACCTTCTCCCCGGCCAGCGCGCGGCGCAGGAACCGCAGAGTGTCACGGACACGCTGGTACGGCTCCTCGAAGGCGATGCCGTTCCAGCGCTCCACGATCGCCGGGGACGACGTGCCGATGCCGAGCACGAACCGGCCCGGCGCCAGGCCGGCGAGCGTGGCCGCCTGCTGTGCGAGCAGCCCCGGCCCCCGGGTGTAGACGGGCACGATGGCGGGCCCGAGCCGCAGCCCGGGGGCCCACTGGGAGGCGAGCGCGAGCGGCGTGAAGGCGTCGGTGCCGTTGGTCTCGGCCGACCAGGCGTCGGTGTAACCGAGCTCCTCGAGCCCCGCGACGATCTCCTGGTGCCGGGCCAGCGGCATGCCCATCAGCGGGATCGTCAGTCCCCATCGCGACATGGGTGTCTCCTCAGGCGATCGTGGGGCGGATGGTGCCGCCGCCGTCGATGACGATGGTCTGGCCGGTCATCCAGCTCGACGCGTCGCCGGCCAGGAAGACGATGGCGTTCGCGATGTCGTCGGGCTCGCCGATCCGGCCGAGCGGCATGGCCTTGGCGATCTGCGCCTCGTTCTCCTCCCACAGGGCCTTGGCCAGATGGGTACGGACCAGCCCCGGGGCGACGCCGTTGACGCGCACGGTGGGGGCCAGCTCCATGGCGAACTGCCGGGTCAGGTGGATGACGGCGGCCTTCGTCGCGTTGTAGTACCCGATGCCGTGCTCGGTGACCATGCCGCCGACGGAGGCGGTGTTGACGATCGACCCGCCGCGCCCGGCCATCGACAACTTCCAGACGAGCTGCGTCCACAGCACGATCGAGAACTGGTTGACCTCGACGGTCTTGGCCGCCCGTGCGGCGTCCAGGTCGACCATCGGGCCGAAGTACGGGCTCGTCGCCGCGTTGTTGACGAGGACGTCCACGCCGCCGAACTCCTCGACGGCGGCCTCGACGCAGGCACGTGCGGCCTCCTCGTTGCCCACGTGGGCGGCCTTCGGCAGCACGCCGGCACCCGGATGGGCCGCCCTGATCTCGGCCGCGACCTCCTCCAGTGCCTCCTGCTTGCGCGAGGACAGGACGACGTTGCACCCCTCTGCCGCGAGCGCCGCCGCGGTCGCCCTGCCGATGCCGCGCGACGCTCCCGTGATGAGCGCGGTCTTGCCCGCCAGGCCGGTCTCGAGCCCCATGCTCCCGCCTCTCCTTTGACTGACACCCGAATCGGGTTCAGCCTAGTGACAGATGTTACGTTCCTGCCATGCGGGTGACAGGGAAGAACATTGTGATCACCGGAGCCGCCAGCGGGATCGGCGCCGCGCTGGCCCAGAGGTTCGCCGCCGACGGGGCCGCCGGCATCTGCCTGGCCGACCTCGACGAGGACGCCGCCGCACGCGTCGCGGACGGGTTGTCGTGCCCCACGGTCGTGCGCCGCACCGACGTGGGCGACGAGGCCCAGGTGCGGGCCATGGTCGAGGCCGCCGGGGAGCTCGGCCCGATCGACCTGCTGTGCTCCAACGCCGGCATCGGCACCGCCGCCGGGCTGGACGCGACGGCCGAGCAGTGGGCCGCCACGTGGGCGGTGAACGTCCAGGCCCACGTGTACGCCGCCAAGGCGGTGCTGCCGGGCATGCTCGAGCGCGGCCACGGTTACCTCCTGAACACCTGCTCGGCGGCGGGACTGCTCAGCCAGCCGGGCGACGCGCCGTACGCCGTGACCAAGCACGCCGCGGTGGCGTTCGCCGAGTGGCTGGCGATGACCTACGGCGATCAGGGCATCCGCGTGAGCGCGCTGTGCCCGCAGGGCGTCCGCACGCCGCTGCTGACCGGCGCCCTGGACGGAAAGCTGGCGGCCAAGGCGGTCGCGGCGGCGGGCAGGATCCTGGAACCCGCGCAGGTCGCCGACGCCGTCGTCGCCGGGCTCGACGCCGAAAGGTTCCTGATCCTCCCCCACCCCGAGGTGGCCGAGTACGTACGCCGCAAGGCCGCCGACCCGGATCGATGGCTCTCGGGCCTTCGCCGGCTGGTCGCCGGAATCCAGGGTTAGCAACTCGTTCTCATCTCAGGAGGCCGCCATGCCCACGGTCGAGACCGTACGCGGAGCCGTCGACGTCGCCGAGCTCGGCACGACGCTGATGCACGAGCACGTGTTCTTCGTCGGCACGGAGTACCTG
>Ga0247774_1001539_pt1 | contig 11594 bp, 10 predicted proteins | sample UWRJL001104B6_FD_179933 | JGI IMG/M metagenome (GOLD analysis project Ga0247774, IMG submission 179933) | Plant litter microbial communities from Arlington Agricultural Research Station in Wisconsin, United States - UWRJ-L001-104B-6 | ecosystem: Environmental > Terrestrial > Plant litter >... | reverse complement strand
GACGGCCTGGCGGTCCGTTCGTTCATGCCCCCGATCACGACGACGATCGGCTTAGTTCACGTCCGCCGCCCGCTCCCTCCGGTCGCCCGCGAGTTCCTGGCCTTCGCCAAGAGCCGCAGCTGACCCGCCCCGCGTCGCGCCGGCCTCCAGGCGGAATCAGGGCCCGAGGGCGGGCTGCCGTGCGGTGCCGGGCTCGAGCGGCGGCGCGCCGACCGCGCAGTTGAAGTCGCACTCCGGCGAGGCGGTGGCCTGGTCGGCGCGCAGGACGTCGTCGTGCACCATGAAGAACGCCAGTGCCGCGCCCACGAGCAGCAGCACCGCCGCGATCAGCATCGCCCGGTGGAACCCGTCGTTGAACACGCCCGGGTCGTCGTACGCGGTGCCGGTGAGGCCGACCGCGGGCGGGATGCCCGCCACCGCCAGCAGGCCGGCCGCGCGGGCGACCGCGTTGTTCACCCCGCTCGCCACCCCGGCGTGCTGGATGTCGGCGGTGGCCAGGACCGTGGCGGTCAGCGGCGCGACCACCATCGACAGGCCGAGGCCGAAGACGAGCGCCGCGGGCAGCACGTCCGCGAAGTAGGAGGCGTTCGGGCCGATGCGGAACGTCAGCGCCATCCCGGCGGCGGCCAGGATCAGCCCGGTGGTCATCGGGTAGCGCGGGCCGAGCCGCTGGGCCAGCGCGCCCGCGCGGGAGGACAGCAGCAACATCAAGATCGTCACCGGCAGCAGGGAGGTGCCCGCGACGATGGGGGAGTAGCCCGCGACGACCTGCAGGTCCACCACGAGCAGGAAGAACTGCACGCTCATGCCGCCGTACACGATGAACGTCACGATGTTGACGGCGGTGAACTGCCGCGACCGGAAGATGTCCAGCGGCAGCATCGGGCTGGTGCCCCGTCCGCCGGACCGGCGCCGTTCGACCAGGACGAACGCGACGCCCGCCGCCGCGCCCACGACGGCGGCGATCACGACGGGCACCTTCGAGCCATGGGCCGGCGCCTCGGTGAGCGCGTAGGTCAGCCCGGCGAGCGTGAGGGCGGCCAGCAGGGCGCCGAGCACGTCGAAACCGTGGTGTTCGGACTCGTCCCGGCTCTCTGGAACGTGCCGGGCCGCCACGAGCACGACGAGGACGGCGAGAGGGAGGTTCAGCAGGAAGGCCCAGCGCCAGCCCGCCGTGGCGATCAGCCAGCCGCCGAGGAACGGCCCGATCGCTCCCGCCACGCCGCCCAGGCCCGACCAGGCGCCGATCGCGCGGGGCCGGTCCGCGGGGGTGAAGGACGCCTGGATGATCGCGAGCGAGCCCGGCGTCAGCAGGGCGCCGCCGATGCCCTGCAGGGCACGCGCCGCGATCAGGACGCCGATGCCGGGCGCGAGCCCGCACAGCGCGGACGCGACGGCGAACCAGATCACGCCGATCATGAAGACGCGGCGGCGGCCGAAACGGTCGCCGAGCGAGCCGCCGAGCAGGATCAGGCCCGCGAGGGTGAGCGTGTAGGCGTTCACCGTCCACTGCAGGCCCGCCAGGGAGGCGCCGAACTGCCGGCCGATGCGGGGGAGCGCCACGTTGACGATCGTGGCGTCCAGCATCGCCAGGCTCGACCCGAGCACTGTGGCCGTCAGGACCCAGCGCCCGCTCGCCTCCGAGAGGCGCAGATGGTTGGACGGGGCGGACGGGCCCGAAAGAGACGACACCCCGTCATCGTCGCATGCGTCTACCAGTGATCGAAACTGAGCGGCTCGTCCTCCGGCCGGTCCGACCGGGACAGCAGCGCGAGGTCGGATTCGACCATCATGGTCACGAGTTCCTCGAAGGAGACCTTCGGCTCCCAGCCCAGCTGGTCCCGTGCCTTCTTCGGATCACCGCAGAGCAGGTCCACCTCGGCCGGCCGCGTCAGCCCCGGGTCGGTGACGACGTGGTCCCGCCAGTCGAGGCCGGCCGTCGCGAACGCCAGCTCGACCAGCTCCCGTACGGACTGGGTCCGCCCGGTGCCGATCACGTAGTCCTCAGGGGTCTCGGCGGTGAGCATCAGCCGCATCGCCTCGACGTAGTCACCGGCGTACCCCCAGTCGCGCCGCGCCTCCAGGTTGCCGAGCGTGAGCTTCCCGGCCAGCCCGAGCTTGATGCGGGCCACGCCGAGGGTGATCTTCCGGGTCACGAACTCCGAGCCGCGCCGCGGCGACTCGTGGTTGAACAGGATCCCGCTGACCGCGAACATCCCGTACGACTCGCGGTAGTTCTGCGTGATGAAGTGCCCGTAGGTCTTCGCGACGCCGTACGGGCTGCGCGGGTGGAAGGGCGTGCGCTCGTTCTGCGGCGTCTCGCGCACCTGGCCGAACATCTCCGAGGAGGACGCCTGGTAGAAGCGGATCTGGCCGCCGCTCGGGCTCCTGGAGCCGCCGATGCCGCTCACGACCCGGATCGCCTCCAGCATGCGCAGCACGCTCATGCCGGTGACCTCGGCGGTGATCTCGGCCTGCTGCCACGACATCGGCACGAAGGAGATCGCGCCGAGGTTGTAGACCTCGTCGGGCCGTACGCTCTCCACGGCGGAGATGAGGCTGCCCTGGTCGAGCAGGTCGCCGTGGACCAGCCGCACGTCGCCGATGTGCTTGCGCAGCCGGGACACGTGCGGATTGGACTGCCCCCGGACCAGACCCCATACCTCATACCCCTGCTCGAGCAGGTGCTCGGCGAGATACGAACCGTCCTGCCCGGTGATCCCGGTGATGAGCGCTCGCGTGGCCAGCGGAACCTCCAAGCTCACGGGGCTATGCCCCGTTATGTGTCACAGAGATTAGCCGCCCGGCCGGGGGCGCGGCGACCACGGCGGTGTTGAAGACCGAATCACGTTCGAGATTTGACCCACGGCGCGGGGTGCCGCGCGTCGCCGGAATGCGAGAAGATCACGGCATCATGCTGCGCGTCGTCCGGGTCCTCAGGCGGCGTCGCCGCGACGACACGAGGCTGGTCGGCGTCTGTGCGGACGGCGACCTGGCGGACGGCGAGATCCGCCCGGTCGAGGGACTGCCCGCCGTCCTGTGCCGCCAGGGTGACCGTCTGTACGCGCTCGGCCGGCGCTGCCCGCACGCGGGCGCCCTGCTCGCCAAGGGGACGATCGTCGAGGACTGCCTGGAGTGCCCGCTCCACGGCGGCCGGTTCGTACTCGACGACGGCACGGTGCGCAGCGGCCCGCCCCGGCACGGCGTGCCCGCGTACGACGTCGTGGTTCGCGACGGCCTGGTCTACGTCTCACGCCGCCCGCGCCGGCGGAACCGCCCCGCCCAGCGCCGCTGGGGCACCCGCCGATGACCATGCCGCTGCCGCCGGACGGCCGTAAGGCGTGCACGCCCGGCCGCGCCGGCATCGGGTTCGCGTGCGGCCTGGGCCGTACCGCGGCGCCGGACGCGGGTCAGCGTGGCGCGGAGTCGCGCTGCCGCGCCCGGTAGGCGGCCACGTGCATGCGGTTGCCGCACGTACGGCTGTCGCAGTAGCGGCGGCACCGGTTGCGGGACAGGTCGATGAGCACCCGTTCGCAGTCCGGGGCCTCGCACACGCTCAGCCGGTCCAGCTCGCCGGCGGCGACCACGTAGGCGAGCGCGATGCCGCACTCGGCGGCCAGGTGCTCGGCCAGCCGTGAGCCGGGGGCGAAGAAGTGGACGTGCCAGTCCCACTCGTCGTGGTCGGTCAGGTGCGGTGTCGTCCGCGCCTCGGCGATGATCGCGTTGATCCGGCCGACCGTGGCCTCGGTGTCCGACGGCGCCTGGAACACGCCGTGGAACCGGTCGCGCAGGCGGAGGGTGGCGTCGAGGTCGTTCGCGTCCAGGTCACAGACGTCGCTCACCCGGTTGCGCTCGACGAAGGCCTGCAGCGCCACGAGATCGGGCAGATGCTCGTCCCCGGTCGCCTCCGGTCCGGTGTTGACCAGGTCGGCGACGGTATGGAGCGCGTGCTCGGTGTCATGGCTGAAAAGCACTGGGACTCCCGTCCGACGCGGACCCTGCCGAGGTCATCACCGTACCCCGCTCGCGATGCTTACCGGGCCCTCCGCGCCGGGACCGGTCAGCGGACGTAGTGGGGGTCCGCGATGACAGGGTAGAGGGCGTCGGCGTCCCGGTGCCGCAGGGTCATCACGATCGTCGTGCCCTCCAGGCGATACTCCGCCGGGACCGAGCGGTACAGCGAGTCACAGCCCCACGGCGCGTAGAACCGGCCGACGGTGGCCCCGTACCGCTCGTGCACCACGTCGTACCCGCCGGACGGGGTGACGTCCAGCGAGAGCCCGTCGGCGAGCCGCAGCGGGAAGCGGAACTCCTCCGGCGCGGCCGGGCCGTGCAGCACGGTGACGAAACGGACCCCCGCGGCCGTCGTCTGCGCCATCACGTCCGTCTCCTCGTCGACGCCCACGAAGACGCGCATGCTCGGCCGGATCACCGCCGGCGCGCGATCCTCGGCCGCCCCCGCGACGCCGATGTGGATCCGCTGCCCGTCACGCGTCGGCGCCCACACGCCCTCGCTCGCCAGCTCACCCCAGCTGACGTCCGGATTCTCCAGTTCGGGCGGTTCCGACCGCCCACTGATCGATAGGACGCGTGTCGCGGCCTCGATGGCCTCCGACACCCCGTCGCGCGCGTGCCTCATGGCGGATCCCCTTCGCCCCGTGTATCCCTCTGGCTGATGACGTCGCGCTGACGCATCAGGTGGACGCACTCTGCAACGAAATCCGGGTGGATTTTGGTTGTTTCGCCGAAGTACAGGTTGCAAGTTAATTACATTGCCTGGCCTGCCACTTGAGTCGCCGTCGTTTCGGACGGCGAGCCGACGATCGAGTGGTCCCGGCGTGTCGCGCGAACGCGTCGCCGGGCCGAAGTAGTGTACATACCGGTCGAAATCGGGCGCGCTTGGGTGGCTGCCCGTGCGCGTACGGGACAGTTCCCCTCGTTGCTGAGATCCTGGTAGCCGTGCCCGGTGAGCAGGGCACCACTGCCCGCGTGAGCACCTCACGCGCGTCGAAGGAGTCCAGCCCATGGCCGATCCGATGGCCGATCAGCCGCAGGTCAGGCAACCGGAGATGCCCTCCGGCACCGTCCGCATCGTCGACCTGCCGGAGTCGGACCGCGAGTTCGTCCGGTCCGCGCTCCGCCGCGACACGCCGCTGCACGACCTGCTCGCGCTGGAGATCGTCGAGATCGGCGAGGACCACTCCATAATGTCGATGCCGGTGAGCCCGCAGGCGTTCAACAGCACCGGCAACCTGCACGGCGGCGCGATCGCCACGCTCATCGACGTGGCGGCCGGCTCGGCCGCGGCGCGGGGGAGCGGTTTCGAGCCGGGCCGGCAGAGCCTGGTCACCACCGACCTGCACGTGCGTTACCTCGGCCGGCCGCACGGCGACACCGTCTACGCGCGCGCCGAGGTGCTCAAGGCGGGACGGCAGGTCATCGTGGTCGAGTGCCGGGTGACCGACGCCGAGGACCGCCTCATCGCCTCCGCGGACTTCAGCATGATGATCGTGCCGCTGCGCAAACCGCTGCGTCCGATGGCGAACGCCAAGGACACCGACCCCGACCTGTGAGACGGGGACCGGTGCGAGGCCGTACGGAGACGGCCGCGCACCGGGAGCTGAGACCGGCGGTCACACCGGGGAGTTCAGCAGGATGTTGAAGAGGTTCAGCGCGTTCGGCGTGCCCAGTCCGGTCGACAGGTCATAGCCGGGGGTCGCCGGGTAGTAGAGGTTGTTGCCGGTGACCACGTCGTAGTACGGCGTGTTGGCTCCGCCCTGCCCGAGCACGTGGTAGAGCGTGTCCGGACCGTACCAGAAGACATGCTTGCGGGTCAGTAGTCCCTGGTTCATCAACACCATTCCGGCCGCCCAGATCGGGGCCGCCGCGCTCGTGCCGCCGAAGCCGTGCCACCGGCCCTGGAAGAAGACCGGCAGGTCGATCGCTGCCGCCGACACGTCGGGCACCTGCCGGTATCCGGTCGTGTACTGGTTGGCGACGCCGGGCCCCACCTGGTACCACGGCTTGGGGAACACCTTGCTGAGGCCGCCGCCACTGCCCCACTGGTTCTCGCACTTGGACAGGTTCGAGCGGTCGGACCAGACCTGCTCCTGCGCGCGTGTGCCGGGCGCGCCGAACGCCATCCGCGTGCCGCCGACCGCGACCGCCCACTGCGACGTCGAGGGGAACGACACGTCCAGGGGCCCGTACATGCGATCGCCGTACGCTCCGCAGTCACCGGAGGCGACGAACACCGTCATCCGCTCGGCCTGGGTCAGGATGCGCAGGTTCTGGTCGACCGCCTGCATCGTGGCCTGCGACATGAAGCCCTCGGCGCCGCCGAGGCTGATGCTGACGACGCTGCCCGGCCGTGGGGCGTTCACGTTGTCGTCGATGATGCGCTGGAGCGCGTTGTTGAACGCCGTCCAGGAGTCCGACCCCGAGCCGGTGTTCAGCAGCGCCGGGTCCTCCTGGTAGTCGACGATGCGGACGCCGGGCGCGAGGCCGGCCAGCATCTCGATGTCGAGCGTCGCCTCGCCGCCCGGTGGGGGAGCGGTGGCGCCGAGGTTCACGTTGGTCAGTGAGATGTGTGATCCCGAGCAGGCGTTGTACGCCGCGATGTCCCGGGGGTCATAGCCGTCCATCTCGACGAGGTTGACGGTCATGTTCTCGCCGCGCCAGCCCTGCTGCCAGAGCTTGTCGTAGCCGTAGGCCTGGGCGACCTTCTGGTACGTCGCGGCGCGTGGCGGGAACTGCCCGCAGTTGGGCGCCCGCATGGCGCCGGTCCGCGTGAAGGCCGTCGGCCGTCCGGCGCGGGCGCGTGGCGCCTGGCTGAAGCTGTCCAGCCCGGTGACAGAAAGGATGTAGCCCGCGATCTGGGTGGGGACCACCGGCATGTGCGCCGGGTCGGGCGTGAAGTAGGACCGGCCCTTGAGCGAGTGCGTCACGAACGAGGTCTTCAGCAGCTGTCCCGCCACGCCCGCCTTGACGTCGAACGTCAGGCTCGTACGCGTCTTGCTGGGCTTGGCCTGGATGTGGGCGCTGGCGAAGTACTCATTGAGCTTCTTGAGCTCCTCGTCGGTGACGCCGAGCTTCTGCGCCAGCCCCTGCGCGCCCTGGCTGGTGCTCTTGCCGTGCCCGAGCTGCTTCCACGTGGCGTCACTGATCTTGAGCGTGACCCCGACGTGCAGCGTCTGGTTCGGCGGGACCTTGCCGGTGACCGGCGCGCTCAGCGCCTCCTTGGGCAGGCCGAGGTTCAGCGGGGTCGTTTTCAGCGACGAGATGCCGGCCGGTGATGACGACGGTTTACTCGAATGTCCCGAACCTCCGCAGCCGCTCAGCATCGTGAGTGCGAGCGTGGCGCGGAGAAAAGCGGTCCGGCGATTACGCACGGATCTCCCCTGTTCCCTGTTTGTGGTTCCGTCGCGCACGCCCCGGCGGCTCCTGTCGGCGAGCCTTCCCCGCGGTCTCCGCCGCCGGAGGCGGCTCTCGGCCGGCGGACGGCCCGGATACCGGTAGTCACCCCGCTACACCTGGTACGTGTGCACCGATACCTTGACAGAACGCCAAACGCGCTAGCAACACTTCAAAGAACCTGAAATGGACTATCACGGTCGTTTACAGCTATGTCGTGAGACGCACGCTGAGGCCGTCCGGTGCCCCGCGTCTTGTGTGCCATTTCGGACCGCCTGTACGGTTCGTTTCGGTCACGTCTTGGGGGTGCTGTGGGATCCGCTGCTCGCGGGGGTGAGGTCCAGGTGACCTCCGGGTTCGTCAACGGTGAGGTCTCCTTCTGGTACCGCGAGACCGGATTGCCGGCCGTGCGCGAGCCTCTGCCGGGCGCGCGGGAGTACGACGTCTGCGTGGTCGGCGGCGGGTTCACCGGGCTGTGGACCGCCTACTACCTGAAGCGGGCCCGGCCCGAGCTGCGCGTCGCCGTGCTGGAGAAGGAGTTCGCCGGGTTCGGCGCGTCCGGGCGCAACGGCGGCTGGCTGACCGCCGAGCTGGCCGGCTCGGCCGGGCGGTACGCGCGCGCCCACGGCCGGGCGGCGGTCGTGGCCCAGCAACGCGCGATGTTCGCGGCCGTGGACGAGGTCATCCGGGTCGCCTCGGCCGAGGACATCGAGGCCGACATCGTCAAGTCAGGTGTGATCGACACCGCGACCAACGTGGCCCAGCGCCGCCGGCTGCACGCCGAGCTGGCCGAGGCACGTGAATGGGGCTTCGCAGAGGCCGACCTGCGCCTGCTCGACCCCGGCGAGCGGGAGGAGCGGCTGCGGATCGCGGGCGCGCTGGACGCCACGTACAGCCCGCACTGCGCACGCGTGCAGCCCGCCCGTCTCGTGCGGGGCCTCGCGCGGACCGTCGCCGCGCTCGGCGTCGACGTCTTCGAGGCCACGACGGTCACCGAGATCCGCCCGCGCGCCGCCGGCCGGCCGGCCGAGGCGGTGACCCCGCACGGCAACGTGCGCGCGGAGTACGTCATCCGGGCGACCGAGGGCTTCACCGCCGGCCTCGCGGGCCAGCGGCGCCAGTGGCTGCCGATGAACAGTTCCATGATCGTCACCGAACCGCTGGGCGAGGAGGTCTGGGACAGCGTCGGCTGGGCCGGCCGCGAGCTGCTCGGCGACCACGCCCACGCCTACGTCTACGCCCAGCGCACCGCCGACGACCGGATCGCGATCGGCGGCCGCGGTGTCCCGTACCGCTTCGGTTCGGGCTGGGACCGGCGGGGCGCCACGCAGCCCAAGACCGTCGCCGCGCTCCGGCGGATGCTCGGCGCGCTGTTCCCGGCCGCCGCCGGCGCCTCGGTCGACCACGCCTGGTGCGGGGTGCTCGGCGTCCCGCGCGACTGGTGCTCCACCGCCCACGTCGACCACGAGACCGGCCTCGGCTGGGCCGGCGGCTACGTGGGCACGGGCGTCGCGACGACCAACCTGGCCGGGCGTACGCTGCGTGACCTGGTGCTCCGCGAGGACACCGAGCTGACCGGCCTGCCGTGGGTCGGGCGGAGAGTCCGCCCGTGGGAGCCCGAACCGCTGCGGTGGATGGGGGTGCAGCTCATCTACGCGCTGTACCGCACGGCCGACCGGCGCGAGAGCGCCGGCCGGGTCCATACGTCCGGCTACGCCAGGCTCGCGGGGCTCATCTCCGGTCGGTGAGCGCGGGACGCCGCCTGCCGTACGCCGTGGCCTGCTCGAACGCGTATCCCGCCTGGAGCACGGCCAGGTCGGCGCGGTGCGGCCCGATGATCTGCAGCCCGACGGGCAGACCGCCGGCGCTGAAGCCGCCCGGCACCGACAGCGCCGGGCAGCCGGTCGCCGAGATGAGGTACACCGAGCGCATCCAGTCGACATAGGAGGCCATCGGCTCGCCGGCCACCTCGGTGGGGTACTCCAGGCCGGCGTCGAACGGGAGGACCTGGCAGACCGGCGCGAGCAGCAGGTCATAGCGCTCGAAGAACTCCCGTACCCGGTGGTAAAGGCGTGTGTGCAGCGCCTCGGCCCGCCCGACGTCGGCGCCGGTGAGGCGGCGGCCGTCCTCGATGTTGGCCACGACGGTGGGCTTGATCTGGTCGCGGTGGCGGTCCATCACCGTGCCGAGCCCGAGCTCGAACTGCCAGGCCCGCAGCACCCGGAAGGCCTCGTCGGCCCCGGACAGGTCCGGGCACGCCTCCTCGACCACGCAGCCGAGCTCGGTGAACACCTTCACCGCGGGCTCGAGAGTGGCGACGACCTCCGGCTCGAACGGCACCGAGCCGTCCAGGCGGGGCGCCCACGCGACGCGCAGCCCGGTCAGGTCGCTCTCCAGGGGTCCGGCGAACGCGCGCCCGGGCGTCTCCAGCGCGATCGGTGACCGGGGATCGGGCCCGGCGAGCACCGACAGGAGCAGAGCGGCGTCGGCGACCTCGCGCGCCATCGGCCCCTGGACCGCCATCGTCGCCCACGCCGCCTCGTTCGGCCAGCTCGGCACCCGGCCCGGCGAGGGACGCAGGCCCACGACGTTGCAGAACGAGGCGGGGTTGCGCAGTGATCCGCCCATGTCGCTGCCATCGGCCAGCGGGTGCAGGCCGGCGGCGAGCGCGGCCGCCGCGCCACCGCTGCTGCCGCCCGCCGAGCGTGACAGGTCGTACGGGTTGCGGGTGGTGCCGAAGACCGGGTTGAACGTGTGCGAGCCGGCGGCGAACTCGGGCACGTTCGTCTTGCCGAGCATCACCGTGCCGGCGGCACGCATCCGCTCGATGACCAGCTCGTCCCGTACCGGCACGTGGTCGGTCAGCAGCGGTGAGCCGGAGGTCGTACGGACCCCCGCGGTCTCGTGCGTGTCCTTGTGCGCCACCGGCAGGCCGTGCAGCGGCGGGGGCTCGGCGCCGGAGGCCAGCAGCGCGTCCGCGGCGTCCGCCTCCTGGAGGGCGCGCTCGGCGGTGTGCGTCACGATCGCGTTGATCCGGGGGTTGACCGCCTCGATCCGTGCCAGGTGGGCCTCCGTCACCTCGCGCGCCGACACCTCCCGCTCGCGGATCCGGCGTGCCAGCTCACGTGCGCTCAGGAAGCAGATCTCATCCGCCAACGGGTGTCCTCCGAGGTCGTACGGGGCGCCACGGCCCGCGTCTTTCGCCGTCAGACCCATCTTTGGTACCGGCCGGACCCCTTGTCCACCCTGTTTCGTGCCTGTTCAGGGCCGCGGATCCCCGGCGAACAGGCCGCCGGGGTCGTACCTGGCCCTGAGCGCCTGGAGGCGTTCCCCGGTGGCCGGGGTGAAGGATCCCCGGGCGGGCGACCGGCCGGCCGCCGCCACGAGGTCGCGCAGCCAGGTGAGGTTGGCCTCGTCCGCCGCCCGGTCCACCCACATCGCGTAACAGTCCAGCCGGAGCCGCCCGAGCGGTGCGAACGCCATCCCGGGAGCGGGCGCGTGGACCGGCCCGCCGGGCGCCAGGGCCGCGAGGACGACGGACTCGGGGGACGGTGCGCCCTCGGCGTGCCGGGCCAGGCCCGCCAGCAGCGTGCCGAACCCCTCGTCCAGCCAGAGCGAGTCGGCGGCGGTGCGGCGGCGAGCGGGCCAGAGCGCGTCCGAACCGCTGAACAGCACCGCGAACGGGGTCGGCTGATCCACCTGCCGGATCAGGGCGCGTGCGGCGACGGGGCAGTCACGGAGCGGTTCGAGACAGCGGATCGCGTCGTCCCACGCGCAGGAGAAGGCCGTGGCCGTCACGACGACGACCCGCTCGCCGCGGCCGGCGGTCGTGAGCGCCACGCTGAGCTCGACGTTCGCGGGTACGGCCGCGGCGACCTGGTCGGCCCACCCGCCGACGTCCTCGACGTCGGCGAGGGGGAAGACGTGGCGTGTCGTCATGATCGCCGGGGGCAGGTGCCGCAGGCCGAGCTGGAACGAGGTGACCGCGGCGAAGAACCCCGGGCCGGCGCCGCGCGCCGCCCAGAGCAGGTCGGCGTTCTCCCGCTCGCTGCACCGGATGGTCTCGCCCGCCGCGGTCACCGCCTCGATCGCCTCGAGCGCGGCGCAGGCGGGTCCCCAGGCGCGGGAGTTCCACCCGATGCCGCCGCCGAGGAGGAACCCGCTCAGCGTGACGTCGCCAC
>Ga0247774_1001538_pt1 | contig 11597 bp, 7 predicted proteins | sample UWRJL001104B6_FD_179933 | JGI IMG/M metagenome (GOLD analysis project Ga0247774, IMG submission 179933) | Plant litter microbial communities from Arlington Agricultural Research Station in Wisconsin, United States - UWRJ-L001-104B-6 | ecosystem: Environmental > Terrestrial > Plant litter >... | reverse complement strand
CAGGTCGAACTGGTTTGGAGGGCGATTGCCAAATGGGAACAGAGCGGCGGTTCACATGGCGAGTCGGCAGGGGGAGGAGCTATGACTTTGCACCGAGGGCGTCGATCGAGTACCTCGTCTAGGAGAGCGGAGGTTCGGTTTCCTGCCCAGCTGGCGAGTTCGTATCCAGCAGCGATTATATTCGATCGATGTTTTCAAGGGGAGGGTCGTCCCTTCGTCGCTACGACAAGGGATTTTAGAGGTGGTGGGGAACATGTTTCGGAAGGAGGGCGGGGTGGATGTTTAAGGTGTGGGCTCCGCTCCCTCATCTCCGCCCGTAGGTCTACCAGTCTCTCGTGAGCCGTGGTGTAATGCCGAGCTGCTATCTTAAGCAGGCATCAGATTGTATTCCTGTTCTTCGAAACGTACCAGAGTGATTTTGAAAGGTCCAAAGCATAGCTAATACAGGGAGCCGACTGAAGAACGTGAAACCCGAATGAACACAATAATGGCGGTTGTGCTTGGTGAGATGTCGAGGCCTGGACTGTGGGCTACGTCGATTAAGCCACAGTGATGGCATGTTCTTTTGTCCGATAATCATAGCAAGACTTCGTGGTACCATTCCAAAAAGAAAATTATATATCGAAGGTGCGTAAACCCTAGAGAACCTGGAGAACACAACGAATGCTCTCCAGGTTGAAGTTTGCATAGAATAGGCAGTTAAGAAGCACTTATCTTCTCTTTGGCAAGCGCTTAGTGTATAATAACTAGCTAATTAGTTAACTAGTGAGCTGTTGATAGCTACAAATTTTAAAAATAAATAATTTCCTAAAAACTCAACGGATCAATTTCTTTAAAAAATAAATCAAAATTTACTTCCGTAGTACTTGGATAGCTGGCGGTTATCGAGCCACTACATTGCCGAACGAGGACCAATATATCTGTCTTACGTGTTAGTCGGAAGCTTACGACAAAAGCTCCGAATTTCAGGAATTGGCATGCAACCCTGATGCAGAGCAGCTGGCAAGCTCCCGTTTGCTGAGATGGATCATGGGTCTGCCGGCGCTGCCGAGACGTTCACTCCCAAATCCGAACGCCTGGGCTGTATGGCTGACAGGTGGCCAATGTGACCTTAACACCAAGCACTTCAAGCAAGTGCCGGATTGTACAATGCAGATCCTACACCGACCAAAAGTCCCCCACAACGTCCAGATAACTTGACGCTGCGTCAATGCGGCCCCCAATATATAATCAGCGCCTAAGGGCGATCTCAAGCTAACGCGAGATGCTTAAAGTCGACCGTGTTCTTGGCACCTAGCACACTCCTCTACGCGTACGCACCCTTTTATTTTCTTTCCCTATCTATGAGCTAATGGAATCGATAGACCTCAAGCAACTTCGTCAGCCTTGCCATGTCTTCAACATCAAACCAAACGTCCTACTGGGGATCACCGTCCCCGTCACAACAGCAACATCCGGCTGCGCAAAATAACGAACCGCGATGGGCTCAGGTGCCATATACTCCGACCGCGCTGCGTCCGCATTCACCTCCAGCTACGGAACAAACAGAAGCGGCCCGCCTGGCTATGGAAGAGGACCGACGACGGCGAAACACCCTCGCCAGCGCGCGCTTCAGGGTCAAGTTGAAGGAGAGGGGCAAAGCGCTCGAAATGTCGCTCAAGGAGACGCAGGAGAAGATCAAGACGCTGGAGCAAAACATTGAGCGACTAGAGATGGAAAACAAGTGGCTGAAGGAGCTCCTGGTGGAAAAGGCACGAATCAAACCGGACCCATGAGCGCGTTCGACCTATGGGGAAAGCCGCTCTCAGCCCAGCGAAGGGGGAAGGCGGCGATCGGTCGCGGGGGATTTTTCAGAAGCGCGAAAGAGAATGCAAAAACGGGCGCAGGCGCCAGCCTACACGCCTGGTCTCCAGCAGAAACGAGAAAATGGTATCAAATGGCGTCATTGAGTGTCCACTGGGTGCGTGCTAGGCCTTGTCAACATGTGTGACACTCCTGGACGCCAGGAAATTTGATCGCGCAAGATGAGGTGATAATGGCGGCATTCCGCAGGGAAGCTTGCGTGATTGATTTTCTTTATCTGGACGAGAAGCCTTGCACGCCATTTCTGGTGTCTCAGATAAAGAATCTTCACCGAGGGAGCTAATCCTTTTTTGATTGGTCGGGGTCGCTTATGGCGTCAATCCCCACCCGGTCCAAAGCAGGCACCACTCGTAGTATCTGCGGGTAGGTGGCTGGGGCGGACGGCGGATGGTGGACGGCAATCCTACGTACATGATCTCTTTTCCCCTTCCTTTTCAAACCAGCACATTTTCTGTCCGGCCTAATCCCGTGCTGTGATGTCAACTCTCTTTAAGCAAAGGTCGATGGCTCAGCACGAGTTCACGGAAAGCCAGCTTGGGGAGGGCAGTTGACGTTGCAGCTCGCCAAGGAAGGTACCTGGCAGGCGATGCTCTCTGGTGGGTGTGTGCGCATTGCGGGGTATCATTTTGTGATGTGGGGGACGGCTTGCTTCCGGACGGCTCGGCGGGAGGACGAGGTTTAGTGCCGGATGCATTGCGCTTGTGCAACGTGCCGCATCCTGGAACCCGACTTCGTCCACCGAATGGGAAGAAATTTCCCTATGATGCCTGAGCTGGTTTGGGTTTGGATGGACATTAGCAAAGGCCAATAACTCATTTCTGGCCATGCAGAGCAAGCGCTGGGCGGTTCCATATTGACCACTTAAATCCGTGCTGAGCTTGGCTCAAAGCGGGGGCGTTTTTACGCAAGAGCAGGGCTTAAATTCGTCATTCCGCGGTGAGTTGGTGCCATCGTCGCGGGCCAATAAGCTTGATGCAAGTCCACTCCCAGCCCCGAGGACAGAGTCAAAGGACTGCAAACTCCCGCGGAAAATAGCAGGAGGGAGGAGAAAAAGAAGGAAAGAAAAAAAGAAAAAAAGAAAAAGGGCAAAACTTCCGAGCAGCTAGCGCTTCCTGCATGCCGAATAGAGGGTCGGTTAGACTGCTGATCTGGCCTGGGCTGAGGATTGGTAGCCAACCAGAAAACCACGGTGGGGGTACAATCCTCAAATTGCTTCATCGCCGCGGACAGCCACGCTTCAATGGACATGAGTGGACTTAGCTAGATATTGTGCCCTTTGTTGTAATTAGCGATACCCGTAGCAGGACGGGCTTCACCATGTGACTTATTCATGTCGGATAATGCCCTAGCAAGTAGCTGGATCTTCAAGAGTCGCCAAAGACGTACAACCGTAGTATCTACTATGTTGAAGGTTACTTGAAAGTCTTGAGGAATGACCTATTACTCTGCGACTACTAATTTACGAATTGTGGGATGACGACGGGCCTGCTACCGAAAAATCTCATGAAAGCAAGTAAATGGTAGACAGAGAGGCTTAGAGCAGCGGCAGCGGGGATACGACTCCTGTTGGACCGTCGGAGCGGTAAGGAAAGATGCAGGACTGTGTTGCCTTCTAACAGAACTGTACCTGGTACACGATGGGGATGACTCCCGCGTCCGGATCTGTCTCCACAGCGTTTCCAGCTACTATGGTACAGAGCCGATCCCCCGTCACCATGTTCTTCGCGCTAGGTGCCGGCACCAGGGCAGTGTTGCTGTTCCGTTCCGTTCGACTAATGCCGAACCGGAGTCGTCCCGGCCGTTCTACCTGCCAGCATTCTGTCGGCCTATTTAACGCACTCGGCCATACCAGGAGAACTGGGAAACGGCATGCTAGCCGCGGGCATGAACAAGTTGGCCCAAGATAACCTTATATAGTATTTCGACAGCTGCCACGGCCATGATACCCGCCCGCCGCATTAAGATCAAGAAGAAGAGTATAACCTACGGTTTGAAGAGAATCTTCAGTCCCGCGACCCGCCAAACATGCAAGCCGGAGCCGGGAATGCTACAAGAATTCCGAGGCCTAGGCCCGTGGATGTCTCGCTTGCACAAGAACGGACCGATGCCAAGGTCAGAGATCCGATATTCCGTGTGGTACAGACCACGACGAACATGTCACCGTAAGAGAGTCGGTAGTCGGGCCGGTCGGTCAAGGTCAGCGGAGGGCCAAAATATCGGCGGGGACTTTGTGCATGCCAGTGCCAATGACCTCCGGACGGGCGCTCAACCGAAAGGACAGCCGCCTTCGGGTTGGACCTTTTGCTGCGAACCTACCGCGAGATCCAGCACCAATGCCATAATCTTGGGTCGAACGTGATGGGGCAACCCCAGCCTTATCTCAATTCCATGCCGAAACCATGTTGCCTTTCTTCGACCGTTATTGTTCTGGGTCATCTCGCTTTTGCTAGAAGCTGATATGATATTCATGAGCCTGGCCACAATGGCCGAATTGCCACGGCAAAGTCGTACGCTGCGGAGATAACTCTCTAGTGTTGGCCCGACGGCTACCAAAGCCTCCCACAGTGAAACTGCAATGTTATTCGCTTCATATATATCCTAGCATCACCTCTTTAGCGGATAAGCGGTCTATTTCGAATTGATGTTGTTCTCGACACAATCTGCCTTGGAATTGACTTTTGCTAGCACCCGGTCGGCAACCAAACATCAACTCATGCAGTCTAATACCAAATTCGCCAAATATTGAGGTTCGCGCGGCAGCTTGATATTTCTCCCTACGGTTACTTGTCACAGCGGGCGGGAAAGGCAATGCGAACTCAGAGTCCACCCCAAGTAAAATGAACACGCAGAGAATGCCAGAGCCATGCTGGCAGTTTCGCCGGGGTTCTCTCGAGCGATGCGAATACTTGAACTTACATCCAGAGAGTACGCCTTAACGGTGTTGTGCAAATAGCGCGCCCGGAAGCGCGCCCAAGCCGAGAATCTGACCCATCAATCCCAATCCGCCTAATGAAGGGGTGGGCTGAAAGCAACCTAAAAAGCAAATATCGATGGCGCGACCCTACCTACCTCCAGATGGCACGCTATTCGATATGGCCTTCCAGGCAGGACATTAAGCTGAGGCGACTGAGACTGAAACCACCAACTGAAGATTTCCCAAAGAGCAGGTATTTAGGTAATGGTGACGGAAGCTTCACCCAAATAGCCTACTTTGGTGCTAGCGTGGGGCGGGTCCGATGGCACCATCGGCAAGGTTGATGATGTGTTTCATTAAATGCCGCAGCTGGGCAGGCCGCGGACCGATATCCTAATGTGTGCGAGCGGGGCAGGATCCACGTTGCAGAATCGATGTCAGCTGGCTGCCAATCTGGCTCGTGAACAGGCTGGATGAGCAGCTCTGCATGAACTAGAATTGAATTTTGCAAATCATTTCCGACCGGGTTCCCTACTTCTAGATTTTATCTATTTATCTATTTATCCTTTTTTTCATTCGCAGAATAGCGACGCGCAATAGGACCTGATTTTTCTGAAAGAACCTTGCGGTACCTTCCTCCATTTTGCTGCCGAATTTGATCTGGAACACACTGAAGTGCCCCCCAATCACAGGGGCTAATTTTGGATGGCGTCCCCCGCTTCAGGCCTTGCATACGTGCAGGGTGCTGCCAACCGCCTGACTTGCATGCCAGCCTAGAAAGAAGCACAGAAGGAAAGAAAAAAAGGAACGATAAGAAAGCTAGCTTCCTAATCCCTTGATTGGTGCGAGACACTTAGCTCCAGGAGATTCGATGGCAATTCCTTCGTTGCACAATGACACGAAGAATCGCGCAATAAATGCTGTTCTTCTTGGTCGATTCATGTATCGCCTCCGTTTTTTGCGGTTACCGCCGACTGGCAAGAATCGCCGCCGGCGGAGAGTGTCTTACTCGGGAGTCTTTACTCCAGTGTTGGAACCGGGTGGAACCCAAGATTTGTTAGGAAGCTACTCCGTATGTAAACAGGTCGACTTCAATTGCACCACCGCAGATAGCTACCGCGACATGAACGCCACTAATGGCGTGTGCAGGGCCTAATTGAGGGACGAACCAGAAATGTAAGTTCGGCCTTGGATAGCTTGATACCAGGTGAATATTGCAACGTTTTCGGTACCTCACGACCGCCGCTCCCCACAGCGACATGCATGTCGATCATCAGTGGCAATACAAACATTGTATACATTAGAAACAATACGTAATGGGTTTCATTGGCGTGAAATTTATTGACAGGAACATAAGTGAGCCGTGGGATATTCAGGTTCCCCCCATCTCTTCGCGGTCGTCGGTCAGAGAGCGACATTTAAACCAATTAAGCGACAGTTCTCATGCGGAAGGAGGAGCTTGACAGAGAAACACACCCCCACACGGTCCCAAGTGGCTGGAATTCCAATCTCACGGTACCCAAGCGTGACCTGCGTCGACCCGTGTGTAGATCTTGCCAGGACCGCAGACGCATTAATATATTAAGTAGCACATCCGTCCCGGGTTCGGTTCATCTCACAAAAATCCGACCCTAACACACAGAATTCCCCTCAATCTCTGTTTCTGCCAATCGAGGCGGACCGAAGATCCTCCACACCATGGCGCCTAACAAGTTTGGGCGGTTCCTGGCCAAGGCTCTGTTCATTGACCTGGACTACCGTAAAAAATATGAGCCCCAAGAAGCTCTCGAATCGGCAGCCCGGTCCCTGTCCGGCGTGGAGCAGTACTCGGAGCCGGAACCCACGATAAGGGACTTCGTTCACGAGCACATGCCTACCGGCTCGTCCGTGGCGCACTACTTTCGCAGCTTGTTCCCGTTTCTCTCCTGGATCTTTCACTACAACCTAACATGGCTCCTCGGCGACTTCATCGCCGGTAAGGATACACCCTTTGATGCGTTGGAAGAAGCGAGATGGAGAGAGATAGCGAAGTGACTGACATATATAGGTGTAACCGTGGGGTTTGTTGTCATCCCCCAGGGTATGGCGTACGCGCTCCTTGCGAAGCTGCCTGCGGAATACGGGCTCTACACCTCCTTCGTCGGGTTCCTCCTTTACTGGGCATTCGCGACGAGCAAGGATATTACCATCGGGACCGTTGCGGTAAGTAACAATTTTTAGTTTCGTATCGCACGCCTTCGAAACGTGATGCTGATTGCAGCTCCTGTAGGTCATGTCACAACTGGTCGGCAACATCATAATCCGCGTCCAGGACGAACATCCAGAATTTGATGATCCGGCCCAGATTGCAAGAGCGCTTGCCGTTATTGCAGGCGTGGTGTTGCTCTTTATCGGAATCATCCGATTGGGCTGGATTGTTGAGTTCATCTCGTTGGTGGCGATCACATCCTTCATGACCGGTGCCGCCATTTCCATCGCGGCCGGCCAGGTTCCTAATCTACTGGGCATCGCCGGAGTCAACACGCGTGGTGCGGCCTACCGAACCATTATCGACACGTTGAAGGCTCTTCCCAAAGCCAAAGGGCTCGACGCCGCAATGGGCATGACGGCGCTCTTCCTCCTGTACCTCATCCGCTGGTTCTGCAGCTTCATGACGAAGAGGCAGCCGGAGAAGAAGAAGCTTTGGTTCTTCATCTCAACGCTCCGAATGGCCTTTGTCATCTTGGTTTACATTCTCATCAGCTACTTGGTCAACAGGAAGATCCCTGATGCCAAGAAGGCGAAGTTCAAGATCTTGGGCAAAGTTGTAAGTTTTCATGGCAACACCAGCTACGTGATGATCACGTGTCGAGATTTTCCATTTCGTGGCTAACAAGGAACCGTTCATTAGCCTTCCGGTTTCCGACATGCTGGAGTGCCCGACATCAACGTTCCCCTTCTGGAAGCCCTCGCCCCAGATCTGCCGGCCACCATCATCGTGCTCATCATCGAACATATCGCCATATCAAAGTCCTTCGGACGAATCAATAATTACGTCATCAACCCTTCGCAGGAACTTGTCGCCGTCGGCTTTACCAATGTCTTCGGGCCCTTCCTTGGTATGTAATTGCATTTCATACGATTCCCCCGCCACTCGGTTGCGACTCGTACTTGATCTTGGCGGTTCTACGTACAAATTTTCTTTCTTATGCCGGAAGAAATTTCTGACATGTGATGATAGGCGGGTATCCTGCAACCGGTTCATTCAGTCGTACCGCGATCAAGTCCAAGGCAGGTGTGAGAACACCTCTTGCCGGCATCTTCACGGCCGTCATGGTCCTCTTGGCATTGTACGCGCTTACGGGCATGTTCTTTTACATCCCTACTGCTAGTCTTGCTGGCTTGATCATCCACGCCGTCGGCGATTTGATCTCGCCCCCCAACGTGGTGTACCAATTCTGGGAGCTGTCGCCTATCGAGGTGGTCATCTTTTTCGGTGGCGTCTTCCTCACCATATTCACGAGCATTGAGAACGGTATCTACTTCACCATCGCCGCATCGGCTGCTCTCCTCCTGTTCCGGATTGCCCGGGCAAAGGGAACGCCTTTGGGACGGGTTGGTGTCTATCGTGTGAGGAAAGATGCCCCCACGGACGAACTGTCGCTTCATGAAAGGCCGGTCCGAGAGGCTTACGTGCCTTACGATCACCGCGATGGCTCCAATCCGAACATAGAAGTCTCGTCGCCGGCCGCCGGGATCTTCATCTACCGTTTCACCGAGGGATTCAACTTCACGAACCAGGCATACTACCTCGACCAATTGGTGGAGCACATCAAACAAGAAACTCGCCGGACGCGTTTGGATAACTTTGCGAAGCTGGGTGTGAGTGGAAAACCCACCATCTCCCTTTCCAAACGTCTCACAAGATCAGAAGCTAACAATTCCGTCGGAATCTAGGACCGTCCATGGAATGATCCCGGCCCGCGGCGCGGCCAGAAGCTTGACCCCGAGGACCACCGTCCCACGTTGCGCGCCATCATCCTTGACCTCTCCTCCGTGAACTACCTCGACGTCACGTCGGTCCAGGGTCTGATCGACGTGCGCAACCAGCTCGACGGCCACGCCTCCCCGAACGGGGTCGAGTGGCACTTTGCGTCGGTCACCAACCCGTGGACGCGGCGCGCCCTCGCCGTCGCCGGCTTCGGGTACCCGTCGGCCCTGCACCCGGAGAACATCGGCCGGTGGAAGCCCATCTTCAGCGTCGCGGCCAAGTCGGACGCGTCATCCGACTCGAATGAGTCGGAGGAGTTGTCCCCCAAACGTGCCGGGAAGGAGGAGGAGGGCTTGGCCGTGACGACGTCGCCGCTCTCGCCGACGGCCACGAAAGACGTGGCGAAGGTGCGGGGAGCCGACGGCAAGTTCGCGGCGATCCAGGGTGTGAATAGGCCGTACTTCCATCTAGATATCACTGCTGCCTTGGAGAGCGCCGTGGCCAATATTCCGGAGAAGAGTTGATTGGCTTGAGGTGGGCTGTCTAGTAACAACAAACTTTTGCTTCAATACATGATTTGAGTGGGAGAGAAGGTGTTTTGAAGGTGCCGGGGCAAAGGAGATTGCTCATCTAGGCAATATTTCTTTGTGTTTATCGTATTCAAGATAAGATTGTTAGGGTGGTGGTTCAAGATTGAAACTACGGGTTTGCTCGCCTGTGCTTCACCCACTGTCCCTACACACAGGCATCGATTGCTTAGATTTAATTTTAATTTCACAAGAAACCATTTATTTCTAGTAATAATGGGGGATACCTTCTGGTAGTGTCTGCGCAATTGAAAATACCCCGCCTGCATTCTCAGCAGCCCAAAACCCCCTGCTGTAGGCCACTACCCCAACGATCAATTTCCTGTTGGAACCCGGTGTCGGTTGAGCCGACATACTACCGGTCGTCCATTTCCTCTTTAGCTGCCGCCGCAGTTCATAGAGTTAGAGAGACAGAATAGTTAGAGATAATCATCACCTTCAGTCTCCAACATTTCCAACACTAACTAGAGTTTATCGAAAATCTCCTTACAAATTATCTACTTGTCAACCATGGTAACAGTAATAGGAGGAAATGGGGCGATCCCTGTAGGCTTTGCTTCTTTGTTTCATGGCGGCAGTGAAAATCCGGTGTACTTCGGAACTGACCAGCTAGGGCGGGTGCGAAACGATTTTGTGATTTGCCATTCATTTACGGGGCTGAGAAGTTGCCAAGTTCGGAATTTCCTAGCGCACAAGAATCGCCCGGACCTGCCCACCATTCTCTTTTCTAAATTCAAAATTTCACACCCGCTACAATATACGTTTTAAACTGCACTGACGGTTCTTTGCGCGAGGATGCCAACGATTGAAATATGCCGTATTCTTTACAGTCGGGTTTTCCAGCATTTTTCCACATTTCCTGCCGCCTTGAAATGCACCTGCCATGCGTCGGCGGTCCTTCCGCCCAGCTGCCCGCAGCTATCAGTCCCAGCGTTTCTAACAGATACTTTAGCCAAACCAAGCTCCTGAATCTAGAAATCGATTCCAGGGTGTTTGAGACTCATTTGTCTTTCAAGTAGTATTCTGTCTAAGATAATGGTATCGGCCTCTATTGCTACTAAGCCCATTCATTCACCCTCTAGCTAAATTATCCGCGACCTTTTTAAACATGACTCTAGCCATCTTCTGCAAATACCACCCCAGAAATGTGCATATTGCCATGAATGCAGAAGCGACCACTCCCATAACAATCCAGTTACGACTTGAATCCCTCTGGGCCTGAGTATCCGACGCCACATTGACCTTTGCATCATCCAAATCCAGCCAATACTGGGTGTTAACATAACAAAAGCAATTTCGGTAGACACCCATGATCTGCATCACAGTCCCGGCGATACTAAGGAAGATAGCTATGGCAAAAAGAATCGCAAATGGACCCCACGAGATTACCCATATGATACCCCGACCTAGTCCGCCTGGCCTTCGACTTCTTTTCCAACATATAGTCCCAAAATAGATAGGCGTGAGAATAATTTGAACAGCGAAATATAACAGAAAACTGAGAGATCGGTAACCGAATCCGACCGGAGGCGTCTGGAAAGCCACAAATGCTCCAGCACCTGGCGGAAGCGAGATCAGAATAATGGACGGCAAGACGATCAGAAGAAACCATTGCCATAAGGGAATTTGCAGATCGGCGTGGATATCCGCATGGAAGGTCCTATTTTCGTCGTTGAACCTGTCTAGCCACTCCTGCTTGTTAATCCCGCGCCGCCACATTGATACAGGCTGAAAGATACCGTCGTAGACTGGAGGAAATAAGCGTCGCCACGGTTTCACTCTCCTCTTATCTCTCCGCGGCGGTGGCCTCCACGCTAACATTGTGATAGGGCTAGGGTTGTTGCTGGCAAGGAGGTAGCCGTTGACAATGGCAACGTGAACGATAATCATCCATTCCACACCAAAGGCAAGGGAGATTGCTGCATCCTGGTCGCTTGGCTTCGCACGGAGATCTAGGATTGTGTAGATAAAGGCGCCGAGATAGAAAACAACCGGCGCACCAACGGTGGCGCCGAATGCTGACTGCGATGTCATGAGTCTTGTCAGCCTTTCGGCGAGGAGGGGTACATCCTCGTCTGGATTGAATGGCTGGGGCTGAAGCGCGTTCGGAATAAGGTTGTGTGCACTATCGTCTCCATCGTGTACGAGGATGTTGCCCGAGAGTATAGATGCCAAAAGCTGTACTTTTGTTTCGAGGCTCGTTCCCGAACCTGGCTCTGAGTTTGTAGCGCTCCTTTTTTCCAAGGCTTTCAAGATCTTGTAG